>Ga0210409_10003345_pt1 | contig 18077 bp, 19 predicted proteins | sample IncBWH17MmetaG_FD_161649 | JGI IMG/M metagenome (GOLD analysis project Ga0210409, IMG submission 161649) | Forest soil microbial communities from Barre Woods Harvard Forest LTER site, Petersham, Massachusetts, United States - Inc-BW-H-17-M | ecosystem: Environmental > Terrestrial > Soil >... | reverse complement strand
TGCGCTTCATCCGCACCCAGCGCGACGAGGTTGATGCCATCGAGGCCTTCGGAACGTTCATTTGGGACATTCGCTTCAAGGATTTCCAATCCGAATACAACCTCGCGCGCATTACCTGGGATGAAGCCCGGCACACTGAGATCGGCCACAAGGCGTTGCAGGCTTGCGGTTATGACCCGTTTGAACTGCGCAATCGCCTCACCGGGTCCACCTGTCGCGGTCCGATGGAGCCGGCTTTTGCCATGGCCGAGATCAATCTATTCGGAGAAGTTGGCGTGCTCAAAACGATTAACAACCTGATCGATACGGCCGCCGAAAGGAATGATGAATTGCTGCGCCACATCGCCGATTTCATCCGGGCCGACGAACGGACCCATGTGCGCAAAGGCCAGGGCATTATCAAGGTGATGACCGAACTCGAAGCCAAAGCGCTGGAAGAGCGGACTCGCGAGTTGTTCACCGAATGTCTGGTCAGCCTGGGCGCCTTCAAGAAGGACATGGACGTCTTCACGGTCTCCCGCGACGACCTCGAACACCTGGTCGGCGAGTAGCGCAGCAAGAATGAATGAGACCCTGCCAGGGATGAGCCAGGGGCAGGTGTCGGCCCTGAGACCAGCGCGCAAACCGTGGGTGGAAATCGCCTGGTGGAGCATGGTTGTAGTGGCTGCGACGGCGATCGCCTTCGGGTACGTTTACTACACCATTTTTTCCCTCTTCCAGGGCTATGATGACGAGGGGTTCATTCTCATCTCACTCAAATCGTTTTTTCAAGGAAAGCCTCTTTACGACGAGGTTTACTCTTCCTTTCAACCGGGTTTCTACGTGCTGCACTGGTTGCTCTTTAAGGTTTGGGGGGCGCCGCTGTGCCACGACAACATTCGACTGGTTACCCTGTTTCTTTGGCTGAGCGCCGCCGCGTTGAATGGCCTCGTGACCTACCGCTTGACGTCCAGCGCCCTGCTGGGGCTGATGGTGTCGATCGTGAGTGTGCGCTGTTTCGATCCTTTCGCCAATGAGCCCGGGCACCCGCAGGCACTGGCCTGCGCGTTGGTCGCGGGAGTCGCCGCGCTATTCGCGTTCGCCGACTCGATTCCACCGCGGGCCTTCGCCCTGGCGACAGGCTGCCTCGTGGGTCTGGTGCTGCTGATTAAAATTAACGTGGGTTTATTCATTCTGTTGCCGGTCGCGCTGTTGTTTGCATCGGGTAGAAACGGAAAAATTGCCCTGGGAATTAAACTCGCGTCGAGTGCGGCGATGATGGGCCTGCCGGTGGTGCTTTGGCGCACACAACTCGCAGCCAAAGACGCGCCACTCTGGGCTCTAGGCTGGCTGGAGTTTTTGGCTTTGGTGTTGGTCGGAGCACGTCTGACAGCCTGGCGCGGAAGGATACTGATCGTCGCCATGGTTTTTATTGGTTGCGCGGCGGCGCTGCTCCAAGTCAATTCGGCCGCCGTCGGGGCCCTGCCGGTATTCAGTGCCGGCCTGTTGACTTTGTCGATCGGAGGCGCTGTGTTGATGTGCCTGGCGGATTCAGACGGCTTAGGTGCCCCGCGAGGCGGCTGGGTGTGGGCACTTCTGGGCGGTGGCTTGGTACTGGGGAGCATCACGCTCATAACGCTGCTGCGCGGAACCACTCTCCATGGGTTGGCCGATGGACTCCTTTGGTGGCCTGCAAAAGTAGCGACCAGCTTTCGGATCCGATTACGTTCGAACTGGCTGGGCGCCTGCCTCGGCGTGGCCGGCGCGACGGGTTGTTTTGCTTACCTTTGGTTGCGCGGGCGTTGGGGAAATCGGAGCTGGTTTCGAAAGACAATCATCGCGAGCCAATTGAGCTTCGGTGTCGCCGTGCTATCTGAATTCTACCTGCGCGTGCCTGGCTCGAGCACGCTCATGCCGTTGCACAACGATTTGCCTCATTTTTGGATGCTACCCTTTGCCTGGCTGGTGGCGGTGCCTGACACCGGAACCGAGGCGACGCGCTCCGCGCGATTGGCGCTGCTAGCCATCACGGTCATGCAGCCCCTGATTGCCTGCCCGGTGGCTGGTACTCAGCTTGTGCCGGCATCTATTTTGATCTTAGTCGTGGGCGCGGTGTGCCTCGGCAATGGCTTGCACGCGAGTTTGGGCACCAGAACGAGAACCGCCAACTCCCAGTGGTCGCTCTCGGCGCTCGGCGCCGTTGGAGCCGTTGTCCTGCTGGCGCTATTTGGACGCGAAACTCTGAAACTGCGCCAATATTACACCTCCCTGACACCACTTAATCTCCCAGGCGCTTCCCGTATCAGGCTCACAGCCGACCAGGTACGCGTCTACCACGAAGTTGTTGCCGAACTCGCCCGACCGGAAGTGGAAACTTTCCTGACGCTTCCGGGCCTGGACAGTTTTTATTTCTGGGCGCAAAAAGAGCCGCCGAACAGTCTGAACGTGAGCGCCTGGGTCGTCCTGCTGGATTCCGAAGCGCAAGAACGGATTTGGCGCGCGGCTCAAAGTCGTGCGGGGCTGATGGTTGTCCGGAACCGCAAATTGATTCGGAGCTGGGTCAGAGGCCGTTCCGTAGCTCAACTCCCTCTCGTCCGTCACATCGAGGAAAACTTCAAAACAGTCTCTAATTGCGGCGACTACGAGTTAATGGTTCGGCGGTAACGCTTGGTGTCTCAGTCCGCGGCTCAACTGCCCATTAATCATACATACACTGTCATAAATCGGGACATCAAGGTGACATGTGGTTGGTGGTTTTTCCATCATAATTCTCCAATGTAGTGAAAAATTCGACATGGCATGGTTTTTGCATCATCTTTTTCACAATTAAGCGACCATGAATGTGAAAGAACCAAAATCCGACGGCAGAAAGCGGGTGCTGGTGGTTGATGCGGATCAAGACTTTCGCCGGTACATAACTGACTGTATCGAAGCCGAGGGCATTTCCTGCATCACGGCTACTTCCGTTGCAGAGGCGCTCGAGGCCCTGGCGCGAAATAAGGTTTCGGTCCTGCTGGTGGACTGGTTCCTGGACCATGTTGCCACTGAAGTCGTGCGCACAGCGCGATCCATTTCTGCGGTCATGCCGATAATCGTCATGAGCGGCAAATCCTACAACGTGAAGATGGATGCCTTGTTGGCCGATGCGGATGAATTTTTAGAGAAGAGCGTAGGGGGCAGCGCCCTGGCAAACCGGGTCAAGCGTTGGATGGGCCGATTGGAAGCCGCTCCCGATGTCTTCCTGCCCCGGCGGGAGGAAGACATCCTGCTGCTGGACGAGGTCAAGTACCGCTACATCCGGCATGTCGTTCAACTCGTGGGCAATAACATTTCGCTGGCGGCGCAGAAGCTCGGAGTTCACCGCCAAACCATTTCCGCAGCCATGACGGCCGAGGGCGTTGACGAGGGCAAGGCCTATAATGGTGCGGAGCCAATCAAGCTCTCTACAACCCGAGCAGGAAGTGAGACAAATGATCAAGAATAGACATCCCGTTTCAGCAAGCTTCAACCCAGTCCACACCGGTGGAACCGAGGCGCCTTGGGTTGGGCGCGATTTGAGCGCCGAACAAGTCGAGGTTCGCGGCAAGCGCATACTCATCGTGGACGATGAGGCGTCTCTCCGCACATGTTTGCGCATGATGCTCGAACTGGAAGGGCATCAGGTCACCGAGGCCAGTAATGGCGCCGAGGCGCTGAACTTATTCAACATCGGCGAGTTCCACCTTGTCATCACGGACTTCGAGATGCCAGTGATGCAGGGCAACAAGCTTGCGGTCGCCATCAAGAACTTGGCTCCTTCGCTGCCGATCCTGATGGTCACCGGCTCTGGGAGGGCGCTTCGCGACGCCACGAACCCGGTGGACGCTCTGCTGACTAAGCCCTTCAGGGCGACTGATTTGCGCTGTGCCCTCGGAAAACTGTTGTCCGCCCGACCTGAACCCGCTCAGCCCAGCCTCGTTCCCGCTTTGGAGAGTCCCTCCTCGGCTTTCGCCCCGGAGGAACAGATGCTTGCCCGCCTGCAGGCGTGACGGTCTGGCAGGAGTCTTTCGCCAAATAATGCCGGCGCAATTTTACTCACCCGCGGCAATGAACCTGAAAACGCCTTTAGACCACGGATGAACACGGATAAGGAACATCTTGCATCAGCAAAGGCACTCACTCAAATGGTGAGCGCTCCGAAGCGATTCCTAATCCGTGTGTATCTGTGTTCATCCGTGGTTAATTGTCTTTAACCGCCGTTTTCAGGTTCATTTTTTTCGCAAAGAACCAAGGCTGGGCTTGACATGTAAGCATTCCCAAGGAGTTTGCTCGAGAAGGCGCGACCGTGACCTACAAAAAGACCAACACAACAAAATGAAACGGGAAATCGAAATAGCCAAAATGAAAACGGTTAGCGGCACAAAAGAGCACAAAGTCATCCCGCATCAGGAGTGGCTGGCCGCTCGCAAGCGCCTGCTGGTCAAAGAAAAGAAATTCAGCAAACTGCGAGACCAGTTGCACCGTGAGCGTCGCGACCTGCCTTGGGAAACAGTCGAGAAGGATTATGTTTTTGACACCCCGGGAGGCAAGAAATCGTTGGCCGATCTTTTCGACGGGAAAAGCCAGCTTATCACCTACCATTTCATGTTTGGCCCCGGCTGGAAGGAAGGCTGCCCGCACTGCTCATTCTGGGCTGACCATTACGACAGCGTCGGCGTCCATCTCGGCCAGCGGGACACTACCCTGGTTGTTGTCTCCCGTGCTCCCCTAAAGGAAATCCAACCCTTCAAGAAACGGATGGGCTGGCGTTTCAAATGGGTTTCGTCCAACCAAAACCAGTTCAACTTTGATTTCTTCGTCTCGTTCACTCCGGAACAGATCCGAAGCGGAAAAATGTTCTACAATTACGGGCCTCTCAACATGGATATCGACGAGCGCGAAGGGGTCAGCGCCTTCTACAAGGACAAAAGCGGCCAGGTTTTCCACACCTATTCCTCCTATGCCCGAGGAATTGATTTGCTCAACACCACTTACAATTTCCTGGATCTGACCGCCAAGGGCCGCGATGAAAATCCCGATGCCCCTCAGGATTGGGTGCGCTACCACGACCGGTACTAGGCCTGGGGAAACCAAACCCGCATATCGTGAGCAGTCCGACGTCCATGTGGTTGAACATCCTCGCGAGCGCCTTGGAAACCACTTGGCGCCACCAGACGATAATTCAAAAGCTGCGCCGCTCACAGTTCACCGACATCCACTCGAACTCAGCTCATACGGTCGGCTCCGTTTGTGGAAGCCCAATCGAGCCCCTTCCTGGATTGTGATGCGGCCATCCGCAACTTCCGGTTCGAATTAAGCGGCGATCTACCCTCCGACTTCGGTGCGGGCTTCGGCGGCCAGCGGAGTGCTTAAATAACGCTCCCCGGTCGAGCAAGCTACGGTCACGATCATTTTACCTTTGTTCGCCGGGCGCTTGGCCACTTCGAGCGCAGCCCAAACGTTTGCGCCCGAGGAGATGCCCGCGAGGATCCCCTCCTCTTTGGCCAACCGACGTGCCATCGCGAAGGCATCATCGTTCGTCACCTGAATGCACTCGACAATCTGCGGATGGCCCTTGGAGTCTTCCAAATGCAGGTTCTTGGGAATAAATCCGCCACCAAGTCCTGAATTTTGTGAGGACCGGGCTTGAGGGGCTGGCCGGCCAGTGCCTGTGAAATTACAGGCGAATCTTTCGGTTCCACCGCGATGGCCTCAAACGATGGCTTCCGCGGTTTGATCACCTCCACGCAGCCCGTAATCGTACCGCCAGTTCCCACGCCCGAAAGTAGAATGTCCACTTTGCCATCTGTGTCGGCCCAGATTTCTTCGGCGGTGGTCTTTTGGTGAATCGCCGGGTTGGCCGGATTATCGAACTGCTGCGGAATCCAGGAGTTTGGTGTCTCCTTGGCCAACTGCTCAGCTTTGCTAATAGCGCCCTTCATGCCGTCGGCGCCCGGAGTGAGCACCAACTTGGCGCCCAGCATCGCCAGAAGCGTGCGCCGTTCCATCGACATGGTATCGGGCATGGTCAGGATAAGCCGGTAACCTTTGGCAGCAGCGACGAAGGCCAGGGCAATGCCGGTATTGCCGCTGGTAGCCTCGATAATCACCGAATCCTTTTTCAGGATCCCGCGCTGCTCAGCATCCTGGATCATCGACATCCCAATGCGATCCTTGACGCTGCCGAGCGGGTTGAAAAACTCGCATTTCAAGAGCACCTCCGCCCCGGTGCCGGTGGCAACCTTGTTCAATCGGACGAGTGGGGTGCGGCCCACGGTTTCTACAATATTGCTATAGATGCGTGCCATAAAAATCCCGGTTGAGTGTGGAGTTTCCCCAGGCCCAGCTTAATCGCCACAGTGACTGCGGCGCTTGCCAAAACAACGAATTGAGGCTCAGTCTGCATGAACCAAGACTGCACAATATATCGTAGTACGATATATGTCAAAAAGTATAGAGCGAGCTCGGGGCGGGTGTTTGTGCGAGCAACCCATATGCTATGGGTTGACCCTTTTCTCGTTCTTGAAACATTTTGTTGGCATTATATCAAAATTGTGATATTCTACTGCATGATAGATTATGCCCAGAACACACGTTGCGTTTTACCAGGAGGCCGATGGCGAGGCCCCGGTCGTCAACTGGCTTCGCGAACTCATGGAAACCAACGAGAAGGCATGGGCGCACTGCCGCGCGCGGATCGAGTTGCTGGCCCAATTTGGGCACGAGCTGCGGCGGCCGGCAGCGGATTATTTGCGAGACGGGATTTATGAACTGCGGGCGAAACAAGGCCATGTCCAATATCGAATCCTGTATTTTTTCCACGAACGCCAGGTTGCGATACTTGCACACAGCCTGACGAAGGAGGACACCATTCCCCCAGTGGAGATTGAGCGTGCGATTAAGCGAAAGAAGCTATTTGAATCAAATCCGAGGAAACACACTTATGAAGCCGAAAGCTGAGACAAAAAGGACGAGTGATGCCATGACCATCCTGGATCGGATGGCCGGTGACAGCCCGGAACTGCGCCGGCTGACGCAGGAGGCTCGAGTCAACGCGGCTGTTGCTCAACTCATTTATGACGCCCGGAACAAGGCCGGGCTTTCTCAGGCGGAATTGGCCGAGCGAGTTGGCACAAAGCAATCCGTTATCTCACGCCTGGAGGATGCGGACTACGAAGGGCATTCGCTGACTATGCTCCAACGGATTGCTGCCGCTCTGGGCCAATGCGTCGAAATACGGTTCCTGGCACCGAAGAAGGCAGTGCGTGGACACCGGTCAAATGCATGCGCAACTGGCGCGGCATTAGCTCAACTTTCCAAATCGACCTCGCATTATCAAGGACGATAAAAAATGAACCGTGCTATGGGTTGCCCCCTTTTCGGGCCGTTGTATGCGGGTGATGCTGACGCGAGGCCAACGAGCCACAGGGGTGCTCGGATGGTTCGAACTGCTGCGGCGCGGTGGTCAATCTCCCGGCGTGACCGTCCACATTCCTTTGGGGGCGCTCAAGGTCCCGGTGCCCACGGTTTGATCGAGTTTCAGGGCCTGGACGTGGTTGTCGTGGAAGAGATAGTTAAAGCGATTGCCGTGGAGGCCGTACTGGTTGTTGCCGAAGTTCTTGGCGTCGGGCGAGGGGTCCACCTGGTAAAGGTCGCCAGTGCCGGTGGGGCCGTTGCAGACGCAAGGCCAGATGTTGCCGACGGCGTTCTGGATATTGGGCTCCTCGACGAGCAGGATAGTGCCGGCGGGATCGGTCACCACACCGGTCTTATAACCCTTGGCCTGCCAGTCGGGGACACCCCCGGCTAGACCGCTGTCCTGCCAGTAAATCCCCACACCGTGCCGTCCCGGTGTGCTCAGGTCCGGCAAGGGATAGCTCTGATTGGCTGTGGAGACTTGCCAATCCGTGCTCCAGTTTGGACCCACGCTGTTCATGGCGTAGGTTCTGCGCATGCCGTAATCGACCCACCCCCACTGGGGATCGCTGGCGAGAGTTGGCATGCGGTCGGCGGGGCACAGCTCGATCTTGGGGCAATACGTGGTCGGCACGAGAGCCGTGATCAGGTCCGCGTCGGGCGCGTGGCCGCCAATATAGCGGTGGATCCAACAGTCCCACGCCAGTTGACTGGTGTTGCTGACGCCGTACCCGGCTGGCGGGTAGCGGTCATCCTGATCGGTGGCAAAAAGAGCGAAGCCGAAACCGAGTTGCCGAAGTTGCGAGCTGCATTGGATGCGCGAGGCGCGGCTTTTGGCGCTGCTCAGGGCTGGCAGGAGCAGGGCCGCCAGGATGGCGATAATCGCGATCACGACCAGGAGTTCGATCAAGGTGAAGGCCCTTAATGGCCCAAGCGCTTTGGAGCGTCGGTATTTTCGCATAGGTCAACGTTTCACCAGCACCACGGCTTTGTCTCGAATGGCGTATTTCTTGCCAGCGGGGGGCGGAGGCGCTTGAAGTTGGGATTTGGCAGCAAATTCCTCGAAACTGCGGGGCACAGTTCGGGTTCGAACCACATAAGTGCGCAATTCTCGTGACAATTGCTGCAAGGCCGTGTCCACATCGGCGGCGTCGATGACAACGGCATTGGAGGCGGTATCGGGCATCGGACCCGGACCTCTGGGCGAGGGTGGCGCTGCCATTGAGGATGCCGACTGGCCGGAGGCGTCGCCAGCCGAGACGGGCTCATGCCGGTTGCATCCCGCCGTCAGTGCCGCAGCAAGTAATAACCATAACACCAAGCGGCTCATTAGGATTCAATCTTCGCCTTTCTTGCGTGCCGGTCAAGCCCAACCCCGACTCAACCAACGTCGAACCATCCGGGCCCTGATTTAGCGCCTGATCGCACGCAAGCGGGGGCCTTGGCTGCCAGTTTGAAACCGCCCTGTGACACTCTTGAGCGCTGGTTGACTTTTACTCCTGGCTTTGCTGATTGGAACCGTCCTGGTGTTCCGGCATCCACACCTGCATTTGACAGGTTCCGCGATTAGCGTTCGCGTAATAGGGTGTTGCCGTCACCTGCCACGGCACGGAAACCGATTGGTTTGCGGCGGTCTTGAAAAGCCCGGTGGCTGTGGCAGTAAGAACGGTGACACCGCCCAGGAGATTGCGTTCCTGTTTCGGCATGAATTTGGTTCCCGGCGGAATGACTAAGTTTTGAACGGCTCCCCCGTTGTCCGAGCCTTCGAAGCAGTAAACAATCGGACCACGCATCAAGGCAATGCGCCCTTTGGCCGCCTCCACGTGGACATCAGCTCGGACGCGTTCCACCGGCATGTCCAAAGTCAATTGCACCACATCGCCGGATTTCCATCGGCGATGCAAGGTGGCGTAGCCGCGAACGATTTCTAACCTCTCGACCCTCTTCCCGTTTACTTTCAGGCCCACCGCACCATCCAACGGACGGTTGTCCGGTTGATAAAGATCCTCGGAAGAGGATGGCCCCTGACACCAACCTGGAACGCGAATATGCAAGGCAAATTCGGTTGTCTTGGCAGGTTCCACCGTGATTGTAACATCACCTTGCCAAGGGTAATCAGTAGTTTGGTTCAGCACTACCTTCCCGCCGTCGAGTTGGATCCGGGCCCTACTGCCGACGAATAAATTTACGTAAATGCCCGCTTTGTCCTGCGCGTAAATGTAGCCGGGCATCGCGCCCATCAGCTTGAGGAACATTGGCGGGCAGCATGGACAACCGTTCCACGACCAGCGTGAGTTACCGTGGGGCGCCTGCAAGGAATTAACATAGCTGTAGGAATTCCCCGACAAAGAAACACCGGCAAGTGCGCCGTTGTAAAGTTCGCGTTCGAGTGCGTCCACGTACCGCGCATCGCCCGTGAGCAAATTCAGGTTCCGAGCAAAAAAGCCCGCGCCCACCGCTCCGCAAGTTTCCAGGTAACCATCGTTCGGAAGGAAATAATCATTTCCAAAAGCCTCGCCGGCCGCTGTGGCGCCGATACCACCGGTGACATACATCTTCTTCTCGCTCATGTTTTCCCACAAGCGAATGGCGGCTTGGCGATAATCGCCGCGGCCATTGATGCCCGCGAGCGCGGTGACGCCGGCGCAAAGCAGGGCGGCTCGGACGGCATGGCCTTCGATGGTCGTTTGCTCAAAAACCGGTTTGTGGTCCTGGTTGTAGGCGCCATACCCGGACTGATCTTTGCGCGGATGGCCGCGCGCTTCGACCCAGTACTGAGCCAATTCCAGGTAGCGACTTTCATCAACCGCGACCGGCATGGCGCGCTTTAGTTCAGGATGTTGGCGAAAGAACAGATACAGATTCGCGAACGCCTCCTCGACAATGGCGTGATTGGGAACCAGTTCGTGTTTCGGCGAAGGCCCGACCTGCGCGCAGGTGTAATTTGCCAACCTGACGGCCGCTTTGAGCAGATTGCTCTTGCCGGTGGCCCGATAATAATGCACGGCAGCCTCGCACAGCGCGCCCACGTTATACATTTCATGCTGATACCCATCGTTGCCGCCGTTTAGTCCCCAGCGTTGATCGGGATGTTGTAATTGAGTCCAGGTGTTTAGATAACCATTCGTGTCCCTGTCTTGTGCCGCGGCGATTCGCGAGATGTAACCGTCAATCCGATTCTCCAAAACCGGATCAGGCCTGGCCGCAAGAAAATCTGCCGAACCGCGGATCATCTCATAAATCAGGCCGTCATACCAAGGCGGGCCCGCGTGGCCATCCGACTTTCCGTCACGGACGCGGTCGAAATTATTAAACGCTCCCCCCCGGTCGTTCTCAAATTTCGTAAAGCAATCCGGGATGGTAACTTCTTGCCAAATTGTTCGCTTCGGTGACCAAAAGGAGTCTCCGACTGTCACCGATTGAATCGGCACGGGCGTGAGTTGGTTGAATCCCTGGGAACTGGCAGTGCCGCCGGAAAGGCACCAGAGTGTTCCTAGCATCCCGAACGTGGAAACGACTTTCATAGAAACTGAACAAGAGGATCACGTAATCGCTAAACGCCCGCAAGGCTTCGTTCAACAAAGAACAAACACCTCGACGAATGGCGCGCTTCCAACATGCACCCGCCAGCCGGTCTTCTGGCAAGCCTCGGCCAAGGACTTTAGGAAATCGTGAAGATCGACAGCGTCCAGAAAAATGTCTTCCCGCCGATCTCCCCGGCTCATGAGGCTTGTCCCGCCGTAGCCTTCGGCGAAGGAGGATGGTGCATTGCTCCGGGATACTCCATGCGCAACTGGCGCGGCATTAGCTCTACTTGCCAAATCGACCTCGCATTATCAAGGACGATAAAAAATGAACCGTGCTACGGGTTGACACTTTTCCTAGGGTTCGCCTCTCCGGAGCCCCGGAGGGGCGGCATGATAATAGCCCCGGGCAAGGCCGCCGAGGCCGCCGCCCGGGGTGAAGAGCCCTCCCACCCAGCCTCTTTTTTTCCTTCTGGTTTGGCGCGCCGGAGGCGCGCCAAACCAGAAGGAAAAAAAGAGGAGATCATTTTGCGTCCGTAACCCCGGGCGGCGCTCTGCTTGCCCGGGGCTATTATCATATCGTCCCTTTGGGACTTCAGTTTGGCTCGCTCCGCTCCCATAACAGGCGAACGATTGTAGTCAGGCACCTGGCTCAGGACAAACAGAATGGCGCAAACCGGAGTTGCCTGCACGAAATTGTTGGACGACATGGCGAGAGTGTCCATCAATGCAGTTTGCTTTCTATGCTCCCGGAATTTGTAGGCGAAAGCATGACGTCCCGCGTGAAATTCACCCGATTGAAATACGGATCATAGCTGGCCTGCACCGGGGATCCCCTGAGAGTCGCGATGTCATTTTGGTCCCTCTCCACCGCGATCCGTGAAGTCCTGGCGCGCCGAACCGAGGACCGATAGCCCAGAAAAGATGCAAGACCAGCTGCTATCAGGAGAATGAAGAGCCAAGGGAGTATCCTTCGTGTCTTCATAGCTTAATAGAGCAGCCCTCGCAGCGATCCGTTCAACCACTATTGCTCTGTAGTCCAACGACGATGCTCTGGCGCTCCGGGCCGCTGGCGCAGGAATGACAGCGGGGCGAAAACCGGAGTCGCCAGCAGCAAATCGTTAGGCCTGTAGACTTTCATCTGCTCAAGACCATTATCAGAAACAGGAGCCCAACGAAAACAAAAGGAACGGTCGCTCCTGCTATGGCCAGTCGATCAACAACCGTTAATCGCTGTTTATTTGATCGCCGTAAACTCACCAAACTGGCAGCAAGAACAAGCGCGAGCAAAGGAAGAACAAAAAGCACCCACATCACGGCCACCGGTGCGGCAGACCACCCATCCTTGGATTGCTTGTTGGCGAGATAGAAGGCAACGGCAGCAGCAAACCACAAAGCCGAGTAACTGATTAAAACTCCCGAAAGCACAGTTGGGTTAACGCGAAATTGCGGTAAGGTGCGCATATTGGCCTAACCAATGATTAACAGGTCATTTTGACCTGATAACTTGATATTGAGCTTGTTTCGGGTCAAAAAGTCCTGATAATCCATTATCAGGTCAAAAGTTCTCGAACTCATGAAAGAGGTCAAATTCTTTGCAGTCCCACCCTAAACCTGAGGCGATGGAAACTCAAGCTAATAAGGCCCCGGAACGCCCGGAACGAACCCCAAAATTGCTACACCAGGTGCGCAATCTCATGCGCCTGCAGCATTACTCCATTCATACCGAACGGAGCTACGTGGATTGGATCCGCAGGTTCATTCACTTCCACCAGATGCGCACTCGCAAAGCGAGCCCTGGCCGATTGGACCAGCGCGTATGAAACTCAGAAATTAAGCTGCGCCTGGAGATAAACCCAATTTGCGTCGTGGGCGCCGCCCAGGTTCTGAAAGGTCTGATTGACGTAGTCGCCTGTGAAGTAATGACCAAAGCCGGCCTGCACTTGCAGAAACGACGCAGGCTGGTAGGTCGCAATTAAGTCGATCTCCTGGCCGGCAAAGTTGCCATTTTGCGGGTGGATACCATAGCCGCCAGTGGTCCGTGGCGCCTGGTTGACCTGATAAAGAAAGTCGCTCGTAGATGCCAGCCAGAAGGCATTGTAGGTGAGCGCAATCGAAAACCCTTTGAGCGGGGAGACGCTGACTTTGAGGTAGGGATCGATCAAGTTCTGCCACGAGAGAAAATCCATCGCGCCGTAGAATTTGTGATTCGTCGGGTAAAGATTCACAAAGGTGTTGTGTTCATTGTCCTTCGGGTTGCCGTCTCCGGAGGCGAAATCGAAGCCGAGAGCCAAACGCGGTTTAAAATCCGTTTGCACGAACGTATAACCGCCCTCGATATGCGTAGCGTAGGCGAGCTGGTTTAGTCGTCGACCGTTAACGACCCCGGGAGTACCAGGGGCATATTCAAAGTCGCCGAACTGGCCGTCGAATTCTCCGTTGAGGTCCCAACCGGAAAGTTGTCCGGGGAGGGTTTGAAAGCGCGTACCGACGGTGTAAATATCCCGTGGCGAGTTTCCTTTGCCGTAGGTGGTCACGACCTTCGGCGAGCTCGCGCTGGCGTTGTCCGCCAGGAAATAGAGCTGCAGTTCTGTTTTCGGAACCAAGGACCTGGTGGAGCCATAGACTCCGGAAAACCAATCGTACCAATTGGGCTGGTCAAACTTGTTATCGTTCGGGATGACGACGCGGCCGCTAAAGGCGTCGACCCAGAAGGTGTCGCCCTCGTAGCGCAGTTTTGCGGCGTCGAATGCGCGGCCGACGTTGTCCCAGTCGAATGTGCCGATAAGCCTTTCGTCCCCATAGGACAATTCCTGCCTGCCCACCTTGAGCGACACCGGCAGGTCGTTGGCGCCGCCCACTTGAATATAACCCTGGTGGAGATCGAATGGACCGTCCGATTGCGGGTTGGGATTTCGCCTATCACTGGTCGAGGAGCTATTTTGCCCTTCGCCGAAAATAGTCAGCCAATCCGTGGGGGAATAGCCCGCATGGACGCGAGTGCGCAACAGCAGGAAATCGTTCACGCTCTCGGGGGTATTGGCGCGGAAATCCACCGCAGTCGGTCCCGCACCCGGCACGGCGAAGTAAGTTTGATAAACGTAACGCGGTCGGAACTGAGCTCCGAGATCGAAACTATTGAACAGCGAATGCTGCTGACGCAGCCAATCGTTGAAAACGCCCGCCGTGGCCGGCGGGGCCGGGGCGGTCGCGGCATTTGCAGTGCCGGCGGGTGAGGGTTGAGCGATGAGCGAACCACCGGTTAATGCGAGCAACGAAAACGAAAAATAAGCTTTCAACATATTATTCGGCCGGTTTGAGGTCTACCGCGCAGGCTTTATAGGAGGGCTGTCCCGAGTACGGGTCAAAGGCCGGAAAAGTCAGGCGATTAACCACGTCATAATGCATCGGCATAAACACCTGGCCGGGAGCAATCGTCGAGGTGACGAATGCGGCCACCAGGACCGAATCGCGCCGGGAGGTTACGTAGACAGAAGATGCCGGCTTGATTCCCAGGCGTTCAGCGTCAAATGGGTTAATCTCCACGTACGCCGCCTCCGGCCGCAATTTTCGCAGCACCGCGGATTTCTCGGTGCGCGTGCCCGTATGCCATTGGGAGGCACTGCCGCGGCCGGTCAGCAAGAGAAATGGGAACTCGGCGTCCGGAGGCTCCGGCAACGGGCGTGGCGATTCGAAGATGAAGCGCGCCTTTCGGTCCGGATGAAAGAACCGGCCGTCCGCAAATAACCGGCGCTCGGTTCGCCCTGACTTCGAGTTACGCCCGTTCGTCGCTGAGCTGTTTTGCTCCCGGTTCTCCGGGCAGGGCCACTGGATTCCTCCCGCCACGTCAAGGCTCGCGTAATCCTGGATTCCGGTTATGTCGCATGGTTGGCCTTGAGAGACCCCTTTGAGAATCTGAAAGACTGCCTCCGGTGAGGTCCATCGACCGAAAAGCTGCTCACATCCCCAGGCCCGAGCGACAAGCTGGAAGATATGAAAGTCCGCCAACGCCTGCCCGGGCGCGCGAGCGACCTTCTTTACCCGGCCTATCCTGCGCTCGGAGTTGATAAAAGTGCCTTCTTTTTCGCCCCACCCTGCAGCGGGCAGGACTAGGCTTGCGTGCGCTGCGGTTTCCGAGGTGGCAAACATGTCCTGGACCACGACGAAATCGAGTTTGTCGAGCAGGCGGTTGAACTGGCTTTGCTCGATCCAGGAATGAGAAGGGTTAGTCCCCACGAGCCAGAGACCCCGAATTTTACCCGATTCCATCTCGCGCACAATCCGGTCGTAAGGCCACGAGTTCTGCTCAGGGATCCTGGAGGGATCAATGTCGAGCGCCCGCGCGACCTTTTTTCGGTCCTCGTGGTTTTCGAAATCGTGCCCGCCGAGCAGATTCGTCGTGTTCGAAAACAGGCGTGACCCCATGGCGTTGCACTGCCCGGTGATGGAGTTGGCGCCAGTGCCGGGACGTCCCAGGTTTCCGGTCATCAGCGCGAGATTGATAATCGCCTGGGCCGTTCGAGTTGCCTCGTGGCCCTGGTTCACTCCCATGGTCCACCAAAAAGAGACCCGTTTGCCTCGATGAATCAAGTTGGCCAGTTGCCAGAGTTGCTCCAGGTTCAAGCCTGTGGCGGCACTCACTTCGGCCGGCGTGAAGCGAGTTACGAATTCTTCGAACGCTTCATAGCCGGTGGTGTGGCGGGCGATGTATTGACGGTCGACCCAATGGCTGGCCGCCAGCATGTTTGCCAAACCATACAGGAGTACAAGATCCGATTTCGGCCGGATGGCATAGTGACGGGTCGCGCCCATGGCCGTTTCGGTTTTGCGGGGGTCAATTACCACGATTTCCGGCTTGTTCCGGTTCCGCAAGACTCGCTGCCAGAGGATGGGGTGCGCCACGCAGAGATTGGATCCGATAAAAATGAGCACGTCCGATTCCTCGAAATCCGCATAGGTAAAAGGAGGAGCATCGAATCCGAAGGATTCCTTGTAAGCTGTTACAGAAGTCGCCATGCACTGGCGCGTGTTGCCGTCCCCGTGCCGGATGCCCATGCCCATCTTGGCCAGAACCCCCAGGTAGGCCAGTTCTTCCGTGGTAATCTGGCCGGTGCCCAACCAGGCAAGCGCGTCTGGACCATGCTGTTGTTGAATGCGTTTGAATCTCTCCGCGAAAACAGCGAGCGCAGTTTCCCAAGGCACTGGCTCGAGCTTGCCCTGGGCCGTGCGCAGCAACGGGGTTGTGGCGCGATCGGCGGCGCCGAGCGGGGCCAATGCTTCCCAGCCTTTGGGGCAAGCCATGCCTAGATTCACCGGGTACTCAGTCTCAGGGCTCAGATTGATCGCCTCGCCGTTGCGCAGGTGAACCTTCAGAGCGCAGCCGGTCGAACAGAAGCCACAGATGGTAGTGGTTGTGGCATCCGGTTTCAGCCGCGCCGGGACGTGACCCAACCCGAACTCACCGGGCTTCAAGACCAATTCCTCCGTAAGTGGACCGGTCCATTGACGCAGCGCGTTCATGTGTCAAAGCCTCCCGGCATTCGCGCCGGCACCACCGCGATGAAAAACAAATGGCGCTCCAGCAGTTCTCCCAAGAGCGTGAACAACATGATCCCCGCGGTAACTCCAAGGGTCGCGAGGCCCGGAGCCGGCCGTTGACAAAGAAACCCTAGAGGTAAGAGCACTCCGCCGAATACGCCCAGCAAGAAGCGGGCGGTGGTCATTTCAGCCAGCTCCCCGCGCATCAAAAGAGCGGTCTGTTTCAGGCAGGTCAGCTCGCGGTGGCGCAGGTGGCGAAAGACAAGGGTTTCCAAGGCCAGCTTCACGCCCACGGCCACCATCAGGACCCAGCTCAGAAATGCCGTCAATTCCTGATAAGCCCCGTTTAGAGAGACAGGTGGCCAAAGCAGTGCCTGCAGAGTGGTTACGAATAGTACCGCGGCGGCGCCAAGCACGAGCGTCGTACCGAAAAATTTGAAAGCAGACGAAGAAGCCTTCCAAAACGGGCGCCGAGTCTCGTGATAAATCATCAGCGAGCAGAACACGCCCAGCAGGCCGCTGACCCCGACGGCCGTGCTCAGGCCGGCTGAGTAAAATGCGCGCAAGGGCTTTAGCCAGAACCCGGCGGCCTCGAGCATCGCCAGCCCAGCGAAGACGCCAAATACAATAATCTCGCGGCTTAGCCAGGAAGTTCTTAACCCGATAACCGCTCGCCAGGCGGCAAATGGGCGACCCAGGTGCAACGTGCTTGTCCCCAGGGCGAGCAAACCAATCGCGAGCGCCACCTGGGCGTGGAAGGCCGAAAGGTGCATCATCAGGTTGGCCGGAAAGAGCTGCCGCAGCACCCGTTCGAGGCAAAAAACGCCGACCGAGAGTTGCGTAAGCACGAGCATGGCCACAAGGGCGGGATGGGAGTGACTCGGCTTCAGAGAATGAGCGTTCGCGGGGACGAGGCGCGCGGGCAATCCGCGGCCGGACCGATATCGTGTTGTCGGTTGCGTGTAAGCCGGGTCGGGCGCGCCGGGCAGGAAGATTCCTTCGCGAGCTTCGGCGATGATGGCAGCGTGGCTGACCACAGTGATGCGAATCGCGCCATTGGGACAGGCCTGGGCGCAGGCGGGAGGTTCATTGACAGCCAGGCGGCCCGCGCACATGTCGCATTTGCGAACAATTCCGCGCTTGTGGGAATATTTGGGAACGTCATAGGGACACTTCAGGATGCAATACTGGCATCCGATACACTGGTCATCCAGGTGGCGGACGATTCCGGTGACCGCGTCTTTTTCATACGCCAGCACCGGACAGCCGTTTAAACAGGCCGGATCGACACAGTGATGGCAGGAAGTGGTGACGGTCTGCTGAAATCCATGTTCGTTTGCGACCCCATGCAGCAATCCCACGCTGCGCCAGGTTTCCTCTTCATCCAACCCGTTGAGGCTATGGCAGGCAGTGACACAGGCCTTGCATCCTGAGCACGCGTCCAGGTCCACAGAAAAGGCATACTGCTCACCCTCGGCCGGCCCGCGCGCTGGAAGCAGATCGCGATAAACCTTTGAGGACTCAGAGTAAGCGTGTTGCTCGTGATGCTGGGCAAAGCGTTCGACCGCTGTCAGGCGCTGTTGTTCGGCGAGCAGTTCATCG
>Ga0210409_10003344_pt1 | contig 18080 bp, 15 predicted proteins | sample IncBWH17MmetaG_FD_161649 | JGI IMG/M metagenome (GOLD analysis project Ga0210409, IMG submission 161649) | Forest soil microbial communities from Barre Woods Harvard Forest LTER site, Petersham, Massachusetts, United States - Inc-BW-H-17-M | ecosystem: Environmental > Terrestrial > Soil >... | reverse complement strand
CCGGCCTTCTCCCTGCACAAAGCCCATAAAAAAATGCCCTCGCTTTCACGAGGGCATCTTCTCATTTATTTTCGGCCGATCAACAGAGTTTCGTAACAGTCTGAAGTTGCCGCCCTTTTTTACTTGGGGCACTATCTGCCGTTTGACGGATCGGAAGAGCTGGCAGTATCCGCGTCGAGGGACCAAGCGTGAGCCGTGTCGCCGGGCGCGTAGCAGTTGCCGTCGGTATGATAGCCCGGCGCACAGTGCGCAGTGCGATCCATGCGGCGCGGCGACTGCGCGTATTGCCAGACCGACGCGTAGAGAATGCCGCCGACCGCTGGGGAGGGCGGATTCTGCGGATAGGTGCAACCAGGCGAAGGAGGACAGACATCGTTGAAAATGAAATAAACGAAATCCGGCGAGGGAATATGCGCGCGGATGTCGTCCGCGGTTGTGATCGTGACGCCTGGTTCTTCTTTGAGGGGGATTCCGGAGCAGTACGCTCCAGAACGATAACCTGCTTCTGCCAGCCCGCTAGCCCAAGCACGCAAATAAGCGTGATACGCCACGGAAAGACGGCCGCCTTCTTCTATATCGAGAAAAATGATCGCTTGCGATGGAAAGCCCTCGCTCTTGACGACAGAAGCCGCGTTGCGGGCGTCGCGAGTCCCCTTCTGAGCCGCTGCCGCTTCGTTCTTGAGTTCGCGGCTCAGAGGGCCGAGGTATAGAAGCAAAAAACCGAAACCTTGCGAGCGCAATAGTTCGCGTTGCCCGAGCCATGTGTTTGTTTTTTCACCAGTCGGCGGGCTGAGCCAATAGCTGCTGAAGGAAAAAGTTTTTCGCAAAGCCGGAAGCGCATCCTTGCCCGGGAAAATGTTGAGATCGAAGCCAAGATAGGCGCTCGGTGCTTGCTTCTCCGGCGAGTTGGGCTGAGTGCTAGCTCTGCATGAAAACAGAATCAGCGCAGCAGCGATGGCAGAAATTGATAGGAATAACAGACCGATCTTCATTTGCTCACGGCTTACAGAATGCCAGAAGAGACTTGCAGCGGCTAGCCTTCGCGGAGTTTGTGGCCGGCGAGGTTGCCGAGGCCATCGTAAGCGGCGTACTTGTACGTTTCGCTTAGCGTCGGATAATTGAAGACCTGTTCGATAAACTCGTCGATGGACTGACCGTTGTCCAGAATCATCATACCGATGTGGATGAGCTCGGTGGCGCTCTCACCGATCAGGCTCACGCCCAGAAGCTTGCGGTCCGCGCGCGCGAAAATTAGCTTGAGCATTCCGGCAGTGTCTCCGATGATGTGGCCGCGCGCGTTGTTTTCGTAGAGGGCGCGTCCTACGCAATAGTCGATCTTTTTTTCCTTGCAGGATTCTTCGGTTTCGCCAGCGGCGGAAATTTCAGGAATGGTGTAAATGCCCATGGGAAGCATGGATGCGACGCGCTGTTTGTACTTGAAGCCGAAGGCGTGGCACACGGCGACGCGGCCCTGCTCCATCGAAGTGGAAGCCAGCGCGGGAAATCCAATTACGTCGCCGGCGGCATAGATTCTTGGAATTGTGGTGCGATAGTTGTCGTCGACGGGAATGTATCCGCGGTCGTTGATAGCCAGCCCGGCCTTTTCCAAGGCGAGACCATCGATCGCAGCGCGGCGGCCTGCAGCAAAAAGCGCGGCATCGGTTTCCAGAGTCTTGCCACTTTTCATCAAAAGGCGGACGCCGGCGGAGGAATTTTCAACTTTAATTGGACGCTCGTTGAAGAGGAAGCGCATGCCGAGGGCGGTGAGGCGGTCGCAGAGGCGGTCGGAAATTTCTCCGTCGAGAAACGGCAGCAAGCGATCGCGGCCATCGACAAGAGTGACTTCGACTCCCAGCGCAATGAAGATGGACGCATATTCGCAGCCTATGACTCCGCCGCCGATGACGGCGAGACTTTTGGGGATGCGATCCATTTGAAGAAACGTGTCCGAATCAAAAGTATGGACGTCGTCGAAAGCTATTTCGGAAGGGCGATGGGGCTTCGATCCAGTGGCGATGAGGATGACCTCGCCGCGAAGATGGCGGGTGCCATTCGCACCGGCCACGGAGACGGCATGCGCATCCTCGAAAGAAGCCTGGCCACGCACAAGTTCGATATGGTGCAACTCGAGATTCTTGAGGATGCGCTGACGCTCCATATCGACGACTTCGCGTTCGTGGCGCATAAAATCATGAACGGTAAGGTTTTCTTTGAGCGAGTAATCGATGCCATAAAGGCCCCGCTGCTTGAGTCCCGAGAAATAGAGCGCGGACTCGCGCAGAGTTTTGCTGGGGACCGTGCCCGTATTGATGCAGCTTCCGCCCGTGTGCTCAGCGCGCTCGATGACGACGACACGCTTGCCAAAATAGGCGGCTTGCGCGCCGGCTTTTTCTCCGGCAGGACCACAGCCGATCACGATCAGGTCGAAGTTTTCGGGACTCCCCACGCAACCCTCCTGTGACCCACGTGCAGTCGTTTTACCAAAAACGTCCGCCAGCTTGACTCAGGCAGGCAGAGGCGAATCCAGCAGAGCCAGTCGCATCAGACAAAGTGTAGAAGAAGAGCGCCAGTGAGGAGGCAGATTCCTGGCTAGGCTGTGCTGAATCGTGGCTGGCAGGCGGGTGCAAAGGTTTCGGGTGGAGGCTTCCCCCGGGTTTGCATCCGGAGAGCGGGAATACGTGTACTGTAGGTGCACTCAACAGCCCCGTTCCGGGGCACCGAAAGGAGCCCCCATGTCGATGGATGCTGATCCCATCACGTATCACGTCAAGTTTGAGAAAGACCACGCCAACGTTAAAGTGACTTACGACCTGAGCGTTCCGGTCGGACGCCCGAGCCTGATCGCCGACTTTCAAGCGACCGTTGACGGCACGAATCTCATCAGCGGCTTTCTTCCCGGCCAAACTTATTTCAATGGCGAGCAATTCCACGTACTCGCCAACCCGGACAATGACGCACCGGTTTCCTTCACGATGTCTTCCAATCAGGGTTGGGACGACGGCGATGACGACGTGCTCCGAGGTGAGAAGGTTTACGACGAGGCCGATTTCTCCAACTAGCCTGCGAAAACGCGGACGACCTTTCACGGAGTGGGCGGCTGACTGACGTGAATTCCAAGCGCTCCAGCGAGCCACAACTCGAATGAAAAATTGGTGCCCGGGGGGGGACTCGAACCCCCATGAGGTAAAACCCCGGAGGATTTTAAGTCCTCAGCGTCTGCCATTCCGCCACCCGGGCAGGACAGCTACAAAAAATAGCATGGATGGACGCTGCGCTCAACGCTTGGGCGCGCTCCTGTCGCGCAGGACGACGCGTCACTCTTTGTGAATGCTTTGTAACTTGATTGACAAGCGTTCGGGGGCGCGGTAATTTTTCTTGCTCATTCTGGACGGCCGCCTCTGAGGAGGACCCAGCGCAAGCGCGCAGCGTCAGCTCTCAAACGAGCATTCAGCGCACTAGCGAGCGTCTGCATTCATCTCGGCGTAAAATCACATGAGCCGTTCTGTAACGCGGTGCATCAAAATCTAACGAGTGGTCCGTGGGAGTTTTCCTCCCTGCCACAGGAGCCAATGTGAGCCAGCCGAATCTCGACCTGTTGGGCATAAACACTATCCGCACTCTGGCGATTGACGCCGTGCAACAGGCAAATTCCGGCCACCCTGGCGCGCCGATGGGTTTGGCGCCAGTCGTTTATGAACTGTGGCAACAGCACTTGCGCTACGATCCCGCGGACCCCACCTGGCCCAATCGCGACCGATTTGTTCTTTCCGCAGGCCACGCTTCCATGCTGCTATACGCCACGCTCCATCTCGCGGGCGTCAAAGAAGCTACGAAAGACGGCAAAATCCTGGATTCGCTCGCCGTTTCGATGGACGAAATCAAGCGCTTCCGGCAAATCGGCAGCAAAACGCCCGGCCATCCCGAATCTCACCTCACCACCGGCGTGGAAACCACCACAGGTCCGCTTGGACAGGGCGCAGGCAATAGCGTCGGAATGGCGATAGCCAGCAAATGGCTCGGAGCAAATTTCAACAAGCCTGGCTTCGAGATTTTTGACTTCAAGGTCTACGCTGTTTGCGGAGACGGCGACCTCATGGAAGGCGTCTCCAGCGAAGCCGCGTCGCTTGCCGGTCATTTGAAGCTTTCGAATCTCTGCTGGATTTACGACAACAACCACGTCACGCTCGACGGCCCCGCGGATTGGTCCTTCAACGAAGACGTCATGACACGGTTTCTGGGCTACGGCTGGAGCGTTACGCACATTGCCGATGCGAACGATCTGGAAGCGCTGGGCCGTGCCTACGAAGTGTTCCAGCACACAGTAGGCCGTCCTACTTTAATTGTGGTCGATAGCCACATCGGCTACGGCTCCCCGCACAAACAAGATACTTATGAGGCTCACGGCGAACCGCTCGGGGAAGCCGAAGTCAAATTGGTGAAGAAAAACTACGGCTGGCCGGAGGACGCGAAATTCCTAGTTCCTGATGGCGTCTACGAGCAATTCAAGAACGGCGTTGGTAAACGCGGCGCAGAGGCCCATAGCGCCTGGAACGCGAAATTCGCGGACTACAAAAAACAATTCCCCCAACTCGCCGATCAACTGAACCGCATGCAAGCCGGCCAGCTGCCGGACGGCTGGGACAAAAACCTTCCGTCCTTTCCTGCCGATCCCAAAGGCATGGCTACGCGCGAGAGCTCTGGAAAAACGCTAAATGCCCTCGCTGCCAACATACCGTGGCTCGTCGGCGGTTCAGCCGATTTGGCCAAATCCAACAAAACCAATCTCACCTTTGAAGGCGCGGGCGATTTTTTCCCCGACGCGTATCACGGCCGCAACATTCACTTCGGCGTTCGCGAACACGCCATGGGCGCCATCGTCAACGGCATGACGCTGTCAAAGCTTCGTGCGTTCAGCGCCACGTTTTTCAATTTCAGCGATTACATGCGCCCCAGCATGCGCCTCGGCGCTCTAATGGAAATTCCAGCCCTGTATATCTTCACGCACGACTCCATCGGAGTCGGCGAAGATGGCCCAACGCACCAGCCCGTCGAACAGCTCGCCGCCTACCGCGCCATGCCCAACATGCTCGTCTTTCGCCCCGGCGACGCCAACGAAGTCGTCGAAGCCTACAAAATTGCTCTCCAGCACACACACGGTCCTTCAACGCTCGTGCTCACTCGCCAGGCCATGCCCACTTTCGATCGCACAAAATATGCTCCCGCATCGGGTGTCGCCAAGGGCGCGTACGTTCTGGCCGACGCCGCGGGCGGCAAGCCTGACGTTATCTTGCTCGCGAGCGGAAGCGAGGTCGGTCTTTGCGCTGCCGCCTACGAAAAATTGACGGCAGACGGCGTTAAAGCTCGCCTCGTCAGCATGCCCAGCTGGGAGCTTTTCGAAAAACAGGATGCTGCCTACAAAGAGAGCGTCTTGCCCTCGAGCGTCACCGCGCGCGTTTCCGTCGAAATGGAATCCGTTTTCGGCTGGGACCGCTACGCCGGCCCCAAAGGCAAGATCATCGGCATGCGTTCGTTCGGAGCGTCTGCCCCGCTTAAGGACCTGCTCAAAAAGTTCGGCTTTGAAGTCGAAAACGTGATTGCGGCAGCCAAAGAAGTCCTCGGAAAGTGAGTCTCGCATGAAAGTTGTGATTGGTTCCGACCACGCCGGCTTTCAACTCAAAAACGCCATGGGCGACCTGCTGCGCTCGATGGGCAACGATGTGCTTGACGTTGGCGCCTTCAACGAAAATCCTTCGGACTACCCTGATTTCGCCGAAGCCGTGGACCGCGCCGTGCTCGATGGCAAAGCCGAGCGTGGCGTTCTGATCTGCGGCAGCGGAGTCGGCGCCAGTGTGGCCGCCAACAAACTACCCGGCATACGCGCAGGAATGTGCCACGACACCTATTCAGCGCACCAGGGCGTCGAGCACGACAATATCAACGTGCTCGTGCTCGGTTCGCGAGTCGTTGGCATCGCCCTCGCCCAAGATTTGGTAAGGGCGTTTATGGGCGCGAAATTTACCAACGAAGAGCGGCATGTGCGGCGACTCGGCAAAGTGAAGGCCCTGGAAACGAAGTACTGCCCAGGGTCCTGAGCCCACCTAGCATAAGCCGACGTTGGCCGAGGTGGATGTGACCGGCACGGCAGCACTCTCAGGGAGTACAATAGACGTTCAACGAGTTCCCAAAGCTAGAGGAGAATCATCATGACGACAACAACTACGGTCCCCAATGTCGGCACCGCGCAAGGCGCCAATCCCCTCAAAGCGCTGCTGGCATTCGGTCAATCCCCCTGGATGGATTACATTCGCAGAGACCTCCTTACCAGCGGCAGCCTCAAAAAATATATCGATAACGATGGGCTCCGCGGCATGACTTCCAATCCGTCCATTTTCGAAAAGGCGATCACTGGTAGCGACCTCTATTCAGACATCCTTACATCGCCAGATGCAAAAAAACTCGACGCCAAGGGTCTCTTTGAAAAAATCGCTATTCGCGATGTCCAGGATGCTTGCGACATCTTCAAGACTGTCTACGCCGAGTCTAAACGACGCGATGGCTACGTCAGCCTGGAAGTCTCTCCCTATCTCGCCAACGACACGAAGGGCACCATCGACGAAGCGCGCCGGCTCTGGAAATCCGTTGATCGCCCGAATGTCATGATCAAGGTTCCCGCCACTCCCGAAGGCATCCCCGCCATTCGACAGCTTCTCGAAGATGGTCTCAACATCAACATCACTCTGCTCTTCGCGCAGTCTGCTTATGAGCAAGTCGCCGAAGCTTTTCTTGCCGCCCTTGAAGCTCGTGCCGTCAAGGGCCAGGACATTAGCCAGATCGCCAGCGTCGCCAGCTTTTTCGTCAGCCGCATCGATTCTCTGATCGATGGCAAAATCGACGAGAAGTTGAAGACCGCCACGGACCCCGCGCAAAAGGCGTTGCTTGAAAGCATCCACGGCAAAATCGCCATAGCCAATGCCAAGCTCACCTACAAGAAATATCAGGAACTTTTCGGTGGCTCACGTTGGAATGCCCTCGCCGACAAAGGCGCGCAAACGCAGCGCCTGCTCTGGGCCAGTACCAGCACCAAGAATCCCAAATACCGCGACGTCCTCTACGTGGAAGAACTGATCGGCGCCGACACGGTGGACACCATTCCTCCGGCAACTTTCGATGCCTTCCGCGATCACGGCAAGCTCCGCAACAGCTTGACGGAAAACGTCAATGCAGCACGCGCGACCATGGACAACCTCGCCAAAGCCGGCCTCTCCATGAAAGAAGCGACGGACAAGCTTCTTCTGGACGGCGTCAAACTCTTCGCGGATGCGTTCAAAGAGCTCCTGGACGCAACGGGAAAAAGCGCAGGGGTGAGTGCGTGAGCTTGAATCGCCAGACCTACACACTCCCGGACAAATTCGAAAATGATGTAAACGCTTCGCTTCAGAATTGGAAGAAGAACGGCAAAGTGAAGCGGCTCTGGCAAAAAGATGCATCGCTTTGGACCGGCACAGACGAGGACAAGTGGCTTGGCTGGCTGGATATTACCGAGCAGCAGATCGAAGACATTGACAAGCTAAAGCAGATCGCCGCCGACATTAAGAAAGCGGGGTTTAAGAACGCCTTGCTCCTCGGAATGGGAGGTTCCAGTCTCTGTCCTGAAGTCCTTCGTATGACCTTCGGCAAGGCCGCTGGCTATCCGGACCTTCACGTACTGGATTCCACGGATCCCGCGCAAATTAAAGCCATCGAAGAGTGCGTGGACCTCAGCAGCACGATCTGCATAGTTTCCAGCAAATCCGGCAGCACGCTCGAACCCAACATTTACAAGCAATATTTTTTCGATCGCGTGAAAGCCAAGGTCGGTGAAAAAGAAGTGGGCAACCGCTTCATTGCCATCACGGATCCCGGCTCAAAAATGCAGCGCGTCGCCGAGAGAGACAAATTCCGAAAGGTCTTCATGGGCGTGCCAAGCATCGGCGGACGCTACTCGGCACTTTCCAATTTCGGCATGGTGCCCGCTGCAGTGATGGGTATTGACGTCCCCAAGTTTCTAAAAAACACGCAACAAATGGTGGAAGCGTGCAGCATGGATTCAGATGCCTCCACAAACCCCGGCGTCATCCTGGGAACAATTCTCGGCCTCGCCGCAGATCAGGGCCGCGACAAGATGACAATCATTACTTCGCCGGGAATTTACGATCTTGGCGCCTGGCTCGAGCAGTTGCTTGCCGAATCCACGGGAAAATCCGGCAAGGGCATCATCCCCGTCGACCGCGAACTCCTCGCCAAACCGGATGTTTACGGCACCGACCGCGTTTTTGCGTATCTGCGCCTCGAATCGGATCCGGACAAGGAACAAGCCGCCGCGGTGGATGCGCTCGCAAAGGCCGGGCACCCCGTCGTCCGCATCGTGTTACCGGACGTCTACACCCTCGGCCAGGAATTCTTCCGCTGGGAAATTGCTACGGCGGTCGCCGGCTCTCTCATCGGCATCAATGCCTTCAATCAGCCCGATGTCGAAGCCAGCAAATCGGAAACGCGCAAGTTGACTACCGAATATGAATCCACGGGCAAGCTCCCACCTGAATCTCCATTCTTTACGGGCGATGGAGCAAAGCTCTACGCCGACTTGAAAAACGCCGCTGCTCTAAAGGGCGGGGCCACACTACCGGGCTTTTTGAAGAAACATCTCGCGCGCATCGATGCCGGCGATTATTTTGCCGTCCTTGGGTACATCACTATGAACGGAGCGCATGAAGAAGCGCTGCAAGCGATTCGCCTCGCCGTGCGCGACAACAAAAAAGTAGCCACCGTCCTAGGCTTTGGGCCGCGTTTCCTTCACTCCACGGGCCAAGCCTACAAAGGCGGGCCCAACTCTGGTGTTTTCTTGCAGATTACTTGCGACGACGCTGTAGACATTCTGGTTCCTGGGCAGAAGTACACCTTTGGCGTGGTGAAAGCGGCGCAAGCGCGCGGTGATTTTGCCGTTCTCGCGGAGCGCGGCAGGCGTGCTTTGCGTGTCCATCTCGGCAAAGATGTCGCCGCAGGGCTGGCAACGCTGACAGACGCCGTTAATCAAGCGCTCGCATAAAATAAATATCGATTAAATTCGCTGAAGACTCACAAAACTAGCGGACAGGAGCAATTGCGATGCAACTTGGCATGATCGGGCTGGGAAGAATGGGCGCCAACATGGTCCGGCGCCTGCAAAAGAACGGCCACACTTGCGTCGTCTATGACCGGAGCGCGGACTCCGTGAAACAGCTCGCGGGAGAAGGCGCAACGGGAGCGAGCTCGCTCGACGATTTCGTCAAGAAGCTGCAAAAGCCCCGCGCCATCTGGCTGATGGTTCCGGCGGCGGTCGTGGACGCTACGCTTCACGAACTCACTAGCAAACTTGAAGTCGGCGACATCATCATCGACGGCGGGAATTCCTACTACATCGACGATATTCGCCGCGCTCGTGAACTTTCCGGCCAAGGCATTCATTATTGCGACGTTGGCACCAGCGGCGGCGTCTGGGGCCTCGAACGGGGCTACTGCCAGATGATTGGCGGCGAATTGGACATCGTGAAACACCTCGACCCCATTTTCAAAACACTCGCCCCTGGCCGCGGAAACGTCGATCGCACCCCTGGACGCGAAAAGGTCGGCGGTACTGCCGAAGAGGGCTATCTCCACTGCGGCCCGTCTGGCGCCGGGCATTTCGTCAAGATGGTCCACAACGGCATCGAATACGGCCTCATGGCCGCTTACGCCGAAGGCCTGAACATCCTGAAGCATGCCAACGCCGGAAAAACTCAGCGCGAGAACGATGCGGAAACTACACCACTTCGCAATCCCGAACACTATCAGTATGATTTCAATCTCGCCGACGTCACCGAAGTTTGGCGCCGCGGCAGCGTTGTCGCCTCCTGGCTGCTCGATCTCACCGCCATCTCGCTTTTGGAACAGCCGACGCTTGAGCGTTTCTCCGGCCGCGTCTCGGATTCTGGCGAAGGCCGCTGGACCATTCTCGCGGCGATCGAATCTACTGCCCCCGCGCCGGTCCTGACCGCGTCTCTCTTCGAGCGCTTCACATCGCGCGGCGAAGGCGATTTCGCCTCCAAAGTTCTTTCCGCCATGCGCTTTCAGTTCGGCGGCCACATTGAAAAAAAATCCGGCCACTAGTTGTTTGATCGGCCGACTGGACAGTTGAGATAGGACGACCTGGATGACTCCAAATCAGACCGATGCAGCTCCCACCGGCTCCCCTTGCGTCATGGTGATTTTCGGGGCGAGCGGCGATCTCACCAAGCGAAAGCTCATTCCCGCCCTGATCAACCTCGCGCAGGAGGGCCTTCTTTCGCAACAGTTCGCCATTGTTGGCTTCGCTTTCGACCAAATGAACACGGAATCTTTCCGCGCTCTCCTCAACGAAGAAATAAACAAATTCGAAGACCATCCCGTCGACCCAAAGTTGTGGCAGTGGTTTTTGGATCGCATCTATTATGTCCAGGGCGATTTTAAGGATCCCGCTGCCTACCAGCGCCTGAAAGACCAGATTGCCGAGGCCGATAAAAATCACGACACACAGGGCAATCTCTTCCACTACCTGGCCGTCTCTTTTAATTTTTTCTCGCTAATTGTCGAAAAGCTCGGAGAGATTGGCCTCACCAAGGAAGAAAACGGCAAATGGACCCGCGTGATCGTGGAAAAACCTTTCGGCCACGACCTCCCATCAGCGAAACAACTCAACAAAGAACTGAAACAAATCTTGACCGAAAAACAGATTTTCCGGATCGACCACTACCTTGGCAAGGAAACCGTCCAGAACGTGATGGTTTTTCGTTTCGCAAACAGCATGATCGAGCCGCTCTGGAACCGCATGTACATCGATCACGTGCAAATCACCGCCGCTGAATCTGTCGGCGTCGAACACCGCGGCGCTTTCTACGAAACCGCGGGCGCGCTCAAGGATATGGTACCGAACCATCTCTTCCAGCTCCTCACTCTCACCGCCATGGAGCCGCCCATCTCCTTCGAAGCTGACGCCGTCCGCGACAAACAAGCCGAAATCCTGCACGCCTTGCAGGTACTCACTCCCGAAGACGTTTTGCATAACACGGTTCGAGGCCAGTACGGCGAGGGCACGGAGGACGGTCAAAAAGTTTCTGCCTATCGCGGCGAACCCAGCGTCGCGGCCGATTCGAATACCGAAACTTTCGTCGCTCTAAAACTCAAAATCGATAATTGGCGCTGGGCTGATGTGCCTTTTTATCTCCGCACCGGAAAGCGTCTCGCCAAGCGCGTGACGGAAATCGCCATCCAATTTCGCAGGGCGCCTTTCATGCTGTTTCGAAAGACTCCCATCAAGGACCCGCGCACCAACCGGCTCGTGATCCACATTCAGCCCGACGAAGGCATTTCCTGGCGTTTTGCCGCCAAAGTTCCCGGCTCAGTTATGAAGCTCGGCCTCGTCAACATGGATTTCGATTACGCGCGCGATTTTGGCAAGTCGCATAGCACTGGCTATGAACGCCTTCTTTACGACTGCATGATGGGCGACGCCACTCTTTTCCAGCGCGCCGACATGGTTGAAGCCGGTTGGGCTGCCATCGAGCCGGTCATTGACGTCTGGAAAGCGCTCCCTGCTCGCGGTTTTCCCAACTATGCTTCAGGCTCTTGGGGACCGAAGGAAGCCGACGAACTTATGGCTCGGGACGGCCGCGCCTGGCGTAGGATCGGCGAAGAAGAAGAAGACGCGAAGAGTTCTGCAACGGCTACGGAAAATCTGAAGAGCGCGGGAGCGATGAACAAGTAGGGCGAAAAGCGCATGGCCGCCGACAAATCAACCACCGAAGTTCGAGTCTTGCCGGATGGCGCGGCCATCGCGGAGCGCTGCGCGCGCAAATTTGTAGAGATTGCAGCAGCCGCGGTTAAGGAAAAGGGTTCGTTCCATGTGGCATTGGCAGGCGGTTCCACGCCTAAAATCCTCTACAGGCTGCTCGTCGATGATCCCGCCCTCCGCTCACAAGTCCTTTGGGATAAAATGCATGTGTTCTTCGGCGACGAGCGCCATGTTGGCCCGGACGACCCGCAAAGCAACTTTTGCATGGCCAGGGAAACGATGTTCTCGAGGTCGCCTCTGAAACCGGAGCAAGTCCTCCGCATTAAAGGCGAATACCCGGAAGCGGAAGATGCTGCCAAGGAATACGATCAGGCCCTTCGAACGTATTTCAAATTGAGCGTCGGCCAATTCCCGCGCTTTGACTTGGTGCTTCTCGGCATGGGCAGTGAAGGACACACGCTCTCGATTTTTCCGGGCACAAAAGCGTTGCGCGAAAATCGCCGCATTGCGGTGCATAATTGGGTAGGAAAGGTGCTGATGGATCGCATTACGCTCACCGCCCCGTCCGTTAATAATGCCGCCAACGTCATCTTCATGGTGACTGGGGCCGATAAAGCGCCGGCGCTGACCGCGGTCCTGGAACGCTTTTACGAGCCGGATCAGTTGCCGGCTCAGTTGATTCAACCGCTGAACGGCACTTTGCTTTGGCTGGTGGATACCGCCGCCGGTAGCATGCTCACGCGAGCAATTCGCGAATAACTTAGGAGAGTCCCATGGCAACCACAACTAGCACTGGAAATATCGAAGCCTATCTCGGCGTAAAGGCCGAATATTTTCTCGGATACAAAACACCGAAAATCTCGAAGGAGCGTCTGCATCTTCCCGGCCCCGATTTTGTGGATCGCATTTATGCCGCATCGAACCGAAATGTCCGGGTACTTACCAATCTCCAGCGCATCTTCGGCCACGGGCGCCTCGCCCACACGGGCTATCTCTCGATTCTTCCCGTTGATCAGGGCATTGAACACTCCGCCGGCGCCAGCTTCGCCAAGAATCCGGACTATTTCGACGCGGAAAACATCGTCAAGCTCGCCATAGAAGGCCAATGCAACGCCGTCGCTTCTACTTTCGGCGTCCTCGGCGCCGTCACTCACAAATACGCGCACAAGATTCCCTTCATCGTGAAGATGAATCACAACGAACTGCTCACCTTCCCCAACAAATTCGATCAGATCCTCTTCGGCACCGTGCAGGAAGCCTGGGATATGGGCGCAGCTGCTGTCGGCGCAACCATCTATTTCGGTTCCGACCAAGCCGACCGGCAGATCGTCGAAATCAGCCGCGCCTTCGCCGAAGCTCACGAACTCGGCATGGCCACCGTCCTCTGGTGCTATCTCCGCAATAACGCCTTCAAGAAGGACAAGGACTATCACCTCTCCGCCGACCTCACCGGCCAGGCCAATCATCTCGGCGTCACCATCCAGGCGGACATCATCAAGCAAAAAATGGCCGAAAATAATGGCGGCTACATGGCTCTCAACATGGGAGACTCCAGCTACGGAAAATTCGATAAGCGCATCTACACCGACCTCGCCAGCGATCATCCCATCGACCTCTGCCGCTATCAGGTGGCCAACTGCTTCATGGGCCGCTCTGGAATGATCAACAGCGGCGGCGCCTCCGGTGCCAATGATTTCGAGGAAGCCGTCACCACCGCTGTCATCAACAAACGCGCCGGCGGCACCGGCCTAATCTCCGGCCGCAAAGCCTTCCAACGGCCAATGAGCGAAGGCGTCCAACTCCTGAATACCATTCAGGACGTCTACCTCAGTCCCGACGTCACCGTGGCCTAGGTCTCACGTCCTCACGCATAGGGCCGCGCAAGCGGCCCTATGTCGTCCTGTAGAGGCGGGGCTTTAGCCCCGCGCTTTTCTCCGAGCTTTGTCATATTCTCTAATATGTGCCTCCCGACTCACCCAACAACGCCGCACCCCCTCTCCCGCGAAAGTCTCCCAATGACGACTCAGAAACTCAACGCCATTCCAAACAACTCCGCCGCCTCCTCCTCATTTCCTTTGGCTGGCTTCTCGCTCTCTTAATCGGCGCCGGCGTCGATGCTCTTTTTTCTCTTCGTCATCTCGATCGCGCCTCTCAGGAAGTGAGCCGCCGCTTCACCGCTCACAATCGCGCTCTCGGCACCATCGTCGTTTCCGTTCGCGTCTATGACGATCAAATCGAGCGCTTCTTGCTGCAAGATCAACTTCAAACTTCCAGTCCTGAGCCCTCCGACGTGGCAAACAAGATCGCGGCGGTCCGCGTGGCCTTGCTCAGTTTTCCCGCCGACCGCGACCCCGACGAGCAACTGCTCCTTGCAGCCATGCAACAGCAACTCCAGGAAGAAGAGAGTTCCTGCGCTATCGTCCTTGCCTGGCGCGCTGATCTTCGCCGCCAACGCGCCTATCAATTCATCGGTCAGCAGCTCATCCCCTGGCGCACGCGCATCTTCGAACTTTCGTCCCAAGTTTCCACTCTGAACGAACATAAGCTCGCGCTCGAAAATCTCGCCGTCGCGACGCGTTTTCAAACACTGGAATCCCGCCTCATCTGGCTCGTCTCTCTCGCGTTACTCGCCGGAGTCCTCATGTCGCTCATCTGCGGCTGGTATATCCTCCGCCTCGAGCGCCAGGCTCGCCAACGCTATCAAGCGCTGGCCCTCAGCCGCCTGGAACTTGAAGGGTTGTCCGCCCGTCTCGTGGAAGCCCAGGAAGAAGAACGCCGATCGATCTCCCGCGAACTCCACGACGAAGTCGGACAGTCCCTCGGTGCCCTCCTGGTCGAGGTCGGCCAGCTCTCGAAACTCGTCCCCGCCGATGACCGCGTCACACAAGCCCAAATCACACACATAAAATCCGTCGCGGAGACCGCCGTCAAATCCATCCGCGACATTGCTCTTCTTCTTCGCCCTCCCATGCTCGACGATCTCGGCCTCATCCCCGCTCTCGAATGGCAAGCCCGCGAAATTTCACGCCGCAGCGACATGGAAGTCGAAGTCCACTCGGAAAAAGTCTCTGAAGATCTCGGCGACGAAACAAAGGTCACTGTCTACCGCCTCGTCCAAGAAGCGCTCAACAACGCCGCCACACACGCCGCTGCGAAAAACGCAAAGGTAACCGTCGCGCAAGTCTCGGACAAAATCACAATCGAAATCACTGATGATGGCCATGGCTTCGATCCGAAGCGTCAGCGCGGCATGGGCATACTCGGCATGGAAGAGCGCGTCCGCCGCCTCGGTGGCACGCTCACGATCGAATCCGCGCCCGGAAAGGGCACCACGGTCAAAGCCGACCTGCCGCTCCACCATGCGGATTCCCCGCAAACCGCTCATGATTCGGCGATGAACCTGCCCTGAACCAACCATGAGAAAAATTCGCATCCTTCTCGCTGACGATCACAAGCTCTTGCGCAGCGGCCTGCGCCTCCTGGTCGAGCAGCAACCCGATCTCACGGTAGTCGGCGAAGCCAACGACGGCCGCGAAGCCGTGGCCAATGCAAAATCCCTTAAACCCGACGTGGCCGTCATGGACATCGGCATGCCCAATTTGAACGGCATCGAAGCCGCCTTGCAAGTCACCCAAGCCAATCCGCAAATCTCCGTCGTTATGCTCAGCATGCATTCGGATGAAAGCTACGTCCTGCGCGCACTGAAAGCCGGCGCCAAGGGCTACCTCTTGAAAGACTCCGCCGAGTCCGATCTCATCAAAGCCATCCACGCCGTCGCGGAAGGCAAGTCTTTCTTCAGCCCCGCGGTCAGCAAAGTTCTTCTCGACGACTATGTCCGCAAGCTCAAGCGCAGCGGCGCCGAAGACGCCTACGACCTTCTCACGCCGCGAGAACGCGAAATTCTCCAACTGGTTGCCGAAGGCAAATCCAATAAGGATGTCGCCAACCTCCTGAATCTCAGTGTCTACACCATCGAAACTCATCGCTCCAACATCATGGAAAAGCTCAATTTGCGCGGTATTCCCGAACTAATCCTGTTCGCCGTACGCAGAGGCATCATCTCCTAAGCCCCGTTCGCTGCGCCTTCCGCTGGCCCTCTTAAAGCCGTTCGCCGCCTCTACCCAGTCGCAGTCTCCAATATCCCGGCTGCCAGGGAGAATCATCCCCCTCCCCTATCGCGTCTGAATAAGGGCAACCAAAACAGCAGCAACCAGCAACGGGCCGGTTGCAGCGATTGGCATTCGAATCAGGAGAGAAAAATGAATTCAGCGAAATCTCTGCTCAAGTCGAGACCGGCGGTTCTCGGCCTTGGCTTTGCATTGGGTGTGGCAGGCTTAGGCCTCGGCCACGCTACGGAAAAAGCACTATCATCCAATCCCCCTGCCACCTTAAAACTGGCGGACGCCAGCGAAGGGCCGAGCAAGAGCAGCTACGCTCCCCTCGTTAAAGAAGTTTTGCCATCCGTCGTCAACGTTTCTTCCTCGAAAGTCGTCCACAACCGCCGAGAATCCGCAGAAGAAATGCCTATGGATCCAATGTTCCGTCAGTTCTTTGGACAGGACGGCGACGGTGGGTCCCGGGCTCCCAAAGACTCCCGCGAGAAGGCGCTCGGCTCAGGCGTAATTGTCAGCCCCGAGGGCTATATCCTCACGAACAATCACGTAATCGATGGCGCCACTGACGTCCGCGTCACGCTCTCCGACAAGCGTGAGTTCCAGGCTCGCATCGTCGGCGCCGATCCAAAAACCGACGTTGCGATACTGAAAATTGACGGCAAGAATTTCTCTCCGATTACCATCGGCGATTCCTCCAAAGTCCAGGTGGGCGACGTCGCCCTGGCCATCGGCAATCCCTTCGGCGTGGGCCAAACCGTCACCAAGGGCATAATTAGCGCCACCGGCCGCGGCGGCCTCGGCATCGAGGCCTACGAAGATTTCCTCCAGACTGACGCTCCGATCAATCCCGGCAACTCCGGCGGCGCGCTCATTAATGACCGCGGCGAACTCGTCGGTATCAACACTGCCATCATTTCCCACGGCTCCGGAGGCAGTCAGGGTATCGGCTTTGCCGTCCCCGCTAATCTAGCTCGCCAGGTCATGGACCAGGTCCTGAAAAACGGTCACGTTACCCGTGCCTATTTGGGAATCTATCCGCAGGACGTTACTCCCGCCATGGCCAAAGCCTTCGGCGAGAAACAGTCCGAAGGAATCGTAGTTGGCGACGTTACTCCCAACAGCCCCGCGTCGGAAGCGGGCATCAAGACAGGCGACATCATTCTCGAGGTCAACGGAAAGCCCGTCACCGACAGCAACCAACTCCGCATGAGCATCTCGATGATGCAACCAGGCATCGAGCTAAAGCTCAAGACGCTCCGAAATGGCACAGAGCGCGACGCCACAGTCAAGCTAGCGGAAATGCCCACGGAATCCGCCAAAGCCGATTCAAACGATGAAGAAGGCGGCAGCAAAGCTCTGGAAGGCGTCGAAGTTACCAACCTAAACGCACACATCGCCCAGGAGCTGAACATTCCTTCGACGACCAAGGGCGTCGTCGTCACCAGCATCGACCCGGCCAGCAAGATGGCCGACTCCGGCCTGCAAAAGGGCGACGTAATCCAGGAAGTCAACCATCAACCCGTCGCGAACGTCTCTGAGTTCCAGAAGGCGATTAGCAAGAGCGGCACCGATCCTCTGCTCCTCGTAAATCGCGAAGGCAGAACGCTTTTCATCGCTGCCTAACTGAAACGTCATAAACCCAACGCCTCCCTTCCGGTTCCCGGTGCCAGCCAAATAATGGCCAGCACCGGGCCGGAACCGGGAGCCAACACAAGAAATCACCAACCTAATCCCTGCCACCTTTTGGCGACGTTCTTGCTAGGAAACAAATAGTCCACGACAGCGTAACGCGGAAACAGGCGAGCGAATCAAATAGTAGAAGGATTGAAGAGATGAGCAACAAGACGACCAACAAAAAGTCCAAGACCAGGGTCGAGGAATTCCGCGAACGCCTAAACCGCGAAAACCTCGAGCGCAGCTGGAAACTCGAAGCCCTCGACCACCTCTTCACCGAGGCTGAGGAGCACCCTGACAGCTTTCACCGCCTCTGGGTCCAACCGCTGGTTGCCTCCGGCCTAACGCTCGAATCCGCTCTGGCCCTTCTGATCGAAGGCCGCTTCCTCCCAAATTAAGCCGCACCTCTCAGAAGGATCTGCACCTTCCGCGATTGCTCGTTACTTTTGTGATGCGAGGGTGTTGTA
>Ga0210409_10003343_pt1 | contig 18083 bp, 14 predicted proteins | sample IncBWH17MmetaG_FD_161649 | JGI IMG/M metagenome (GOLD analysis project Ga0210409, IMG submission 161649) | Forest soil microbial communities from Barre Woods Harvard Forest LTER site, Petersham, Massachusetts, United States - Inc-BW-H-17-M | ecosystem: Environmental > Terrestrial > Soil >... | reverse complement strand
CAGTTGGCGCACAAAAACTAACTTGCCGCCAAAGGATGCGGCGGAGTAAAACAACTCTGTCCCGGCCTCTCTCGTTGGCCGGTTTTGACCTGATCGCCGTTGGCCGGTTTTGAGCTGATCACTGAGGGGAATTGATTTAGCCGCTTCCACTTCGTGTCCAGGACCCATTTTTGTTGGCCACGACTCACAAGAATGTCTGGGTGTAGTTCGAACCACTGACAGTCGTTATGCTTGCAGAGATGTTTGCTGGCAGCTTGCGTCACAACCGTGGCCGATCGTGCCATTTTCTGTTTCAAACAATCGGCCACATAGCGCTCGAACAACTTTTCCATCGGAAAAAGCAGACTCAAGCCCTGCCACTCGCCGGCCACGGTCATCGGGAGCTGTTCTCTCAAGATGAGTTCGCACCAAGGTTTGACCGGGTCGTAGTACGCCATCAGGCGATCGTGTTGCCACTGACGAAAATCACTGCCAACGTTCAGACTCGGAGGAATGGGCGAGAGATAAGAGTCTAATTCACGGGCTATCCGCCAATTGCTTGGGTCGTTCGTCAAATGACAAACACGATCAAGAGCCAGGCGAAGCAACCGGTTCTCTGCTCGATTCGGATCGAAGATGTCATGTCGCAAATCAAATAAATGCTGTCGACCGGGCGGTCGGCGGATCTGCCTGGGAACGTCTAATCGACCACGTAAGAACCGTTGCTCTTCCTCGATTCTATGATAGACAAAGCGCAACCCGCTCTTTACCAAACGATCCAACGCGAGCAGAAAGCGGCTCATGAGCCACTCCCGTAAAGGGGCCTTGAAGGTGTGCAGTTCAGCAGGTCCAACCTCCTTTACGGGGAGGTCCAGGGCCCGCTCCAACATGCGAATGAGAACGTTCCGAGCGCGTTGCTTGTCGTCCCCTCCATCAAAGTGTTTTGGAAGGATTTCGATATGAGTACCGCAGGGAGTCTCAATAACGCCAACATAGTTATCCAGCTGTAGCCAATGGCTGTTCTCAACCCGTACAAGAGCCTCACTTCCACTGTTTGTCAGATTTTCACTGTATCGACACAACCAGCGAAAGGCCGACGGAGTGATTAAGGCTTGATCTAAGTTCTGTTGGACACTCTCGGTTGTCAAATGCGCATATTCACGCACGGTAACGCCGGAATCCACTGCCTCGAGTGTCATTGCGCGTCTACAATGCCCCGAAAGCTCTCAATCCGAGAAAATGCGTCCGCATTCAAAACCAAGCGCCGCGTCTCGGTTGGCATACCAGGATCCTCACCGAAAAGCTTCACCAGATCCGACTGCGGCTTCAATAAAAACTGATGTTCAGCCGGCTTTCGATGGTCGTTCAGCACCCACCTTATTCGTTCGGAATCTTCAAAAAAGTATTCGCGAAGCAACGGGATAATCTCCCGTTCAAAAATGTGCGCGAGTTGCTTTAAGGAACCGTCCGTCTTGAGAGGTAAGAAGTAACTATGGCCCAAACAGTGATCACGATCCAGCATCACTTCTATGCGTTCGTTCAGTGTCATCAACAATGCTCGTATATCCAAGCCTTCGACTATGACGCCTGTTAACAAATCTGACTGCGGAGGAATCTCTTCAAACTTGAACCGCCGACGTAGAGCGATATCCATTCCCGTGAGCGAACGATCAGCAGTATTCATCGTTCCGATGAGATAGATGTTCGCTGGCACACTGAAACGGAGTTTTGAATAAGGCAATCTCACTTCGAGAGCTTCATCCGCACCTTCCCGTTTGGAAGGTTCAATAAGAGTAATCAGTTCGCCGAATATACGAGAGATGTTCCCACGGTTGATTTCGTCGATGATGATGACGAAGCGTGGTTTTTCACCGTGAGCTGACCCAATCGAGTGTCCTTTGGTATTGAGTAGCTGCACGAGCTGATCCCAAGTGAATCTCCTCAGTTCATACACCGTTTTTTGAGTAAACGCCTTACCATCATTCAGGGACTCGAGAGTTAGTGAGAGATCCTTCACAAGCCAGTGCACAGGCCGAACGTGAGGAAACTCAGCCATGGCAGAAGTGGCTTCGTTGCGGGAAAAATCATAGTTCCCCGTCACGACTCCGATTGCCTGAACCTCTGTAGCGGACTTGATGCAGAGAAGAACGTCGCCGACCCGAATCTCTTCGTAGAACGCCATCAAACTACTTCTGTCATTCGGGCCGAGGTTTCTGAATTCCGAATTTCCCTCTCCCTCCAGTGATCGTAAGTCTCCAACGTCTTGCCAGCCAATTCGCGCCTCGCCGTTGTTAAGACAGTAATCCCGCACGGCACTAGGTCCGGCCCGGTCGATAGAAATCTTCCATATACGAGGGCTTTCGCTTATTCCCAGATCGCCACCCTGCGCCGTTGCGCGACGGGCGCGATCGCAAAGATCCTTGAAGACTCCATCCTGGACGTCGTAACGAATTTGCCCTTCCGGTGTAGTTTCTGCGCGAATTCCTTCGACGAAGTCCTCATATGAAAAGCTTTGATGAAAAGTCACAAATTCAATGCGGCCAGCGCGGGCATGCTCATCAAAGCGCCGTTTCAAATTCTCGCGATTATCTTTATGGTCCGCGAAATACTTGCTGTCCAGAACTTCGAGCGCTTTGTCAACCGTGTGATACGTCTTTCCAGTACCCGGCGGGCCACAGAGGATTAGTTTTTTTGGTAACTCATTATTCTCATTCACGCCGACACGCTCCGATGTACTGTTCCTTCCGGGCTCGGTTTTCTGCTCTAACAAGTCTTCGATCGCTTCTGCCTCGGCCGGTGTAACCTTGAAATTGCTTGCAAAAGCCTGCCTTAAAATACTGAGATTGGAAAATGCGGGCAGTGATTGAATCTGCTCGCGTGATATGGGCGGGTCCACGATTCTCACCCGCCGCAGCAATGCTCGGACTCTAGTTCCTCCAAGCTTCGCAGGATCGAGTTGAAAGCGGAGTGACTCCGGTTCTTCTGGCCGAGACTTAGGATCCTCGATAACGTCTGCTATCCCAACGATTCCTGCTTCTTTGCCCGATTCCCAGAGGTAGACGCGGTCTCCTGTCTTTATCTCGTCCTCATATCTCGTGACCAAAAATGTATCGACGCTAAGAGCTTGGAGTGCACCCCTCAAGTTATAAAGGGTCGGGTTTGCCTGGAAAATCCATGCAGTAGCCGGCTTCCCGAGCTTCTCAAAGACCTCAGCCGTTATTCGATGAATCGAGTGCTGAATGTTGTAGCCCGAGAGAGCAGTCAGGAGTGACTCCTCCTCTTTTGTCACAAGCCGCGGCGGCCGTAATGGCCGATATTGCTCATAAGCTGCTCTAAAGGTCTTCGTCGCTTTGCCCGATCCGGGTTCTTCGGAAATCGGTCCGATGATGCCGGTGCCGAAAATCCTTCTGGCGTCACGATCGACCCGATCTAGTAGAAGCTTGGCGCCCCGTGCTACCGCGGTGTGATTTGCGACGGTGTTCCCATAGTGATAAGAATGCCCTTCTTTGTCCGACCAACCCGAACCTTCATTTGAGCGAAGCAACAGGTATATTCCAGTTCCTGCCATTCGCTGCTCGATGAACTTTTCAATTGATCCGTGCTTAGAGACGATGTTCTGAGCCTTCTCGGCAGAGATCGGGGTGAACCCCTGGTACTGCGCTGGCAAAGAATCTGCTAGCGGCCGAGCCGGACAGCACAATGGAGCGGAAGGCTGCAGGAAGTACATGAACTCCCACGTATCCCCCTCCGGGTGCTTTCCCCAAACAGCTTCAGCGAAGACTCGGTTCCTGTATTTCGAGATGACACGCGTCCAGTATGTATATGTCCCATCCTGATAGAGAAAGACATAATCGCCTTCTTGTAGGGCATTCCAATTTGGCTCATTTCTTTTGCCGGGTCGTGCTCCCCAGGCGTAGAAATTGCCATCAGTGCTCTTCCGGGAGACCTGGTCTAAAACGTCAGCTGGAAAGTGCGCTGCGCAGATCGCGGGATCGATCGGGTTTGCGATTGTCTTTTGGACATGCTGCTTCGCCTCTTCATTGGAGGCGGTTATGACGAACAGCCGTCTTGAAGCTTCTGGCATTTGCTGAGAGAGGGTGCGTCAGCCCTTTGGGAACAAAGCATTCTTTCACTTTCCAATCGATATGAGAAGTCGGTTGGTTCGCGGCCCCCATCTCTACGGGCTCGGATCTTTGGGTCTATGACCCATCAACCGGGCATGCTGAGCCCGAGAGCACGACCTGGACACAGCCTCGGCCTACGAGACGGGTCTAGTACAGGAAAAGTGCAGTGGTCTCCGTCTAGACCGCGCAAGCGGAGCTCATTCCTGGTCAGACGAGACGATCGGCCTCTGATACTTCGCAAGTGGACCGGCCCTCGCGATTCGCTCATTAACGTCGGCCCAACTGCGAATCTCCTGCGCTGTTTTTCTCGCAATACTAGGCTTTCTGAGTCTTTGACGTGGCCTGGTTCGGCCATTCAAGTAGAGCTCCTCCGCAATCCGCCGTGCTTGCAGCGATAAATCCGCGTCGCTTAGCAATTTTGAATGGTCCTTCCGCGAAATACTATGATGACGAGCAAGCAAGGACAGCGCCGACGCCTCCACAGGAGACAATGCGGTCATTGGTTTCTGGTTGGACGCTGTTAGCTTCCGAGGGGCCACTTTCGATGCGGTGATATAGTGAACACCCGACAAGATTGGGTAACCGGTCGCGCCCCCGTCGCTTCGGCCATCGATCGACCACTCCTCCTTATAATCGACAGAGATGTTTAGCACGATCGCATCTGATCCCGGGGACAGATCAATCTCAATCAGGCCACGCTCCGGATCTTTCCACAACGCGACGGCGCCGGACCTACTGGCCCCTCCCGGACGCGGCTTGCTCAACTCTGCCATACCGGCACTGGTCAGACACAGAACCGAGCATCCCGGATCATCTGCAAGTACAGTCGCGTATCGGGCCGACCATCTATCCGTTATCTGTGGGCCATCCATGAGTATCGCTATGACAAGATTCGGGCCGACTGCTCGCAGGATGTCTCCAGCTGGGTCGGGGCGTGCAAGATCTTCACACACAAGCACGGACAGAACCAGCCATGGCCTCATCGCGACGAAAGCGAGTCGACGTTCGGCGATAGAAATATGCTCCCACCAGGACGCCGCCGGATTCAGATGCGTACTCAAACCGTATTGAAGGATTTGTGATTTCGTCAATTTCCAACGGTGATGCTTACCCTGCCTGATGTTGGTCTGGAAATCCAGACCAACAATCGGAATGTCGAGCGCAACGCAGTTCTTGCCCACCCCAGTACTTGATGAAGGTGAACCGACCCCCGAAACCATAAACGAATCGTTGTCCAACACGACGTTCTTCACGATTTCATGACGCTGATCGTCAAGGGCTAATTCTGGTAACACTACGCCGTCGATTCTCCCCACTTGGGTAGTTGCCTCCTTCAAGACCGCGGAAAGCCTCTTTACATCCTCTTCGTCAAAATTGGTCGCGCGCAGCGTGAACATCTCATGCGAACCACGATGAATCGTGGGTTTGGGACCGGGGGCGGGTTGAAACTGCGCTGGGCGAACCACCTTCGGCCATGGAACCAGAAGAAGGTTCAAGCAGAAGTCCTGAGTGTTAACGGGAAGCATGTGCCACTCGCAATGAACCTCATTAGGCATGCAAAGAGCTAAGTGGTGCGAAAATGCGCGCATGGTCAAACCGGACTGAGGCGTGTGCATTTTTGGCAACACTCTAAGCTTCGAATGGTGAATCAACTCGCACAGAGAAGATCCGGTTGATCTTGGCAACAATAATCTGTCTGCATGTAGCTGATATGGATCGGACCCGCTGCCCGCTCCGGGAGAACTCGTTTGTCGACTTCTTTCTAATCTGGGCATCGCGGGGTTAGAAATCGGTATTCCAACTCCATTTGATGCCTCATCAGCACAAACGCAGATCCGAAGCAGCGCATCAGCCAGACACTCGTCTAGCTTTACCTTAGAAATCGGGATACCCGAGTACGCCGCATCTCTTACAATGATCCACCAAGTTGTGATGTTCTGCGGCAGTACTGTGCGATGACCGGACGAATTGGTCCAGGCCTTTCTCCATTGTGCGCCAGTCTCGCGTATTGTGTTGCTCCAGTTCCTATCAGGCGGCGATCCATTAAAGATAGTGCTGTAAGCACCTGACCTGTGGAGAGTCGCAGCCGCTAGAGCGAATGCATCAGGGGGCCACGTCGGCAACATATGTCTCGTGACCCCGGGAATCAAGTACTCGAGATAATCGCGCAAACTCTCCTCTCGTCCCTCTCGTCGAGATGCTGTCGCTTTCGCGGGTTGCTTTCTGGTTGTCGAATCAAGTTTTTGCGTCACGTTTAACTCCATGCAAGAGTGTCCGAACGACAGCTTAGTGACCATCGCGACTGGCAGCTTCAACCTGCCTGTCCGTCTCAACTTTGATGGGTTGCGGATCCGGAGGAGCAGGTGGCTCAATATATGTAAACGCTCCGATTAGGGAAGTTTTCTGCCCGTCTGTGGTCAACGCCTCGACATCCACTTTTCCGGCGGGATGTGTGGGAACGCCGGCCGTGATTTGCGTATCGCTGTCCACTGTCATGCTCGTGGCAGGGACGCCACCAAACAGTATTTGTGATACGCCCCTTAACGAAGTTCCGGTGATGATGACGGTTGTCTTGCCAGATGTGCCTTGTACAGGCGTGACACTGACAAGCTTGGGGGTGGCATGACTCACTGCTTGGTCTTTGCCCTTCTCTGCCACGGAGAAGAAGCCCTCTGCGATCTGTTTAAGCTTCGCGAGTGCCTGCTGACTGAACATGCCAACCAGCGCTGCCATGGCAGCATATCCGTCAACCGACGACTGAGTGGTCACGGGCTGCGACGATAGCCCACGAGCAATCAGGAAAAAGAGCAAGGCTAAACCTGCTCCACTGAAAGGGATCAGGAAGTACATCAGAAGCCAGCTCATCTTTAAGTTTCGATTGCCGACGTACCAATAGAACGAACGCAGAACATGAATTAGGCTGCCCAATGCTCCAACCACCACAATGATCAGCAGAAGCCGAACGTTGTTGTTCAACGTGCAGGCCCAATCAAAAAAAGGCAACCCGACCCCTTTTGACTGCGATTCTTTGGGACTACTTTGGGGAGCGGAGGTCACGGGATTGACTTGCCCTGTGCTCGATTGACTGCTCGATTGACTATCGCCAAACGTAAATCCTGCAGGTAAGGTGGCCTTCTGACCGTCGGCGGTGTCGATTTCGACTGTGACAGAACCGGGCCCATTAGGAGGTGTGGTCACCTCCAGCAGGCTGTCGGATTTGTGTGTCACAGATGTGGCTGCAGCGTTTCCAAAGAAAACCTGCGAATCACTGGTAAGACCAGTACCGACGATTCGAATTGAATTCTCTTTCTGGACCAGCCCATGGTCAGGCTTGATTGAGGTGATGACTAGGCCGAGGCTTCTCGGCCAGAGCGCTACTAAGCAATACGACAACGCGATGCAGAGCGCGACCATGTACCCGGAAGTCCCAATAATTCCGCGCGCCGATATGTAAGACGCACCGACGGTGGATTCGTGTGATGGAGCTATTTGTTGATCCACAATTGCCTCCTTGTGCCCGATTTATTGCGGCCTCAAACCTTCGAACGACAAAACTGCACGAAATCCTTCGAACAAGAAGATTGCATGCTCACGCTCCGTCTCCATTTCAATGGCGTGGTTAGCGACGGTGGACTTCGATCAGCCTCCGTCACCACCACCGCCACCCTCTCCACTTCCACCACCTTCTCCACCGCCACCTTCTCCACCTCCACCACTTTCTGCACCGCCGCCACCGTCCGCGGCACCGCCAAGATCTCCCGGTCCGTCGCCGCTCGGGTCCGGCCCCGCATCAGGCGAAGGGGCTGGTCGGAATTCTCAATACCTGGATCAGGCGGTTCTGGAACCGGATCGTTAGCCGGATCGGGGGTGAGCCCCGGTATCGGATCAGGGATTGGATCTGGTATAGGACCGGGTCCCGGTGTTGGTTCCGGATCCGGTGTCGGACCAGGTGTTGGGTCCAGTGTTGGGTCTGGGGTTGGGTCTGGAGTTGAAACTGGAGTCGGATCGGCATCATCGGGGGCCGAGTCATCGAACAAGTCCTGTGCCCAGCTCGGTGCGCTGATATCTCCATCCTGATAAACTGTGCCCGCCGAATATCCCTCGAAGGTCTGGATCGCGTCTGCGAAGGAACTCAGCTGGTCCGGCGTGAGATCTGACATTGGTGTCGAAGCGTCAACCCCAACATTTTCTGTAATGAAATCGGTGTATGCCGCGGTATTGTTTTCCGAAGGCGGCGCGTACTGCTCCATCGCTTCTTCGATAGTTAACCCTTGGTAGTTTTCGGATGTCAGCAGGGTGGTGAGTGCACTTGTGCCTGTTTGGACGTCTGGAAAAATTGCGAATCGCCCGTCCGAACCTATCGCACCATGTGCGTCTGCGAAGGCTCCGGCTTCGATGTTTCCGGTGTTATTGTCACGCCAGCTCCGCGTCCCGCCGACGTTGACAGAATTGTCGTACTGGACATAGTTCCCCTCGTCGCTGCTGCCTACAGTGGGCATAGCAATCTCCTCGCGAGCAAGTTTTAGGTGGACCACTAAGATGCCAACTGGATCGGCTGTTCAACTACCTGTCATGGTTTCAATTTGCTCAGAATCGTATCGAAGTCAAAAGTGATGCCGATATTGCCGCGTACTTCTTTTTCCTTGATGAGTTCTGTGCGATTGGCCCAAGTGAAGGACAGAGGAATCTTCACCCCACTACCTTTAACGGGGAACGTGATCTTGGCCTGCCCTATTTCCAAGTTTCCCTTCAGGGCTGCGTCTGATGTGATAGGAGTGATTCCTGGAACCAGACCCACGAGGCTGTCACTAGGGATGTGTTCGAACTTTCCCGAAAGCGATACGACCACATTCCCGATTTTAGGCAAAGACGTATTGACCGGAATATCGAGCTGAAGTGAAGCTTGCAGATCACGGAGTTGATTGGTTCCCACTGCCGGCGGCTTCGAATTGAATATCGTAGCCGACAGATTGCTTGCGAACGAGCCTCCGCCTCCGATCCCTCTCTCAAAGATCAGTTTTAAATTCGAGGTGTCGGGCAATTGCGTGCCGGAGCTACCAGCCTGGGCAGCCACTTTGTTCGTGAGCAGCGCGGTCGAACTGGAGACTTTACTCGCCAGATTGTCCGTGTACTCAAACGTCAGAATCGGAGAATTAGAAACGTACGTGAAGATGTTCTGGCGTGCGGTTTGCATTGCCGCGCTGGTTGTGGCGAATTGCTTGATAATTACATCCCCACCGGCAACCTTTTCGGCGATCGTGGGAAACGACTTAAGCGTTTCCTTCAGAGTGGCAGCGGCCTCTTCATCCTTGCCATCGACAATCAATGGAGCCAGAGCCGAAGCAGTCTGATCAACCCAGGTGCCTACATCGTCCCTCACACTTTCGGCCGTGAGGGCGTCGAACAGGTTATATAAGCTAAGTGCCATATTCTTCGCGATATCAAGCTGCAGCCTGTCCCAGAGGGCTTTGTATCTCTTGTCGCGAGGATCGCGATGATTGTAGAGGTCAACCGTTGTGGAAAATTCGGAAACCTGGTTAGAGGTTCCAGTGAATGTACCGGAAGAGTTTCCCCGAGACGTATCGAACGACAACGCAAAAGAGAGCCGGTTTAGCAGGTCGAGAGTGCCGTTGTTTTGTATTTGCGCATATGCATCGTAGAACGGAGTTGTCTGTAGTGCCTGAACAACCTGTACCGGCCGAGCACGAAACGTGATGCTGCTTCCGCTGACAGTTCTTTCGATCGCACCATTCTCGACGGCGAAGGCGAGAACAGCCGGCACGCTGCCATGAGAGGTCAAGGATGTGCTGCCAGAGCTAGAGGAATTGCTGCCGACTTGTTTGTCGACACGTGCTTCATCCGCCTCACTCTTGACAGAATTCGTAGCCTGCTTGGCTGAGGATCTTATGGTGGGATCGTTAGTAGCCATTGTCGTCGCATATAGGGATAGCGCTTGTCGTGTATCCAGCGTCACCTTAGCCGCTTCTTTCGCAAGGTCTGCGTCTGACTTCGGGCCACGGTTTTCCTTGGCTGCCAGGGATGGTTCGTTGGCCTTGAGCGCATCGAACCTTCGCCTAATGGTTTTCACGGTCTTGTCGATTTGACCATCGAGTTCGGACGGTTGCCCCTGACCTACTTGTTGATCCGCGACGGGCGCGGCAACGGCGTTCGCCTGTGCGTGGGCGGTTGAACTTCCTAGGAGAGTGGCAGCCAGCATTAACGCGGCGGCCACAGTTCTACTGAACGATGAATGTGTACATTGCGGCATCGAAGCTCTCCCCAGGCGATTGAAATTCGTCATGCACGGAAGTGTCTCCGCCCTGGCTGCCTGTCACCGTAATTTCACAGTTGCCGCCAGTTTGGGTCTTGTAGATCGATTGAACCAGTAACTTGAAGACTGCTGCGACATTGCGGTCGAGCTGAAATGGGCCTCCTGGCCACGTCAGTCCGTTCAACACATAGTTGATTACGACGTTGCTGCCTCCGCCGGTAATTGCAACGGTGATTGTTTCGCCGTGTGAACCTGCAAGATCCAATTCATTCCCATTCTTGATTTGCATAATCTTTAGCTCCAGTTATCTCCTGACGTTTTCACCGAAAGGCGACTGTGAATACCCTGAATTCACTCGTGCATACCCAACCATGTCTCACTTAACGAGATCTGAGTGCAGAGTCCTTTTCGCACTGCCGTGATTTAGTTCGGGAGAAACATCGAGGTGGGGCTACCAATTCAATACATTCTGTTCCTGGACACGAAACCTCATGAAACTGCATGAAACTGCATTAAGTGTGCGGGATGGGTTCAGCCGACTGGTGTTTTTGCACCGTCAGAAGGCTGGACCTATAAATCAGCTAGGGCGGCGGGGCGCAGCGAAGATCAACCCGTTGCTATTTAGTGTAAAATTGCGGCCACCACGGGGGTGGGACTCCAGTCATACGCCATTCGTCAATGCCGGGGGCAGACTTAATACGCGCCTGCGCGGAAGGTAACGACGGCGCAGCCTGGGATGAGTTCGTCTCCCGTTTTCATCGCCCGATCAGCCTTTCCGTTATCCGCATTGCGTACCAATGGGGTGAGATTCCCCAACAGGTCGTCGACGACCTAGTGCAGGAGACCTACCTTAAGCTGTGTGTTAACAAATGCACATCGCTTCTCGAATTCGCTACCCAACATCCCGAGGCAATTCTCGGATACATAAAGACAATTGCTGTAAACGTGGCGCGTGACCACTTCAAATCGTTTCATTCTCAGAAACGAGGTTCCGGCGAGGTTATGCAGATTATTTCGGACGCGGATCCAGTCGCCGAAACAAATGATCCAGGCGGACAAAAGTCAATGGAGCGAGGAGTACTCCTCGGTCAAGTCCGTCAATGTCTTGAACTCTGCACTCAAGGACCCGATCACGAGCGAGATTGCACGATTTTTTGGCTTTACTACCAACAAGGCATGAGCGCGAAAGATATCGCGGCCTTACCTAACATTGACTTGTCGGCAAAAGGAGTAGAAAGCGCACTATTTCGTTTGACCCGTCTCGTACGTGAGCAGTTAGCTGGCTTGCAGCCGCGAACAGGTTCCAAATTGACAGGGGAAAAAGGATTTCTCTCTGCCGAATCGTACTAAGAGGAGAAGTTGGATTTGACACGGCCAACAGATCGACATCTTAACGACGACGAACTGAGCGCATTGGTTTGCCTGCCGGGTTCAGGAGTCACTACTGAAGGGCAGCTCTCAGATGAGGAACTCAGGGACGCCCAAGATCACGTTGAGTCTTGCCGGGACTGTGATCGGAAGATGCAGATGCACAGGTCTGCGCAAAGCGAGATTTCGAGGCGGACGACGATTGGTCAGGTGGCGAAGGGGCCGAACTGTTCAGACGAGGATGAATGGGTAAGCTTAGTTGCTGGATTGGCTGGGGAGAGTGAGGCCAAAGAACGCATGAAGCACGCCGCACAATGCGGATATTGTGGGCCCTTACTAAAGGCCGCCGCGGAGATCCTGTCCGACGAGGCTACTGCCGACGAGGAAGTCAGGCTCGCCAAGCTCGCTAGCACGCGCACCGACTGGCAGGCTGAAATGGCCCTGACCCTGGGAAGGGGAGGCGAACCCGGACGGACGCCAGAATTCGCCTCCCCATTTTGGAAGAGTCTTTTCTACTGGCCACGCCCCGCATTTGCGGTGGCTGCAATTGTAGTTATCGTCGCGGTAGGTTGGATAGGGGTGAGAATGGTGCGCCCACCATCCGCAGAGAAATTGCTTGCACAAGCCTATACAGAACACCGAACAATTGAGGTGCGGATTCCAGACGCCAAATACGCACCTCTGCGCGTCGAACGAAGCGGCGCCGATTCGAATTTTGAGAAGCCTGAGTCGCTACTGAGAGCCGAGGCTCTCATCCGCGAAAGACTCCGGCGGTACCCCAACGATCCTGAGTGGCTTGAGGCAAAGGCCCGTGCAGAATTGCTCGACGGAAGCTATGACGATGCCATCAAGACTTTGAAGCGTGCATTGGAATCGAGACCAGACTCTCCCCAGGTGCTCACGGACTTAGGATCCGCATATTTCCTTCGTGCCCAGTCAACAAATCGACCAATCGATTATGGCAATGCAATCGAATTGCTTGGGAAGGTACTGGCCAAAAATCCTGATGACCCGATTGCGCTCTTCAATCGGGCTCTGGCGTGTGAGCAGATGTTCCTTTACGCGCAATCCATCGATGATTGGGACCACTATCTGAGAGTTGACCCGCGAGGCGAGTGGGCCGACGAAGCGCGCAAACGTCTGGAGAACTTAAGGAACAAGGTCCAGAAGCGGGATCAAAGCCTTGGCGAACCTTTGGCTACTCCGTCGCAGATTTCGGGAAACCCAGACGTTTCCAACATCGATAGACGCATAGAGGAATACCTGGATCGGGCCGTGACTGACTGGCTGCCTCAGGTCTTTCAGCCTCATGCAAGCAAAGGATCCACTAACTCCCCGGAGATTAGCGGGTTGAGAGTGTTGTCGCGCATTGCAATCGAACAACATAACGACCCCTGGTTTGAGGACTTGCTTGCGGGGTATGCTTCGAAAGATTTTCCCGTCGCGATAAAAGAACTTTCCGCCGCAGTCCAATCAAACGAAAGAGCAGACACTGCCAACGCGCGTCTGTACGCTGTCCACGCCGCATCGCTCTTCGCAGACGCGAATAACGTAGCCGGCGTCTTGCGCGCTCAGATTGAAGTTTTGGCAGCTCTAAATACCAACGGTGAAGGTTCGAGATGCAATATCGCGATAAATTCTCTGGCAGATGCGTTTCGGCAAAAACCATACCATTGGTTGCTGGCGCGGTTTGAATTCGAGGCGGGAACCTGCGCGTGGCTGCGCGAGGAACTAGGCTCAGCTAGATTGGGATACAAGGCCGCAAGCAAGGAAGCCAAGGCTCAGGGATTTCAGGGACTGTACTTGCGTGCTCAAGACCGGCTGGCTGGACTCGATGCCGCAACCGGATTGTTCGACTCTGCCTGGAAAAGGGCGTCGGACGGACTCGTAATCTTTTGGTCCGGCAATTATCCCGATGTCCGTGGCTACAACTTCTACTTTGATATCTACGAGCTTACACGCTTGGCCGGGCAACCACACACGCAGGTCGCTGCGTGGCGTGACGGAATTCGATTGACAGAGTCGTCTCCCGATATTGCGCAGCGCGCGATGGCGCACCTGGAAATGGGCACCGCCGCGGAAAAGGCAGGCATGCTCGAACTCTCAAAAACAGAATTTGCGCGAGCCGACGAGCTGTTTCGAGAATCTCCTAAAATCCCTTCGACAGAGCTCGCCCGTTTGGAAGCAGAAACCAGACTGGCGGGAGTGGAGTCCAGCGAAGGAAATGCGCGCCGCTCTGTGGCACGAATGAAGCCGCTGCAGCCTGAGATCGACAGGCTTGCCGATAATTACCTTGGCATCTTGTTCTATACGACCTTAGGCCAGGCCGAGGGGATTCAGGCAGAGTGGACTGGAGCGGAGGATGATCTCGAGAAGGCTGTGAGTTTATCTCAAAGACAAATCCGAAGTCTCGAAGATCCGAAATCACGCTTCCAAGTCGTTCGGGAATCTTCAGGTGCATATCGGGCCCTGGTCCAGAGACAGCTGTTAGATGGAAAGCCGGAAAGGGCACTAGATCTTTGGGAAAGCTTTAAGGCAGCTCCATTAGGCGTCGGACACCAATTTAGCCTTGGCCTAGGGGAGCCGTCGAGTAATGCAAGGTTGTCACAAGCTGAATTGTCACACTATCTTCCGACACTCACGAAAGAGACAGTAATTTCTTATGCTCTCCTGCCAAATGGGCTGGCCATCTGGGTAATGGATGAGCGCGGAGTCTTCTCTCATTGGGAAGAAGGAAGAAATGCAGAGGTCTTAGCCACCGCGGCCCGCCTGCGTGAACTCTGCGAGGATCCACAATCCGACTGGTTTGATTTCCAGAGAAACGCCAGGGAGCTCTATGACGCCCTGATCGCACCGATTCAGAACCACTTGGATGCGAGTCGCACCATCTTAGCTGAGTTGGACGATGGCCTCGATGAGCTGCCTCTAGAAGCGCTTATGAACGAGCATGGACGATATTTGGGAGACATGGCCGCCCTCAGCATTTCTCCGGGTATTTACTACCGTGACGAGCTGCGCACTGCATCCCCCGTTTCCAGGGACACGCCTGCACTAATCGTAGAGGTACCGAACGCCAAAACTGAACTCGGTATGCAACTGCCCTCCCTGCCCGATGTGCTTGCGGAAGCCGAACTTGTGAATCGCAGCTTCAATGGCGCCACCCTGCTCGAGGCAGGAGAGGCGACGAAAGAATCTGTACTTGAGCGGCTACGCGGGGTGAGATTGTTTCATTTTGCCGGACATGCAATCCACAGTCCCGGGCAGTCTGGCATCCTGCTCTCCGACGCCTTGTTGAACGCCGGATCAATACCAGTTCGGGCCATCTCTCAGTTGCGACTTGTGGTGCTGTCGGCCTGTGAGACTCAGAGTGGCCCGCGGGATGCGGTCAACGACGCCGATAGCATGGTTCGCATGTTTCTTCAGGCTGGCGTACCCAATGTTGTAGCCAGCCGGTGGAAGGTCGATTCAGGTGCCACCCGCCGGTTTATGGAATTGTTTTATCAGGCATTACTCGATGGCAATTCCGTATCGGTTTCGATTCAGCGCGCCGAGTCCGAATTACGGTCGGAACCCGGTACTTCCCACCCTTACTACTGGTCGGCTTTTGGGGCATTTGGTGCTAGTTGAACATATCCGGGAGGCGAAATGAAAAAACTAAGTTTGTGTTGGTCAATCGGAGTGCTATTACTGGTGATAACCGCCTTTCAAAACCGGCTCTCCGCCAAAGAGGTTGAAATCGTCGTTGCCGGTCCCTGGGCCTTTGCTGCCGACCCTAACGATCCCAATCATGTGCTCTTGATTGTGATCAATTATGAACACAAAGCGCACTTCCTGTCAGGCGGTGATGTGTGGAGGTGGAAGGACGCGAATTGGGGTTATCAGGAAAGAGATTCAGGGTATTACACGGCACTCTTTTCGACCCAGTGTACGCCTCATGCCAATATCAATGTCAAAATGTATCCAGTCGACAAGGTCGATGTTAATCTTCGTTTGAATAGCTCGATGTCAGGAAGCGGCGTCGCGATCAGTCTTCCGAAACCGTGTTGGTACGAGGAAGGCTATATTCCGTCTCATGTAATGCTGGAAGACGATCTGCACACCGGCCATGAGCATGTCTTTACCACAATTATGAGGTTGCACTACACGGTTGACGATGGACTCACCGAGTTGAAATTCGCAGGTCTCAAGTCCCCCATTGCTTTCAAGCAGGTTGCAATAGACCAAGGTATTACCAGTCCCGCCGTTAGTATTGTGGTAGGACGAACGTCTGGTGGTCCAGACAAGAAGTGCGACAAGCATTCGGCGGATATCCTCGATCGAAGCCTCGATTTCTGGGGCCAATCACGCGTCCATCGCATGTTCCCGAAACTAAATGACGACGGGTCCCAACTACCTGGCCAGTACGATTCCACCTGCAAGTCATATACTGGAAGTGCGCCTTCCAATGGCGTTCATGAAGGCTTGGTGCGAGCCGACTCGCATGGCGAAATCAGAACAAAGTCGTCAAACGACACTCCAATGGAGATTCGAAGCCCAAGCCGGAGCGACTGCCACGTGTCACTATTCAACATAAACGGGGCGGTTCAATGACAGCAAAGGACGCGATCTCGAAGGCGCCGTAAGGGCAATTGTTGCTCCAACTCCCTCCAGATGAGCATTCTTGCTGACTCTTTGCGTCGCTTAAGTCTTTTTAGATTCCGTTAGTGTGCGCACCTTGCAGAGTGGCTCAGCCAGTTTTGATGTTTTCGTGTCTTCGCGCCTTCGGAGACTTCCTCCACCCCACTTCTTCCCTCTTCCAGTGTCGCGCTAGATCAAGTATGTCCTGTTGTGCCTTGTTCCATTTCGCATAGTAGCGTTCTGTGATCGTCACAGAACTGTGCCCGAGTGCACGACTGACCTTGCGGAGTCCACCCCGCTTATTTCCACTTGGCGGGTTCACTACCACGCGGCCTAAATCGCGGCATCCGTGCGGCGTTTCTTCCACGTTGCGGAGACTAGCGAGTCCAAGGGTCCTGCCGTCCCCTTCACCCACTTTGCGTAGTGGCGCTCCGTCCCGTTTCCCCGTGCCCTTCGCGGTGCGCTACATGGAAAACAGGGTAAAAAAGGTACCTAAAAGCAAACGGCCTCAGACTTTCCCGCACCTGAGGACCGTTTTACTAGATTGCGACGTCCAAAGAACGCAATCTTAAAGCTGTAAGAAAATTATCGTTCCGCACCTTTGCAAACATCAAGTCCCGATGACCGGAGAAGGACTCCGTGCCGCTTCCGTGCCATTCCCGCATTAGAGGCAATTTTAGCGATGTTTAGGCCGGAGAGGTGGGTCAGCATAGGGACACAACGCGAGGAAAATCCTGTCATGGGATTCCTATTGTGCGATGCCTGGGCGGGGTGCATAATCCGGGCCGCCCGCAACTTGGTGCGCGGCCCCCGCTTACAATTACAGAGCCACGCGGTCTTGGAGGTGCATTATGACCCCGGATGAGCGCGAGCGCATGACCGCCCTATGTAAACGCATTGCCGAAGAGAAGGACCATCAAAATTTATGGACCTACTAGATGCGCTGAATGACCTTTTGGAAGGCAGGAGCAACGTTTAGAGAAGCCGACCAACCCAATGCCGGGCTGAAGTGCGCGAGACTGGTAAAGTGTACGTACTCTTAGCGGCTCTTCTGGCCCTTCAATCGGCAACCGTGATTGACGTGCAAGCCAATCACACGGTCACACTCGCGCTCCAGTTTGTGGACACGATCCACACCGCTGAATTTTCACCGCGAGACTTGAAGGCGGACAGTCTAAAGGAAGGGGACCGCGTGCAAGCTGAAGTGAAGGGCGGTCACATGACCGTGCAACGCAAGGACGGGAGACGAGTGTCGGGCCGGGTCATTCAGGTACAGCGAGTGCTCATTCATCCGCTGCCCGAGACGCCTTTGATGACCAAGTTTTCCAACGTCACGGATGGGGGAAACGGAAGTCCGTTCTAGTCCTTGTCGGAAAGAAGCTGTTTGCGTACACTCTGGGCGCGGGAAGAAGTCTTCCCCTTCCTTTTCTTCTCGGCCTTTACAACTTCGGCTTTGGGAACTTTAAAGAGAGATTTCATTCCATCTTCGAAGTTCTTTTGAGCCTCGGGGCCCTCTGTGTATTCAGGTTGTTTCATGTTAAAAAGTCTAGGCTTTTAGAAAATCTTTCATTAATAGAATCCCAAGAATTGCAAGTGTTAGCCCGCATTATTCGTGAATGTGGAGAGATCTGAAGACAAAAGAAGCCTCCTCTGTTACAAACATGTTGACAAGACAATGTTTGAGCAACAAAAGAGGCTTCCTTAATGTCAGACGATAGCACAAC
>Ga0210409_10003342_pt1 | contig 18087 bp, 19 predicted proteins | sample IncBWH17MmetaG_FD_161649 | JGI IMG/M metagenome (GOLD analysis project Ga0210409, IMG submission 161649) | Forest soil microbial communities from Barre Woods Harvard Forest LTER site, Petersham, Massachusetts, United States - Inc-BW-H-17-M | ecosystem: Environmental > Terrestrial > Soil >... | reverse complement strand
AAGTTGAGTCCATTTCGGGTCCAATAGGCCCCGAACAGCAAGGAAAACCGAGCTATATGAAGTATGCAGAGCCAAGACGAATCAACGAGATAGCAAATCAGAATTTAACTTCGAACCAGAGGGTCGGGAGTTCGAGTCTCTCCGGGCGCGCCAGTTCTTTTTGGTCCCTAAAAAATCAGGTCGAACGCTTCTCTATCTATTGCGCGATTCTCACTATGTGGTACCCGGCCTCATCCGTTGGAGATTTCTGCGTGACCCGCAATGATTGCTTACGGACAGTCTTCCCGTTGTGGGTGACCGAAACAATCCAACTGTTGAGCGGGTCAGCGTACCCTCCAACTTTGATTGCATTGAACAGGTAAACTCCGCAACTCCGACGATGGGACGGAATCCCGACCTTAATGCGGCCGTCACGTGGCACGTCATATTCCCTAACGGTCCCCGTGTTTACTTGCACGGTGTACTGCTCTGGTGCGTTTGCGACAATGTGAATCAGTTCTTCGGATGTTGGTGTAGCGGGAGGAAGGCGATACGCACAACCCGCCAGCGGTAGAACCCCACTGATGAGAGAAACCATGACGGCGCAATTTCGCCAATGCATCGTACTCATCATGCCGCCTTGCGTAAGGGACGTGTGATGACTATTGTAACACTCTGAATAATCCTAGAATCACCCGTCGGAGAGGGGTGACGCGAAACAGGGACCTAATGCCCGACAACAGCAGTATTAGATATGCAGATCAACATTTGCCTAAGAAAAGTTCTAAAGTCGTCTCCTTGGGCACGCCACTCTTCGCAAGAAGTTTGAAAAGAAATTTTGAGGCGTGGACGGTCTCCGTGCCGCCTCTTCCTTCCTTACTTCCTCATTTCTTCGGATTCACCAGCGCCTGGTAAACCACTGGCCGGCTCTGATATTCCACAGCTGGGCTGTCGGGTCCCAGCACACGCTGAACCATCCCGACAAAAACGAGATCGTTTGTCGGGTCGATCCAGAACCACGTGCCCGCAGCCCCATCCCAAAAAAAAGTACCGCGTCCATCCGGCAGATTGGCCTCCAAAGGGTCGTACTCGACGGCGCAATCGTACCCATATCCCAAACCAGGCCGCATCACTTGGGCGCCAATCCCAAACTCACCCGTCAAAAGATTTGGCGCCAGATGGTTCGCGCTCATTAATTGCACCGACGCCGGCGACAGAATCCTCACGCCATTCAGCTCGCCTCCGCTCGCCAGCATCTCTGCAAACCGAAAGTAATCCTCCGCCGTGGTCACCATCCCGCCGCCCCCCGACGGCATCCCCGGCTGCTCCGCGTAGTCTCCGCCGAACCCCGGCGCCGGCACCACTTCGCCTTTTTCATTGCTGCGGTAGATCGTTACAAATCGTCCTCTCTTGTCGGCTGGCACAAAAAAGCCGCTGTCTTTCATCCCCAGCGGCTTAAAAATATGTTCCTGCATGAAATCCGGCAACGTTTCCCCCGACAGCTTTTCCACGATGTAACCCTGAATGTCCATCGAAGCGCTGTACACCCACTTCGTCCCCGGCTGGTAGGCCAAAGGAATCTTCGCCAGCTTCTCAATAAACTCCCGCAGCGTCTTCGACTGCATCACTCCCACTCGCTGATATTCCTTGTCTACTGGCGTGTTACCGAAAAACCCATACACAAATCCCGCTGTGTGCGTCAGCAACTCCTGCATGGTTGGCGCATGAATTGGCTCCTCTAGAATCATGTTTCCCGTCGCGTCCACCCCTTTGCACACTTTCAAATGCGCGAACTCCGGAATGTATTTCGCAATCGGATCCGACGGCAGCCACTTCCCCTGCTCGTAAAGCAGCATCATGGCCACACCGGTCACCGGCTTGGTCATCGAGAACGCGCGAAAGATCGTGTCGCGCGTCATCGGCGCGCCGCTGGCCGCATCCCGCATTCCGTACGTCCGATAGTCAACGACCTTGCCGTGCCGCGCCAGCAGCGTCACCGCCCCCGGCAGCTGTTTCGTATCCACCACCCCCTGCATCAGCGCGTGCAGCCTCTCCAGCCGCTCCGAAGAAAATCCCACTGTTTCCGGCTTCGCCACCGTCATGTCGACGCTCGTAGGCCCGCTGCTCGCAGGTTGCTGTCCAAAAACCCGCTCCGCCCCCCCAGCAAGAAACAAAACAACCAGCAGCGCCGGTGTGTAGTACGAAGTCTGTGCCTTCATCGTGAGTTCTCCTCGTGCGTCGTTATAAAGATTTACGCCATACCTCGATGCGCACGGCCGCACATTATCGCCCTATTTGCCGCACCCACACCACCCACTTCTCTGATTTCATCCATGGAGTGCGCCAGCCCAGCTGGCACTTTCGTTTCGCAGGAAGGCGTTTCTACTTCACTTCTGCCATCGGCCGAACGTCGCGCTTAATCTTCTCCTCCACATGCCGCCTGGAAATGGACAGAGCATAGTGCGCCTGCAGGTTTATCCAAGACTTAGATGTCGTTCCAGAGTATCGCGCCAGTCGCAGGGCCATCTGCGAAGAAATGCCACGCTCCTCCTTCACGATTCTATACACGGTCGGAGGGGCACTCGTAGCGCCAACGTCAGCTTATTAGCGTTCAATCCGAACGGGACCACAAATTCCTCGCGAAGGATCTCCCCAGGATGAATTGGCTCTGGTTTCGTCATGTTTCCTCTCACTGATAATCCACGATTCCCACGTCGTCCGCGTCGCCATCCCGCCACTCAAAACGCACTCGATCATTCTCCTATGGACGATTGCAGAATCGCGCATTTGCGTCGATATTCCCTGGGAGCTACGCCCGTCTCTCGCCTAAACACGCGACTGAAAGAACTTTCCGATCCGTATCCAATGGCTGACGCCACCTCAGAGAACGACGTGTTGTTCGAGCGAATCATGGACCCTGCTTTGTACATCCGCCACTGGGTAAGGTATTCGAGAGGAGTCTGCCCCAAAACGGTCCTAAATTTTAAGGCAAACGCAGACCTCGACATGCGTGCTTCGCGAGCTAGTGACGCAACAGAGCAGCGCTTATCAATGCCCGCATGCATTGCCCCTATGGCTTTGCTGAGATGCTTGTCTGACATAGCCGCCAACCACCCCTTCGGCGGGGCCGCGGAGCTGCTTGCGTATGCCCGAATCGCATACACAAATAACAATTCATAAAGACAACTGATCAAGCGCGATGAAGCTATGCCGGGCCCAGCCGTTTCGGCCGCCAAGAGATCCAGTACGGATTGGAAAGCGTGACTTCGATTTTGTTCCAGCCGCAGGTGCAGATGACGAGGCAGAATCGTGGAAATGAGCGGAGCCTCGAATGCACTCATGCCAAACGACCCAGCGACGAAAGTGCTGAGCGAGCCGCCTCCCCCGTAATGAATCACGCGATCCACTTCTAATTTTCTTAGCTCCCCGTAATCGACGACGGGGGAACGCGGATGATCCACCAATGTAAAGGGCTCATCATTAAGAATGAAAATGAAAACATCGCCGCTGGAGAGCGCGATGGCTTGCCGCTGGTTCTTGAATCTCAGAAGCGCCGATCCGCGAACCACTAACGCGAAGCGCACCCGCAGACCTATGTCCCCAGAGTAGCGGACACCCCAGGGGGCTGTCGCTTCCACTCGCATATAAACCGCGTCTCGAATCCCCATGGATCCAAAGACTTCAGACAACGGGTCTATACGGTGGTGTTCAAGTGCTGGACGATCGGTCACGTTTTTTGGACGCACGGCACTCACAAGTCCCAATTTTATCGCATCTATCACTCGGGCCACCAAACAATTCCATTGGAGAAAAAATGATCGTAAGAACGTATCGCTCTAAACATTTCATTCGCATGATTGTAATCGCGCAATGCCTTGCTGCGTTTTCGCCGGTTGTTGCATCACAGGAAACGAAAACGGAAGCTGATCTCTGTCGCAGCTCTTCTGATTCGAAGTTACCTGGCCCTCCCGCGGCGGCCAGCAAAGAAGTCCCGGAAACACGAGGCTCGCAGGCGGCCAACCTTGCTTGTGTTCCAGAAGCTCAAAAGCAAAACGTTCCAGCAAGCTCATCGCTCCAGCCGCAAGATCAAAGCAGCGCGGTACTCTTCCTGCCTATCAAGACTTCTCAGCATCTGTCCTTCAGCGATAAATTCACAATCTACGCCCACCAAACATTTGGCCCGCCTGCGGTTGTCTTTCCGGCGTTCGCAGCCGGTATGGGCATGGCGAATCCAAGAAATCACTATCCGCGTGACTGGAAGGATGGGGGAGGGGCGTTCGGTAGGCTCTATGGAGATTCCATCGCCATGACCACCTCCGGGCGAACGGCGCGCTTTCTGACAGGTGTTGCCTTGCATGAAGATCCGCGGTACCTGCGGTCCAATAGTAAAAATCCTCTTATGCGGACCATGCACGCAGTTGCGTTTACTTTCATCGATAAGACCGACTCCGGGAGAAACACCATTGCCTTCTCCAATTTTGCTGGAGCGGCTGCCGGCGGTTTTGTCGGAAATGCTTATCTGCCACACGGATATAACGATCTCACACACGCAGAGCAAAGAATGACAATCCAGTTCGCGAGCATTGCGATTCAAAATATAGCCGCCGAATTTCAACCCGAGTGGGGACCGCTTGCGCGAAAACTACGCATCCAGAAAATCCTTCCCGAGTGGTGGGTACCGCAGCACCACAACTAAGCCGTGCACTGCCTTCGCATGTGTGGTTGCTGCGAAATGGCGATTAAGTGGGTGGCACAACGCTATAGACTCTCATCGTACCGTGGATATCGTAGCCATGCTTAAGTGCAATCAAACGCCTGCAACACTACGAATCAATTTTGGCGAGCCTGCGGCGCAGAAAACGCCGTTCCACATCGTTGGTAGCAAGCGTGATGGCTCGCCGATAAGCCTCGGCCGCTTCTGTTGTTCTTCCGAGCCGGCGAAGCAGATCGGCTCGTGCGACCGGCAGAAGATGGAATTCGGCGAGTGCCCCGCGTTCTTCGAGATCGTCGAGCAGCGCCAGCCCTTCTTCCAGAGACCGGCCCATCCCCACCGCAACAGCTCGGTTCACTTCGATGACCGGTGAGGGATTGTCCCGCAACAAGATGTCATACAGTCCCGCGATTTGCGGCCAATCGGTATCCTTCGATGTCTTGGCATTAGCGTGCAGCGCAGCGATGGACGCCTGCACCGCGTAAGCGCCGGCCGCTCCGCTGCGCAGCGCCGATTCCGTAAGGCCGGTGCCTTCTTTGATTTGCTCCCGATGCCAAAGATTGCGATCCTGCTCCTCCAGCAGCACAAGCTCACCGTCTGAGCTGACGCGCGCATCCCGCCGTGAATCGTGCAGCAGCATCAATCCCAACAATGCTTGCGCCTCAGGTTGTTGCGGAAGCAGTTGACACAGAACCCGCCCGAGCCGAATCGCCTCCGCGCAAAGCTCCCGCCGGATCAGCGCATCCCCACTGCTCGCCAGATACCCTTCGTTGAAAATCAAGTAGACCACCAGCAACACGGCCTCGAGCCGATCGCGCAAATCTCCTTGCGAGGGGACTCGATACGGAATGCCGGCGTCTCGGATTTTCTTTTTCGCGCGCACCAGCCGCTGCGCCATCGTTGCCAGCGGCACCAGAAATGCTCGCGAAATTTCCTCGGTCGTCACGCCGCACACCGTTTGCAGCGTCAGTGCGACTTGCGCCTCCGTGGGAAGCGCCGGGTGGCAACAAGTAAAAATCAGCCGTAAACGGTCATCGGGAAACATTTCGTCTGTCGCATCAGTATCCGGTTGGACGGTCGATTCCGTGTAGCGCGCAATCTCATCGCGCTTCGTATCGAAGCCCCGCTCCCGCCGCAACCGGTCAATCGCCCGGTTGCGCGCCGTACTGATCAGCCATGCGCGAGGGTTTGTCGGCACACCATCCGCAGGCCACTTCTGCAGCGCGGTTGCATATGCTTCCTGCAGCATCTCCTCGGCGAGATCAAAATCGCCGAGGAGACCAATCAGCGTCGAAAGAATGCGCCCGGACTCTTCGCGATGTAGTTTTTCTAAATCCATGAGGGTGAGGATTTATCTCACCCTGTGCCATAGAGATTGTCAACGCCAGCCAGCAGCGCAGCCAGATAGCCGAAATAAGCCGTGCCGCATATCATCGACCAGCCCACTTCCTAGGCCTGAGCAACTTGGTTCATGGCAGCGATGGGCCGAACCTCGATCGATCCGCGGCGCGCGCCTGGTATGCGCGTAGCGATGGCAATGGCCTCGTCCAAATCCTTCGCTTCCACCAGGTAATACCCGCCAAGTTGTTCCTTCGTTTCCGCGAACGGGCCGTCGGTAACGACTCGCTTCGCGTCGCGCATACGCACAGTAGTCGCCGTGGACGATGGCTTCAGTGGATTGCCGCCAATGTAGTGCCCGCTATCTTTAATTTCCTGCGTGAACTTCAAGTAATCCTGGTGCATGGCGCCCATGTCCGCAGGAGTCATCTTGTTCCACTCCACCTCCGAATGATAAATGAGCAGTAGATATTGCATTGTTGTTGCCTCCTGCAGGTTAGACGAACAGGCTACCCGGAAATCGACATCGCAATTCAGGAATCAGCGGGGTTTGTGACGCTGGCTCTTGAGTTTTGACGAGCTGCTGGATTTTTTTCGAAATGTATATGCCACCCTGTTTTTCGGTGCTTCCCCCGAAGCTGCCGCCGCCTCCGTAGGAAATCGCTGGGAAAGGCTCTCAGGGGCAGCGAGCTGCCAGGCCGCGACCAAAGCGCGACGAATTGTAGTTATTTTGGCAGCTTTAAGACTGACGCGCGTGCAGCCCTTGCGTCCCCAAGCCCCTGTTTCTGGAGAGAACACCGCTGGTTCGGCGCGCACAAGCATCTCCTGCTCTACAGGTGTGACCTTCACCATGGCCCGATCAGTGTCCGGATAGCCGAGTGTGGCGAAGATCTTGCCGGCCACGCGAAAGTCGGGATGGTTCATGTGCGCGCGCTCCTCAGTTTCCGGAAAGCTCAAAGCCAGCTTGCGAAAATCGTTAGGCGTCATGGTGGTTCCCCGGTTTACGAAGAGTGATATGACAACACAAAGCCTTGATTCCGGCAACGGACTCTCCACCAGCAACCGTCGCGCGCCAAGTCCCTTGTAGGGGCACAGCACTGCTGTGCCCGTCCTCGCCCGCGTGTGCTGATCAACTCCCAATCCCGAACAATGGCATACTGCGATGCTGATCGCAGTGCACGTCGGCGCTGAAACATATCCGAACCCGAGCAATCTGCGAGAGAAACGAGGCCAGTGATGAAAGCTGCCGTACTACACGAGCTAGGCAAACCTCCGCGCTGTGAAGAATTTGTCGAGCCGACGGCGGGGACAGGCGAAGTGATTGTGCGCGTACTGGCCGCGTCGCTAAAACCGATTGATAAGCAACTCGCTGCCGGATCGCACTACGCGAGTCCGCGCGAACTTCCGGTGGTTTGCGGAGCCGACGGCGTTGGCGAACTTGCGGATGGAACTCGAGTATTCTTTGGTGGCCCGCGTCGGCCGTATGGCGCAATGGCAGAGCGCACCGTCGTTCCTGCAGGGTTTTGTTTTCCTGTGCCTAAGGAAATGGACGACGCCACAGCGGCCGCCCTCCCAAATCCTGGCGTCTCGGCCCTGCTTTCTCTAAACAGCCGCGTGAAGGTTGCGAAAGGCGAGACTGTTCTGATCTTGGGCGCCACAGGAGTCACCGGAACCATCGGCGTTCAGATTGCGAAATTGCTGGGGGCCGGACGCGTGATTGGCGCGGGACGAAATCCGGAAGCGCTCGAAAAACTCCGCGGCCTGGGCGTGGACGCAACGATTCAACTCAATCAGGCCGATGAAGATTTGAAGAAACAATTTGCACGCGAAGCCGGCGAGACCGGATTCAACGTAATCATTGACTACGTCTGGGGACGGCCAACGGAAGTGTTGCTTGCGGCAATCACACGCTCAGAGTTTGCCGCCGTAAATCCTGAGACTCGCTTGCTGCAAGTAGGCGAAAGCGCGGGCCCGACAATTTCGCTTCCTGCAGCTGTGCTGCGAAGCACCGCGCTCACGATCCTCGGAACCGCCGGAATCCCTTCCGGCGACGTTCTCGTCGCCGCGATGCAGCAAGTCCTGGCGTGGGGAGCCGCAGGCACATTACGCATCGAAACCGAGCAAGTTCCGCTCGCCGACATCGAGCAAGCCTGGGCGCGCACCGAACGCAGCCGCAGACTTGTCGTCATTCCTTAGATCGGCCACTGTCGTTCTTAACTCCCCGCCATGAGACATTGTGTTCTTTGAGAAGAGCGAGGGCGTATTGGATTGGGATGGCCGCACCCGGAGTGGCCCCAGTTTGAGCGCTCGACTTGGCGATGGACACAGGCGTACCGCGCAGCCAAAGCCCTTCGACCAGCCCGACAACCGCGTTAGAGTCGACTGCCAGGACGGGAGACCCGCTCTGGCCTTTCACAACCGGATGGCTGAGAAGAAAAACGTCAGCGGCGGGGGCGGACTTTTCCAGCTGCGTGGACTCGTAACTCAGAACAGTGCCCGGTGATGAATCCTCGCGTGTCGAATCGAAGCTATACGCGTTCTGCAGCCTTTGCGGGTGCAGCGAGAGGGCTAGCACGGATTGTCCGCGCACGGCGGGGGCGGCGGCGAGCGGCAGGAAGGCGACTTGGTATTTGCCCGCGAAAGGATTTGGCGTGGCGCGCAGGATAGCAACGTCGTGCTGTAGATCTTTGGCGATCACTGTGACCTGCAACAGTTTGGGCGGCGAGTTCGGGCGGTTCACGAGGATGTACGGCTGGCCGCCGTCGCGAAAAGTCTCGAGGACGTGCGCGACGGTCAGGAGATAGCCTTCGTCATTGATGAAGAAGGCGTTGCCGAAGAAAGTGTAATGGTAGCCGCGCGCGGCTGGTGATTGATCGTCGGGGTAGACGACTGGACATACAGAGGAAATAGCCGAATCGTCGGCAGAGTTGGCACGAGCTTGCGTTTGACGGGCCGCGAGAGGGCTTAATACACACACCAGAGCGGCTAGCGCTCCGAGGGCCGCGATAGCGACCTTTCGGCGGTGCGTTGTTGCAAAGCTCAAGGGCACAACACCCTCGCTTGCCATACTTTGACAAAGTGAAATGCGCGTGTAAATGGCAGGAAAGGCCGGAAAAGGGACAGGTGTGCGGAGCCGCTCCTCGACCTTTGCCTACGAAAATCGCGCGGAAGACGGCGAAAAAAGGGCTTGACAAATAGCCGTCTTTACGGTAATTTCAGTACAGAGAGAAATAACAGAAATGACAGACACTACAAAAGCAACGCTTTCGCCCGTAGCTCAGAAATTCATCCTGCACTGGGGTGAGATGGGCACCCGGTGGGGCATTAACCGCACCGTGGCGCAAGTACACGCGCTGCTGTTTCTTTCGCCGGTGCCGGTGCCGGCCGACGAGATCTCTACCACCCTGGCGGTGGCGCGGTCGAACGTGAGCACTTGTTTGCGTGAGCTACAGGGGTGGGGGATTGTGCGCGTGGTGCATGTTTTGGGCGACCGGCGCGATCATTTCGAGTCCCTCAAGGATGTCTGGGAGATTTTCCGGATTGTCTCCGAGGAGCGGAAGCGGCGGGAGATTGATCCGACGTTGCGGGTGCTGGCGGAGTGTGTAGCGGAGTCGAAGGCAAACGCGCAAGGCGATCCGTATGCGCGCGAGCGGATGGAAAGCATGCTGGAATTCTTGACGGTGATGACAGGGCTGTTTGACGAAGTGTTGCGAATGCCGACAGCGGCGCTCAAGGGAGTGGGGAAGTTGCGAGGCAAGGTCTTTACTTTGCTGGGGAAGAAGGCAGTCAACGGTTGAGGATGGGCTTCGCACATGCGGACAGTGGAAAAGACTATGCAAGCAACGGCATTCACTAACGATGGCAAACTCACGCGAGAGAAAACGGGAGCGGCAGAGTGGCTGCTCGTGCCTTGCGTGCGGCTTGCCCTTGCTGCCGGGTTTCTTTCTTCGGTCGCGGATAGATTCGGGTTGTGGGGACCTCCGGGTTCACCCAAAGCGGCCTGGGGGAACTGGAGCAATTTCGTCAAGTACACGGCAGTGCTGAACTTCTTTCTGCCACAGCGAATTGCGCCGATGCTAGCCGTAGTCGTCACGATAGCGGAAAGTAGTCTCGGAGTTTTGTTGATCCTAAGACTGTGGAAGCGCGAGGTCGCTGCGTTGAGCGCAGGCTTGCTTTGTCTGTTCGCGCTGGCGATGTCTGTAGCACTCGGCGTCAAGGCTCCGCTCGACTATTCGGTGTTCGCGGCGTCTGGCGCGGCTACGATGTTGTTCCTGCAGGCCCAAAAGAAAGAAGGAAGACAGACAGGAATGTCTGTCTCACAAAAATGATTTCGCTGACATCAGAGTTTACGGACGGGAAGGGGCGGCACGCGCGAGGGTGGTTGTTTTTTGATGCGGAGTGCGCGTTTTGCACGCGAATTGCGCGGTGGTTGGCGCCGATTTTGGAACGACGCGGATTGGCGGTGGCGCCTTTGCAGGATCCGCGAGTCGGAGCTTTGCTCGGAATGTCGCGCGAAGAGTTGCTCCGCGAGATACGGCTTTTGCTTTCGGATGGGCGGCAGTTTGGGGGAGCGGATGCCGCGGTGGCTTTGGCAAGCGAAATCTGGTGGGCACGACCGTTGGTGTGGTTCAGCCGAGTACCGGGAGGGATGGAGGCGCTGAGGACTTGGTATCGCTCGATCGCGGTGGATCGGAGTTGTGCCGCGGTGAGCTGTCCGGTTCCTGGAGTGACAAAGCGAGCGTAACGTTCGATACACGACACGAGCTTAGCGCTCGATAGGAGACCACCATGAACGCCCTGCTTCTGCTCCTGTGGTTAGCGGGTTTCGTGCAAATTGCAATTGCTTCCGCAAATTTATTCCTGCCGCGAAAATTGAAATATCGAGAAAATTTGGAACGCGTGGCGCCGATCATTCGGCAGGTTTTCGTGGTGCATTCCGTGTACATCGTCGGCGTGTTGCTGTTGTTTGCGGCGTTGACGCTTGGATTTGCGCCGGAGATGGCCAGCGGGCACGGGCTCGGTCGATTTTTGGCCGCGGGCATAGCCGTTTTCTGGCTGTTTCGCGCGCCGGTACAGCTACTTTATTACGATGCTTCCTTCCGGGGCACGAACCGCCTTGGTGATGTTGCGTTTACGGCGGCTGCGATCTTTCTGACCGCGGCGTACGGCGCAGCGGCGCTGCTGCCGCACGCGTGAGTGCCGCCATGAGCCAACAGGCTCGAGTTCGCAGCGCTCTTCGTCTGCCCGTCTTGATTGGCAGCGGTGTTTGGATTGCTCTCGCGCTGGCTGGTTTCTTGCCTAAGGTACATCTCGGGATCATCGAAGTTTTGTTCCTGCTCGGGCCGTGGATTGTGGTGCCGCTTGGCGCGGATGTGCTGCGCGGAGCGGAAGCTTCGAAGAATAGCGTCATGCGGGATTGGGCGCTGATCGCAGCGGCCTCGTTGACCACTGTTTCGTTATTCCTCGACAACCGAACCGCGGCGGCCTGGTTCGCGAGTACCTGGGTCCTAGTGTGCGCCGGGTTTGCGGGCGATGGCTTGCGCCGTTTCCTGATTGCCGGAACGAACTCCTTCACGCAGTTTTGTTTTGCTTCGGGCGAAGGATATTTGCTCGTCGCGGGAATTTGGCTGGTCGCATCACGGGCGGGTCTGCAGCTTCTGGCGTTTCGCGAACCAATCGTTTTGCTCACTGCGGTGCACTTTCATTTTGCCGGTTTTGCGTCTGCAATGCTTGCCGGATTGGTAGATAAGGCCTTCGCTGGGCGCCCCGGGCGTCGCATTCTCCGCGCGGCTTTGCTGGCCGTTGTTCTGGGGCCCGGGATTTTGGGGTTGGCGTTTTTGCTTGGGCCGAAGGTGAAGTTGGTTGCGGCGCTGATGATTGCTTTGGGCCAACTAGGGCTTGCGGGTGGCATGGTGCGTGTTGGCATGGCGTCGAAGAACGGCGGGGGGCGCTGGCTGTTGTTTGTTGCGAGCGCATCGGTGGCAGCCGGGATGATTCTGGCGGCGGTTTGGGCTATTGGTGAGTATCCCTTGCAGGCTTTTGTCAATATTCGGCAGATGGCGGAATTTCATGGAGTGCTCAATGCGGTTGGTTTTGTGGTTTGCGGGTTGGTTGGGTGGAGTCAGCTGAAGACGGAGCAGGGCGTCCTGAGTTGAAAGCCGCACGGATCGAAGTCTGTGCTACTTAGGGAGATCCCTCGTCGGCATGCTTCTCGGGATAGACTTCCTTCGTCGGATGTTTGGTTACCCTAAACCGGCCCCCTGGATTTTTCATAAACACTGATTCCAAAGATAGTTAAAGTCCCTTGTTTTCATACAACTTTGCAAGTGTTGATTTTAGAGGACTTACAAGTCTCCCCGAAACGAGGCAGGAGGGCCTCCGCTTAGCCCACTTCGGCACGCTTGTCTCAGGCGTTGGTCACGCTTAGCACATTGCCATCGGGGTCTTTGAACCAAGCTACGCGCGCCGACTCTCCAGGAGCGGTCCAGATGCCTTGTTCGTCCTGAGTGAGGCGAGGGTAGCGGTTGAAGGCTACACCCTTTTCGCTCAGGGCCCCGACGGTAGCGGCCACGTCCGGAACGTGGAAGCCGAGGATGGTGTGCTCGTGCGAAGTGAAATCAGCAACTAAGGAGACGCGTAGCGTGACTCCACCGATGTTGAAGACGGCGGCGAAGTTGTCCTCGTAGGCCAGTGTCAGCCCCAGGGTGTCGCGATAGAACGCGGTGGCGCGGACACGGTCTCTTGTGCAGATGATGATTGCGGGCTTTGCAGTCTCCAGAATTCCCATCTGTTCTTTCCTCTCTCTTGAGTAGCTTTCTACCTATATTGTGAATGCTGCGCGACAGACACTCTCCGAGCCGCGATCAATGGCAAGGGCCGGGGAGTGCGGCAACGGCGGCACTTTTTGAAAATGAACAGACACGTTGGCGCCTGGTCCTGTCGGCGAAGACAGGACATGGGTAACTCCACAGAATTGAATTGGAAATAAAAAAGGCCTCGCGGGAAGCGAGGCGCACTAACCAACGACACAATTATACCGTCATACTCGCGGGATCGTCAATGAGTGGATCCAGTCCTAGCGCGGGGCGACAGGGCGCGGGGACTTTAGTATGACGAAGGTGAGCGCTGCTATCGTGAGGCCCGCTTCAATCCAGTAGAGAGCTGGATTGCCTTTGAACAAGAAGGCCGAAGCTACCATCGCCAATGCAAAAACAAGCGACCAGAGAATGGGCTTCCTGTGGTTGGCATTCATATAAGGACAGTAGCATGGCTTTGTTGGCGGTCCCTACGCAATCGAGTGTGGGGCGCAGTGGAATGCGGGTTTTAACGGAGAGTGCAGGTAGGACACTGAGAAGAGGGGAGTACGCGAGAGTGGGAGCTAACAGCCGACGGTCGACATCTAACAGGGAATAGGGGACCCACCCTCGCAAAAGCAAAATCGCGAGAGTGGGCTATCCGACCGATCGCGCAGGGGTTTCGGAAGATCGGGCAAATACTCTGGCGGAACAGGCAAGCGCCCGGAGATTAAGCAGACTACACTTCTGATCGTTGATCCCGGCAATTGGTAATTATCGCTTAGAGCCGGCACGAAGCTATTCGACCTTCGCGGTTCAACACGACTCGAGGAGAAACAATGCAAAAGCGCCAACTAGGAAAAAGCAATTTGGAGGTTTCGGCTATCGGGCTGGGCTGCATGGGACTGAGCTTCGGCTTAGGGCCCGCCGTGGACAAGAAGGACGGGATCGCGCTGATTCGAGCGGCAGTCGAGCGCGGCGTGACATTCTTTGACACGGCCGAAGTCTACGGACCGTTCACGAACGAAGAACTCGTGGGTGAAGCCCTCGCTCCCTTTCGTGAGCAAGTAGCGATCGCCACCAAGTTCGGGTTCAAACTTGATCCGAACACCGGCAAACAGGCTGGGCTGGATAGTCGGCCAGAGCACATCAAAGAAGTCGCTGAAGCCTCGCTGAAACGGCTCAAGACTGAAGTCATCGATTTGTTCTATCAGCACCGCGTTGACCCCGACGTGCCGATCGAAGACGTGGCTGGCGCGGTGAAGGAATTAATTCAACAAGGCAAGGTAAAACACTTCGGACTTTCCGAAGCAGGGGTGAAGACGATCCGTCGCGCGCACGCCGTTCAGCCTGTGACAGCGTTGCAAAGCGAGTATTCGTTGTGGTGGAGAGAACCTGAAGCGGAAGTAATCCCGATGCTGGAAGAGCTCGGAATTGGCTTCGTGCCATTCAGTCCGCTGGGGAAAGGCTTCCTTACCGGGAAGATCGACGAGAAGACCACTTTCGACAGCTCCGATTTCCGCAACATCGTGCCGCGTTTTTCGCCCGAGGCGCGGAAAGCGAATCAGGCGGTAGTGGATCTGCTGGGCAGAATTGCGGAACAGAAGAAGGCGACACCGGCGCAGATCGCGCTGGCATGGCTACTGGCGCAAAAGCCATGGATAGTTCCGATTCCCGGCACGACCAAGGTATCGCGACTGGAGGAGAACCTTGGGGCAGTAAACATCAATCTCTCGGCAGGCGATTTGCGCGAAATCGACAGTGCGGCCTCGAAAATCAAGGTTGAGGGCGCACGGTATCCGGAGCACCTGCAGAAAATGGTTGGCCGCTGAACGGCTTACCCCAAACTGAATCTCGAACCTAAACCAAGTGCCCAAGAATTAGGAGAGCTCATGAACAAAGCAAAAGCGTATTCGGCTGCAAGTGCGACATCACTTCTTGGATCGGTCACAATCCCGCGGCGCGATCCGACGGAAAACGATGTGCAGATGGAAATTCTGTTTTGCGGCATCTGCCACTCCGATCTGCACCAGGTGCGCAACGAGTGGAGCGGCGTGATGCCCACCGTCTACCCCTGCGTCCCCGGCCACGAAATTGTCGGCCGAGTCACAAAAGTCGGCTCCGCAGTCACGAAGTTCAAGCGCGGTGATCTTGCCGCGGTGGGCTGCATGGTGGACTCAGACCGCACCTGTCCGGAATGCCAAGCAGGCCTCGAGCAGTTCTGTCCGAATTTCACGTTAACTTACAACTTCCCCGATAAGCATCTTGGAGGTGTGACTTACGGTGGCTACTCAGACAGCATCGTTGTCGACGAGCGGTTTGTGCTGCAGGTGCCGTCGAACCTGAATCTGGCCGGAGCCGCGCCATTACTTTGCTCCGGAATAACAACGTACTCGCCGATGCATCATTGGGGTGTCACGAAGGGCAAGAACGTTGGCATCGTCGGGCTCGGAGGGCTAGGCCACATGGGCGTGAAGTTTGCACATGCGCTCGGAGCGCACGTTGTTGTGTTCTCGACTTCGCCCAGCAAAAAAGAGGACGCACTTCGGCTCGGTGCAGACGAGGTCGTCATTTCGCGCAATGCGGACGAAATGCAAAAGCACGCGAGCAGCTTCGACTTCATTCTTGACGCCGTCTCCGCTGATCACGACATCAACGCCTACATCAATCTGCTGCGCCGTGATGGCAACATCGTTATGGTTGGCGCACCCGAGAAACCTCTCGCGGTTTCGGTGTTCGGACTGCTCATGGGTCGCCGCAGCTTGTCAGGTTCGCCTATCGGCGGCATCGCCGAAACTCAGGAGATGCTCGATTTCTGCGGGAAGCACAACATCACCTCGGATGTTGAGGTGATCCCGATCCAGAAGGTGAATGAAGCCTACGAAAGACTGCTGAAGGCCGATGTGAAGTACCGCTTCTCGATCGATATGGCTTCTCTGAAATCCGAGTAAACTGAGAACGAGACTGGGGGTTGGCTCACATGCCAAAGCCGAACGATACACTGAAAGACCGCCTTTCCCGGTACCGTGAAATTGACTTGAGTGTGACTGGAAGAGAGTCTAGACGGACCATCTCACAGCCGGTCTGGTTCGTATTGGACGATGACACCTTCTGCCGGTGCGAGGCTCGGATACAAGTGGTATAAGAACCTGCTCAAGCACGCGTCCATTCGGATCGACGCGCGTGTCGCAGGAGCTGATTTTCAGGTTGTTCCTGTTACGGATCAAAGCCAGGTTTCGTCTGTCGTTGAGAAATTCCGTGCCAAGTATGGAGCGGGTGATGTGAAGAAATACTATTCCAAGCTGGACGTTGCCGTCCTCGCCCACATGTAACGAGCGCAATCGTGACCGCAACGGCGGTAGCGTACCTGCTCCTAGGCTTTGGGGAGTAGAATCGAATTTGGAATATGACTTTGGAAGGAGTTGGCTATGGTCAAGATTATCGTGAATGGAGTTCAGCGTGAGGTGCATGCGCCTGACGACACGCCGCTCCTCTACGTCTTGCGCAACGATCTCCAACTCACTGGTCCGCAGTTCGGCTGCGGGCTCGCACAGTGCGGAGCCTGCTCGGTACTGATCGACGGCAAAGAAACTCGCTCCTGCGTCACCCCGATCTCCACCGTAACGGCCAATCAGGAAATTACCACGCTCGAGGGTCTGCCCGCGAGATGGGCAAAGCAAAAGGGCCTCTCGTCGGAGGAAGCGAAGGACACGCTTCACCCGGTCCAGCAAGCCTGGATCGCAGAACAAACTCCTCTGTGCGGCTTCTGCCAAAGCGGAATGATGATCGTCGCCACCGAACTCCTCGAAAAAAATCTCAATCCCAGCGACGCACAAATCAAGGCTGCCTTCACGACCGAAGGGCCATCGCCGCACCTATGTCGCTGCGGCAGCTATGCTGCAATTATCGACGCCGTAAAACACGCCGCATCGCTTATGGGAAAGGGGAGGTAAGCCATGACTACCGCCGCTGAAAACACCGTCAAGGTTTATGAAGCTACTCTCTCCCGCCGCCAATTCGTCAAAACGGGCGGCGCACTTGTTGTCGGCGTCGCATTCGTCGGTCCTTCTCTCCTCAAAGCTCAGGGTTTCCAGGCCCCAAAGGTCACCGGGGCTCCCTTCAAGAACTCTCTCGATCCGACTCAACTTAGTTCCTGGATCGAAATACATCCGGACAACACCGTCCTCATTCGCACCGGCAAGAGTGATTTCGGCCAGGGCTCCACATTCACGGCATATCGCCAGATTGTTGCCGACGAATTGAGTGTCCCGTTCGAGGCCATCACCACCGTCGTCGCAGGGCACACCGATCAAACGCCAGATGGCAGCGGTGCCTTCGATTTCCTCGGCCGCGGCACTCCAAACATTCGAAAAGCCGCTGCGTACACCTATCAAGCGCTTCTCGATCTCGCTTCAGAACGCTTCAACGTCCCGAAAGATCAACTCACTGCCAAAGACGGTGTCTTTTCCGATGGCGGCAAATCCATCTCTTATGGCGACCTCGTCAAAGATCAACAACTCAAACTCACCATTCCTGTCAGCGGCGACCTCACCAGTATCGGCGGCCTGAGAGTGGAAGGCGATCCGCCGATGAAGCCAGTCAGCGCCTACACCGTCATCGGCAAATCGCACCCAAACTCCATCATCACCTCCAAAGTCTCTGCAAAAGAAACCTGGGCGACCGACATCCGCCTTCCCGGAATGTTGCATGGACGCATGGTGCATCCGAAAACGCTCGGCTCCACGCTCGTCTCTGTCGGCCAGCTCGACAAATCCAAATTCTCCAATTCGCGAGTAGTTGTGAAAGGAAATCTCGTCGGAGTCGTCGCTCCAACCGAGTGGGAAGCTATTCAGGCTTCGCAGCAAGTCGCCGCCGCAACCAAATGGACAGAGTGGAAGGGCCTGCCCGGTAACGAAAAGCTCTACGATTCCCTGCGCAAAGAAGCCGATTGGACCACTGCGCAAGTTACAAACGGCGACGCCAACAAAGGTGATGTACCTGCTGCGTTCGCTTCAGCTCGGAAAAAGCTCTCTGCCACGTATCACTTTCCCTTCATGAAGCACGCTCCCATCGGTCCCACGATAGCCGTGGCAGACGTCACGCCCGACGGCACGGCCCACATCCATACACATAATCAAAATCCCCAGGCCTTGCGTGGCGAAATCGCCACGATGCTTGCCACCACGCCCGATCACATCATCGTTCACACACATCCCGGAGCAGGGCACTACGGCCGCTCCAACGGCGGCAACTCTGGCGCGGAAG
>Ga0210409_10003341_pt1 | contig 18087 bp, 13 predicted proteins | sample IncBWH17MmetaG_FD_161649 | JGI IMG/M metagenome (GOLD analysis project Ga0210409, IMG submission 161649) | Forest soil microbial communities from Barre Woods Harvard Forest LTER site, Petersham, Massachusetts, United States - Inc-BW-H-17-M | ecosystem: Environmental > Terrestrial > Soil >... | reverse complement strand
GTCGTGGTCGAGAACGTCGAGCGCAATATCGAGGAAGGGCGTACGCCGCTGGAAGCTGCGCATCAGGCTATGAAAGAGGTTTCCGGGCCGATTGTGGCGATTGCGCTGGTACTGTGCTCGGTGTTCGTGCCGATGGCCTTCCTGACCGGCGTCACCGGTACCTTCTACAAGCAGTTCGCCGTGAGCATCGCGATCTCGACGGTGATCTCGGCGATTAACTCGTTGACCTTGTCGCCGGCGCTCGCGGCCAAGCTGCTGCACGTGCGCGGTGCGCCGAAGGACGCCATCTCGCGCGGGATCGACCGCGCGTTCGGCTGGGTGTTCGGCCCATTCAATCGCTTCTTCAAGGCGAGTTCGGACAAGTATCAGAGCTCCGTGTCGCGCATCCTCAAGCGCCGCGGCGTCGCGTTCGCGGTCTACGCGGTGCTGCTCGCGGGCACCGGCCTGATGTTCAACGCCGTGCCGCGCGGCTTTATTCCGACCCAGGACAAGCTCTACCTGATCGCTGGCGTGAAATTGCCGGAGGGTGCCTCGATCAGCCGCTCCGATGTCGTGTTGAAGCAAATGGTTTCAATGGCCCTGGAGACCGAAGGCGTTGCCCATACGGTTTCGTTCGCGGGCCTGAACGCGACCCAGTTCACCAACACGCCCAACTACGCCATAGCCTTCGTAATCCTGAAGAAGTTCGACGAGCGCCACGTCAGCGCCAAGCAGATCGCCGACGCGATCCAGGCCAAGCTCAACACGATCCAGGAAGGCACGGCTTTCGTGATGATGCCGCCGCCAATCCTCGGCCTTGGCAACGGCGCCGGCTATTCGCTGTTCGTCGAGGATCGCGCAGGCAGCGGCTACGGCGTGCTGCAGCAAGGCGTGGGCGCGCTGCAAGGTGCGTTAATGAAGGAGCCGGGTATGGGGTTCCCGTTCTCGGGCTATCAGTCCAACGTGCCGCAGCTCGACGTGGACGTCGACCGCCTCAAGGCCAAGACCCAGGGCGTGGCGCTGAGCGACCTGTTCGAGACCTTGCAGGTCTATCTCGGCTCGACCTACGTCAACGATTTCAATCTTTTTGGCCGCGCCTGGCGTGTGTATGCGCAGGCCGAGGGCGACTACCGCAGAAAGGTCGAGGACATTGCCAACCTGAAGACGCGAAACGCGCAGGGCGAGATGGTGCCGATCGGCTCAATGGTGAACATCAAGCAGAGCTACGGCCCCGATCCGGTGATCCGCTACAACGGCTATCCGGCCGCCGATTTCGTCGGCGAGGCCAACCCGGCTCTGCTGTCCTCCGCGCAGGCGATGGACAAGATCACCGAGATCGCCGGCAAGGTGCTGCCGAACGGCATGAGCTTTGAGTGGACCGACCTGAGTTTTCAGGAAGCCACCCAGGGCACGGCTTCGTTGCTCGTGTTTCCGGTCGCGATCCTGCTGGCCTTCCTCGTGCTCGCTGCGCTGTACGAGAGTTGGGTGCTGCCGCTCGCGGTGATCTTGATCGTGCCGATGTGCATGCTCTCGGCGCTGGCCGGTGTCAAGCTGTTCGGCGGCGACAACAACACCTTCGTGCAGGTTGGCCTCGTGGTACTGATGGGCCTGGCGTGCAAGAACGCGATCCTGATCGTGGAATTCGCGCGCGAGCTGGAATTCCAGGGCAAGGGCATCGTCGCTGCCGCGCTCGAAGCCTGCCGCCTGCGGCTGCGCCCGATCGTGATGACTTCGGTGGCCTTCATCGCCGGCACCGTTCCGCTGGTGCTCTCGCACGGCGCCGGCGCCGAGGTGCGCTCGGCCACCGGCATCACCGTGTTCGCCGGGATGATCGGCGTGACCCTGTTCGGCCTGCTCCTCACGCCGGTGTTCTACGTCGGCCTGCGCACGCTGTCCGGCGGCAAGCTGATCCAGCATGGCGAGGGCAGCCTGGCGCATGGTTGAAGCCCGGCAAGTGCCGAGCCGTGTACGGCGACTTCCCGGCGGCGGCCATGCTCGTTTAACGGGACCAACGCAAATAGATTGTCTCAACAATGCCGGCGGTGCCTCAATGAGCGCACGGCGCATCCTTGTCCAAGACCCACGTCTTGCTTGCCATCACGGCTTGCCAACGGGATGCAGCGGCCTGCGGCGTCGTATCCGGCCAGCCGGGCGCGTTCTCGCCCGACCGCATCATTCACGCCCGCGGGCGACACGACCGGTGCTATGAGTACATCGGCATTGTCGATTTCTGGGCGCGAGATCAGGCAACTTTGTACCTGCGTTGCTCGCACAACGGCAAAGAGCGCCGAACTCGCGGGATACAGCGGGCTGTGGCAATAAATATCCACTGCGATTACGACGTCCGCTCCCATCGCGCGGGCCACCCGCACCGGCACGACGGAAGTCACACCACCGTCGACGAGTTCCCCCTTGTCGTACCGTACGGGAAGAAACACCCCAGGAATGGCGGCGGAGGCTCGCGCGATTTGACCAGCGTCCCCTAGGGTCAGCACGATAGGTATCGCACGATCCAAATCCGTTGCCACGGCCGCGTATCGCCTTGGGAACTTCTCGATCGGAACATTGCCCACCATCGAATCGGTCCAATCGGCCAGCGCTTCGCCCTTCACGAATGCGGGGCCGCTGATCGCAATGTCCGCAAAGGCAAGCACGCGAGTTTCCTCAGCTTTCTTCCAGAGATGTGCCGGTGTGAGGCCGGACGCATAGGCGGCACCGATGATCGCCCCAATGGACGTGCCCACAACGATGTCAGGTTGAACACCCATTTCTTCGAGCGCCTGTAAGACGCCAATGTGGGCATAGCCGCGCATTCCGCCCCCTCCCAAGACCAGCGCAACCACAGGCTCATGCCGAGGGTCTTTCTCCCGCCCTTCGTACTCAGCCTTCAGCTCGTCGATTGTTCGTCCGGACAAGGTTGCATCTCTCGATCGTTTTCCTCCGACTTCCAACGATGCGCACGCGGCCAGCACCACCAAGATCGCCAAAAGCAGCGCGGATCGAGGCAGGTTATCGCGCACGATCGTAACGACGTGCGCCGTGTGCTGGTGCGTCGCCATCTTCTCCATGCCTCGTCCGTATGCGCCCTTTCTGCTCTGCCAAACGCAGCAGAAATCCCGGGATATGAGCCCTCCTTCGCGCTGCCGCGCTTCGGAGGGCACCTTACATAGCGCGTCCGCAGGACGCGCTATGTAAGGTGGCGGAGACGGACTCTTCCGTCAAGTGGCTCCAGTGCTCGCGACATGCGATGCAGCGATTCCCTTTCCGCCCGTTCTTCCCCCTTGTATGTTCGCTCTGCAAGGAGAACCAATGAATCGTAAGCTTGTTTTTGGGCGTCGCCGGCGACGGCGAAGCGTTGCCGGCGACGCCCTCCGGTGATCTCACCGGTGTCCGGTTGTCCGTGATGCGCGCCAAACCTGTTTCCCCCTTGAGCCGTGAGCTCGCTGGATAGCAACGGTCAACGCGCAGCGGACTCCCTTCTCGAACCGCGTAACCCGAACAGTTGAAGACGTCATGAACGTGAATTCACAAGGCAGGGAAGCGGTAACGGCGCCGCGAGCGAACGCGGGGATCGACGTGTCGAAGGACTGGCTGGACGTGGCCTTCGGCAGCCGATCGGAGCGCTTTGCCAACGACGCCGCGGGGATGGAGTCACTCGCGGCGCTGCTGTGCCAGGAAGGCATCGATCTGGTGGTGCTGGAAGCCAGCGGCGGCTGTGAAGCAGGAGCGGACGTAGAGGAACTTCCAGCGTCCGCAGGGGCCCGAGCGTGTTCTCGCGGAAGGACGCGGGCCAGCGGCTCGGTGCCGACCGCGTGCTCGTCGTCTGGGTCGTCCGCATGAGCGAGCTGGTCATGTGGCTTGCCGTGCTCGTCGTCGACCCGCGACCGGCGATTGGGTCTTGACGAGATCGATGAGCTTCGGCGGCGACAACGACCGGGCCTGAAACAGGGCGGCCGATTTCTTTCTGAGGCAGCTTGCGGAAGTTCCTGTCGAGCGCCGCTGACGCGATCCGGTCACTCCGAGGTTATCTCCAATTCCCTCACGAGAAAGTGGTTGGGGTCGCCCGGAAGTCTAGTGGATCTCCCGTCGTCGCCCTCAATGTTTTCCCGGAGTCCAGGCTCGGAAAGGCGGCGCTAATCTGGGCTTCGCTTCACCTGACTCATCTGCGGGATCAAACGCCTGAAGGCGCCTTGCAAAACGGCCGTCTTCTGTAAGCAGGTTGACCTCCGCAGCGCATCGGGCGCGTTAACAACACCGTTCCACGTCTGATCAGCAGTCCCTCGCCCGCGCGGTGTATCGAAAGCAACTGTCGCCGCACCGCCGCATCCGGCACAGTCGCTCCTTTGGAGTCGCCGGACATGAACAGCCCCACTCATCCGTGAACTCTCCTGTCGAGGGGATAGCGGGCGGATCGCAAGAAATGAAGCAAACCTACGTTTTCTCGGGCCTGTGCGTGGCGTCGCTGTTCGGTTGCGCCGACGTTCGCGTTCCCGAGTACCAGCGACCGGAGACTCCAGCGAAGTCCAACTGGTCGCGGCCGTCCGCGACCATCGTGTCAGCTGCCGAGGCGATCTCGCCGACCTGGTGGCAGCAGTTCGGCGATCCTTACCTGAATTCGCTGGTGGCCAGGGCGGTTACTGGAAACTTCGACTTGAAGGTCCTGGCAGCGCGGATCGAGGTGGCCAACGCGCAGATCGGCGAAGCGCGCGCGGGAGCGCTGCCAAGCGTGGATATCGCCACCGGTGCCATCCTGCAAAAGACCACCGGCATGGGGCAAACGTTCGTTAAGCAATATGGCCTGGGCAGTCAGGTCAGCTGGGATCTCGATATCTGGGGAGCGGTCGAAAAGGGTGTTCAAGCACAAAGTGCCGAGTTCCGTGCGACAGAGGCCGATTGGCGGGCCGGATACCTGAACATCGTTGCCGACGTCTCAACCACTTACTTTCAGATCCTTCAGCTCGACGAGCAGATCGAGCAGCAGCAACGCGCGCAAGCGAAAAACGAGCAGATCCTGGCCATCTACGAGACGATGCGCAGCAATGGCCTGATCGCCGACACCGAGCTGCTCCGCCAGCGGGCGGAGAACAACCGCCTGGCCAAGGATCTGTTGGAGCTGCGCCGATCCCGCGACGTGACGGAGAACGCCCTTGCGACTCTGCTCGGCGTGCCCGCCGGCGAATTCAAAGTCCCACCCGGCCCGCTGCAGGACCGCGTGAAGGTACCTGCCGTGCCCGCCGGCCTGCCGCTGGATCTGCTCACCCGCCGGCCCGACGTCGTCGCGGCTGAATTCCGGGTGCTGGAGGCTCACGACCTGATGGGCCAGGCGCGGCTCGCGCAGTTGCCATCGGTGAGCCTGACCGGCCAGGCAGGAACTGCCAGCTTCGCGCTCTCCGACTTGTTCAAGGCGTTCACTTTCGGGCTGATGCCGATCATCGACCTACCGGCGTTCAATCCGGGCATCAAGTCGCACGTCAGGACCTCCGAGGCGCAGATCAAGGTCGCCGAAGAGGGCTACCGCAGCACGGTGATTGCGGCGTTTCAGGAGGTCGAGAACGCGCTGGTCAACCTCGAGGCCCACAAGCAACAAAAGGAGGAGTTGCAGAAGCAGGTCGATCAACTACAGGTGGTATCGGACCAGACCAAGGTGCAGCTCGAGATCGGAATCGCGTCACAACTCGACGTGTTCGAAAACGAGCGTTCCCTGCTGACTGCTCAGCTCGCGTTACTGGGCAGCCACGAGCAAGTGCTGTCCGACACGGTTACGCTGTACAAGGCACTCGGGGGCGGTTGGGCCCAGACCCCGGTCGAGGTCGTGGGTGCACGCCGCTGACCCGTCGGTGCTCGGCGTGAAAAATGAGGAAGCGAGGTGGACGCCAGGCGCCGAACAGACGCCGGCGGTTCGTCAGCTCGACGTCGTCCTGAAGCCCTTGTCTCGGCCCGAGCTGGGCGACATCCACATCGACGCCCCCGTGTTTGCCGTTGGAAGGTCCGAGCAGCCCTTCGCGTCCTACGGCAGCGACATACTCTCGATGCTGTCGCGGCGGCACGCGCGCATCTTCCACGAGGGCGGGTTCCTCTACCTGGCGGACCTGGGGAGCAAGAACGGGACGACGCTCAACCGCGTCGCGGTCGGCCAGGTGCCACGCCAACTGCGGAACGGTGACGAGATCTGCTTCGGTGGCGCGCTGTCGTATCGCGTGCAGATCACTCAGGCGCTTAAACCCCGGGCGGAACGGGGCCTGACGCTGACGTTGACCCCCGAATCGGGCGACTCGGGTCTCGCCCCGATCGTCATCACAAAATTCCCGTTCCTCGTCGGCAAGGCCCATCCGACCTTCTCCCGCTACAAGAACGAGCCCGGACATGGCCGCGAGCGGAGCTACCTGTCACGGCGCCACGCGTACATCTTTCAGAAGGATGGCCAAGCCTACATCGAGGACCTCGCCAGCGGAAACGGCACCTTCATCGATGGCCTGCGACTGGAGGAGCACGCTGTACTGCTGCGGGATGGTGCCGTGGTCGCCTTCAGCGGCAAGCACTTCGCCTACCGAGTGGGCATCACCCGGGAGTCCGGTGATGAGCTGGCGCCGAGCGTTGCCCACGCCCCGATGGCCGAAGGCGTGCCGACCGCGACCGTCGCCTCCCCTCCGATCGCTGGATGCATGCCCGCCGAGGCGCCTCCGAGCGACCGAACCAAGTTCATGGCTGCCCCGACCAAATTCCTCGAAATCTTTTGCGTCGGCGACGAGCCGAAAGACGACGTCGAGCCGGCCGACTCGGCGCCTCCCGGTGCCGGCGCCAAGGAGCCGGCGGTCAAGCGCCGCCCGCGCGGCCGCGCGATGCTGCTGTTGTCCGAGCTCGCTTCGCTGCTTGCCAGCGACGAGCCCGAGAGCGTTCGGCGCAGGTGGTGGAAGGCTGCAGCCGTCGCGGGCATCCTGGGCGCGCTCGTCTTGACCGCCTATTTCTGGAGTGCATCCGAGCGCGACCTGAAGGACGCGTTCGCGCGCGGCGAGTATGCGCGGGCAGCCGAGCTGGCCAGTCGACTCCTCGACAAGAACCCGGATGACGTCGACCTCAAGGCGCGGGCCACCGAGGCGGCCCTGAAGGCGAATGTGCCCGCATGGATTGCGAAGGTACGGGCCCGCGACTTCGACGCAGCCAAGGGCGTTCTTGCGGGCATGTCCGAGCTTGCCACGCGCGATGCCGACCTGCGGCACCTGATCGACGAGCTTCAGTGGCTGAGTGACCTCGAGCGCCTGGTCAGCGCCCGCGGCGGCCTGAAGACCCCGATCCGGATCTACGCGGACGAAGACGGTATCGAGCAACTCATCGGGCGCTGGAATGACGACACAGGCGAGCACCAGCGCGTACTGGTGCGGATCGCGTCCTATGTGCCGCAATTCGGCGACTGGTATGGCGAAGCGCTCACCCATCTGCGCAAGTTGCAGAGCGAATCGACCGTATACCTGCCGGTCATCGAACGCGTCAAGGCCAGCATCACGACCGAGCTGGCGAGGGACGATCCGGAGGCCCTGGGACCCGTACTGAGCGAGACGGCGGAAAAGTATCCCGGCCTCGGCGGGCTGGACAGCGTGCGCCAGGACCTGGCGCGCTACATCGAGATTCGGCGGGAGGCACGCACCCCCAAGTCCGGACGGCTGTTCGCGCTGCTGCGAAGGGCACGCTTCGCGACCCGGCCGTTCGAGCAAAGCCAGCGCGCGCTGGCCACAAGTGGGCAGCTTCCCTCCGCGGACCTGCTGCAGCAGTACGACGCTGCGACGCAAGCGTGGAGGGACGGCAGGGCCAGCGAGGCGTTCGCCGGCTTGCAGAAGATGATGACGGCGGGCTCCTGGGGCGAAGCCGCAGGCGCCGAGCTGGAGCGCAGGCGAGGCGTGACGGCCCGGTTCGCCGCGCTGCAGGAGTCGCGCAACACAGGTGGCTTCGTCGATCAGCTGCTGGCCTTCAGAGAATCACTCGATGCCGACGAAGACGTGTACTTCCTGCGCGCTACCGCGGCCGATCTGAACCTGCAAAAGGACAAGGTGATCGCGCGGGCGCAGGACGCCGTGAATCGGGCCCGCACGTCGTGGCAGGAGTACCGCAGCAAAGGCCCAATCGACGCCTCGCAGCGAATCGAGACCTCGGTTTCTGATCAATTCCGGACCCGCGCACGCTTGCTGGCCGACGCGAGCCGCTATGCGCAGCAGGCCTTCCTGATCTACTCGCAAGTCGACGCGACCGGAGCTGGGCAGTGGACCGCGATTCGCGACGAGATCGAATCGGAAGCACGTCGGCAGCGCAGCGCGCTGCGTGACCTGAGCAATGTCGTCGAGCCCGGGCTGCTGAAGACCAAACTGTCGCTGCTTGGAGACTCGAACGAATGACGCTCTCAAATCGCCTGGTCCCGCTGGCCGACGCTCTGGGCGGTCACAGCTCCGAAGGGATCGCCATTCTGACCGCGGAGCCCTGGCGCGCCCTGCACGCCCTCGTGTACACGATGGTGGCCCTGGTGCTGGCCGGCCTCGCCTGGTCGTTGTTCGGGCGGGTCGACGTGATCGTGACGGGACAGGGCACGCTGACGCCCGCCTCGGAGGTCAGGCGCTTTCATGCGCCCGTCGACGGCGAGCTGGCGAATCTCTATGTGGCCGAAGGAGCTGCCGTATCGAAGGGCGACGTGCTGGCTCGTCTGAACGCCCGGGGTGCCATCGAAGCGGCGAGCAACGCCACGCGGACGCAGCTGAACCGGGAGAATGCGGAGCGGGACTGGCGGCTATGGCCCGAAAAGAAGGCACTGCTGGAGCACAAGGCTGCGAACCTCAGGCAGCAGATGGAGGACGAGGAGCAGGCACACCAGAGGCGCAGCGCGCTCGGCACCACCAAGCTGCAGGAGGAACAAAAAGCGCAAATGGCTGCGGCCAAAACCACTGCAGAGGATGCCAGGCGGGCGCGGGACGCGGCCCAGCTCGAGCTGGAAAAGTTCGAGCGCGTCTTCGCGACTCCCGGCGGCGGCGGCGTGTCGCTGCTTCAGGTCGAGAGCAAGAGAAACGCGAAGCGGGCCGCCGAGAATGCCTACCGCATCGCGCAAGAGAAGGTTACGGAATTGGCAGCCCGCCAGAAACAGGACATCGTGGATGCCCAGAATGTGCTCGTCCGAAGCGGGGAGCAGCTCGACAAGCTGAGGCTGGACTACGACGCGGCGACGAAGGAGATCGACGATTCGGAGAAGAAGCTTCGTCTGCAGCTCAACACCGCCCGCGCCGAGGCCGAGGCCGCGTCCCGAATCAGCTTCGAAAACATCGACAAGGACAATTTTCTCCTGATCGTCGCCCCCGCCTCCGGGGTCATCACCGACCTGACGTCCACGCAGCCCGGCGACAAGGTTCTGGCCAATACCCCGCTGGGCGGAATCGCTCCCAGCGGTGCCCGCGCGATCGTCGAGACCGAGATCGTCGAGAGCGACCGGGCCTTCCTGCGCGAAGGGCTGCCGGTCAAGCTCAAGTTCAGCGCATTTCCGTACCAGCGCTACGGAGTCATCAATGGCACGCTGGAATACGTCGCGCCGGCCACCAAGCCGTCGCCGCAGAGCAAGCAGCCGGTGTACGAGGCACGGGTATCGCTGGAGCGCGACTACTACCAGGTCGCAGAGGCGAAGTATCCGCTGCGATACGGGATGACGGCCGCGGTCGAGATCGTCGTTCGTGATCGGCGGCTGATCGATCTGGCCCTGGACCCGTTCCGGCAGGTCGGCGGATAAGCCGCCCGCTTGGCCTCCGATTTTCTTTTCGACTTCGAAGGAGTGAATCAGATGGCCACCATCGTAAAGATCGACGGCCACGCCATCGACGTCGAGGAGTTCATGCGGACCTTGAAGCTGACGGGGCAGTTCGAGGCACTCCTGGAGCAATTCGTCCGGGATCGACTGGCGGCGCTGGGCGCGAGGAAAGCGGGCATCAAGGTGTCGGAGGCGGAGATCCAGGAACGCGCCGACCAGTTTCGCCGGGTGCGCGGCTTGCATCGCGCCTCCGACACGAACAAGTACCTCGATGCGATGCGCATCAGTCTGGACGAGTTCGAGGCCTTTATCACCGACAGCTTGTATCAGGAAAAGTTGATGCAAAGGGTCTGCAGCGACCAGGCCGTACAGGGGTACTTCAAACTGAACTCGCCCAAGTTCGACAGCATCGAAGTCAGCCATATCGTCCTCGATTCCGAGAGCAAAGCCAAGGAGATGCTGGCGGTGCTGCGCGAGGATCCCGACCGCTTCGAGGAGATGGCGCGCGAGCATTCGACCGCCGACACGCGGGAGCGAGGCGGCCTGATCGGCAAGGTGCTGCGAGGATCGCTTCGGTCCGACGTCGAGGCCAAGGTATTCAATGCCGCCGCCGGCGATTTGCTGGGACCTTTCGCATCGGAAAACCGAGCGGCTTTCGAGGTCTTCCGAGTGAACGCAATGCGTCCGGCCCGCCTCGACGACGACACCGCCACCGAAGTGCGGCGGTTGTTGCGCGAGGAGTGGTTGCGAGCCAGGGCTCAGGAACACGTCATCCAGGCCGACTAGCGCCGCGACCGCTTCCCCATGGACACGCAAGAAACTTGGTCGCTCGTCGAGTTCCTGACGTCCGTCGACCTGCTTTCCGCGCTGACGCGCATCGACATCGAGCGCCTGGCCCGAAGCGCGCAGTCGCGGCTGCTGGCGTTCGGCGACACCGTGTGCACCGCAGGCGAGGCGGCCGAGGGCCTGTTCATCGTCAAGTCCGGCTCGATCCGGGTATTCGCTGCGGACGGGGAAAAGGAGACCAGCCTGGGCGTGCGCAAGGCGGGGGAAGTCCTGGGCGAAATGGTCATGCTGCGCGAATACCGACACGAGTGGTCGGCGCGCGCATCCAGCAACACCGAATTGCTGTTCATCCCCCGCGGTGTCATTGGCCCGATCGTCGCCGGCAACCCTGCGGCCCGCGCGCTCGTCGCCGCCCGCGTCGCCATCAGCTCGGCGGGTGGCCTGATCAGTCACCTGTTCGACCTCAAGAACAAAGTCGGCAAAAGCGAGCTGGACGAACTGATCCGCAGCGTCGGCGTCAAGCAGGTCCGCGCCGGCAAGGAGATCCTGAAACAGGGCTCGCGGGAAGATCGCCGCCTGTACGTCGTGCGCCATGGGGAAGTGCGCGTCGTGCGTCACGAGGAAGGCAATGACCATTTGCTGGCCACTTTGCGCAAGGGTGAAACCTTCGGCGAGAGGGCTTGCCTGATGCGGCAGGAGCAGGCTGCCTCAGTGATCGCCTGCGTAGATACCGCTCTGCTCGTGATCCCCGAGAAGACCGCGCATCTCATTTTCGAACGCAATCCGAAGGTGCACGCGGCGCTGGAGGAGCGGATCCGGATCATCGAAAGGGAGCTGCAACGGCAGAAGAAGGTCGCTGAGCTTCGCAAACCCCGGTTGGCGCTGGATCTGAAGTCCAAGCCCGAGCTTGGCGAGAACGTCATCCGGCGCTTCCCCTGGATCCAGCAGGCCGAGGAAATGGATTGCGGCGCTGCATGCCTGGCGATGATCTGCAGGCACTATGGCATCGGCATGACGCTGGGCAAGCTGCGGGAACTTGCCAACGTCTCGACACAAGGCGCGACGCTGGACAGCCTGGCGCGCACCGGCGAATCGATTGGCTTCACCACGAGAGGGCTGCAGTGCTCCTTCGACACGATGCGCGGGTTCGAGCTCCCGTACATCGTGCACTGGGAGGGTTATCACTACATGGTGGTGTACGGGGTGTCCAGCGGGCACGTGTGGGTGGCCGATCCGGCGATCGGTTTCAGGAAGCTTAGCGTCGAGGAGTTCGAGCGCGGCTGGAACGGCATGTGCCTCACCTTCACGCCGCGCCAGGATATGGCGCAGGTCGGTGCGTCACGCTCGCCATGGGTGCGCTTCGCCGGGTACCTGCTTCCCTACAAGAAGATCCTGCTGCACCTCTTCATGGCGACGTTCGTGATTCAGATACTGGGCCTCGTGCCGCCGATGATCATCCAGAACATCCTGGACGGCGTGATCGTTCACCAGAACGCGAGTCTGCTGCATCTGTTGATCGGCGGCCTGATCATCTCGAACGTGTTTACACAGCTGACGGCCACGATCCGGGCAGCGCTGGCGAACTTCATGATCCGGAAGCTGGACTTTACGATGATGTCGCAGTTCTTCCGGCACACCCTGTCGCTGCCCTATTCGTTCTTCGCCAAGCGCAAGACGGGAGACATCTTCGCGCGCTTCGAGGAAAACCAGACGATCCGGGCCTTCCTGACCGAATCTACGATCAGCACCGTGCTTAACCTGCTGATGATCTTCATCTACTTCACGGTGATGTTCCTCTACAACGTCAAACTGACTTTGCTGCTTTTCGCATTCGTCGTACCGATTGTGGCGTTGACAGTGCTGATGACACCGAAGGTCAAGAGCTTCAGGCGCGACGTGTTCCGGGCCACGACCGACGCGAAGGCGTACCTGATGGAAGCGCTTGGCGGGGCGGAAACCGTCAAGGGCATGGGCATCGAGCGCCCGGTGCGGCTGAAGTGGGAGAGAAAGTACGCGCAGGCGCTCGACGTGCAGTACCGCGCGCAGTCGTTCAATATCGGGGTCGGATTGGCTGGAAATCTACTGAGCGCCGCCACCACGATTGCCATTCTGTGGGCTGGAGCCGATTTGGTGCTCACGCGCGAGCTGAGCATCGGCCAACTGATCGCTTTCAGTGCTTTGATGGGCAGCGTGCTGGCACCGTTGATGGGATTGATAGGGCTGTGGAGCCTGCTGAACGATGCCTCCGTGGCGATGGAGCGCCTCGGCGACGTGCTCGACCTCGAGCCGGAACAGAGGCCCGAGGACCTGGCCTCGCGTGTGGCAATCCCCGACCTGCAGGGCGACATTCGTTTCGATGGCGTCTACTTCCGCTACGGCGGCAACGAGACGCCGTATGTGCTGGAGAACATCAGTGTCGACATCAAGCCCGGCGAGCTGGTCGCCGTCGTCGGCCGCAGCGGCTCGGGAAAGTCGACGCTGGCCAAACTCCTCGTGGGCTTCTATCCGCCCACCGACGGCAGGCTGACGGTCGATGGCTACGACATCGGCGTGGTCGACAAGGAGTATTACCGGGCGCAGGTCGGCTACGTGATGCAGACCAACCTGCTGTTCTCGGGGACCATCGCGGAGAACATCGCGGGCGGCAGCGACGAGCCAGACCGGCGCCGCATCGAGGAAGTCGCGAAGAGGGCGGACGCCCACGGGTTCATCAGCAAGCTGCCTCTCGGCTACCAGCAGGTGGTCGGCGAGCGCGGCACCGGCCTCTCAGGCGGACAGATCCAACGCCTGTGCATCGCCCGGGCACTGTACCGCGATCCGCGCCTGCTGGTGTTCGACGAAGCGACCTCAGCGCTCGACTCGGAGTCCGAAAGCAATATCATCGCCAACCTGAGCGACATCCTGAAAGGTCGGACCGCGGTGGTCATTGCGCACCGCCTGAGCACCATCCTGCGGGCCGACAAGATACTGGTGCTCTACGACGGAAAGATCGTCGAACAGGGGCGGCATGATGAACTGGTCGAGCGCCGAGGCATGTACTACGAGCTGGTGCAGAAGCAGTTGAGCGCCGCATGAAGATAGTCGACCAGGATCCGGGCGCCAGCTCGACCGTCTCGTATGCCGGGCTGATCGAAAAGATCGAGATATTGCGCTCGACGCTGCGATGGGCTTCCAAGCTCGATCGGCCAGAGATCGAGAAGCTGCTGCGGCAGGCCGGGGCGCTGCGCGACGAGGTGATGCAGCGTTCCCACAAGGAACGCTTCGTCAGTGCGGCCGCCGCCGAGCCGGCTCGGAGCGACCTGTCGCGGCGCCAGCGGCGCAAGGCGCTGATCGAACGCAGCTTCATCTTCGAGGGCGCGTTCGGCGACAACCCCAAGCTGCTCGAGGCGCTGGAGACCGCCGAAAAGGCCGCACCCACGGGCTTGCCCGTGTTGATCGACGGCGAGAGCGGCACGGGCAAGGAGCTGATGGCCAGGGTGATCCACGCCAACGGGGACCGGGCCGACCGGCCGTTCGTGTCGGTCAACTGCGGCGCGATTCCCGACAACCTGCTCGAGTCGGAACTGTTCGGGCATTGCAAGGGCGCCTTCACCGGTGCAGTCCATGATCGCAAGGGCAAGTTCGAGAGCGCGCACACCGGCACGATCTTCCTGGACGAGATCGGCGAACTGCCGCTGCCCGGCCAGGTGAAGCTGCTGCGCGTGCTGGAAGCGCACGAGATCCAGAGGGTGGGATCGGACCAGCCGATCCGCGTCGACACGCGCGTCGTCGCGGCGACCAACCGCAACCTGCGCAAACTGAGCGAAGAAGGCCGCTTCCGCGAAGATCTGTTCTATCGCCTCGGCGTCATTCACGTCACGTTGCCGCCGCTGCGCGAACGCAAGGACGAAATTGCGCTGTTGTTCGAATTCTTCGGCGACGAAGCGGCTGAGGCGTTGAAGCGCCGCCCGATCGAGATGACCCGGCGGCTACGTGCATTCCTGCTCGATTACTCCTACCCCGGCAATATCCGCGAGCTGCGCAACATCGTGTACCGGCTGTCATGCCTTGCGGGGCAGACGGCCGATCTGGAGCACCTGCCTGCTGATATCCGGCCGGGGTCGCACCCGCCGCCCGCTGCCGGTCCGGAATCGGGCGCCAACGGGCAATCGCTGAGCTCGGATGTGCTCAACGAGGCCAAGCGTGCTGCCAGCGACCTGGCCGAGCGCGAGTTCCTCGAGCGAGGACTGCAGGAAGTGGGCGGCATCGTGGTCGAGTTGGCGAAGCGTTGCAATATGAACCGATCGCACCTTCAGGTGCTGCTGAAGAAGCATGGCATTCATTCGAAGGAATTTCGCGCGGCGGCGCGCGTCCCCAAGGCGATTTGAGCAGTCCTACGACGCCGCACGCAGCTCGGTCCGGTCAGGACTGCTCAAGTCCTCGGCGCGCACCACCACGGCGGTGATGTTGTCGCGAGCGTCGCGCTCCAGTGCCATGTCGACCAGTGTGCCGCACGCCATGGCGCAGATGCCCGGCATCAAGGCCTGCTCGATCGACAGCTCGCTGACCTCGTTGCTGAGGCCGTCGCTGCACAGCAGGAAGATGTCGTCGTCGAGCAATTCGATCGTGACCTCATCGAGCTCCACCGTATCCTCGCATCCGAGCGCGCGCGTGACCAGATTCGCCCGCGGGCGTATCAGCGTATCGTCCAGGTCGCCAACGTGGCGCGAGCGTGCCGCCTCGAGGTGGCTGTGGTCGCGCGTCAGCAGTCTCAGACGCCCGGCCCGGTACAGGTAGATGCGGCTGTCGCCGGCCCACAGGCAGGCGCAACGACGCCCGGCGGCGAGCAGCGCCGCGATGGTGGTGCCGATGAGCGGCGTTTTACGCCGCACCGCCTCGGCACGCAGGTCGCGATTGGCTTCCTGCAGCCGCTCCCGCGCAGCCTTGACCCGCTGCACGAGGTCCTTCGCGACGGGCAGGCCCATCAATCTATGCACCGCCAGGCCACTGGCAAACTCGCCCAGCATATGTCCGCCCATGCCGTCGGCGACGGCCCAAAGTTCGTGCTCGGGCTGGTCGAGACAGGCGTCCTCGTTGACCTCGCGGACTCGGCCTGGGTGGGAGCGCGAGGCCGAGGTCCAGCCGAATGATCGGGTAGCCTGCAAGTCGTTGATTTTTGACTTGCTGCCTGGTAGATCCTTGATCTTCAACTTGCCGTTGTGATCGTGCCGGAGCCCGAGCCCTTGATGTCGAAGTTCTGGATCTGAAGGTTCATCTGGCCGGCGAAGTAGTTGGTCCCGTAGATGACAATCGGCGACAGCGGGGCGCTCTGGTAGGGGCTAAAGGCAGAGAGACACCAGTCCCCGGCAGCTGCTGCGCCTCTGGTGACCGACATGGCCTTATAGTCCAGCGTATGGCTGCTGGGAAGATCGGTGATGGTCGTGGTGGCCATGATCGCATCCTCGGTATCCAGCTTTGCAGGCGTGGCGGTGGGGACCGTCGAGGCCCCCACCTTACCCGCAAACGGCTATTACTTCTTAGTAGCGTCGTACCAGCCGCAGGACGGCAGGTTGGTGAAGGACCCGACCGGCGCGAAGCTGGGCGAAGCGTCGTCGTTTCGTTCGCAACGGTGGCGGTGGTCGCCCCGTTCGCCATGATGTCGATCGTCTGAATCAAATCGTTCTCTTGAATCTTCGTCGCCACAACTTGGCCAACGCAGGGCCGTGCCACCGCGCACGGCGGTCATGTCGACTTCCTTGCTCAGGTCACGAATCGTCAGCATTTCAGTTCTCCCAAAGTGGTGAAAGACGTCGGTTGGATTGACGTTTGAGCATGTGCTCGATGACCTATAAAGCAACCGCCGTGCCAAGCCTAATCGCAACCGCGTAAAATGATGGCAAGTACCTGAAAACAAATTGGAATCTGCTTCCACCCGGAATTCTCCGAGGGTTCTGCCGGCTCGTGACTGATGGGTGTCAGCCAACAACGCGCGAGCAATGTATTGGTTTTCTCACAACACTTGAACGCATCGAAGACCGCCCCACGGCGCCGTTGCATGCCACGGCGCTCCACTGCTTCATCACGCGCTTCCCGCTCAGGGTGCCCATCACCTATAGTTCGCCTCAAGGAGGTTGCCATGGCAGTGATCACCATCAACGACTTGCCGCAAAGCGATGAGTTGGACCGCGAGGCGATGCAGTCGATCACCGGTGGCGCGCGCACCGGCGTGCGGCCGGTCCAGATCGATCAGGCTATGGCCGGCAGCGGCCGCATCGTCGACTATCCACCGGGTTTCGGCCGTCGAGGGCCGATTCGGACGACGTCTGAGCGCGCCGACAAGGCGATTTGAGCAGTCCTGCTGCGCCACACGCAGCTCGGCCTGCTCAAGTCCTCGGCCTGCATCACCACAGCGGTGATGTCGTCGCGGGCGTTGCGGCCCATCGCCGTGTCTCGCGGTTTGGAATTCCGCATGGTCAACGCTCGATCTCCGAGACTTCGAGCAGTGTCGCACCAAACGCTGCTTCGCAGTCGATCGCACCGCTGGCACAACGCGAGGACGCGGCCGCCTCGGGCTCCGTTGCCATGCGGCTCAAATTTAAGTGAGGGAAATCGTCTCCGGCAACAGACTCGGTCGCCAGGCTCAGCGGCTTGCCTGAGACGATGCAAAGGATCTGATCGACACCTGGCGGCCCCTTGGCAACTATGTTCGAAAGCCGCGCCGGAAAGTTCGGATCCAGACGGAATTCGCGTTGTTTTTGATCCGGAAAGATCTGCAGCAACTCGCCGGCGGGCCTGGCCATCAGCACGGTTAGATATCCGCTCTGGTCGGTATTGACGGTGAGCTGAAAAGCGTCGCGGCCGATGACGAGGCGTGTCTTGGCCGCCTTCGCCTCGACCCCGATCGAAGCAGAGCGCCGCTCGAAAATCTGCTGCAACACTTTGGCGGCATCGGGTACCGCGGCCGGCGGCGGTGTCAGGGCCGGGGCCGTTGCCACAGGTGGCCGCGCCTCGCTTGCGGTGGCGGTTGCCGGCCCTTTTGCGCCGGCAACCGGCGCCGTGGGAATCGGCGTGACCGGCGACTCAACAGCAGAGGGGGGGCGCATCAGCCACGGCACCAGCGCTCCGCCTCCCACAAGCACTGTGGCGATAACGCCGATAGCGCGCGGCCCCCCCTTGCGAGGTCGTGACGCCGAAGGTCCAATCGGCCGCGCCTCGATGACGGTCGCCTCGTCCTCGGGAAGGACAGGCGGCGGCCCGGGCGCGTCGGCTTGTCCGATCCCCAACGAGCGGCGGAATTCGGCCACGGACGCTGGGCGGTCTTCCGGGCGCAGCGCGAGCGCACGGTCGATGGCCGACAGGAATGCGGGCGAATACATTCCCTCGGCCAGAGACCGCAACGGTCGCAACTCGTCGCGGATCATCCGTCCGACCGACGGCTCCGGCGACTTGCTCACCACCGCGAAATACATCACGGCCGCCACCGCATAAATGTCGGTCCATGGCCCCTGGCGCATGGACGGAACCTCGCCGTATTGCTCGACCGGTGCGTAACCCGGCTTGGAAGACCGTCA
>Ga0210409_10003340_pt1 | contig 18088 bp, 14 predicted proteins | sample IncBWH17MmetaG_FD_161649 | JGI IMG/M metagenome (GOLD analysis project Ga0210409, IMG submission 161649) | Forest soil microbial communities from Barre Woods Harvard Forest LTER site, Petersham, Massachusetts, United States - Inc-BW-H-17-M | ecosystem: Environmental > Terrestrial > Soil >... | reverse complement strand
GGCTGCATCCAGTGCACGCGACAGGTGCAGCCAGGAGAAGACCCGCGCGCGGGACGCTGGTCGGGATTCACGAAAAAGGAGTGCGGCCTGCACGCGCCGGAGTAGCACAGGCACTCTTGGCTGTGCGGTTTTCGCCACTGTCAAATTCTTGAAAAACTCCCTGTTTCACCGAGAGTGGAGAGAAGCGAGAGGAAAGCGAAATGGCAAGCATGCGCCGAACTTGAATGTTGTGAAACCCGCACAGGCAAGAGTGCCTGTGCTACTTGAAACAATTCGAATCAGGAACGCGACCGTAGACATGAGTCTTTTTCCCATGTTCGTGAAACTCGAAGGGCGCCGAGTCCTCGTGGTTGGCGCTGGATCGGTGGGTGAGTCGAAGATCGAAAGCCTGCTTGCGACGGAGGCCGCGGTGCGCGTAGTCGCGCCGAGGGCTACGCCGCGCGTGCGCGAGTGGGCGCGTGAAGGCCGCATCGAATGGGAAACTCGCGAATACAGGCCCGCAGATTTTGCCGGCGCGTTTCTCGTGATCGCGGCAACGGGATCGCCGGCGCTACACGATGAAATATACGCTGAAGCTCGAAGCAGGGGTGTGCTCTGCAATGCGGTCGACGAGCCGGAGCGCTGCGACTTCTACTTCCCCGCGGTCGTGCGCCGAGGTGAATTGCAAATCGCCATCTCCACGGGCGGCCTGAGCCCCGCGCTCGCGCAGCGTTTGCGCAAGGAACTAGAGCAACAATTCGGTCCGGAATGGGAAGAGTGGGTCGCGCAGCTCGGCCGTACGCGCGAGGAATTGCAGAGCATTCCGATGCCGCCCGAGCAGCGCAAGCGCCTGCTGCACCAGTACGCGAGCTTGGACCCGAAGCCGCATTAGGTTGGGTAGCGCGGGCTTCAGCCTGCGGGGATTAGGCCTTGCAAGGACTAAAATCCACATGCTGATGCGCGCGCCACTTAGACCACAAATTGGAGCATTCAACGCAATGCCGGAAAAAGTTTATCTCGTAGGCGCGGGGCCGGGCGACCCGGAACTGTTGACGCGCAAAGCGTGGCGCGTCCTGCTGTCCGCGAACGTCGTGCTGCACGACGATCTCGTTCCGCAGGAACTTTTACGCGTACTTCCGCCAACGGCGCAAGTGGTGAATGTCGGGAAACGTTGCGGCACGAAAGGAAATTCGCAGGCCGAGATTAATGCACTGATGGTGCAGCTGGCGCGCCAAGGAAAAATTGTGGCGCGACTCAAGTGCGGCGATCCGATGTTTTTTGGCCGCGCAGGCGAGGAGATGGAAGCGCTGCGCCAGGCGGGCATCGAGTTCGAGGTGATCCCGGGAGTCACCGCGGCGCTGGGTGCCGCGGCTGCCGCGCAAATTTCGCTCACGGACCGCCGTCACGCCTCGCGCGTGGTTTTCGTCACGGCGCATCGCGAAGGCGGGACGGGACTCGGCAACGAGCGGCACGTGGCCGCGGACACAACCTACGTCATCTACATGCCGGGCAACCGCTACGGCGCGCTTGCGGCGGAATTGCAGGCGGCGGGAATCGGCGCAGAGATTCCGTGCGTTGTGATATCGCGCGCGACCACGAAGGACGAAACGATTCTCCGCACAACCGTCGGAAAATTGCCGGAGTGCCCGGCAGTGGTATCCCCGTCGTTGCTCGTTGTTGGAATCGTCGCGGAAGTCCCGGCAAATGTAGATGCGTGTGACAATATATTTTCAAACAAGCTTGACGAAGAAATATTGCACCTTGCTCTGCAGCATCCATACCATGATCTCGGCGGGAGGGGCGGTGTCGAATAAGCGAGTACGAGTTGGAATTCTGGGCGCCACCGGAATGGTCGGCCAGCGTTTTGTCCAGATGCTCGAGCATCATCCCGAATTCGAGATTTCCGCCCTCGCGGCGTCGGATCGTTCGCAGGGGAAATCGTACGGCGAGGCCTGTACCTGGCGGCTGGTGGGCGACATGCCGGCTTTCGTGAAAGCGATGGTCGTGCAGCCCCCGCAGCCGCCGCTGGATTGCGACGTGGTGGTTTCGAGTTTGCCCTCCGACGTCGCGCGCTCTTCGGAGGAAGCTTTTGCCCGTGCAGGCTACCCAGTCATAAGCAACGCGTCATCGTTCCGCATGGACGAAGATGTTCCCCTCCTGATTCCCGAAATCAACGCCGATCATTTAAGAGTGCTGGATCGCCAGAGAAGCGAGCGCAGCTTCTCGACAGGCTACATAGTCACGAATCCGAATTGCTCGACGATCATCATGGCTCTGGCGCTCGCCCCGCTGCACGTGAAATTCGGCATCGAAGCAGTGATCGCAACCACTCTGCAAGCCGTCTCCGGCGCGGGTTATCCCGGGGTGCCGTCGCTCGACGTCGTCGACAACGTGCTTCCCTTCATCGACGGCGAAGAGCCAAAGATGGAAAGCGAGACGCGCAAAATTCTCGGCCGCCTGGGGAACAATTCTTTCGAGAACGCGCCATTCCCCGTGAGCGCGCAATGCCATCGCGTGAATGTAGCAGACGGCCACACCGTGGCCGTGCGCGTAAGGCTCGCCAAGCGCGTTTCGATTGAAGAAGTGCGCGAGGCCCTCGCGTCATACACCTCGATTCCTCAGAAACTGAACTTGTACACTGCGCCCAAGCATCCCGTCCTGGTACGCGACGAAAAAGACCGGCCCCAGCCGCGCATGGACCGCGATGCGGGCGGCGGCATGAGCGTCACCGTCGGGCGGCTCTTCCCGGACAGCGTTTTCGATTACCGCTTCGTCGTTCTTGGGCACAACACGATTCGCGGCGCGGCCGGCGCGGCCATTTTGAACGCGGAATTGCTGCGAGCGCGCGGCTTGCTTCATGCAAGATCCGGGCGCGAAAATGTTGCCCCTGCCGAAGCGGAGGTGCGATGAGCCGCCGCCCGATCCAAGTGATGAAATTCGGCGGCACATCGGTCGGAGATGCCGGCCGAATCCGCAGCGCGGCGGCGATTGCGGCGGAAGCGTCGAAGGAGCGCGCAGTCGTTGTGGTCGTTTCCGCGATGTCCAGTGTGACCAACACCCTGATCGCCGCAGCCGGAAAGGCAGCAAGCGGGGATGAAGCCGCGGCCGAAGCGCTCACCAAGGCGCTGCAGGAAAAGCATCACGAAGCCATTGGCCAGCTGATTTCCGACGTTGAAAACCGGCGGCAACTTTTCTCCGAAATAGATGCGCTGATCGAACGCGCCGCGAATTATTGCCGCGGCTGCGCGCTCCTTGGCGAACTCTCGCCGCGCGCCCTCGATGTGATCGCCGGCACAGGCGAACGCCTCACCGCAAGAATGGCCGCCGCGGTACTGCGCGAAATGGGGCTACGCGGCGTGGCATTTGACGCGACCGATTTGATTGTGACAGACGAAGTTCATGGCGGCGCCAGGCCGTTGGCCGAACCGACGCGCAAGAAAACGCAGGCCGCGCTTTTTCCTTTGCTCCAAGCGGGGGGAATTCCCGTCGTCACCGGCTACATCGCCGCGACGGCGAAAGGGATACCCACAACGCTCGGTCGGGGCGGTTCGGATTATTCCGCGACAATTTTGGGCGCTGCGCTCGATGCGAGCGATGTCATCATCTGGACGGACGTGAACGGCGTGCTGACGGCTGACCCGCGCATGGTTCCAGACGCGGCCACGCTGGACGAAGTTTCCTACATTGAGGCGGGAGAACTCGCTTTCTTCGGCGCGAAGGTGCTTCATCCGATGACGCTGCGACCGGTGATTGAAGGCGCTATCCCCGTGTGGATTCGCAATAGCTTTCATCCGGACCTCGCCGGAACGAAAATCACGCAAACCGTGCGGCCCGCGCCGCAAGGCGTGAAAGCCGTCACAGCGACGCGCGACGTCGCGATGATTGCCATCGCCGGTCCTGGCATCATAGGCGTCCCGGACATCGCCGCGCGCATTTTCACGGCGAGCGCGTCGGTGCACGCGAATATCCTGATGATTTCGCAGTCCTCCTCGCAGGACAGCATCTGTTTCGTCGTGCAGGCCGCCGACGCGTCGCGCACGGAAAAAGCGCTGCGGGACGCGCTATACGAAGACGTGCACCAGCACGACCTCGAACACATCAAAGTGAACCGCAACGTGGCTATCGTCGCCGCTGTCGGCGAAAACATGGCCGGAACGCCGGGCATAGCGGGACGCGTCTTCAGCACGCTCGGCAAGGAATCGATCAACATCATTGCCATCGCGCAAGGATCGTCCGAATACAATATTTCTTTCCTCGTGGATTCTGGCGGAATGGAGAAGGCCGTGAAGGCGCTGCATCAAGTTTTCGGCCTTGGCCGGCAGGAAAAAGGCGACGGCGCGCGCACCGTCGCTCAAGTTACGTCCTGACGTCATCGTATCGGCTGAATCCAGGGAACGCCAATCTCCCGAATGGCGTTGCTCAAGACGCCATTCGGGAGATTGGCGTTCCCTGGCGTTGTCACCAAAAGCATATTGAACACGATTCCCAAGATATTTAGTTCAGCTGCGCGCGAACGTCGCGTCACCGGGATCGGCGGCTGGCGCGATTTTCGCGCGCCCATTGGCAGCAAGTTGCTCGAGAATGAAGTAGACGCTTTCCGCAGATTCCGGCGCTCCGATGGCAGCGGCAATTTGGCTCGCCGTTTGCGGCGTGTTTGAAAGCGACGCGCGCGCCTTGGCCTGGAGGCTGAGCACACCCGCCGCGGCTTTCTTCCCTGCTTCGACACCCGGCTGGTTGTACGCATTGATGCGAATCAGCGAAGCGTAGAGGCCAACGGCGCGCTCAAACAGGGCAATCAGCGCGCCAATCGTGCGCGCATCGACGCGTCGAATCGTGATCGTCATGGACTGGCGGTCGTTTCCATACAGCGCTTCCCGCGTGCCGACCAAGAAGCCGTGCAGGTAATCTCCCGCCGTCACCCCGGGCTCGACTTCCACGGGTGAGCCGCCGGACTCGAGAACGCGCACGAACGTGACAAAAAAATTGTTTACGCCGTCGCGCAATTGCTGCACGAAGGCGTGCTGATCGGTAGACCCTTTGTTTCCGTACACCGCGATTCCCTGCTCGACGCGCCGGCCGTCAAGATCGAGCTGCTTGCCGAGCGATTCCATCACTAGCTGCTGCAAGTAGCGGCTGAAGAGAAGCAGCCGATCCTTGTACGGGAGGACGACGAGGTCCTTCTTCCCTTTCCCGTCCGTCGCCGCGTACCACATCAAGGCCATCAGCGCGGCAGGATTGCGCCGCGTTTCGTGAACGCGCGTGGCAGCATCGCACGCCGCCGCTCCGGCAAGCATGCGCACAATGTCGATTCCCTGCAACGCAGCGGGAAGCAGGCCCACCGCCGAAAGCTCGCTCGTACGGCCGCCGACCCAATCGAACATGGGAATGCGCGCGAGCCAGCCTTCCGAGACCGCCTGCTTGTCCAGGTGCGATCCGGCCATCGTGACCGCGACAGCGTGAGGCGCGAAATCCAGGTGCGCGTGGCGATAGGCCTCTGCAACGACGACCATGCCGTTGCGCGTGTCCGGAGTCCCGCCGCTCTTGCTAGTCACAATGACCAGCGTCTCCGGAAGCGAATCCTTGACCGATTCGATCGTGCGCGCGATTCCGTCGGGATCGGTGTTGTCGATGAAGTGCATTTTCATGAGGTCCGTCGAAGGCCCTCCGAGCGCATCGCCGACGAACATCGGGCCGAGCGCCGAGCCGCCGATGCCAATCGCCAGCACCTCGGTGAATCGCTCCGCCCTGGGCGGCTTGATTTTCCCCTCGTGCACGCTGGTGGCGAATTTTTGGATGGACTCCACCGTGCCTGTGATTTCCAGGGCGATCTCTTTCGTGGGCGCGAGCTGCGGCGCGCGCAGCCAGTAGTGTCCCACCATTCGCTTTTCGTCGGGATTGGCGATCGCGCCGCTTTCCAGCGCGTCCATGTCTTTGAACGCCTTTTGCATGGCGAGTTCCATGGACGTAAGGAACGCTTCATCGAAATGCATCCGGCTGATGTCGAGTGATAGGTCGAGCGAATCCACGCGGCAAAAATACTGGCGATAACGTTTCCAAAGTTCGGCTGAGTCCATGAGGTCTCCGGAATTTAGTAGGACGGGCTTCAGCCTGTCAGGTTTTGATTTTCTGTACGCATCAAAACCGACAGGCTGAAGCCCGTCCTACTTAGCGCTTCGCTAACAGGATCTGTTCCTTCGCCGCAGCCACAACATTCTCGACGGTAAAGCCGAAATGCTTCTGCAGCGCCTTAATAGGCGCGGAAGCGCCGAAGCTGTGCATCCCGATGCTGTGGCCGGAATTGCCCACGTAGCGCTCCCAGCCAAACGTGGCGGCCATTTCCACCGAAACGCGCGCCCTCACCGCGGGCGGCAGAACGGAATCGCGATAAGCCTGGTCCTGCCTCTCGAACAATTCCCACGACGGCATGCTGACGACGCGCGCCTTTATCCCCTCTTTTGCCAATTGTTCAAACGCCTCGACGCACAGCGAAACTTCGCTACCAGTGGCCAGCAGAAGCACGTCGGGCCGCTCTCCGGAGTTTTCGGCAAGCACGTACGCTCCGCGAGCAACCCCCGCGGCCGGAGCAAATCGCGCGCGATCGAAAGTGGGCACCGCCTGGCGCGTCAAAACCAGGAGCGCAGGCTCGTGCTGAAGTTGCATGACCACTTTCCACGCTTCAACCACTTCATTCGCGTCCGCAGGGCGCAACGTGATCAGGCAGGGCGTCGCGCGCGCGATTGCCAGATGCTCGATCGGCTCGTGCGTTGGCCCATCTTCGCCAAGGCCAATCGAATCATGCGTAAGAATATAGATCACCGGAATTCCCATGATCGCGCTCAACCGCAAGCCCCCCCGCATGTAATCCGTGAACACGAAAAATGTGGCGCCGAACGGGCGCACCTTGGTCAGGCTCATTCCATTGATGATCGCGGCCATAGCGTGTTCTCGTATCCCGAAATGCAAATTCCGGAACGAATAGTTGCCGGGTTGAAATCCGGTCGCCGGCTCGAAAGTGAGCAAGGTTTTGGTCGAGGGCGCGAGATCGGCCGAACCGCCGATCAGCCACGGAACATTTTTTGCAATCGCGTTTTCAACTTTAGCGGAAGAATCGCGTGTGGCCAGTCCCTTTGCATCGGCGGAAAAGGACGGCAATTCTTTGTCCCAGCCATTCGGAAGCTGCCTGTGTTCCATGCGTGAAATTTCGTCGGCCAGCTCGGGATACGCCCCCCGGTATTCGCCGAATCGTGCGGTCCAATGCTCGCGGTCCGTCTTCCCTCGAACGCCGATTCCCTTCTGGAAATGTTCGTACACGCCGTCGGGAATCAGGAATTTCGCATCCTCAGGCCAGCCGTATGCGCGTTTAGTCAGCTTGACTTCCTCTTCGCCGAGCGCCTCGCCGTGCGCGGAGCTGCTGTCCTGCTTGTGCGGCGAGCCCCAGCCGATATGGCTGTTGACGATGATAATCGTCGGCCGGTCGCTCGTTCCGAGGAACGTGCGGAATCCGCCGCGAATCATGTTCAGATCGTTCGCATCAGTGACGTGCGCGACATTCCAGCCGTAGGCGGCAAATCGCGCGGCCACGTCTTCGGAAAAGGCGAGCGGCGTGCCGCCTTCAATCGTGATCCGGTTGCTGTCATAGATCCAGCAGAGATTGGAAAGCTTGAGGTGCCCGGCGAGAGAAGCGGCTTCGCTGGAAATTCCCTCCATCATGCAGCCGTCGCCGCCGAGCGCGTACACGTTGAAATTGTAGATGTCTTCAAACCCGGCCTGATTATATCGTGATGCGAGCCATTGTCCGGCGAGCGCCATCCCCACGCTGTTTGCGTAGCCCTGGCCGAGCGGACCCGTCGTGGTCTCGACGCCGGTCGTCAGATGCGATTCCGGATGGCCGGGGCAGCGGCTTCCCAGTTGCCGGAAATTCTTGATGTCTTCCAATCGGACGGCAAAGCCGTCGAGAATTTCGAGATTCTTTCCGGCCTCCTTGACTCCCGTCAGATGCAACACCGAATACAGCAGCATGGAGGCGTGCCCTGCGGAAAGGACGAAGCGATCGCGATTGGGCCAAAGCGGATCGCTCGGATCGTAGCGCAGAAATTCCTGCCACAAGCAGTAGGCGAGCGGCGCCATCGCCATGGGCGTCCCGGGATGCCCGGAGACTGCCGCCTGCACGGCGTCCATGGAAAGCGTGCGGATCGTATTGATGCAGAGCATCTCCATCGGAGTAGCCACGTTATGAATGGAAGCGCTTGTGCCGGTTACGCTCATGCTGGCTCCTTGTCGGTGACGCGGAATGGAACGCCATCCAACAGACTGGCGGGACCGCTGCCCCAGCCAGAGGCAGATATTGTACGACAAGTTGAATCCCTGTCCGCAATTGCGGTAATGCGTCCTCCCCCGGCGAAGCCCATTCCGGAATTGGACACCCGCGACGAACAAAATGATCAAGCACAAAACTTCGCCGAAGTGTACTCGGGACGCATACAGAAGTTCACTCCGAGACCGGGAGTCAATCCGGCGTTCCTGCTTGCCAAGCCGGTGTATCAGGCCTGGAAGCAGCAGCGGAAAAAGAGAGAAGGGCTGGGCCGGCCGCGATTTGCGCCGTCCAATCCAGCCTCCGGTTTTTCAAATGCCTCACCAGCAGAATATTGGAGTATGATGCGCGGCATGCGGGCGCATTTGGGTGTAATGAATTCCTTGCAAGAGTCTTAAAAGCGTTTGGTTGTGCCCCACAAAGATCAGCAGCGGGTAAAGGAGAGCCATGTCGAAAATTCGCAAGCCTTCCATACCGTCTGAAGGAAATTCTGAAAAACTCTTGGGAGCCGGCAAAGGTCTCAGCCGAAGATCGCTTCTCAAGAGCGCCGTCGGCGCGGCGGTTGGCGCTGCTGCCGCGGGATTTGTGGGCACGACGAATTCACGCGCACAGGTGCAGGGACTTTACACCTCCAATGCGCCGCCGGAAATTCCTCTTGCTCTCGGTTCGCTGACGTTTCTCGACAAAAAACAATATATCCACAACATGGAAATTATCTCCCACCTGCCCGGCCCTGGCATCAGCGGAGGCGAGCCGCTCATGGCCATGTGGGCCAAAGGCAAGCAGCGACTTTTGCCCGCCGGCGGAGATTTTATCGACGTCAGCGAAGCCAAGAATCCTGTTGCGCTAAACAAGAAGCGCGTGATTCAAGGCGGTGGCGCCGTCGTGTACAACACCAAGCTCAAGAAATGGATCATGATGTGTACCGCTGCACAGCCCCTTACCAGCGCGAATATTCAATATCCGCACGGCCAGTATGACAAGGAATTGCGCGACAAGGTTCTCGCCTACAAAGGCCTGCGCGGAATCCGAAACTACGACATCACAGATCCCACTAAACCGAATATGCTGCAGGAATACAACACCGGAGAGAAAGGCAACGGCACGCACCACAATTTCTACGACGGCGGAAAGTACGCCTATCTCGATTGCGGATGGGACGAAACGCTGCGACTCGAGAATCACCAGCGCCCTTACAGCAACGCGCTCATGATCGTGGACATGTCCGATCCCGCGAACGTGCAGGAAGTTTCGCGATGGTGGGTCCCCGGACAGAAATTGGGCGAGGAAGAAGAATACAAGAAATATCGCTTCGCCGGAGACCACACCTCCTGGACCGGAAATCACGGCGCGATCACAGTGCCCAAGCGCGTCGAAGACGGCGGCACGATCGGTTACGGCGGATTTGGCGCATTCGGCTTTTACGCAATGGATTTGTCCGACATCAAGCACCCCAAACCCTATGGCCACATGCAATATGAATTCGACACTTTCGGGACCATCCCGTTCCACACGTGCTATCCGGTCATTGCGGACGCTGCACATCCCCGGCTCATGAACAAAGTCGTCGCCGTGCACGAAGCGCTCGAAGCAGACTGCCGCGAGAACTACCACACGCCTTACATGATGGACGTGAAAGATCCGAAAAATCCGAAGATCATCGGCTTCTTCCCTCGCCCTGCGGCGCCTCCCGACGCTCCTTACACGGATTTCTGTTTCGCGCGCGGACGTTTTGGTTCGCACAACACGCAGTGCTGGCTCGCGCCCGGCACCTCCAATCCCGCGATGATTGTGATCGCGTGGTTCAACGCCGGCGTCCGCGTTTTCGATATCTCCAATCCCGCCGAGCCGAAAGAAGTGGCGTGGTTCGTGCCGCCTCTCGAGGGCGAAATCAATAGCTATGATTCCTGGTGGCGCGGCACGACGGAAAATGTATTCGTCGAGTTCGATCGCAACCTGATCTGGATCGGGACGCATGAAGGAAGTTATTGCCTGTCCTGTCCCGCGCTGGGCAAGCCGGTAACCGAGCCCACGAAAGTCCAGAAATGGTCGATCCCGCATTGCAACGTCGGTTGGGACGATCAAACCGCCCGCAGCTTTTATTTCGGGCGGTCGCTGAGCCAGATGGGATAAATTCGCGGGTAACACAGCCACTCTTGGCTGTGTGGTTTTGTAGTTCGCGCGAATGCCATCGATTCAGCCACGATAGTAAAAACCGCACAGGCAAGAGTGCCTGTGCTACTTGAAACTGCTCCGAATGGATGCTCTCCAATCGGGCGGGGAGAATACATGCCCAATAAGATTTCTCGCAGACAATTCACGCAAAGACTGATTGCCGTAGGCGGAACGCTGCTCATCACCCGCCGCGTCCGCGCCGCGGAATTTGAATTGCGCCAGTTCCATAACCAGCCGGCCGGCAGCCCGCTGGATAAATGGCTCACTCAGATGTGGGACTCAGTGAAAACCGAAACCAACGGACGCGTGCAGGTCCAGACTTTTCCGGACAACAACAAGCTCGCTGGAGGAGATCCGGCCGCGCTCAACATGGTGGTCACCGGCGAATTGGATTTCTTCACGTTGAATGGCGGCTCCATCGGAAATCTCGTTCCGGCGTCGAACGTACAAGGAGTCCTGTTCGCTTTCCACACCCCCGCCCAGGTATTCGATTCGCTGGACGGCGATCTAGGCGATTATTTGCGCGAGGAAATGAAAGCCAAAGGCATCTACGCCGTTCCAAAGGGTTGCTTCGACAACGGATTCCACCAGATTACCTGCTCGACCCGTCCGATCCGAACGGTGGAGGATTTGCAAGGACTGAAGATTCGCACTCCGGATGCTCCCATCTACGTGGAAGCCTGGAAAGCCATGGGCGCTTCCCCGATCGTCGCCAACTTCAACAAGTTATATGAAACGTTGAAAAGCGGCGCGGCCGAGGCCCAGACCAACCCGCTGGCCGTCGCGGAATTACTAAAGCTCTACGAAGTGCAGAAATATGTCAGCATGACCAATCACGGCTGGTCCGGATTTAACTTGCTGGCGAATTGGAAACTTTGGCAGCGCTTCCCTTCCGACGTGCAGGCGATCATCGAGCGCAACACCGTCAAATTCGTTCGCATGCAGCGCGAAGAGCTGAGCGCCCTCAACACCGAACTTCGCACCAAGCTGGCCACGCAGGGCATGACTTTCAACGAAGCGGACACTTCCTCGTTCCGCCCCCGGCTGGCGACCTATTACGCCCGCTGGAAGGAAACGATTGGAGCGCGCGCCTGGAGCCTCCTCGAAGCTCACGTAGGGAAGTTAGCTTGAATTTGTAGAGCCGGCGTCCAGCGCGAAAATCATCTACCCGCAGGAAGCGCATTCGGTGGCGGCTCGTTCTGATCGCGGAAGGGGAGCCGGAGTTTCCGCGCAATCTCCGGCCAAAACTCCCGGAGTTCGTCATACCCAATATCCAACCCCACGTCGAAAGCGATGTTTTGGGCCGCGGGCACAAAGCCGCGACGGTTTCCCGGATGATAGAGATTGCTGAGCGATGTTCCGCTGATTTCCCCCAGCCATTCGGAATAGTTAAAAATGGGTTTGCCGTGGTCATTGTACGCGATAACCGCGTGCGTCACCGCGTGCACAAAACGACGCCCTGCCGGGCCCTGGCCCATCCGGTAGTACCTCGGATCTTCCGAAAAAATAGTCGGGTACGCAAACTCCTTGAAAAATCGGAATTGAACTTCATCCGTGTAACTCGCGGCCAATCGTTTGGCATATCCCTCGCCGCCCTGGCCAAACGATGGGTCATCATTCTCTGCCTGTGAAATTCCCGCGTCGAACCCGGCGCCCAAAATTGTTGCCGGATCGATGGAGTCGCGAAGAAACAAAAAGAATTTGTCTTTGATTTCGAGCGAGCAGAGGACGAATCCTTGCCTGTAATGGGGATCGTGAACCGACTGGCGGTCAAGTTTTCGCGTGAATGTGCCGATGACCTTGTGAAACGGCCCATCGTAATCCTGCAACTGAACCATGGGTGGCGGCTGGACGCACTGGCCAGAACGGCTCAGCACGACCTGCCCGGGCAAGTCTACCGGAGCAGCCGACGGAGCAGGATTTGGCGGCGTCTCCTGCGCGCGGACCGCCCCGCTTCCGGCTAATGAAGCGACGAGAACCACAACCCAGAGGGCCAGATGGGCGCAACCGTCTGACGCCGATCGGACCCGATATGTCCACTCGACCCGGCCAGAATCCAGTCGTAATTCCATGAGCCCAAGATAAACCACAGAAACAATTATCACATAACCGTAAGCGTGACGGTTGTAGAGTGCGACGCTCCCCCGGAAGTTGCAATAACCTGAATCGTGTACGTCCCGGCGGGAGTCCCCGTCGGGGGGTTGGGCTGTAGCGAAGAAGATGCTCCTCCCCCTCCACAAGCTGCCAAGCCCAAAGCGGCCAAGAGCAATAATGTCAAAAGCAGTTGCGCAGCGGGGCGTTGCACTCGACACCCAGATGCCCCGAGCCCAAGTCCCGCCAGGGCAAAAACCAAGCCCACCAGGCAAAGTAAAGCCAAGACTGGATTGGACCCCGACGGGAAATAAGTCAAGGACGCCGACGTGCGAGCCGTCGTGGCGATAGATAGGGTCACAGTTTGGGGCGTAGTCCCTGGTGTGACCGGACTCGAAGGGTTAAATGAAGCAGATGCGCCCGCGGGCAATGTGGTTAGTGTGGATACGCTGAACGTCACGGGATTTGAAAAAGTACCGGTCGAGGACGAAACAGTCAAAACAAAATGTGCCGTTTGTCCGGCAGTAACGGAGGTTGGCGAACTGGGCGGGGTCACCTTATAGTCCGTCACTGTAAAACTGATCACAGCCGATGTGCCGCCTCCGGGAGGTGGGTTCATGACCGTGATATACAGCGTTCCACCCTGCGCCAGATCGCTGGGGAGTAACGTGGCCAACAGCAGAGTGGAATTTTCGTAGGTCGTCACGCGGGAATTTCCGCTTATAAGTACGACCGAACTTTGCGTAAACCCTGTACCAATAACATCCAATGTAAGCGCGTTGCTGCCCGCAGGCAGACTTGGCGGGGTCACCGAACCTCCGCCCGGCTGTGGATTGATGATCGTAAACAGTAACGGCAAGGAAACCAGGCCGCCCGGATTCGTTACGATCACCTGCGGGTAACCCACCATCGCAATAGCGCTCGCCGGAATAGAAGCCGTCAATTGGGTGGAGCTGACTAGCGTGGTGGGAACATTATTCATGTTGAAGCTGACTTGGGAGCCTTGCACAAAGCCGCTTCCATTCACGGTAAGAGTGAATGCTGCCCCACCCCCTGTCGCGCTGGTTGGAGAAATGCTTGAAACCACCGGCTGCGTTTCGACTGGCCCGATCGTGAGTATGACCGCGTTGGAAGTTCCACCACCGGTGACGCCGTTCGAAGGGGTCGTTACCGTGATAGTAACAGCTCCCTGGACCGCGGCATCCGTCGCCGCTATTTCCGCGGTGATCTGCTCCGGACTTTGGAAAGACGTTGCCAGGGGAGCGCCGTTGAAATTCACGAAGGAACTGGTCACGAAGTTTGAGCCGCTCACGGTCAAGTTGAACGGGTTTCCGGAAGCGGGAATGTTCGAAGGACTGATAGATGAAATAATGGGGGAAAGAGCCGACACGGGAAATTCGACCGACGTCGAAGCCCCGCCGCCGGGGAGCGGATTGAAAACAAAAACTACAGCGGTTCCGTCGTTGTCGATATCGCTCGCGAGAATATTCGCATTCAACTGCGTCGAACTTACAAACATAGTGACCCTCGCCTGCCCTCCAAAATACACCGTGGCGCCGGGCACAAAATTCGACCCTATGACCTGCAGAGTGAAGGCGGTGTCGCTCGCAGTCGTCGATGGCGGCGAAAGCGAAGAAATCATGGGCACAGGATTCAGCGGCGTCGACGGGCCGTAGGAGATCGCCAATCCGCCCGCGACACTTTCCGCCGAATCCGTCCACGGTGACCAGGACAATGGCGTCAGAATTCCCGAAGCAGCGTCGATCGAGAAACCCTGGATTTGCGCGGAGGATGTCGTTGCGGACGTATAAATTGTAGCGGTCGAATAGGCAAAATTCCCTATGGGGGCCAGGACTATGGAAGTGGGATTGATCCCATCCGGAAATGGCGATCCGGGCACTGGCGTGAGCCCTCCAGTTCCGGAATCAATGGCAAAAGCGGAGATGCTTCCGTCAAACTGGCTTGGAGCAAGGTTAGCCTGGTAAGACTCGTTTTCATTCGCCACATAAAGGAAATTCCCCGATGGATGCACGACCAGGGAAGAAGGAAATTGTGGCACAAAGTAGGGCGACGCTGAAATTTCCGTGAGCGACCCACCCTGTGAACCGACCGTAAACGCATCCGCCTCACTAGCAGGAGTGTTAATTGAATAAAGCAAGCTGCCGCTGGGAGATACTGCAATCTGGCTAGCTTCGCCAGTAGTGGCGGGCTGGACCGATCCAATTGGTGTGAGCGTCCCACTGGTAAAATCAATGGAACAAATCACGGTTGGCGCGCCCGTATTGGCGGCGACCTGACCCACATATGCGTAATTCCCTTCCGGATCAAAAGCAATCGAAACCGCGAGGATCCCCTGCCCGGAAACCCAGGGCGTAGGGGAAGAACTCGCCGCAGTCAGGACTCCCGTCACACTGTCAATTGTATATTCGTAAAGAAATTCCTCGAGCGCGTCGTTGACAACGCTCGTCGCAAAGACATAAAAGAATCGGCCGGTCGGATCAACGGCGGAGACGACGGGCGCGGACGTGTTGGGCGGAGGCCCAATCGAATACGGCGCTCCGGGCAACTCCGTCAAGGCACCCGTGGATGGATCGACTGAAAATCCCGTAATGTCTTGGGATTGTTCGTTCGTGACGTAGACAAATCTTCCGGTGGGGTCGACAACGAGTTGCTCCGGAATCAGTCCGGCATTAAAGGGCGAACCCGGAACTTCGGTTATTGCGCCCGTCGAGGAGTTCACGCTGTAAACGTGAATTGTGCCGGTTGGCACCCCTTTGCCTTCCATCGAAAACAGGAAAATAGGCCGAGTGGTTTGCGCCCCAAGCGGCGAACAAATTGCCGCAAAAATGAAGGCTAAGATTGCTGCTGCAAGGATTGTTCGCACGGGCGCCTCCCATTCAGTCGTCAGCGGGGGCTGGGAACACGCGCCCGTAGCGAACGCGGAAGATATCCGAAAGGTCGGAACGACCGTGGTTTCGCGCTATAGCCTGATGGGAGGATACCCAAACTCGTCCTGCCTGCGGCTTCTGCGCGTAATCCTGGAGGGGGAGGACTTCACCGCGTGAGGGACATTCTACTCCAACGCTATCCTGATTGACAATATAAATGTCATGAAACATGACACGTGGCAAGCCTGCCGCGCCCGGAGGCGCGCTCAAGCCACACTCTCACTGCTGCTCAATTCACTTTGCAGAATTGAATTGGCGCCAGTGAAATTCAAAAGACGCGTCGCGATGGGCCCGCAAGTAGGAAACGCTGTGGACGCCAGGGTAAAGGTGGAATTCGTGGGGAACTTTCAAGGAATCGAGCGTCTCGTGCAATTCGCTCGCGCCGCGGTAAAAGCCATACGAATCTTCCGTGCCGCAATCGAAGTAAATTTTCATTTTCAATAGCGCGGCCGCGTTTTTCCGCGCCAGCACGTACGGGCTGTTCAGATCCCAGAATTTACGGTCAATCGGATTGCCGAACACGTTGGCAAGCAGTTGCGCAGCCAGGTTCCCCGACGACGCGCCGGCACTCACGCCCCGCGGCGGCTCCCGCGTCAATGCCCCGCTATGCGCGCTGACCGAACCGAACAGCTCCGGATGCGCGAACGCCATTCGCAGCGCTCCGTATCCGCCCATCGAAAAGCCCGTGATTCCGCGCTCGGCGCGCTCGCTCCGAACCCGATACGTGCGTTCCACGAATGGAATAAATTCGCGCAAGAAGAAATCGCTGTACGGCGTCTTCCCGTCCCGGGAGTTGATGTAAAACGTATCCCACCCGTCCGGCGCCACGACCAGAAATTCGCCCACCATGTGTTCCCGGCGCAAATCCTGCAGCTCGGTCCACTCTCCGTCCAGAGCCATCGCTTGCTCGTTCCCTCCAAGCCCGTGAAGCACGTACAACACCGGGTATTTTCGTGTCTTCGCATCCGCGGCCGAATAGCTGTCCGGCAGATAAACGCAATACCGCACAGAGGATTGAAGAAGGGCGCTGTGGAACGCGCGGCAGTCCGCCCGCTCCTGTGAGTGCGCGTTGGCCGCAAGGAAAAGGGCCAGAAACAAAAATCCCGCGATGTGTCCTGATCGGTGCCTCGGTTGGAGGAAAGACATAAACAAGAGATATCCATTGTAGAGGCCTCAGTTCGCTGGAACAAGAGGGCTTAATTGGGCCGCAAGCCGTCTTACAGAATCCTTATGTGCTGTCCATGACTTCCTAACTCGGGAAGACGCATTATTACCGTGTGGAGTAGGAACCGAGAGGGTGATCTGCAACAGGATGATGGGTGACAATGCGCACCGCGGGACATGCCTCGAAGCACTCAGAGTGGGTCCAAACGTAACTGCCTGGAGCGACGGGCGTTAGGGACTTCCCAGGCAGGATACGGAATGGATGCCAGATTCATGGGGTACTCGCGCGGCGCCGGAAGGGGGTCCAATGGCCATGACTATCTTTTTTCTGCTCAATGGCATGGGCGTCGTTTTCTTGCTGTACGTGCTGGCAAACTTCTGGAAAGAGGGGCACAGGCCAATGAACAATGCCCCAAAGTACGCGGCGGAATATGGGCGGCGGGACTGGGCTAACGCGGTCGTCGTGACCCACCCAATTTCTAACTCTGCCCAGGGTCGTCTTTCCGTGATACCGTTTCGGCCTCGGGACCGATATAGTGACAAACCGGCGCGTAGAGTGGCCTCATAGGAGGCGCCTGACGCTTCGGTTCGAGGGATTTCCACAACGTGAGCGAAGCACGGACCCGGGCAACGAATTATGCTGCACGGGATGTGAAGAAGGAAGGACAGCGATGTTTGACACAATTTTCACGATCTCGACGCTGGTATTTTTTGGGTTGACCGTTCTGTATGTGAAATTCTGCGATGGATTGAGGTAAGGAAAATGCTCGATACGGTCGTGTCGCTGGCGGTCTGTGCGGGCCTGCTGATTTATCTTGTGTACGCGATGCTGCGTCCGGAAAAGTTCTGACCATGACAAACAACGGCTGGTTCCAAATCCTGTTCTTTCTATTGATAGTGCTCGCGCTCACGAAACCGCTGGGCTCGTTCATGACTCGCGTTTTCAACCGGGAGAAAACTATCCTCGACCCGGTCATGCGCCCGATCGAAAAGCTGGTCTACCGGCTGACGGGCGTCGATGAGACCAAAGAGATGCGCTGGACAGAATACGCCGGCTCGATGCTCATGTTCAGCGGCGTCACGATGCTCGTGCTTTATTTGATGCAGCGCCTTCAAAACCATCTGCCGCTCAACCCGCAGAATCTGGGCCCTGTGGCGCCGGATTTGGCCTTCAATACAGCGGCGTCTTTTACGACCAACACCAACTGGCAGGCGTACACCCCGGAAACAACCATGTCGTACCTGACGCAGATGGCGGGGCTCGCATACCACAACTTTGTTTCTGCGGCAGTAGGAATCGCCCTGGCCATCGCCATCGTCCGCGGGATCGCACGGCGCGAACAGGACACCCTCGGCAACTTCTGGGTGGATATGACGCGCGCGACGTTCTGGGTGCTGATGCCGATATGCATATTGGGCG
>Ga0210409_10003336_pt1 | contig 18099 bp, 22 predicted proteins | sample IncBWH17MmetaG_FD_161649 | JGI IMG/M metagenome (GOLD analysis project Ga0210409, IMG submission 161649) | Forest soil microbial communities from Barre Woods Harvard Forest LTER site, Petersham, Massachusetts, United States - Inc-BW-H-17-M | ecosystem: Environmental > Terrestrial > Soil >... | reverse complement strand
AAAACGATCAAGCCGTATCTCAGAGTCGCGAAGCAGCCCAAGTAATTGCCAGGCGACTCAGCGTAGAATTTGCCACGGATTGGCACGGATCTTCACGGATCAGCTTCGATGTAGATGTGAAGCTCCGGCTTTTTCCGTGGCGTTTGTGTGTAAGGCGTACGGAAGCGCATGCGGTCCGGTGATCGTCCCGGTCTTCAAAACCGGCGAGCGGCGGGCAATCCCGTCGTTGGTGGGTTCGACCCCCACTCGCTTCCGCCAATATTTTCCAACAACTTAGCATGTTAATGTGCTAGAATCTGTGTTAGGAACTCGGGTTTGAGTGCGGGTTCCGTCTCCCCCCAAGGAGGCACAGTGAACGAGCCAGCACAGGAGATTCGGGTCAGGGTCTTTGTCCGGCACAAGACGACCTGCGACCACTACGGGGAAGAAGGCCACGCCAAGTGCCGCTGCGCCAAGTGGCTCCGATACTCCCGCCACGGGAAGCAATTCCGCGTCCCTGCTCATACTCGGTCGTTCGGTACGGCTGAGGAGAAGGCACGGGAACTCGAACGTCGCCTCAATTCTGGCGAAGTCATCGTCCCGGCCAAACCGGACCAGCCAAAGAAAGCGACCGTCGCGGACAAGATTGAGACTCACATCCTCGCGAAGCAGAGTGAGGGCCTGAGCAATTCAACCCGCCGGAAATTGAAATACCAACTCGGGTTGTTCGAGCGTCACTTGGCCGACCGCTCGAAGTTTTTCCCGACGGAAATCACGACTGACGATGTCGTCTACTTCCGAGCGAGTTGGAAGTGGAAGTCAAACGTGACCCGCCAGAAAGCGCAACAGAATCTTCGTGGATTCCTCCGCTCGGCGTGCGAGGGCAAGCAACTCGAAGACATCCTCCGTGTCCTCAAGCCCATCAAGTTGACGAAGGAAGACGCCGTCCGGTTGAAGCCGCAGCCTTTCAGCGACAAGGAACTCCTGACGCTCATCTCCCAAGTCCCGAAGACCTTCCCCGACGACCCAGAGAAGCAAGCCCGGGTTGTCGCATTGATTCACTGTCAAGTCGAGACGGGTCTTGCCATCCGCGACACCGTTCAACTCGAACGGGAACACATCAATGACGGCTGGCTCCGTATTGAACGTCAGAAGACCGGGAGACCCGTCCGTCAACCGTTGCGCCCCGGACTCTATGACGAATTGCTCAAAGTGACGAACGGGAACCCACGTTATGTCTTCTGGAACGGCACGAGCCTGCCTGAATCCGCGACTGGATTGTGGCAGAGAGACCTTCGGGAGTTAATGAAGGACGCAGGCGTCTGGATTAAGGGGAATTTGTCGCATCGGTTCCGCGACACGGCTGTCGATTTTTGGTTGAGCGAGGGCAGGAGTGTCGAGCAGGTTGCAGCGTACCTCGGAGACACTGTGCGAATCGTCGAACGGCATTACGCTGACCTCATCTCCGAGCGCATGGAGAAGCAACTGGCGTCCGTGCCCTTCCGCAGTTGGGACAGCGAGAGCAAGGGAGGTCAACGATGAGCGAGTTACTGACAGCGAAGGATGTCGCTCAGATAATGCGTTGCTCCGAGGACAAAGTCATCCGCATCTTCGCACGGATGGACGGTGTCATCGACCTCGGGCGACCAGAGAATCTCTCCCGGCGTCGCTATCGTGTCCTTAGGATTCCGAGGCAGGTTGTCGAACGTTATCTCACACAGAGGGCCGGACGCTCGGTCACGGTCGAAGTTCCTGAAAGAGCCGAACGTCGTCGGAGGTCACCACAGTGGGAGTCGCGTGCCGTTCTCAACCTTGCAAAGGCCGCGATACAGAATGGCCTTCGCCCAGATGACGCACAGGACAAGAAGATTTACCGACGGGTTGCTGAACGGGCGCGGCTGTTGACGTTCGTCCCTCAAAGCCGCTGGCACGAGATTGTGTGGTACGAGGAGGAAGAATGAGGAGGACGATGAGAAGCCCACTACTGGCATTGCTGGAGGAATCTGGTGCTCCAGTCGCGCTGGACGACTGGTTGTCGGCTTCGGGCTGCGACGACGTGTATTCGGGCGAGTTGTTGGAAGTCGTCCCGGCTGAGTTCGCGGAAGAGTACCGAGACCGATGCCGCCTGTATTCTAAGTACGAGAACAAGTTCGCTGAACAGCAGGGGATGTTTGCTCGAAAGCTTTGAGGTGCGGAGCGTGCAGTAGACGCTGCGCGACCATTGCACGAAGTGAGCGAGGGCCGATGACCCACCCCGCCCGCAATTGTTTCCACACGTCAACGGCAGACCGAACCTCTCGGCACCCGGGGAGTTCGCGCTGACCTACAAGCCCCCCTGACGACCTCTACATGCGCCGATTTTCTCCGGGGTCAGTGAGGACTTCGTCTGAGAGTATTTGAAGTCGCGGTCGTGGGTAGGGTCGGCAAACGCATCGGTTGCGACAAGACCCTTGTCGTGCTTCGCACTGAAGGATTGTTTGTCGTTTCCAGCTCCATATTTCACTTCAAATACCCCCAATCCTGCTGCGCCAAAGTCGGCAATGACATCTGGCTCAGAACGACGCGTCGGCACCTCCCCAATTCGGTTGCAGAAGCCAGTTTCTGCCGCATCTTCCTTCACATTGGTATTCCGACATTCTTCCGCCGCATTGTGGACAGACCAGGTTGAGAATTGACGAGAGGATGCGTACGTTCAATTCGCCCGGTGGTGCGTCAATGGTGATCATGTTCGAAGTCTCCCCGAGATCCGGCGAGGGGCAGAAACGGGGGCAGAATGCCGGAGGTATGCTGCGCGGGTTTTGTGCGCTTTGTGACGCTCCGAACTGGTTGGCTGCGGAGTCCGTTCATGCGTCTCGTGCTGCCCCCTCAGCATGGGGCCAGCAATCTCGATGCCACCGTCAATCGCCAACAAAAGCCGCTAGCGAAGCTGGTTGCGAGCAACCAGATTTCTATCGCGTGTACACATGGGCAAGGAATGGGCATGCGTGCCCAAATTCGGACGCAGTCTGGTGCATCAAGAACTCAGAAGGTGCAGCCGCCCGCCCTGATAAGGTCACCCGCCAAAATGGGGCGCTACCGATGCGACAAAAAGGCAAACGAAAATGGGGAATCTTACCGCCCAGGTCCGCAAAATCAACAACTCAACAATCAGGTGAACGAAGGAGCAACGATTCTGTTTGGAAGGTGAAATGCCTAGAAGAGGTCGGAGAGGAACGCTTGTCCGCACAAAGGAGAGTAGAACCGCAATGCGAATCGCATTCATCGCAGTAACAGCTCTCATCCTGCTGGGCACGGGTGCCGCGGCGGCGCAGGAAATCAGCAATGATTACAGCAAGGCAGACTTCGCGCACTTCAAAACATATGCCTGGGCGAGCGGCCATAGTGTGGCAGACGAATCCCTGAACCAGAGCATCGTCAGCTCCATCGACGGGCAACTGTCGGCCAAAGGGCTGACGAAGGTCAGCCCCGGAGAGCATCCAGATGTACTGGTCTCCTACGACGTTGTCTTCGACCGCGACATTCGCGGCATGGGTTTCAGGAACGGTTTGCGGAACCTGCGTTGGAGGAGCGGTTCCAAGTATGTTCTTATGGGCATGCTTGTGGTTAATCTCGTAGACTCGGGTACCGGTGCGATGGTGTGGCGCGGCATGGCGAGCGGAGTCGTCGACGCGAACGCCAGCCCTGAAAAACACGACAAGAAGATCCACGAAGTTGTTCAGAAGATCTTCCGCAGCTACCCGCCCAAGGAATAGAGAAGCTGGCGTTGTGAAGGTACGTTTTCGTGCTAGGACAGGAACGTGTCATAGAGCACCCGGCACGGATTAGAATGTTGCCATCCATGAGCAGCCCGCGCCCACGTTCACTCTCACTTGTGTCGTCTGTTTCTCGCGGCTGGCGACTCGCCACTCGCCACTTCATGTTTATTCTGGCGTGCGCGGCGCTACTCTGGGGACGCAGTGCGTGGGCGCTTGATTCTGCGCTGGACGTTAGCCAGTACGCTCACACCGCGTGGAAGATTCGTGAAGGCTTCGTTGCAGGCACGATCCACCAAATTGCGCAGACACGGGACGGCTATCTCTGGCTGGCAACCGAATCCGGGCTGGTTCGCTTCGACGGCGTGCGGACAGTTGCCTGGCAGCCACCGTCCGGCAAGCATCTGCCGAGCAATGACATTCGAAGCATCGTGGCTGCGCGCGATGGGACTCTTTGGCTTGGCACCGCGAAGGGACTCGTGAGCTGGAAGGACGGCGAGCTGACGGAGTATCCGGACCTCGCGGGAAGAGACATTTATACAATTTACGAGGATCGCCAAGGCATGCTGTGGGCCTCAGGAATCACGTGGGAGAACCTCTCAACTCCGGGAAAAGTCTGCGCCGTCAAGAGTCGCGATATTCAGTGTTACGGTAGCGACGGCAAGTTCGGCCTTGGCGTGTTCTCCTTTTATGAGGATAGCCGGGGCTGTTTCTGGCTGGCCGCGGCAAATGGCTTGTGGCGCTGGAAACCTGGAAAACCCCAACGCTATGGCGTCCCAGCGGCATTGCGGGCCGGTACCTCGTCTCTCTTCTTTAAACCCAATGCGATCTGCGAAGACGACGGGACGCTTCTGATCGCCGCGCAACGCGGATTTGGGAAACTGCTCAACGGAAAAATCGAAGCATATCCCTACCCCGCAGGAATGCCACTGCGCGAAGCAGCCACGCTCTTCCGTGATCGTGACGGAGGCTTGTGGATTGGGACCCTAGAGGCGGGAATTCTGCATCAGCACCGGGCGAGGATGGATGCGTTTACGGATTCGGACGGTCTCTCCAGTAACTCGGTTCAGACTTTCTTCGAGGACCGCGAAGGCAATATGTGGGCAGCGACGGAAAACGGCATCGACCGCTTCCGCGAGCTTGCCGTGCCGACCATTTCCGTCCGCCAGGGGCTCTCAAGCCCCACTGTTGTCTGCCTGCTTGCCGGAAGAGATGGCAGCGTGTGGATGGGAACGACGGACGGCCTGGATAGATGGAAAGACGGACAGGTCACAGTCTATCGGCGACATGGAAAAGAAATAGCACGGCAGAATATCGGGCTTAGCAACGTGGCGGTTCGCGAGATCCCGTTGCAGGACAACATGATTGAATCGTTGTATCAGGATCGTCAGGATCGAATCTGGGTCTCCACGCAAAAGGGCCTGGGATATTTCCAGAATGAAACATTCATTCCCCTTAGAGGTGCTCCGGCCGCATCGGCAATTCCGGTGACCGGCGACAATGCCGGAAACATCTGGATTGCCAGCAGCTATTATGGGCTTTTGCGCCTGCGGGAAGGGAAGTTGGTCGAACGATTGCCATGGGCCAGCCTGAGGCTTCCGAACTCTGGTTCGAATTCTATCGCTGTCGACCCCATACGCGGGGGGTTGTGGCTGGCCACATGGAGTGGTGGCGTATTCTATTACAAGGATGGCAGCATCCAGGCCTCTTGGGGCCCGGCGCAAGGACTAGGTATCGGCCGCGTCACCGATCTGAAGCTCGATGCCGATGGCTCCGTGTGGGCGGCGACAGAAGGCGGGTTGAGCCGAATTAAAGACGGGCGCGTTGTGACACTGACCAGCCACAATGGCCTGCCGTGCGACAGCGTGCACGATTTCGCAGAAGATAATACGCACACGTTCTGGCTCTACACAGCGTGTGGGCTAGTGCGCATTCTGCGTGCCGAATTGGATGCCTGGAGTAGCGATCCCGGACGCACGGTTCAGGCGGAGGTTTTCGACACGTCCGACGGAATCCGAAGCCATGCGGGTGATTACTATCCCTCGCCACGCGTCGCCAAAACTGCGGATGGAAGACTGTGGTTTCTCCCGCTCGATGGGGTGAGTAGTAGTCGACCCACAGCGCCTGCCGCTGATCAATAAGCTTCCGCCTCCAGTACACATCGAGCAAATCACTGCGGATAGCAAGGTCTACGATGCGAATGCAGCGGGAAATGGGCGCCTGCGGCTGCCGCCACTGGTTCGCAACTTGGCGATCGATTACACGGCGCTGAGCCTGGTGGTGCCGGAAAAGGTGCGCTTCCGCGTCAAGCTCGAAGGCCAGGACAAGGATTGGCGCGAGCTGACCGATCGTCGCGTGAACTACACAAACTTAGCGCCGAAGCATTACCGTTTCCTACTGAAGGCTTGCAACAACAGCGGCGTGTGGAACGAAGAAGGCGCGAGCTTGGACTTCGTGATTCCGCCTGCTTGGTACCAGACGAACTGGTTCCGTGCGGCGTGCGTGGCGACGTTACTGGGGATGCTCTGGGGAACATATGAACTGCGGGTGCGGCAACTGGCGGCGCAGTTCAACATGCGTCTGGAAGAACGGGTAGCCGAACGCACACGGGTTGCTCGCGACCTCCACGACACGCTCTTGCAGAGCTTTCAGGCACTCTTGCCAAGTCTTCAGGCCGGCATCAACATGTTAGCGGCACGTCCGGCTGACGCTCGTAAAGTGCTTGAAGATACTGCGGATCATGCGTCTCAAGCGATCGCCGAGGGCCGGGATGCGGTGCAAGGCTTGCGCATGTCGACGGTCGAGAAGAATGATCTTGCGGTAGCCATTCGGACGGTTGGGGAAGAACTCGCTTCTGCTGCGAGCACTCAGCCCTCGCCCAACTTCAACGTGGTTGTGGAAGGAGCATCTCGCAATCTGCATCCAATCCTGCGAGATGAAGTTTACCGGCTTGCGGTGGAGGCGTTGCGCAATGCGTTCCGGCACGCGGCGGCGCAAAACGTCGAAGTGGAAATCCGTTACGACGAAAAGTATTTCCGGCTCCGCGTTCGGGATGACGGGAAAGGAATTCCCTCCGACGTGCTCAGCGGAGACGGCCGTGAGGGGCACTACGGCTTGCCGGGTATGAGGGAACGAGCGAAACTCGTAGGCGGTAAGCTAGCGATCTGGACTGAACTGGATGGCGGTACGGAAATCGAGGTCAATATTCCAGGAGCGAGAGCGCACGTAAAATCCACGCGGACCTTCTGGCATTTTGGCAAGCGGTCCGCGACGGATACAGATGAGAAGGAACCGATAGAACGTGACTGAAGGGTCAGCTCAAATCCGGGTTCTTGCAGTTGACGACCATGTTCTCGTAAAGCAGGGCATAGCAGTACTTATCGGTACAGAGCGCGATATGACTCTGGTGGCCGAGGCATCGAATGGGCGCGAGGCAATCCAACAGTTCCGTGCGCATCGCCCGGACATCACGCTTATGGACTTGCAAATGCCGGAGATGGACGGCCTCGATGCGATCATCGCAATTCGGGCAGAATTTTCCGATGCTAAGATCATTGTGCTGACGACCTACAGGGGTGATGTACAGATTCTTCGCGCACTCAAAGCGGGAGCACGAGGTTACCTGCTCAAAAATACGATTCACAAGGAACTCCTAGACACAATCCGAGCGGTTCATGCCGGGAAAAAGGCTCTTTCTCCCGAAGCGTCGTACGAAATCGCCGAGCATGCGACGGATGATGCGCTGACGCCGGCAGAAATCAACGTGCTCCGCTTGATAGCAGCCGGAAATGCCAACAAGCAGATCGCGGATCAGCTGAAGATTACCGAGGAAACCGTCAAGAGTCGAGTCAAGTCCATCCTTTCCAAGTTGGGCGCCAATGATCGAACCCACGCCGCCATGATCGGCATGAAGAGAGGAATCATCGAGCTGTAGCTTCCACCACGTTGCCTGCCCGCCTCAGAAAATCGAGAACTCTAAAGAGTGACGATCCTAGCTCTTTTTGGGGTATCGGTTCGCCTTCACAACATCACAATATAGTAATGTCCAGAAAGGCGCATTTTGCGGCGGCTATATTCCACATTCGCTGGCGGTTGGCCCGGAACGGGTTTGCTTCTCATTCGCTTAGTTGTCGGCTCCGCACTGGTTGTGCGTGCGGGCTTGAGGCTGTGGAGCGATCTACCGCCGTTGAATTTGACAATTCCCGCTGTGCTCTTGATGGGAGCAGGAATCCTGCTCATCGTAGGTTTATGGACGCCGATCGTGGGAACTTCCATCGCATTGATTGAAATCTGGAAGATGCTTACGGTAGCCGGGGACAAATGGGTATGGCTGCTGTTGGGAACTGCCGCTACCGCTCTAGCAATGTTAGGACCGGGCCGATGGTCCATCGACGCTCGCCTTTTCGGGTGGAAGCGCATCGAAGCTCCCCCTCGCAAAAGTAGTTCTAACTCTCCTTAATAGACTGCCCCAAAATAGACTCCCCAACAACCAAACTTTCTTGCCTCAAAAGAAGGCGGCTATTCGCTCCCCAAGAGTCTGCTATTTGCCCCGATGTGGGGCTGACCGCAAACGGAATTGGGTTGAGAATGTGCGCATGAGTGGTCAAAGAAACGGAGGTCGCGTAATGACACAAGATGGCACATCAATCCGAGTTCGCATCGACCATGAGGGTTACACGTACATCACGGTAACTCAAAGGGACGAGAACGGTCGGGAAATCGTATATCGCGAGGATGAAAAGTTTCAGTGTTCGGAGCCGCAATTTTGAAGCCAATTTTAGCCTCGCCCACAGAGGTTCAGGAGATTGTCATGGCAAAAGTGATTGAGTTTTACATACCGAAGAACTTTCGGAAACCGTTAAGGACGGTGGCTCAGCCGCAACTCGGAAAAATCATCGAGTTTTGCCCACAGGCGAAGAGATTAGCTTAACGGCTGTCCACCTTTTGCGGATTGAGGGGACATATGACCTTCATTCCCACACAGCAAGGTCGGATTGGGTTTCGTTGTTGGACCCATGGACTCCGAAATCGGGGAATGCGTGGCGCAATAAAAAAGCCACGTAAACTACGTAGCTTGAAGGTCTTAGATTTGAATGAAGAACTTGCCTTTCTCGCCTATTTCGGCATTCGCTTCGGTTGTGGAATCAATAAGTTACACAGAATCAGTGGCCCGCTGGGGAACAAATCCACCCCCCCGCAACCGGCGATATTCAAGCTCTTGGTGAGTGTGTGAATACCTGTCCGTTGTTCGCAAAGAGGAATGCCCAATCCACTGCTTTTGCAAGTCCTCCGGCGTGCCGTTTTTCCGCAGCATCGTGACTCGCGAATGCCGGAAGGCGTGAAGCCCAGCTTTCGGGAGTTGGTGCACAAGCTGCAGATGGTGGCGCAACCGCCCCATGCAATTGCAGTAAACCTCGATATCATTGGACATGGACCGTTACTCCTTGACCAACCTGCTGAGCAACTGAACCCTTTATCCGCATGCGAGGGCAACCATCAGAAGTAGCATCGCCTAAGGGAGCATTAAGAAGCTCGCAATAATTGATCAACGGAAACGGAACGAGAGATTGGACGCTGATCAGGCTGCGTGTTTCGGAATCGTCACGCTCTGTTGCAGAGTGAAATCCAGTAAGGTCTCGCTCGGGATCTTCACCTGGTCACCCTTGGTGATAATTTCCGAGCCAGCCCCTACTCCTGCCCCTGTTCCTGCCCCGATGGCCGCCCCTTTCCCTCCCCCTGCAAGCGCACCAATGATGGTTCCAATGGCGGCTCCTCCAACAGCTCTTTTCGCGGTACTCTCGGTCTTGGACTTGCCTGAGACTTCGTATTCTCCTGTGAGTAACGGGAGAGTTTGGCCATGGACGACGATTCCCGTCAGCTGGAGTTTAAGTTGCGACCTGCCAGTGAAAGTTCCGGTCTCTTTGGACTCGTCCAGCCGGCCATAAACGTCTGCACCCTTCGGAACCACCATATTGCCGTCAATCCACAGAGCTTGTTCGAGCGAAGCCTGAAAACGATATCCCACTCGGTTTTTCGTCGAGTCAATCGCATCGATGGTGCGAACCGAAATCCGGGTACCGGCAGGAATTGTCACCGCAGGCACAGATTTCGCGACTTCATCTTGTCCTACCGCGGAAGGCGCACTCGGCTGCTTCGAGGGAACAGAGGGCGAGGTACCCTGGGCACCGAAATCGAATCGGAGCGAACGGAAAACATGCGATTGAACCCAGCAAAAAACAGGAGAAAAACCAGCAAAGGCTCAATAAAGGAGCGCAAAAACTGCTGAAGGACTTTCCTCCGGGACGCGGCAGATAGACACTCTGATATCCGCATCAGGGCGCAAATGGGCAGCAACGTAGCACAATCAATATTCGGGAGAACTCGTAATGGATGCTAAACAGATTTGGGGAGTGGTTGTCGCTGTATGTGTGGCAGTGGTTTCTGGTGCCATTGGGGATGGCTGGATCGGTGATCTAAGCGAACTAAGCAAGCTTAGAGCATTCACCGAGGACAGTGGGCGGAAGGCACGCGACTCCGGCCGGCCCAAGGTCATAGTTGAAGCGAATATCCATATTGCGCAGGACCGGTTTGCGATGAACGACATGAACGAGGTGATCTGGGAAGAGGACGGCAAGGACACTCCGGGGGTGTGGAACGGTAAATGGCAGGTGGACAACGCGCGCACTCCGCCATTCGCTGGGTGTCATCGAGCAACTGAGTCCAGAAAGCCCAGGATTGCATAATTGTAACCTATCGCCGACACCATAGCTTTGCACCGACGATCCGACCTGAAAGCTGATGCTCGTCTGGCCCGGGCGGATTCTTTGGAATCGAAGAATGGAAGTCTGGGCCAAGCCGTCGTTGTAACCGATCATGTTGTCCCAGACGATCGCGTCCACGCCTGCGTCCACCGCCAACTCCGCCTTCTTCAAGAGATAGGCCCGCCAGCCGGGCTTGCGCGCGTCGGCGAGACGTCGGTCCCAGGAAATCTGCAGATCGGCTTTGGTCGGGCCGGCATAGAACATTGGGATGCGATGCATCCACAGGCCGTATTTCTTTGTCTCCGGGTCGTCGCGGAAGGCGCTTGTGCGGAACATGTTGGAAGCCGATAGGTACGCCGAGACATGGATGCCGTTCTCCTGGCAGTGGGCGATCACCCTTTTCAGGTTCTCCCGGTTTGCGTTCTCGTCCTTTAAGGACCAGCCGCTGCTCCAGGTGACCCAGATCCAGTTGAAGTCCGCCTGCTTGAGCAAGTCGAGCATTTGCTCGAAATCGCGGTCATAGATGTGGGTCAGCACGTCCTTCTCCTCGGCGCTGAACTTTTTGCCCCACCATGTCCGCTCGGCCTTCCAGCGCTCGAATTGTCCGCCGTCGATCCGGATGAAACGAAAATTCCCCTGCTCGGCCCAGGGCGGCACGTCATCCGGTTTGGCGCGATACAGTCTCGGGGCGGGCTCGAAAGATTGTGCCGAACAAAGCAGCAAGCAGGCAGTCACGAAACCAATTGCTCGAATGCCGATTGCGATTCCGAAAAGTTGCATAGATTTCTTCTTAAGAAACGCTCATGAAGAGATCGCCGACAGCTCGCAATTGCCCAATGGTCGAATAGCGGGTCATTGCATCAGCTCGACGCGCCATATCCTCAGGACTGGTCGCGTACGGCTCCATCATCCAGGTAGCGCGCAACGGCAATCTCCAGATTGAAATGCATACCCTCACGTCCCAGCAACTGCCCCAACGGTGATCGTTGTACGATGGCCAAGACTCTGGGAGTCATGCCAATCAGCCACAGTTGAACGCCATGCTGGCTTTGCCTCTTCGCGAGTTGTGCGAACATCTTCACCGCGGTGTACTCCATGTCGAGGACTCCGCTAGCGTCGACGGCAACGATCTTCGGTTGTGCTTCCCTGACCATCGGCTCAATCCTGTGTGCGATCTGTGCCACATTAGCAAAGAAAATTGGACCTTCCGGCCTGAGCAGTAAGAGACCAGGAAAACTCTCGTCGTCGGGATGTTCCGGCGATTGTGGCCGGAACACGTTGGTTCCTCGCTTGCGGCGCAGGACATAGACTGGAGGATCGGCTACCTGGTATGCCAGTGTGACGAGGGAAACGATTATCGCGACGATGATTCCCTTTAACGTGCCGACTACCACGACGCCTGCGAAAGCCACGATCGCCCATGAAAATTCGGTCCTGCGAATGCGAAGAATGTCCTGAAACTCGAGCGGCTTGATAAGTCCGAAGGAATAAACAATCACCAGCGCTGCCAATGCAGATTGCGGCATCATCGCGACGAGTGGAGCGAGGAAGAACATTGTCACCAGCGTCATCGCCGCTGTTACCATCGCCGCTAATTGCGTGCGAGCTCCCGCGCTGGCGTTGACCGCGGTTTGCGTGGTGCCGCCGCCGCCCGGCATCGCACCCAGAAGTGCACCTCCGATATTGGCGAGTCCTGTGGCAAACAGCTCTGTGTTTGCTCGCGGCGCGGGCTCGCTCTTTCGCGCGAAGGCTTGGCCGGCCGCAACCGTCTCCGTGAAACTCATCAGAGCAATCCCGAGTGCCCCGGGCCACAGCACGCTTATCAACGAAAGGTCCGGCCTCATCAGCGAAGGGAGTCCTTGCGGTATGTGACCCACCAGCTCGACACCCCGATGCTGCAAGTTCAACAAGTACACGCCCGCGATCGCAACAGCTGCAGCCAGCGGCGGCGCTGGGACCTTCGGCAGGAACCGTTCCATTCCCAGAAGAAACACGATTATCGCGAGCCCAACGGCCAGCGTTGCTAACGACGTTTTCGGAAGATGGCGAACGATTGAGAGGACGTTCTGAACGAATGTCCCTCTTGGGAAGTGGATGCCAACGATCTTCGGGATCTGGTCTACCACTATGACCAGCCCGATGCCGGCTTTGAAACCAACGAGTACGGGCTCGGAGATAAAGTTCGCCATGATTCCCAGGCGCAGCAGGCACGCCAGCAAAAGTGCGGCTCCCACCAGGAGCGTCAACGTCGCTGAGGCTCTTAGCAGAGCTGCTGGGTTGCCGTTGGGCACGACTTGCCCCAACTGAGCGGCGGTCAGGATCGCTAACGTTGTGGTCGTGCTGACGCTCAGCACGCGCGAGGTCCCAAGCACCGCGTATATCAACATGGGCACCAGGGCGGTATAGAGGCCTACCTGCACCGGCAGCCCGGCCATCATGGCATACGCCATCGCCTTGGGAATGATTACCGCGCCGGTGGTCAGCCCCGCGACGATGTCGGGCCGCAGCCAATCCGCACGGCTTGAGACCAGCCGCTCTGGCAAAAAACGGAACCATCGATGTTTTGACATGCTGCAGGCCTACCAGACCTGCGGGACAGTTCGATGCTTCTGCTTCGACTCTACGTACCCCTTTGGCTTTTGCCTTGGCGGAAGCTTGGGAGGCGTATAAGGAATCTCCTCGTACGGGATGCTGCCGAGTATGTGCGCAATGCAGTTCAGGCGGGCACGCTTTTTGTCGTCTGACGGTACGATGTACCAGGGCGACGCTGCTGTATCCGTGGCTGCAAGCATGGCATCCCGGGCGCGTGAGTAGTCGTACCAACGGCGGTGCGATTCCAAGTCCATAGGACTAAGCTTCCAGCGCTTGGAAGGATCTTCAATTCGCGCGAGAAAGCGCTTGTGCTGTTCCATTTCCGATACTTCGAGCCAGTACTTCAGAAGGATGATGCCCTGGCTGACTAGAAAGCCCTCGAAGATGGGACAATCCCTGAGAAATTCCCTGTGCTCTTCCTCGGTACAAAAGCCCATCACATACTCAACACCGGCGCGGTTATACCAGCTTCGGTCGAAGATGACGACTTCACCTCCGGCGGGCAGTTGTTCAACGTAGCGCTGGGCGGGGAGCTGTGTTTTCTGCCTCTCGGTCGGCGCGGGGAGGGCTACTACGCGAAAGATGCGCGGGCTGACACACTCCAAGATGCGCTTGATCATCCCGCCTTTGCCGGCAGCGTCTCGTCCTTCGAAAATGATCACAAGGCGGGCGTTGGTCGCCTTAACCCAGTCCTGGAGCTTGACCAGCTCAACTTGTAGCTTGAAAATCTCGGCCTCGTACTCCTTTTTGCCGATCTTCGATTGGCCGTCGCCGGAGCGTTTAGTGTCGCTGTCCAGCGTTGATTTTGATTTGTTGTCGTTCTTGGATTTTTTGCTCATCGTTCTTTCTGGTTTCCTCGGTGTCGGGCGCCTGTTTAGAGCCCAGCCTGTATTCCTGCGGGCTGAAAGTACGACCGCGTCACCAGCCTTTGTGGTCGTGCGTCTTCAAGAGGCAATATGTGGGCCAATCTGCACGCCTTCGAGCACAACAACTTAGACGGAATGACGCTGTTTCCCGCGCCCAAATACGGGCACAAGCTGCTTCGATCATGGGCGCGAAAAACATCGATCAGCGATCATCTTGTTGAAGAATGGCGCCCGAATACTGTGAGTTTCATGTTCGAGCTGGATGGACTGCATGGACTCCGAGACGGGCGACTTATAGGATTGCGCTGCATTTTCCAGGCTGGAAACTGGAGCGTTTTCACCTTGAGAGGAACAGTGCTGGCGGGGAGAAAACAATGGAGATTTCGTGCGGGATGGATGGGCGCAGCCGTGATGGTCGAGGGTCCCAAATTAGAAGGTGTTTCGCCTGGAAGGGGAGGAGGGGCCAGAAGACTCAATGACGAGGGCAAGGCAGGGGCAAGCATGATTACAGCTCAGTTCTCTTAAGAACAATGCGTTACTCTTTGCGCCGCGCATTGTCTTTGGATTCCGTTGACGGTGGCACTCATAACCCAACGATCCCTCCTTGACCGACCAGCGCCCACATGATTTCTTTCATCTGGATCACCCACGGCAATCACCCACGGTCCTGTCGTTTTCCTCGTACTTTCCAGTGCGTAGCAGTCCCACAGCAACCTTTGAAGTTGTTGGAAACACTGGAAATACGAGTTCTGAAAAGACTGGCGTCCGCGGTTCAGCTCCGCTTCTGGCCACCATGCTTTTCAATTACTTAGCTCGTGCCCCATCTGATTTGGCTCCAATTGGCTCCTGAAAGGAATGCGACTCGCTAACGTCAACAGCCGCGCTGTGGCAGAGGAATGGGCTTGGTCGCCGCCCTCACTCACGGCGCGTCATAACTTCAACTCCTGAGGTGCCGGCTGGACTTTCGACTTCGCGTTTTCGCTCCTAGCGTGTATGCGTCCAGCAGCCGCCTCGCGTTGGAAGAGCTGATGAGAGACGGTCTTGATGACGGACTGTCGGTCTCTCGCCGCAGTGAAGCCCCAATATCCGCTCGAATCGAAAACCACAACTTCCGGTAATTACCGACAATTCGGTCAGAACCTTGTCCTTCCCGTCCCAAAGTGCTGTATCCGGACTGTGAACGAGGAAGGTAGCAGGTTTTGGTCGCCAGTGAAGCGGCGAAATCTATTGACTTGTACATCGCTATATGGCAATATAGCTGTATGGCGATGGATAAAGAAGTCGATCGTTTGAGCTCGGTCTTTGCCGCGCTCGCAGATCCCACGCGCAGGGCGATTCTTGCTCGCCTTGCTTCCGGCGACGCAGATGTTTCGGAGCTCATGAAGCCGTTCGACCTGCGTCAGCCGACAATCTCCAAGCACCTCCGCGTCCTCGAACGCGCGGGCCTCGTCATGCGCACGCGCGATGCACAGAGGCGTCCACGCACACTCGTGGCTGTCCCGCTCAAGGACGTTGCCGATTGGATAGACCCTTTTCGCCGCTTCTGGGAACAGAAATTCGCCAGCTTGGACGGGTACCTGGAAGAGATGCAAAAAAAGGAGCAAACACGTGGACGGAAGAAGCGATAGGGAGAGAGCACTCGTGAATAACATCGGGCCCGTCACAATTACGACTCCTGGTGACCGCCAGATCGTGATGACACGTCTCTTCGATGCGCCGAGGGCTGTTGTGTTCGAGGCCTGGACTAAGGCCGAACATGTCACACACTGGTGGGACCCGAGCGGTGTCCCACTCGCTGTCTGCGAAATCGATCTGCGGCCGAACGGCGCCTTTCGCTGGGTGAACCGCGCTCCGGACGGTGGCGAGGGACACTCGTTCTCCGGCGTCTATCGGGAAATCGTTCCCCCGGAAAAGCTCGTCTTCGGCGGCCTGCTCGGGACTGCGACGCTCGTCTTCACCGAGGATGGGAAGAAAACGAAGCTGACGATGGCGATCGAGTGCGCGACCACCAGCGATCGCGACGCTTTGCTCCAGATGCGAGTCGATGCTGGCACGGCACAAACCCTGGAAAACCTCGCCGCTTACCTGCCCACGATCGCGTAAACCGGGCACCACCGCAAGGGTTGCAGAAGCACAGCGAGGGACGAGACAGGAGGATCTATGAAACGGACTACGCTCGTCGTAATTCTCGCGATCGTGGTGTTCGGATCGCTGGTAATCCGGTATTCAGGAGGGCGGACTGTGAAATCGACCGGTGAAAATGGAACGATAACTTCGCGCGATGGCACGACCATCGCTTTTACGAAGAGGGGATCTGGGCCGCCGTTAATCATTGTGGACGGCGCTTTCTGCTATCGCGAAAACGGACCCGCTACGGAGCTGGCTTCCTTGCTCGCCCAACATTTCACCGTGTTCACTTATGATCGTAGAGGCCGAGGAGAGAGTGGTGACACAGCACCCTATGCAGTCGAGCGTGAAATCGACGATCTCCGGGCACTGGCAAAGGAGGCGGGAGCAGCGCCATATGCCCTGGGGATCTCATCCGGCGGGGCGCTTCTCCTGCAGGCAGTGGCAAGCGGCGTTGAGGTGAAAACAATAGCCCTGTATGAACCACCTTACTTGGTAGACGGCAATGCCCCTCGCTCGTTCGGGGACGTCAAGAATCACTTGCAGTCCTTGGTTTCGACCGGCGACCGTGCCGGAGCGGTGAGGTTCTTCATGACCGACGTCTACGGTGCACCGCGTGTGTTTGTGTTCGCGATGCCGTTGCTAATGCCAAAGGCGTGGAAAAGGAACAAGCTGGTCGTTCATACAACGCCTTACGACCTGACGATTCTCGGCGACAGGTCCGTGTTGAACGAGCGACGTTTTTCGATCTCCGTTCCCGCGCTGGTAATCGGCGGAGAGAAGAGCCCCAAGGAACTCCGAGATGCGGTCGCGGCTGTGGCGAACGCCCTTCCGAACGCGCATAGCCGATTCCTACCCGGCCAAGACCACAACATTTCCGGTCCCGCCCTGGTTCCTGTCCTGTTTGAGTTCTTCGGTACGAACTAGGTGACCCTTGAATCGTAGATCGCGACAATGCAGAAGTCGGGTTGGGTGACGGGCGGTGAGCAGCAATACTGAGGAATCCTTCGTCAGGAGACAAACATGGGGAGAATACAGGTGAGCGCAATCGCAGTGAAAAAGATAGCGATGGTCTTTCTGGTTGTCACTGCATGGCCAGCCATTGCACAGGATGTCAAGACACCTTATCCGAACATGGCCCCGGTTGACCAGTACCTAATGGAGGATCAGCAGGCTGAGATCGCGCTGGCGCGAAGTGCAGCGCCAGAATCCATTTCCCGTGACGCTGAGATCCTAGTGCTTGGGCGCCATGGTTACGAAACTGCTGTCAAAGGGAAGAACGGTTTCGTCTGCATCGTGGAGCGCTCCTGGACGGCTCCAATCGATGACCCGGGCTTTTGGAATCCGAAGGGGCGGGCTCCGCTTTGCCTGAATGCGGCGGCCGCACGTTCCTACCTTCCACGGACAATAAGGAAAACTGATTTGATATTAGCTGGACGCACGAAAGCTCAAATGATGGAGGCCATCGTTGCCGCCATCAACAAGAAAGAATTGCCGACGATGGAACCTGGAGCTATGTGCTACATGCTGTCGAAGCAGGGCTACTTGAGTGATCGTGACGGACGCTGGCATCCGCACCTGATGTTTTTTTATTCACGAACCGACCCTGCTGCATGGGGAGCGGGCCTGCCGGGTTCTCCGATCTTCGCTTTTAATGACACTTGGGAGTCTCTGACTACGTTCCTGGTTCCGGTGCGAGAGTGGTCGGACGGAACGGCTGATCACTAAGAACGCCTGCGATGGTGAGCGAATCCGTTTAGCAGCACATTTTTGCGAAGTTGCCAACCTCTGCGCTGTAGCTCTTTTCCTAAATTTCCCAGCGGTTGGCAGGCAGACTTCCGTAATCCAGTAAGGCAAGAGTTACCGACGATGCGGACGGTGGCGACGGTAAACGCTGTGCCGTTGATCGTGAGTTTAGGTGCATGGCTGGCAACGCAGGGCGCGCTCAGCCTAACATTGCATGCTGTCAACCCGTGCTGTATACTGAACCGCATGGTTCAGTATTGCCAAACCCGAGTGCTG
>Ga0210409_10003335_pt1 | contig 18102 bp, 17 predicted proteins | sample IncBWH17MmetaG_FD_161649 | JGI IMG/M metagenome (GOLD analysis project Ga0210409, IMG submission 161649) | Forest soil microbial communities from Barre Woods Harvard Forest LTER site, Petersham, Massachusetts, United States - Inc-BW-H-17-M | ecosystem: Environmental > Terrestrial > Soil >... | reverse complement strand
ATCTGTGCCCTGGCTGAGCGCTATGACGCGCTGGTAATGGTCGATGACTCCCACGCCACCGGCTTCATGGGAGCGACGGGGCGCGGCACGCCGGAGCATTGCGGCGTGGCGGCGCGCATCGACATCCTGAGCGGCACGCTCGGCAAAGCCTTAGGGGGCGGCAGCGGCGGCTACATCGCCGCGCGCAAGGAAGTGATCGAGTGGCTGCGGCAGCGCTCGCGGCCATATCTGTTCTCCAACAGCATCCCGCCGGTCGTGGCCGCCGCGAGCCTGGCCGTGCTCGAGCTCCTCGAGCACTCACCGCAGCTGCGCGCGCAACTGTTTCAGAACACCCGCTTCTTCCGCGACGGCCTGGCACGTGCGGGCTTCAACCTCAAGCCCGGCGAGCACCCGATCATCCCGGTCATGCTGGGGGACGCCGCGCTCGCCAGCCGCATGGCGGACGCGTTGCTGGAGCGCGGCGTGTATGTCATCGGCTTCTCCTTCCCGGTGGTGCCCAAAGGCCAGGCGCGCATTCGCACCCAGATGTCGGCTGCGCTTACGCGCGGGCAGCTGGAGCGCGCACTGGATGCATTCAGCGCCGTCGGCCGCGAGCTGGGCGTAATCGGCGCGGCGCGCACCGAACCGGCGAAAGAACAATCATGAAAGCACTGGTCAAGAGGCAGGCGGCGCCCGGCATCTGGCTCGAGGACATCCCGGAGCCGACCATCGGGCACAACGATGTGCTCATAAAAATCGCCAAGACCGCGATCTGCGGCACTGACATGCATATCTACAAGTGGGACGCGTGGGCGCAAAAGACCATTCCCGTCCCCATGGCGGTTGGCCACGAGTACTGCGGCCGCATCGTGGAAATCGGCTCGGAGGTCAAGGGCCTGAAGACTGGCGACCGCGTCTCCGGCGAAGGCCACATCACCTGCGGGTACTGCCGCAACTGCCGCGCTGGTCGGCGGCACCTGTGCCGCAATACCGTGGGTGTGGGCGTCAATCGGCCCGGTGCGTTCGCGCAGTACCTGGCGATCCCGGCCGACAACACCTTCAAGCTGCCGGACTCCATCCGCGATGACATTGCCGCCATCCTCGATCCCTTCGGCAATGCCACCCACACGGCGCTCGCCTTCAACATGGTGGGCGAGGACGTGCTCATCACCGGCGCCGGCCCGATTGGCATCATGGCCACGGCGGTGGCGCGTTTCACCGGCGCCCGCCACGTGGTGGTCACGGACGTCAACGACTACCGGCTGGATCTCGCCCGCAAGATGGGCGCGACGCGCGCCATCAACGTGCAGCGTGACTCCCTCGATGCGACCATGAAGGAGCTGGGGATGCAGGAGGGCTTCGACGTCGGCCTCGAGATGTCGGGCAACGCCGCGGCGTTTCGCGAGATGCTGCGCACCATGCACCACGGCGGCTCGATCGCGATTCTGGGGATTCCGCCGGAGGAAATGGCGATCGACTGGAACCAGGTGATCTTCAAGGGCCTCACCCTGAAGGGCATCTACGGTCGGGAGATGTTCGAGACCTGGTACAAAATGGCCAGCCTGCTGCAAAGCGGACTCAAACTCGATCCGATCATCACCCACCACTTCCCGGTGCAGGAGTACATCCAGGGCTTCGAGACCATGGGGTCGGGGAAGTCGGGCAAGGTCATCCTCGACTGGTCGACCCTGTAACCAAAAGCGGGAGTTGCTCCATGAAACGACGCGTTTTCTGCGGCATGACCGTGTTCGCCGCCGCTGCAGCCGCGCTGCCGGCCGGCCGGCTGCTTCTCGCCCAGGGCAAGTCTGCGCAGTCTGAAGCGGCGGATCTGCGTGCCGTAAAGCTCTCGGGCGCCGAGACCACCCTCGAGCGCGCTGCGGTCCAGGATTTTCGCGCCAGCCTCCGCGGGCCGCTGTTCAGCGAGGGTCAGGAAGGCTATGACGCGGCGCGGCGCGTCTGGAACGGCATGATCAACAAGCACCCCGCGCTCATTGCGCGCTGTGCCGACGCCGCTGACGTCGCGCGCGCCGTCACGTTCGCGCGTGAACGCGAACTGCTCCTGGCGGTGCGCGGCGGTGGGCATAGCTTTCCTGGCTACTCGACCTGCGACGGCGGCCTGGTAATCGATCTGTCTTCCATGAATTCTGTCAGCGTGCATACGCCAACCCGCACCGCGCGTGTCGGCGGTGGAGCGTGGGTCGTCCACGTCGACGCTGCCACCCAGAAAGAAGGACTGGCCACGACGCTGGGGCAGATTTCGAACACGGGTGTGGGTGGTCTGACGCTCGGCGGCGGTTTTGGCTGGCTGTCACGGCGGTTCGGTCTGGCGTGCGACAACCTTGTCAGCGCGCAACTCGTGACCGCCGATGGCAAGCTGCGACGCGTGAGCGCAAAAGACGAGCCGGATCTGTTCTGGGCGATACGCGGCGGCGGCGGAAACTTCGGCGTCGCGACCTCACTTGAGTATCGGCTGCATCCGCTTGCGCCCGAGGTGCTCGCGGGACACGTCGATTTCCCGGGGCCGCAGGTCAAGGATGCCATCGAGTTCTACGCCAACCTTGTCTCGAACGCCGCGCACGAGCTCAGCGTCGACCTGGGACTATCGGCCGGTGCCGATGGCCAGCCGGTCGCTCAGATCTACGTCTTCTACAGCGGGGATCTCAAAGTCGGCAACAAACTCCTGGAGCCTTTGCAGCGCTTCGGCAAGCCCGTCAAGAACACCATCGGTCCAAAGACGTATCTCGCAGTACAGGCCCAGTTCGACGGCCCGCCTGTGGATCCGAGCAATAACTACCTCAAGGGCGGCTTCGTGCGCGAATTCTCGCCCGGACTCATCGACGTGCTCGCACGCGAGTTCAGGCCAGATAAGCGACTCAGCGCTTTTTTCCAGAACGCCAACGGCACAGTGGCGGCCGTGCCGCAGACGGCCACGGCGTTCTCGCATCGAAACGCCATCGCGAACATGATGTTCGGGGGTCATTGGGACGACGTCTCGTACAACGAGCAGGGCCGCGCCATGGTGCGCGCGAACTGGGACAAGGTGGCGCCGTTCACGGACGGCTACTACGTAAATCTGAATGACGTGGATCCGAAGAGCACGGATCGCAACTACGGTCCGAATTTCACGCGGTTGGCGGGGGTAAAGAGGCAGTTTGACGCGCTGAATCTCTTCCGCCTGAACGCCAATATCAAACCGGCTTGAGGCTCTAGCGCAGTTCGCAGAAACAGTAGGCGTACAGGCGGTTCGGCACGCTGAAGCGGCTGAGGTGCGCCACCTCGCGGGTCAGCGGGTCCAGGCGCTGCGCAAGCTGCGCCACCTGGGCAAGCGAGCGGTCGCCGGCGCTCAGGTGCGCGACGGCGATCGCCGCCCGCGATTTCAGCTGCAGTGCCAGTTGCTGCGCCCAGGTGAGCTCGGGCTCCAGAATCTCAGCGGCGTAGTCAGTGAGGCTGGCACGCCGTGCCGCAGCCTTGACCGCGTCGTCGAACGAGCCCAGGTGATCGACCAGCCCCACGCGCTGCGCATCGCTCCCCGCCCACACACGTCCCTGCGCGATCTCGTCGACCTGGTCGCGGGTCTTCCTGCGCCCCTCGGCTACGCGCGACAGAAACTCCTCGTAGCCACGCGAGACGCCGGCCTGCAGGAGCGTGCGCGCCGCATCCCCCAGCGGACGGTCGATGCGCAGCTGCCCGGAAAGGGGCGTCGTGCCCACGCCGTCGACGCTGACCCCGACCTTGCCGAGCGTCCTGTCGACGGTGGGAATGATGGCGAAGATGCCAATGGAACCGGTGATGGTCGCCGGGTTCGCCCAGATCTCATCCGCGGGAGCTGAAATGTAATAGCCGCCCGAGGCGGAGTAGCCGCTCATGGACACGACCAGGGGCTTGCCGGCGGCACGCAGCGCCGTGAGTTCGCGGTAGATCTGCTCGGAGGCGAGGACGCTGCCTCCGGGGCTGTCGACCCGCAGCACCAGCGCCTTCACGTCCTTGTCCAGTCGCGCCTGACGGATGAGGTGCGCGGTGGACTCCCCGCCGATGGTGCCCGGCGCCTGCTCGCCGTCGAGAATCTCGCCCTCGGCGACGATCACGCCGATGCGCGGCTTGCCATCCGCGTGCAGTTTCTTCTGCGCGCGGGCGTAGCGCAGGTACTCGGACACCGTTACCGCGTGGAACGAGCCGGTCGCATCGTCCGCGCCGACGAGTTCGATGAGCCGCTTCTCGACTTCAGGCCTCGTCTTTATGGCGGTCACGAGCTTCGCCTGCAGGGCGACCTGAGCGGCGTTGCCGGCGGCGGCGGGCACGGTCCTGGCCAAGCTGGCGACGTAGTCGCTGAGCGCTGCCGGCGCGAGCTTGCGGGCGCCCGCCACGTCCGCCTGGTAGCCGCTCCACAGCGCCGCCAGGTACGCGCGGCTTTCCTCGCGGTCCTCGGGCGACATGTTGGTGCGGGTGAAGGTCTCCACCGCGCTCTTGAAGGCGCCGACCCGGAACACGTTGATGTCGACACCGAGCTTGTCGAGCGCGTCCTTCAGGAACATGCGGTAGCGGTCGTAGCCGTCGATCAGCACGAAGCCCATCGGGTCCAGGTCCACCTCATCGGCCTGGGCGGCGAGGTAGTAGGGCTCCTGGGTCAGCGCCGTGCCGTAGGCAATGACCTTCTTGCCGCTGGCGCGGAACTCGCGCAGCGCGCTGCCAAGTTCCGCCAGCGTCGGCAGGGTGGCGTGTTCGAACTTGTCCAGATCGAGCGCCAGCGCCTTGATGCGCCGGTCGCCGGCCGCGGCACGGATCGAATCGGTCAGATCCCACAGCAGGGTCTCGGTATGTCCGTCGCCGCGCGCCTGGGCGACCGCCCGGTCGACCGGGTCGCCGGAGAGCTGCTCGACGAGCGTTCCCTCCGGCGCAACCAACAGCGCGGCTTTCGCGGGGATGCGGGGCACGCCGACGCGCGTCAGGCCAATGACCAGTGCAAAGAACCCCAGCAGCACGATGAGGTGCAGGATCTTGCGCAGCCCGTCGAGGCCGCGCCACAGGCCGGAAAAAAACGCTCGCGCCGTCATGCCCGCACCTTAAGTCAGAGCTTTTCCTCGATCCGCGCCGCCTTGCCGGACAGATCGCGCAGGTAGTAGAGCTTCGCACGCCGCACGCTGCCGCGACGCTTCACCGCGATCTCGCTGATCGATGGGCTGTAGGTCTGGAACACCCGCTCAACGCCCTCGCCATGGGAGATCTTGCGCACCGTGAACGAGGAGTTGAGGCCGCGGTTGCTGCGCGCAATGACGACACCCTCGTACGCCTGCACGCGCTCGCGATCGCCTTCGACCACCTTCACCTGCACGACCACCGTGTCCCCGGGCTTGAAGTCCGGCACTTCCCGGGTCATGCGCTGCTTGTCGATTTCCTGGACTATCTTGCTCATGATTTCTCACCTCGATCTTCGCTTCCCGCCGCACCTGCGGCGAGGAACTCATCCAACACACCGCGCGCCTCACCCTGAAGTCGCGCCCTATCGATCACATCCGGCCGGCGTCGCCATGTGCGCGCTACCGCCTGGCGCAACCGCCAGCGCCGGATGCTGGCGTGGTCCCCGGACAATAGCACCGGCGGCACTTCCCGGCCTTCAAACACTTCCGGCCGCGTGTAGTGCGGCCAGTCGAGCAGCCCCTGCGCGAACGAATCCTCGCTGCTGGAACGCTCATCGCCGAGCGTTCCCGGCAGGAGGCGCGCCACCGCGTCGATAACCGTGAGCGCCGGCAGTTCCCCGCCCGAGAGCACGTAGTCACCGACGGACAACTCGCGGTCGATACCGAGCTCGATCACGCGCTCGTCGACCCCCTCGTAGCGCCCGGCGAGGAGCAGCATGCCGGGCAAGCCCGCCAGCTCCTGCGCCTGCGCCTGCCCGAAGCGCTCGCCCTGGGCGGAGAGGTATACCCGTGGGCAACCCGCCGGCAAGCGCGCATGCGCGGCGCGAATCGCGGCCAGCAGCGGCTCGGGCTTCATCACCATTCCCGGACCGCCCCCGTAGGGACGGTCATCCACCGTGCGGTGCACATCGCTCGTGTGCGCGCGTGGATCCTCGGTGCCGACCCGCAGGAGGCCCCGCTCCACCGCACGCCCCACGACGCCGAACTCCAGCGCGCCCGCGATCATCCGCGGAAAGAGCGTGACCACCTCAATCTTCATGGCGCCCTCTGATCCAGCTCCCGGGGCCAGTCCACCTCGATCAGGCGCGCGGCGAGATCCACCCGCCGCAGGTGCGGCGGCGCCGCCAGCACCCAGTGCTCACGTCCATCCGCCTCTTTCGTAACCATCACCGTCCCGCGCGGCGCGTCCACGAAGTGGCTGACCGTCCCCAGGGACGCGCCCTCGACATTGCGCACCCCGAATCCGATGAGGTCCGCGCGGTAGTACTCGCGCTCACCCGTGGGCGGCAGCGCCGCGCGCTCCACTTCGACCACCGCCCCCGTGAGCGCCGCGGCGCCGTTGCGCTCGCTGATCCCGTCCAGACGCGCCGCGAGCCCCGCCCCGTGCACGCGCCCTTCCGCGACGTGCCGCGTAACGCGCTCCCCCGAAGGCAGCCTCAGCGCCCAGTCGCGATGCTCGAGCAGGCGCTCGGGAGGGTCGGTATACGACTCGACGTGAACCCAGCCTTTGACCCCGTACGGAGCGCCGAGGCGCCCCAGCTCGACCCAGGCCACGCGAGTGCCGTTTGAGGGTTGCGTGCGGCTTGCGCGGGTGCTAGGCCGTCGCCTGCTTGCGGTAGGAGGCCACCAGCGTCGCCACGCGCTCCGAAGGCTGCGCGCCCTTGCCCACCCAATAGTCAATGCGCGGCAGATCGAGCTTGATCTTCTGCTCGTTCTTGCCGGCGATGGGGTTGAAGAATCCCACGTGCTCCAGACTCGGACCGCCCTGGCGCTTGCGGCTGTCGGTCACGACGACGTGATAGAAGGGCTGGTTGCGCGCCCCGCGCCGCGTCAGTCGGATGGTTACCATGCTCGTATCGCTCTCGTATTAGGCGGGTGACCTGTGAAAGGGCCACCCAAAAAAGAGCGCGGATTCTACGCAACAGGCGATTTCTGCGCCAGTTTTTCCGCTCAGCGGCCCGGGAATCCCGGCGGCATCCCGCCCTTGAAGGCCCCCATGAGCCGCTGCAGGCGGCCGCCTTTCATGCTCTTCATCATCCGCTGCATCTCCAGGAACTGCTTCAGGAGGCGGTTTACGTCCTGCACCTGCACGCCCGAGCCCCCCGCAATCCGCCGGCGCCGCGAGCCGTCGATGATCCCGGGGTTACGCCGCTCGCGCGGGGTCATGGAATTGATCATGGCGATCTGACGCCGCAGATCCTTATCCCCCGCCGCAGCGGATACGGCGCCCTTCTTCACCGCGGCTCCCGGGAGCTTGTCCATGAGCGCCGCCACGCCACCCATTTTCTGCAGCTGCTCGAGCTGACTCTTCAGGTCCGCCATGTCAAAGCCCTTGCCCTTGACGACCTTCTGCGCGAGGCGCTGCGCCTCCTCGGTGTCGACCTGGCGGTGCACCTGCTCGACCAGGCTCACGACATCCCCCATCCCCAGGATGCGGGCCGCCATGCGTTCCGGGTCGAAGGGCTCGAGCGCGTCGGTTTTCTCGCCGACGCCCATGAACACGATCGGCTTGCCGGTCACCTGGCGCACCGACAGCGCGGCGCCCCCGCGCGCGTCGCCGTCGGCCTTGGTGAGAATCACCCCGGTGAGCTCCAGCGCCGCGCCAAAGGCACGCGCCGCGTTCACCGCGTCCTGGCCGGCCATGGCGTCGACGACGAACAGGCGCTCCGCGGCGCCCACCGCCGCACTGATGTCGCCTATTTCCGCCATCAGGGCTTCATCAACGTGCAAGCGTCCGGCGGTGTCCACGATGAGCACATCGAAGCCGCCGCTGCGCGCACGCTCCAGCGCCGCCCGCGCGATCGCCGCAGGCTGTGCCGCGCTGCCGGCGGGAAAATATTCGGCCGCTACCTGGCCCGCGAGGCGCTCGAGTTGCAGCATCGCGGCGGGGCGGCGCACGTCGGTGCTCGCGAGCAGCACGCGCTTCTTCTCGCGCTCGCCGAGCCAGCGCGCAAGCTTGGCCGCCGTGGTGGTCTTGCCGGCCCCCTGGAGTCCTGCGAGCAGGATGACCACCGGCGGCTGCGCGCGCAGCCTGAAGGCCCCGTCCGAGCCGCCCATCAACGCCCGAAGCTCCTCGTGCAGGATGCCAATGAACGCCTGCCCCGGGGTGAGGCTCGAGAGCACCTCGGCGCCGAGCGCTTTGGCCTTCACTGCTTCGATGAAGCTCTTGACGACCGGGAGCGCGACGTCCGCTTCCAGTAGCGCCACGCGCGCTTCGCGCAGCGTCGCGGCGACGTTTTCTTCCGTAATCCGCCCGCGGCCGCGCAGGTTCTCGATGCTGCGCGACAGGCGCGCCGTCAGGTGCTCGAACATGTAGGGATTATAGGGCTTCGAGGCCCTATGCTAGGAGCAACGCAAACCCCATCGGCGAGCCTGCGCGCCTGTCCGCGCAGGCCCGCCCACCTTGCGAGGATGCCGCCTTGAACTTCGCCGCCACCACGCCGCTCGTTCTCATTCTCGTTCTCCTGCTCGTGGTGGTGGCGTTCTCCTCCGGCACCGAGGTCGCCATGCTGTCGGTGAATCGTTACCGCATCCGCCACCGGGCGCAGCGCGGCGAGCTGAGCGCGCGGGTGCTCGATCGACTGCTGAAAACCCCGGACGAGTGGCTCGGCGCGAACCTGGTGATCCTCGCCGCGGCGAGCGTATTCGCGTCCGCCATCGCGACCATCCTCGCGCAGCGCAGCGGCTACCCCTACGCGATCCCGCTCGCAGGAGCCCTACTCACCGTGGTGGTGATCGTGTTCTGTGAGCTCGCCCCCAAGATCTACGCTACCGCCAATCCGGAAGGGGTGGCGCTGCACGCGGCCGGCATTTACCGCGTGCTGGTGTGGGTGGCGCGACCGGCCCTGTGGCTGACCAACACCCTGGCCTACGGGTTCCTGTGGATCTTCGGCGTCGGGCGCGCGACCAACACCAGCCACACCCTGAACGCCGAGGAGCTGCGCACGGTGGTCTCTGAAGCAGCGCCCATGATTCCGATGCGCCACCGGCAGATGCTGCTCTCGATCCTCGATCTCGGGCACGTCACCGTGAACGACATCATGATCCCGCGCCAGGAAATCGCGGGCATCGATGTGAACGAAGGGTGGGAGGAGATCCTCGGTCAGCTGCGGCAGACCCCGCACACCCGGCTGCCCGTGTACGAGGGCGAGCTCGACAACCTCGTGGGCCTGCTGCACATGAAGCGGGTCGCGCGCGAGCTGGCGCGCGGCACACTGAACCGCGAACGCCTGATTGAAATTGCCAGCGGCCGCGAGTCGTATTTCGTGCCCGAGGGCACCGCGCTCAACGTGCAGCTCACGCAGTTCCAGCGCAATCGGCGCCGCCTGGCGTTCGTCGTGGATGAGTACGGCGATATCCAGGGCCTGGTCACGCTCGAGGACATCCTCGAGGAGATCGTCGGGGAGTTCACCTCGGATCCTGCGACCATCACCCACAAGGACGTGCACACTGAGCGGCCCGGAGTGTTCATCATCAACGCCAGCGCCACCATCCGCGCGTTGAACCGCGCGCTGTCCTGGCAGCTGCCAACCGGGGGGCCGAAGACGGTGAATGGCCTGCTGCTCGAGCACCTGGAGACAATTCCGGATCCCGGCACCATGGTGCGGGTCGGCAACTACGACTTCGAGGTGCTGCAGATCGCCGACAACGCGATCCGCACGGTGCGCGTGCGCGCACCGCTCGCCGTCGCCGCGGCCGCCGGCGGCTAAGGGCGCGATCCGGCGAACGCGGCCTCGAGCGCCTCCGCGACCCCGGCGACGCCCAGCACGGTCAAGCCTTCCGGGGGCTTGCGCGGCGCGTTGTCGCGCGGCACGACGGCGACGCGGAACCCCTGCGCTTGCGCTTCGCGCAGGCGCTCATCGCCCCAGGCGACGGGACGCACCTCGCCGGTGAGGCCAATCTCCCCGAATGCCACCAGCTCCGCGGGCAGCGCGCGGCTCTTAAGGCTCGAAGCCAGCGCGACCAACACCGGCAGGTCGGACGCGGTCTCGCCGATCTGGATCCCGCCGACGACGTTCACGAACACATCGTGCTCCTGGAGGGACAGCGCGGCGTGCCGGTTGGCCACCGCGAGCAGCATGGCGAGGCGGTTGGCATCCAGCCCCTGGGCGATGCGCCGCGGTGCACCAAAACGCATGCGGTCAACGAGGGCCTGCAGCTCGATCAGCAGCGGCCGTCCACCGTCGCGGGCCACGGTGACAATGCTGCCGGCGGCGGGCTGCGGTGCACGCGAGAGGAAGATGGCGGCCGGGTTCTTCACCTCTTTCAACCCGGCGGCCGTCATGGCGAAAAAGCCGAGCTCATTCGCCGCGCCGAAGCGGTTCTTGGTGGCACGCACGATGCGATAGCGGCTGCCCGCCTCGCTCTCGAAATACAGCACCGTATCCACCAGGTGCTCGAGCATGCGCGGACCGGCGATGGTGCCCTCCTTGGTGACGTGGCCGACGATGACCACCGCGGTCCCACTGGTCTTGGCATACCGCACCAGCTCCAAAGTACACTCGCGCAGCTGCGACACCGCGCCGGCTGCGGCGCCGGCGGTCCCGGCCTGCACGGTCTGGATGGAATCAATGACCAGCAATGCCGCACGCCGCTCGCCGGCGAGCGCCAGAATCGACTGCAGATCAGTCTCGGCCACCACGCCCAGCGTGGCGGCCGTGAGTGCCAGGCGTTGCGCCCGCAGCGACACCTGCGCCACCGACTCCTCACCGCTGGCGTACAGCACGCTGCGCGTCGCCGCCACCTGCGCGGCGACCTGCAGCAGGAGCGTCGACTTGCCGATCCCGGGGTCCCCGCCCAGGAGGATCACCGATCCGGGTACGACACCGCCGCCCAAGACTCGGTCCAGTTCCGCGTGCCCGCTGCCGAAGCGCGCGGCAGCGTCGGAGCGGGCGCCAGCGGCGGCGAGGCTTACGGCGGCCGCAGGCGCTGCTGACCGGGCGCGCGTGGCGCTGCGCTGTTCGAGCGAATTCCACGCGCCGCAAAGCGGGCACTGCCCCTGCCATTTGAGGGTTTCGCCCCCGCAGGAGCCGCAAACGAACACTGCATTCGGGCGAGCCATCAATGCGCCTTTACGGTCCACTTTCGGCTAGGATTCGCGCCCGGGATGACTCTTTTGTGACCAAAGCCACCCGGGGCACCTGCCGGCGATGCTAGCGTATGCCGGCTCGGAGCGGGGGCGGGAAAGTGATGCGTATCACACTTGGAGTACAGCATTGTCCGGGCGAGGCGTGAGCTTGCGCAACAAAGTACGTTTCGTTGGGCTCAGCGATACCGGCAAGGTGCGCGAGCACAACGAAGACACCATCGCAGTCGATCCGGACATCGGGCTGCTGGTGCTCGCCGACGGCATGGGCGGCTACAACGCCGGCGAAGTCGCGAGCGGCATCGCGGTGAAGACCATCGTAAACCTGGTGCGCGAGCACGTGGAGCGCGAGGACCTGTCGGTGCCAGACCAGGAATCCGGTCTCTCCCGGCCCAACATCATCCTGCGCGATGCGATCAGCCGCGCCAACAAGATCATCTACCAGACCGCGCGCACCCAGCCGCAGTGCGAGGGCATGGGTACCACGGTGGTCGCGGCCCTCTTCTACGACAACAAGGTCACCATCGCCCACGTCGGTGACTCGCGCATGTACCGCCGACGCGACGACAAGTTCGAGCAGGTGACCATGGATCACTCCCTGCTGCAGGAGCTCGTCGACCGGGGTTTTTATTCAGCCGAGGAGGCCCAGCGGGCGGCCAACAAGAACTACGTGACGCGCGCCCTGGGCGTCGAAGCCAGCGTGGACGTGGAAATTCAGGAAATACCGGCCGGTCGGGGCGAGGTTTTCATCCTCTGCTCGGACGGGCTTTCGGACATGGTCGAAGACGACGATATTCATTTAACCATAAACACCTTTAGTGCTAATCTGGATACGGTCGCCAAACAGTTGATTCAACTGGCCAATGACAACGGCGGACGTGACAACGTCTCGGTGGTCATGGCGCATATCGTGGATCCGTTCCCGGCTCGCACAAAGATTTTCGACAAGATCCTGGGTTGGTTCGGCTGACGTCCGCATAAAGGCAGAAGCACATGGCAAGGTTGGTCTTAAGCCTGGATGGCCAGGTAATGGCGGAATACAACATGAACAAGGAGCGCTACACCATCGGGCGCCTCCCTGACAATGACATCCGCATCGACAACGCTGCCGTCAGCGGACACCACTCGCTGATCATTAACATCCTCAATGACTCGTTCCTTGAGGACCTGAACAGCACCAACGGCACCTACGTCAATGGCAAGCTGATCAAGAAGCACGCCTTGCAGCATGGCGACGTCATCACCGTCGGCCATCACCAGCTGCGCTTCGTCGAAGACGACGAGCAGCAGGACGAATTCGAAAAGACCATGGTGATCCAGCCCTCCGCCCGACCGGTGGAGAAGCTGCGCACCGCGGTTGCGGAAGCCTCCGCCGGCAGCGGCGCCACCGGCCGCTCGCGCACCCTCGGGGACAATGCCGCGGCGCTGAAAAAGGCGAAGCTGCAGGTGCTGTCGGGCGCCTTCGCCGGGCGCGAAGTCGAGCTCAGCAAGGCCCTCACCACGCTCGGGCGTCCGGGCATCCAGGTGGCGGCGATCACGCGCCGCTCCGAGGCCTACTACATCGTGCACGTCGACAGCGGCAAGCCGGATGACTATCCGCTCCTGAACGGCACGCCAATTGGCCAGCAGGCGACCAAGCTGAACGACAACGACGTCATCCAGCTCGCCGGGGTCAAGATGGGGTTCTTCGTCGCCTAATCCATTGGGCGAAATCGCGTGCCGCGATTTCGCCGGACATCAGCTTCGTTTCCGCCGGCCAAAGGCGGGGCTCGATGCACATCCGCCGCAATCACCTCAGCAGCCGAGCACTTCGGGGCATGGGTGGCGCACGGACTTTGGCCGGCTGCGGCGGCGGTTGCGCCTATCGCAGGTCCAGCGGCACCCGCTGACTGACGCTGCACAGCAGTTCGTAGGGGATGGTGAGCGCGTGGCGCGCAACCTCCTCCACCGGCAGTCCCCGTCCCCACAGGATCGCGGGGGTGCCCACGTGCACCGCGGCGAGTTCCGTGACATCCACCGCGATCATGTCCATCGACACCCGCCCCGCGAGCGGCGCACGCGCGCCATTCACGAGCACCGGCGTGCCGCCGGGCAGGTTGCGCGGCAGTCCGTCGCCATAGCCGGCGGCCACAATCGCGATCGTGGCATCCCGCGGGGCGCTCCAGGCACCGCCGTAGCCGACCCGCTCGCCGCGCGCCACCCGCCGCACCGCAATAACCGCGGTCTCGAGCGTCATGACCGGCTCGAGCGCCAGATCACTCCCGGTGCCGTCCGCAAACGGGGATGCGCCGTAGAGCACGAGCCCGGGCCGCACCCAGTCGCAGTTGAGCTGCAGGCCGCCGAAGATGCCGGCGGAGTTCGCGATGCTGACCTGGTAGTCGAGGCCGGCGGTGGCGGCGCGAAAGCGCGCGACCTGTTCATTCGTGACGCGGCTGTCGCGCTCGTCCGCGCAGGCGAGGTGCGTGAGCAGGCGGATCTGAAACGGCGCAGGCTGCAGGCGCTGCACGCGGGCGAGCGTCGCCGCGAACTCGCGCACCGGGAACCCCAAGCGGTTCATACCGGTGTCGATCTTGATCCACAGCACGAAGCGGTGCGCTCCGGTCATCTCTTCGAGCAGCTCGACCTGCAGCGCATCGTGCACCACCAGCTCGAATCCGTGGCGCGCGGCTTGCTGCAGCTGCTCGGCGGTGAACACCCCTTCGAGAAGCACAATGGGCTGCGTGATGCCGGCGGCGCGCAGGCTCAAGCCCTCTTCCAGGCGCGCGACCGCGAAGGCGTCGGCATCGCCGAGCGCGAGTGCCGTCGGCACGAGCCCATGCCCGTAGGCGTTGGCTTTCACCACCGCCATGACGCGCGCGCGGCCGGTTCGCTCGCGAATGCGGGCGAGGTTGTGTCGCAGCGCCCGTGTGTCGATGACGGCCCGGATGAGCCGGCTCACCGCAACACGCCCTCCGCGTACGAATCGGAAACGTAGTTGGCGAAGCGGGTGAACTGGCCCTGGAAGGTCAGCAGAAACATGCCGATCTCGCCGTTGCGGTGTTTGACGAGATCGATCTCCGCGATGCCTTTCTTGGTCGTGTTGCGGTCGTAGACCTCTTCGCGGTAGATGAGCAGGATCATGTCCGCGTCCTGTTCCAGGGCGCCCGAATTATGCGACACCACTCCGTCTGCGAGCCAATTGGCGACGCCTGGAACAGTGAGATCGAAAACGTCCGCCTCGCCGGCGGGGGTGACCGCAACGACCCGATCCCAGAAAAGATCTGAGGAAGCCCAGGACTCAAGCTGCGGCGAGTCAAGGGCCTGCGCATAGCTCGCCATCTGCGTCCGGCTGGGGGCGAACCTGAAGTGCGACGAGCCACCGTATGACGTGCCGCGGATCGCGGCCATGGCGCGCTGGCTGATACCCTGCGTGCGCATCTCACCACGGACCGCCGCAAACATTTCCAGCGGCAGCGTGTCGACGTTCGTGTTGCCCCGAACGACTGACAAGCGCATTTCCAGCGCGGCCACCGGCTCCGCCTTGGGACCGAAGCCCCCAACGGTTTGTACAAAGGTGCGTTGCGCATCGGCGCCGCTCACGTGTACCGAATACAGGGGACGGTACGCACCGCTGTGAACAGTCCTGATGCGGGCAACAATCCCCAGACGCAGCAGCAAGGCAGCAACGTCGCGGGCCAGGTACGGGCTGCACGTTGAGAAGTTGACGTGCTCGGGATAGCCCACACCCGTCTTGCGGCGACTGATCGTCCCGTCGGTCGCCCATAAATGGCAGAGCAGCACCGCGATTTGGTTGTTTGGCAGAGTGAACACTGCCGGCGGCAGGCGCTTTTCGTGTGATCGCTGACCAAAGATGCCGAGATCCTTCAGCCACTTGCCGACACCGAAAGGCGACCAGCGGTTGCCATTGCCACTGATGACCAGTTGGTGCCAGTTGCCGACACCTTCGTAGCGTGTCACCCGACATCCGAACGCCTCAGCGGCACCGCGCACGGCACAGCTGTTCTCTTCGGAGGCGGTCGTGTACCGCAGCGGCTGATGCTTAAGATAGCTGCCGTCGCCGACGAGATGACCCAGCAGCACGAGCCAGTGAATTGGCCAACTCTGCGGCTCAAGAGGCTCCGGGATCCGGCGTGCAAGTGCGAGGCGATCGCCCGCCTGGAGCGCGCCCGCCGTTGTCCAGCCTGCTCCGGCCAGCAGCCGATGTTCAGGTGTTGCCCGAATCGATCTGCCACTGGCAAGCTCGACCTTGAGCACCGGGCGACACCCCACCTTCCAGACCTTGTCGGCTCGCGCACGAGTGAGGCGCTGTCGTTCGTCGACCGCCCACACCTCAGGTTCCTGGTCGACGAGATTTGCAATTGGCTCGCGACGCCCATCGGTCAGGCACACGAGGGTATCCCCGGTCACGCATTCACGAAGATCCGACATCACCGGCTTCTTGTGTTCGCGCTGCTCGACCGCGCGGTTCAGCTGCGACAGCGCGATCACCGGTACCTGCAGCTCCTTGGCGAGCGTCTTCAGTCCGCGGGAGATTTCGGCGATTTCGGTGGCGCGGTTTTCCTGCGTGCCGGGCACCTGCATGAGCTGCAGGTAGTCAACCACCACCAGATCCAGACCGTGCTCACGCTTCACGCGCCGCGCGCGCGCGCGCAGCTCGGTGGGATTCAGCGCCGGAGTCTCGTCGACGAAGATCCTGGCTTCCGAAAGCTGACTGGTGGCGCCCGTGATCCGCACCCAGTCGTCATCCGAGATGCGGCCACTGCGCAGGCTGTTGAGCGGCACCCCGCCGATCGAGGCCAGCATGCGCGTGATGACCTGCTCGGCGGGCATTTCCATGCTGAAGATCGCCACCGACGCTTTCGTGCCCGGGTGCACCGCCGCGTATTCGGCCATGTTGACCGCCAGCGTCGTCTTGCCCATCGAGGGCCGGCCGGCAACGATGACCAGGTCCCCGGGTCGCAGTCCGCCGGTGAGCTTGTCGAAGTCGGTGAACCCGGTAGGCAGTCCGCGCAGCTTGTCGGGGTTGTTGTGCCACTCATCGATCTGATCGATGACCCCCGGGAGGAGCGTGCGCACGGCCACCGCGCCCTCGCGCTTACGGAAGCTGCCTTCGGCTATCTCGAACACGCGCTGCTCGGCGCGGTCCACCAGCGCGCGCGCGGTCTCGCCGTCGTTGTTGAAGACCGCCGAGGCGATTTCGGTGCCGGCGCGGATCAGTTGCCGCAGCAGGGAGCGCTCGCGGACAATTTCGGCGTAGGCGCGGACATTGGCGGCGGTGGGCGTGTCGCGCGCCACCGAGCTTAGGTAAGCCAGGCCGCCTGCCGCCTCGAGCTTGCCGCTGCGCTCAAGGTGCTGGGACACTGTCACCACGTCGCAGGGCTTGCCTTCACCGGCAAGCGCGCCGATGGCGCCAAAAATCAGCTGATGGTCGGGGCGATAGAAGTCGCCTTCCGTCACCACGTCGGCGACGTTGTCCCAGGCCACCGGATCCAGCAGCAGGCCGCCCAGCACGGCCTGCTCCGCCTCGATCGAGTGCGGCGGTGCCGGCACGTCCAGCAGTGCAAGCGAGCCGGAGTCCCCACGTTTCGGCATTCCGGCCACTGTCACCCGCTTCGGTTCCGCTGTGCGACTACTCTTCCGCGACGATGGTCACGTGCAACGGCACGTCCACGTCGGCGTGCAGATGCAGGCTCACCACATGCTCACCCACGGTGCGCAGCGGACCTTGCGGCAGGCGCACTTCACTGCGCTCGACCTTGAAGCCCTCGCGCGTGCAGGCCTCCGCAAGATCGCTCGTGCCGATGGAGCCGAAGAGTTTACCCTCGGCGCCGGCCTTGGCGCTGATCGTGAGCCTGAAATCCTTCATGGCCGCGGCGCGTTCGGCGGCGGACGAGAGGTGCTCGCGCGCTAAACGCTCGAGCTCCGTGCGCCGCGCTTCGAAGCGCGCCACGTTATCGGGGGTTGCGAGCGTCGCCTTGCCCTGCGGCAGGAGGAAATTGCGCCCGAAGCCCGAGCGCACTTTCACGCGATCGCCGATATTGCCGAGATTGGCGACCTTCTGCAGGAGAATGACTTCCATCTCGATGCCCTTAATGCTGATCGGTGTACGGCAGCAGCGACAGGAAGCGCGCGCGCTTGATGGCGACCGCGAGCTGGCGCTGATAGAAGGACTTCGTGCCCGTAATGCGGCTCGGGACGATCTTGCCCGTCTCGGTGACGTAACCCTTGAGCGTGGCGAGATCCTTGTAGTCGATGTACTTCACCTTCTCGGCGGTGAAGCGGCAGAACTTCTTGCGCCGCGAGAAACGGCCACCGCCGCCGCCACTGCCGCCGCTGCTGCTGCTGCCGCCACTCCCACCGCGTGATTCTCTTTGCATGGCCATGATCTTTAAGTCCTCAATTCTGTATGGGGTCGCTGACGGAGATATCGTCGTCGTCCAACGGCGGCGCGGTGTCATCGCGCGCGCGCTCGCGGCGCCGACCACCCTCACCCTCCTCCTCCGCGGCCTTCGCCATCGGCGACGGCTCGGTCACGGCCTCATCCATGTTCACCACCAGGTGGCGCAGTACCGCGTCGCTGAAACGAAAGGCGCCGGTGAGCTCATCGAGCGTCTTTTGATCCGTCTCGACGTTCATCAGCACGTAGTGCGCCTTGTGCACCTTCGCGAGAGGGTACGCGAGCTGGCGCCGGCCCCAGTCCTCCAGGCGATGCACGTGACCAGCGCCCGCGGCGATCATGCCCTTGTAGCGCTCGATCATCGCGGGCACCTGCTCGCTCTGATCCGGATGCACGAGAAATACGATTTCGTAATGCCTCATTGAATGCTCCCTTTGGGATTAAGCCGCCCGGATTTAAGGCTGTCCCGGTGCGGCAAGGAGATACACAGCTTCAAGGCCTTGGCG
>Ga0210409_10003334_pt1 | contig 18104 bp, 8 predicted proteins | sample IncBWH17MmetaG_FD_161649 | JGI IMG/M metagenome (GOLD analysis project Ga0210409, IMG submission 161649) | Forest soil microbial communities from Barre Woods Harvard Forest LTER site, Petersham, Massachusetts, United States - Inc-BW-H-17-M | ecosystem: Environmental > Terrestrial > Soil >... | reverse complement strand
GGAGGTTGCGTGGATCGACTGGGTCGCGACGCGCCATCACCTCCGTGGTCTGGGATTGGGCCGCCTGGCGACGGCCGCAGCGACCAGTGCTGGCTTCACGCTTGGAGCCAAGTTGGCCTCATTGGAGGCCACAGCCATGGGCCTGCCGGTTTACTTGCGACTCGGGTTTCGAGAAATCGTGCGCTATCGAAACTACTGGCCAGCAGAATTTAGAAGTTGATTTTTCGGGCAGAAGCTTCCGGAGAGGAGAAGAGATGTCTCAGGTTTCTAGACTCGCCGCCAGAAACCGCCACACGGAAGGAAAAATCGCGGAGCGCGGAGAAAACTTTGAACATAAATCCGGATCTGCAATTGACTCACTCCAGTTTCGACAACTTGGATCCTAAGGGCCGACCCGTGCGTCGACTACTATCAGGCCTGCGGCGGATTGAGCGTCTCATGAATGCACTCAAGCATGGACGTGGATTCGCCGACCTTCCAACGGCCGTTCGATCCTTAGGCTGGTGAAGGACGACGGGCTCGAACCTACTGACTGCTTGTGGCAACCGAAGTGTTACTTGCAGATTCTCTCACGGTCTCGCGGCTCCGCTGAGCCAATCCTCGACGCTGGGTTGTCCCGGCGCAGGCTCCAGGCGACGCACGGCGAGCGGATCGTACTTCGTTTTTTGCTCGTCATTCAGCACGCCACGGATTTGCTCCACGGTGATCTGCTGAAGAGCTCGAACCCTTGCGATGCGGTCACTTCCGGAGAGGGAAGGGTCGTGGCGAATCCACCAAAATTCCTGACGTCTCTGCTCCAGAATCGACTTCACCGCCGACCGCTGCTCTTGATCTAATTGCAGGGCCTTGGTCAAGCGCGCCACGCGTTCATCCACAGTGCCTTTTCTTTCTGCGTGGTGCGCCCGAATGGCCGGCGCCGTGTCACTTTTCTGCTGCGTCCAAGCAGGCACACTTGACCCGAGCAATAGAAGCGACAGGACCAGATTCAGCAATCGGCGGACGCCTAGCGGTGGAGTACTGGTTGCCGAGTTAGCGAGGATTCGCAAATGGAAGAGTCTCACGCTGTTGCGGACATCTCTTTGCGTCAGTGCACGATCAGGCTGTTGGCACGGAAGAGCCCAATGGATACGTCAACAAAGTGGCCCGGTCTCACGAGCCGTCCTTTGTTGGAGAAGGCCATCCAATACACCTTGCCCGATTCCGGCGTGCTGCTTTGGCGCAGTTGCCCGACTTTTTCGAGAGAAGGAACCACGAGTTTGACTCCGGCTCGCGGGTCGATCAAGAACGGCTCGCTCTGCTTATCGTTCAGAACCCTGGCCTTGTTCGGATCGATTACCCGGTAAGTAAATTTGATGAGCTCGCCGGATTCGACTGACTTCACCGTTAAGGAATCGATGCCCCAGACGAGCGAGTAGAACTGTTGCGCGCGATTCGACAACTTTTTCGTCTGATAGCGGTAAGGAACAACGGGAGCGGATTTTGCGGTAGCAGGCGAAGTTGCGGACGGCGTCTGGCCCATCGAGGAGAAATGAAAGGCGAGCAGCGCGGCGATGGTCAGCACGAAGCGGTTGGAGGTTATCCTCAAGATTCCGATCCAGCCTTGTGCGTCTTGATCTGGCGTTTCGCGCGCTTCCGGTCTCGGTTCTCGCGTTGGTGTTGATGTGAGTGCCGGACTGTTTTTCTCTTTGGAGGAGTTCGGGGCAGGCGTCATCAACTTTGTATTTCGGCTGCTTCTCAGCGGCTGTTGTGATTGCATACTGCACCTCTTAGGCACTCTTGCCCAACGGAACATCGGCAAGTTCGTTCTAAAGGTGCTGCTCCGGGTTTTGGTCCGGAGCAGCGGGGTGACGGAGCGTTAGCTTTCGGCACGAACCTGCTAATTTCTCGTGCCGATAAGAGTGGACGACTGCGTCCCTGCGGCGTCGCTGACGGACAACGTCGCCGGTCCCTTCGCCCCAGCGGTTGTCGGTGTAAAGCGAACCGTGACAGCGCAAGCAGCTCCGGGAGCCAAGCTGGTTTGACCAAGCAGTTGACCATTGCCCGACGGCCCGCAGGTTGATAGGAAGCGGACGACAGTCCACTGATTACTGTTCGTGCCTCCCAGTGTTGCCTGCGTAATTCCCGTCAGGCTGACGTTGCCAGTGTTGGTGAGTGTGAAGACCTGCATTGGACCTGTAAGCGCACCGCAACCCAGCGCTCCCGTGCAGGACGTGTTCCAGGATGAAGGCGCAAGGCTTGCACTCACGACTGCGGCCACGCCCGTTCCGCTGAGACCGACGGGGGAACCATTCACCGCAACGTTCGCGGTAATCGTCAGAGTCTGGTTCACCGTTCCGGCCGCGGTCGGAGAAAAGACCACGTTGATGGTGCAGTTCGAACCCGCAGCGAGGGTCGTACCGCAAGTTCCGCCAGCGGATCCCGCCGGACGTGCAAAGGTTGGAGACGAGAAGGCCAGAGCGATGCCGGTGGCGCCGGCGCTGCCGGAATTCTGGAGCGTCAGCGTACGCGACGAACTGGTCGTCCCGGTTACGACATTACCGAAAGCCAGCGGTCCGCCCGTGACCGTGAGCACAGCCGAGGCGGGCCCGTTGAATTCGACGGCGCCGATGTCGACTGACCCGTTGGTCTTTCTCGGATTTTCGAAATAGTCATTGGCCGGCGCCGTCGCGTAAGTAGTACTGGAATTCGCAGCGGTGATATAGCCGATGGCGTTCGAACCTGAGGCCAGCGAGTAATCGGCCAGCACATTCTGGTTGCTCGGGTTGACCAGCGACAACGGACCCCAACTGATGTTGATCCAGTTGTTGCCCTCATCGACGGTGGCGCCCGCGGTCAGGTTGAAGACGGGCACGGGAACGTTGGTTTCGTTCGTACCCGGCGGCACCTGGTACCACAATCCGCCTGCACCCGGCGCCTCGGGCGGGATACGCGAGCCGTTGCAGTACTGGCGAACCACGCCTGCGCCGGTGAATGCCGTGTTGCCACGGAAGCCTGATCCGCCGCCGGCATAGCCCGTAGTAGAAGTAAGTACCGACGCCTGCGGCGCGAAGGTGACACCGGAGGAGTGGTTGCCCGGTCCGTGGTCGCCACGGAGACCAATATCCCAGTAGGTAGTTCCGGCGGGCGGAGTCACGCACTGGCCGGTAGCGGTTTGATTGAGGGCGGGCACGAGCGTGACGGTAGACTGCTGGCCGCCTGAACCCGGATTGGTCACGACGATGTTGAAGGCGCGGTTCTGCCAGAAGACATCGTTATAGAGAATCGGGTACGAGACCGACCGGCAGTTGCCGTTGTTCGCGTTGCTGCCCGAGAAATGGCCAGCAGGGCACGTGATGGTGGCCGGGAGAGACGCGAGGAACTCGGCACTATGCCCAGCACTCGAGAGTCCCGCAGGTTGTGGATCGGACAGGGGCACGCAGCTGCCGCTGCCGCCATTTTGATTCACGAAATCGGGTGGACAGGGAGTTGGAGCACTGGCCTGGGTTGCGAAGAAGGCGCCGAAGAGCGCGCCCGAAGACGCCGTACTGTCGTTCGAGATGATGGTGTTGTTGATCAGGTTCACGCCAATGGAGTCCTGCAACGACACGCCGCCTCCGTCCCAACCGGCTACGTTGTTGGCGATGATGTTGTTGGTGACTCGGACCGAATACCAACGGTCCGGATTCCTCGGGAAGCGGGAAACTTCCGCGCCGTTGACGCCCTGGAAGCGGATGCCGCCCCCCGAACCCGCCTCGGCCGCGTTCCCCATAATGAGGTTCGCGTTGATGGCCAGATTGCGGCCGATACCGTCGGCGACCGTGCCAAAGGCATGGTTGCAATCGACATCGGGTTCGCCGGGACAGATTGGATCGGTATCGGGGGCGCTCATAATAAGGAGGCCGCCGCCATTGCTCGGGGTGGTCGGGTTCGTGCTCTGGTTGAACAGGATAGCGTTGTGCTGGATGCTGGCATCCCAGATAAAGCCGAGCTGCGAAACTCCGGCACCATCGCCTGTGCTCATGTTTCCGCAGACCCAGTTGTTGTTGAACTGGTAGTTGTCAGCCCCGGTGCAGAATGCGACTCCGCCTGCACCCGAAGGCGTAGCAGAGAACAGTTCGTCGCCTTCGGAGGAGTTGGTCGTGACCGAGTTGTTGTGAACATTGACAAACCGGTCAAAGCAATAGGGCAGCTGCGTGTCTGTCGGAACACCACCGTTAATGCACGAACCGGGGTCGGGGTTAGCCGTGCCCTGGAGGTAGGCGTCCGGATGTTCTCCTTGGCCAACCGTGATGCCGCCGGCGAGAGTTCCCTGGTTGTTGGTGACACGATTGTTGGCGATCTCGAGGTTGTGGGCCCATCCGTGGACGTAGATGCCGCCGCCACCCTGAGAGCTGTTGGTCACCGTCAAGCCGTCAATGCGCGAGGGGTTGCAATAGAAGTCGCTTGGGAACGCGTTGCAGTTTGTGTTGTTCGCGTTGTTACCTGTCAGAAGGATCGTGCCGGCGGGGAACGTGTCGGCATCGAACTCCGTGTTGTTGTTCGGGAATCTCACGCCCTTGGACAGGACCGTGATTCCCGCTCCCTCATAGGCACCCATGAGGGTTGGCTCTTGCAGTTGCTCGGCGAGGTTGCCGTTCAGCGTGGCAGTCCAGCCCACCGTGGCTTCCAGAGGCAAGCGGTCAACTTGTGGGTTGGAAGCAGACGCATTCCATCCAGCCCAACCCGCGCCGCAAGCGGGACTCCACGAGTTATGGACTCCGTCAACACCGAGGCCGAACAAGCAAACGACCCGTTGCCGCCAATCGTTCAGCTTGCCCGCCGGATGCGCATTGGCGTCGATGATGCTGGATGCGGCTCCGACACCTTGCAGACGGACCGGCTTCCACATCAGCAACAGCTCGCTGTAGGTTCCCGGCGGGACGATGATGAGATCGCCGGGCTGTGCCGCGTCGATGGCCGACTGGAGCGACTGGCCGGGCGCAAGCCGAGTCGGAGTCTTGCCGGCAATCGTGACGGTCACGGTGTCGATGGATTTCTTACCGTTGCCCGCGGTGATGACCAACTGACCGCAGCGAGCCGAGTTCCCGATGCTCTGGGGACTCGTCCGCTGCAAGATCTGGCAACTCGATTGGTTCGAGGTGAGGCTTGGCACCGTCACGGTGATCTGCGTATCGCTCCAACCGGTGATGGCTGCCGGCTGTCCGCCGATGGTCACGCTCGAGACCGCCGTGCAAGCACCGCCAACGCTGGTGCACTGGCTGCCGAAGCCGTAATGGCGCGTGGTCGTCTTCTGGTTCCAGGGCGCAGTCGAGGACCGCGGACCCGAGTAGCCGTAGTTGTTGACACTCTGATCGCCCAACGCATGGATGGTCAGCGTGTGGCCAGCCGCGCTCACCCACGGGCCGACGCCATCACCATCCACTTCCGCGACGGCAGGAGTGAAGTCCCGGTACGCGCAGTCAGGATGGTTGTAGCCTTCCGCAAAGGCGGTCGTCGGAATGACCGGCGTGTCGAAATAGCCGGTCTGGCCTGGCATAAACGGCAGCTCGTAGCAGAACTGGCTGTAGCTGGCCTGATACAGCGGGTCGGCCGCGACAGTGGTTCCGCGATCGTTCATGCACATCACCATCATGTTGGGGATGTAGCCGCTCGGATCGGGCGGATTCACCGAGAAGGTGGAGTAGTTCAGACCGTTGTAGATGCCCCACTGGTCCGAGTACACGCGAGAGATCTCGTTTCCGTTCCAGTCCTTGATCGAGACGGGCAGATTCGCGGGCGAGAACTTTTCGCCAAAGTGCGGCGAGAACGGATCGAACTCGGAGGTGAAGTCATCGGTGATGATGCCGGTGAAGTGGCCGGCGACATGGGTCGAGGTGAAGACGTAGAACTTCGCCAGGACCGACATCTGATCTTCGAGAACCACTTCCTTGCGATCACAGAGGTTGCGGGTTGCACCGGCAAACGGAGCATTCTGTCCCGAGTTCGGGAACAGGCTCATGTAGTCGGGAACGATGCGAGATTCGCCGACGCACGGCCAGAAGGTTTCAACGCTTCCGGTATCGCCTTCGTGCCGAGGCGATGCGCCCAGATCGGTGGTTGAGTTCAGTGGGTTGTTGGCGTTGTAGTTTGCGGCGATGGTGGCCTGGTCGGGCATGATGAAGATATTGCCGAATCCGGCCAACTGCGTGGTCACCGGAGCTTCATAGGTGTCGCCGAGCAGGATGTTCTTATCTTCTTCTTTCACCAGCTCGTAGCCGGGTGGAACGATCATCTCGACCACGTATTTGCCGGCAGGCAACATCGGCGTCCCATTGACAGGGTTCGCGATGCAGATCGTGCAGTTGGTTCCGGCCAGAGACCCGGGAGTGGCGTTGGTTGTGCCGGTACCGGTCGGCGCGCCCGTCGACGGATTCCGATCGACAACACTGGGGAACTGATACATGCCGTCGTAGGGAGCTGGTTGGAGCTGGTTCCAGTTGTGCATGCCGTCGTAGCACTTGAACTGGGCGTTGTTCGGCAGAGCCGTGGCGGCAGGCCCTCCATGCTGCGAGTTGTACCAGTCGAGGTACGACAGCTGGCTATTCAGAGTGAACATGAACAAGCCAGTCGGATCCTGACCAGGGCAGTTCATGTTCGGAACATGGTCGGACCGGAAACCTTGCGCCCAATCGTCCCAGCTGCTGGTCTGCGTGGTATCAACCATCGTGAGGGAGCGGCTGCCATCTGGCGCGGTACCGGCCTGGTAGAGGTTAATGGTCACGTGCGGAATCATCGGTTCCCACGTCAACTGCAGCAGCAAGGCCGGATCGTCAAAGGGACGAGTCGAGGCGTACACGACGTGCCCGCGGATGCCTCCGTTTTCCGCAGGAGCCGTGGCCGTCGCAGCCGCGAATGGCTGCTTGCCGAATTCGAGATACTGGTTTTGTCCCGCAAAACTCTGCCATCCGTAACTCAAGACCCACGGAGGATCGATGCGGCCGGTGGAGATGTTGCTCGTGGCACTGCTGCCAGGGCCGTTCACGATCGAGAAGCCAGAGCAATCCCCGTTATCGCAGTACACCGATCCGGGGAACCGCAAGTTCGTTGGCAGCGAGTAGTCTTCATGCGTTCTGGCCAGGTTCGGCAGCAGCGATGAGCTTCCGCAGGCCGGATAGCCGGAGACTCCGCATGAGGACGATCCGTCCACCGGTCCGCCGGCGTCGTTGATGACGTGCGTTCCGGTGTTTTTATAGCGGGTCGAATCCGTCTCCATCACATACCAGTTGAACAGCGGGAAAACTTCGTTGAAGCCAGCGTAGCCTTGCAGGTCCGTGCTGTTCAGGTTGGAGATGCTTCCATCGCGGAAGCGAATGTTCGTTGGCACCAGGGCGAGTCCAGGCTCGTTGGGCTGGGACACGCCGTCTCCGTTGAGATCGATGAATGTCCTCGTGTAGAGATTGTTCTTCCAAGCGTGCACGGCAATATCACCCATGTTGCAGGTATTTCCTGAGCAGTTGGTGTGTCCTGTGCCAGTGCCGACACGAACGGGAGTAGTGATGCCGTCCACGATCTGATCGTTCCACTGATCGAAGACGGTGACCCGCCAGTCTCCGGCCGGGATTCCAGACAACGTGAAGGTTCCGTCATCGGCGCACTTGGTGAAGCTGATGTCCCCTCCATCCGGACTGCCGAGACTGATGTAACACTGCGTGTACGAGAAAGTGTCGCGCGTACTCGTGCTGTACAGCCTCTCGTCGGCGGGCCGGCTCATGTGAACGCCTGTAACTTTACCGACGACGGAATAGGTGCAGGCAGGAGCGCCGGCGCCAGTGCAGAGCCCGCGGCCGAAGTCGTTAATCCATTGGGGATTCGCAAAACCCATGGAAACGTGATAGCCCGCGGGGCCGAACTCCTGGAAGTAACTCGGCTCACCAACCCGGAGGAATGATTCGAGATCCTTGCCTCCGTCAAGCGTATTGGTCTGGAGCCACTCTTCACCGCGGGCGATACGATCCGCGGCAGGTGTGGCAACGATGCCGTAGCGTCCGGGAGGCAGATTCACAACAACGGCCTGGCCGGCCAACGGGGAGAGAGTCACGCCGTCGGATTCGTACTGGGGGCACACGGGAATCACGCCAGTGATGCCTGTGGGGCTGGCAGTCCCATCAAATCCGGTACGCGTATTCGCTGTGATCGGACAAGCGTCGATTCCGGGATTGGTCGGGTCGGGGGTTCCCGCAAGACTGTTCGAAAGTGGCTGTCCGAATTCGTCGTACGTCATCTGTCCAGCGGCATCGCCAGTTCCGCCAACCAGGTCCATGATGGTGATGTTGAAACCGCCGAGTCCGGGCTCATTGGGGGAGAGCGTATCGATTCCACCGCCAGCGTCGTGCTCACCGTTGAGCGGGTGATCATCCTCGAAAACAAATACCGAGAGTTTCGCTGGGGGAACCGGCAACGGCTCAACGACGACGGTGACCGGTTGCCACGAAGCGGTGGTGCTGTTGTAGACGACTTGGGCGCCGCCCATCTGATGGCCGGGATCCATCGCGTCACCCGGCAGCACGGAGATGTAGTAGCGCTTGGTCGGATCCAGAACAGCCTGACTCGGATCAACGGCGGCTTTCGTCGAACCGGGTCTGCACGCACCATTGCCCACGTCGCACACCGACGCGGTACCGAGTACGCTTTGCCCCGACTCGCACGAGGCGGTTCCTACGCATCCTTGCGCAACCACCGGCATATAGCTGGTGTGAAAATTGGTCCCGAATGTAGGAAGGACACCGTTGGTTCCCGTCGGACATCCTGCCGCGGGTGGGTTGGTGGTGCAATTCGGATCGATATAGAACGTACGGTCTTCTTCGATGATCCAGCGATAGTCCTGCGGGCTGAGCGCAGCTTTGGTCTTGCCATCCACCAGCGTTACGGCCAAATTGCTTGCTGCTGGGAAGCGGACCGTCACCGTCGCAGTGCTGGCACTCGGAGTTCCCTGCGAGTTCTCCGGCTTGAAGGTGAAGGTGTAGTCGCCGGGCGCGTTCACTGACGCGTTGAACCCACCATTCGAATCTACGCTCACCGTTCCGGACGGGCTCATGGTTCCGGACACAGAAGGCGCATTCACCGTCAACGGGTAGCCTGCTGCATCTTTACAGAACGCAAGAATCCCCGGTGGCTTAATGCTGAGAGTGGTGGCCACGGTCGAGGTGTAGGTTGGGGTTGGAACGCTGCAGCTAATTCCGCTGCCTGCCTCGACCGTCGCCGCACCCAACGTCACAGTGGCGCAGGTTGGCCCCGAAGTGGCACCGTTGCCGCAGTACTGGAAGGAACCAGATCCAGCGGAGGCAACGAAGGTGAATGTGCCATCGGTGTTGAGAGTAAGCGTTCCTCCCACCACGGTGCCCGTGACGACCTTCACGCCCGAAATGTTGATGTCATTCGCAATCACGCCCTTGGCAGGATCCGAGACGCTAAATGTCTTTCCAGAAATTACGGAATTGTAGGTGTCCGGATTCGCGGCCGCAGCTCCGAGCACAGGAGCCGCCGGAACGGACGCACCATTCACGCCGATGTACGCGAGCATCCCCGAATCACGCGCAGTCGTATTGCCGGAGAGGCTTAAGTCGCGAGCGAAGATTGGGACCGGCGGTCCGCCAGCAGCCGGGGCGTTGATCATGACGTCGTATGTCTTGCCTGGGGCGAGAAAGACTTCGTTTTGAACGCGGGGCACACCCGGCAACTTGTTGCCGTCTTCCGCGATCAGAGCGAATCCCGACGCCGCGGAGGCACCCGTCTGCACGCCCACGATCGAGGGCACGTGCATCCGCAAGCCCGCGTTCACGAGTCGCACGAGCACGCTGGCATTTGTGGCGACGCTCGCCGGTGTGGTGGAAAACAAAGACGCGGCCGCATTCGAGCGATCGAACGCCACTCCATTAATAAGGTAGTAACGCGGAGAATAGTTGACGGCCGGCGGATAGCACGTGTTGTAGTTCGAGGAGCTAGGATTTCCGCATTGATTGGGCTGCCCGGCCCATACTCGCGTTTCGTCGAAACCCGCAGTGTTGACGGCGTTACTGACGGAGTTGTTCTGGACCGGATCAATCTCGCTGAACAGAAGCGAGAGTTCCGCGCTATAAGTCACGCTCGGATAAGCCGTGCCCGGCGTGCTGCCCGAAGGAGCCTGAGTTACGACGACCATTCCATAGAGTCCCATCGGACCCTGGATCGATGGGTGCGTGCCCGACTCGAGAAGATAAGTACCCGGGTGGAGATTCCCGGCAGTCCACGTCAGCGCGGTTGGCGACCCGCCAGCAGGCACTTCCGTGGAGAACGACTGTACGCGCGGGCCTTGAGCGGGCGGCGTATTCGTCGCATCACTACCGGCCGCGGGCCAGGTGATGGTCTGCGGCGGATGATTTGGGCTGGCGGTATAGCTGCCGGGCGTTCCGAGACCGCCGCCGAGCTGTCCCACAATCGTAAGAGAAGTCGGGATGTTCACGCCCGACGCGGGGAAGGACAGAGTATTCGCCAGGTTGATCGTCAGTCCTTGCCCGCTGGGCACCGTGATCACGACTGGCGACCAGCCTACCGCGGACGGATTGAGCTTGGCGCAGGTCGCCGTGGAACCGGCCACCACCGCGCCGCAGCTGTAGCCCCACATCGGAACGATGGTGCCGTCGGGCAAGTTCGCGGTCGTTGACCCCGCGGTCAAATTGACCTGTTGCTGTCCATACAACATGCCCCCGGAGACGAGGAGAATCGTGACTGCCAGGACCGCTGTCTTCAAAGTTTTGAGATAGTTGGATCGCATGCTCTTCTCCTCAGTTAGTTCGACTCGTCAATCACAAATTCCCGGGAATCGACGAGCATCATCATCATCATTCCGCCCGGGAAAATGTTGTTGGTAGTGATCTCGCGCTCGTTGTGCGAATGCCACATGAAGGCAAAGCCGGCCTCGTCGGTGGGAGAGTTTGCGATGGTGCCAGAGGGAGGGGTTGTTCCGGTGGTGCCGACGGCGCGGATTGTGGCTTCGGGTCCGAGATAGGGACTGCCGCCGTACCATGCACCGTTGGCGAAGATGTTGGGATCGGGCAGAGTCGCAGGACCGCCACCCGCAATAGCGCCTACTGGCGTAGTTTGCAGGGGCTTGTTGTGGTCCTGACACCACTCGAAATAGTTGATCGCGTTCGGATCGCCCGTGTTGTAACCGTTGGCGTCGGGCACACAGCTAGCAGTCGGCGTTGCCGTGGGACCGTGACCGAATGGATCCCAGTTCAGACCTTTGCCAGTCCAGTAGTAAATTCCGTCGATGGATTGGCCCGGCGTCGTCGTAGTGGTGAAGAGCAGCGGACCGGCCAGATTTGTCTCAGGATTAGTCGCGCTGGGAATCAGATTGCCGTCACGCGCCAGAACGCGCACGTGGTTGCCGTGCTCGTGAAACGGGTGCTGCCAATGGCCCTGGCCGATGATGCGCAACAGCACGAGTTCCCCAGGATGCATGTGCGGATTTCCGTTGTAAGGCTGATGCGGATACTCGGGTGCATAGTTCGGATCCATGAGATCGGGCATCGAGCGCCCGTTCACCATGAAATAGGCAGGAACGTAAGGCTCGGTCGCGACGCTGAGCGCCGCCGGGCACGGCATTCCCGCTGTGGGCACGCACGAGTTGATGAGGGCCAGTTGTTCCTCGGCCTGACGATGGACCCTTGGATCTATCTCAGAAAACTGGAAGAGATACTCCCGGTCATAGCAAGCTCCGGGATGGTTATAGGCAGCGGCCGCAAGCCGGAAATTGTGCTCGCCCCAGTGAGCTTGTGCCGACAGATTGGAGGTGTGCACGCCACTGCTGCATGCCGCGGGAACGCTGCTGGGCACCACGATGATGGCACCGTAGAGGCCCATCTCGACTTGCAGATCGCTTTGTGTCCCGCTGTAGTAGGATCGCGTTCCCGGAGAAGTTGCGGTGAACGTGTAAGTGACGGTTCCGCCCGGTACTGCCTCTTGCGTGAGCAGTCCCGCGACGCCGCTACCCGCTGGAGAGCTCACCTGAAAACCTGGAAACAGAATGGAGGTGTTGCCGGCCGCGGCGGGAAGATTGTTGGTCAGGGTAATCGTGACTGTCTGGCCTTGCGTCACGATCAAAGTGGGGCCCGGCACCTGCATATTGCTGCAGGACGAACCTGAAATCGCCGACGGGGCATACCCGCTCGGGGCGCCATTGCAACCGTACCCCCACGAATAAATCATCGAGCCGTCAGGCTGGGTGATGAAGGCAGGCTGCGCCGTTAAATTGAAGGTTGGACCAGTGATTCCCGGCGCCGCAGCATAAGCGGCAGGCGCTCCCAGCAGTGCAATCATCACCAGCAGGGCCAAAACGAATTGTGTTTTTGCTTTTCTTGTGTGCTTCAGCATGGTCATGGCTCTCCTAGTTGATTCGCACTTCCGTCATCAGCCCGCCGAAGTTCTCCGCGTCGTTCGACAGGTGATCGAGATTGGGGGTGTAGAGAAAGAACACGCTGCCCGGGGGATACTTCGTGGTGTCGCTGGCGTCGAGGATGACGTCGATCGATTCGCCTCCGGCCAGTGTGATGGAGTTTGTCGCGTAATAGAGGTTGTTGCCCGCCTGGTCGCGAAGCAGCTTGGCGTTGATGCCGATGACCTGCATCGGAATGCCAAGCGAGGCGAGTGTTTGATATTCGGTCACGTCCAGATCGGCGATGCGCAACAGCGCGCGGCCGCCGGCCGGAATGTTGACGATCGACGTGAGGGGCTGCGAGAAGTGGTATGCGCCGTCCGTCGTCTGCGTTTGCAGAGGACCTGGAGTGACCGTGTCCGGATAACTGCGCCCGTTCAACAGGAAATACTTGTCCTTCATGTCGGCGAAACCTTCGGGGTTGAAGGTCATGCCGACAAAGTGGAAGTTGGGATCGAAGCCGTGAATCTGGAGCGGATATTCGACGTCGTAGTAGGTTGAACCGTCGCCGTCGTTGTAGGCGTATTTGCCGGTCGCCGCTCGGGTCGCTGCATTCGCAGTCGCGGGCAGCGGGTTGCTGCACAAAATGTCCGCAAGCGCATTGCAAGCCGTGCGCGGATCACCCTGCTGTAGTTGGAGCGCCGCGTAAAGGCTGCCTCCGACCGGCACGCGATTTTGCCGTGGCCGCACATAGATCTGGCCGACCATGCCCATTTGTAGGTGTTCGGGCGGCGTAATGTGGCAATGCCAGAAGTAAGTGCCGGCATCGGGCGAAAGATAGTAGTAAGTGAAGCTTCCACCGATGTTGATCGCGACCGACGCGTCGGGAACGCCGTCGTAGAACGCGGAGGCATTCGGATAACCGTGGAAGTGAACGGTGTGTTGCTCGAACAGATCGGGCCGCATGACCTGTCCGACGTTGGTCAGGGTGAGAAAGAACTCGTCATCTTCATCGAGGGCCATCAGCGGTGCGGGCATGTTTCCGTTGAGAACGCCGACGTCCATGATGGGACGCGGGTCCACGTGGCCGGTGAGACATGGGGCGGTGCAAGAACCTTTGGCGATGGCATCGAGGTCAGGCGCCAGTCCGACAGCTCCGTTGTAGGAGAACAAGCCCCCGGCACCCACCGTGGTTGCCGGGTCCCCAGGCAGTAGCGTGCCCGGATATACGGTGTTGAACACATTTGGGAACTGAGTTCCCGGCAAGCCTTTCGCAATGTCTGCGAGGCCGGAGAGAGGGCCAAAGGCAAACAGATATGTTTGACTCCCGTCGCCCATGGTGGCGAAACCGTCGCCACCGGAAATCTGCTGGCACTTGATGGCGCCGTTTACATTTGCAGACGGCACCAGGTAGCCGTTCGTGCCCATGCTCAGCACCGTCGGGCCGTTGTAAACGGGCTCTGCATTGTTATTTGCCGCCGTTGGGTGAGTGATGGTTTTGACGGGGCACTGAATCTGGAATGATTGAGCGAGTCCGGCCGTCGCGCCGAACGCGATCACGAGAGTTAGCAAACAAAACCTACACAGCTTGCAGATCGCCATGCGACCTCCTACCTGTTCTCAACACCTGGGACACGAGTACTGCGGCGGGCGTGAGACTTCGATTCACTCCGCCCGGTGGCATTTCATGGTTGTGACGGCAAGGCGTAGGGCCCCACAGCACTACCCCTGGGAGAGACTCAGAACAAACTGCTGCGTTCCTGGGGGACGAAATTGTTGCGCGATATGAACCGGTCTTCGGCCAGCGGATCCGCGATGACAGCGCAGCATTCACTGCATTGCCACTGCGCCGATTTCTCGTTCCACCACAGTTCGCTGGCGCAATGGTCACAGGTCAGCAATGGGTCGACGCTGATGACAAATCCACACCTGCACTCCCACTGCAAACCTTCCTTGCTCCACACCATGTCAGCTAAGCAATGCGGGCAATTGACGGCTGTCACGGATCCTCCTGATTTGCGAGCCGGCAATCTTTCGCGGGGCAGTCAACCGCTCGGCGCTTGATTCGCACACGTCCGCCGAAGCGAAAGACTTGTTCATCCGCAAAGACTGGCACTCGCGCAGTTCAGATGTGGGGAGGGTTCATCTTCTGTGACGTGGGGGTTGCCACAGACTTTCCACGAAGAGAGGACTGACCACCACGACGCCTCTTCGTGTCAAATCTTTGTAAGGTTTTTTACAAATTTTGGGCATCCTGTTCAGGGGGGAGATTGAGCCCGAAAAGGGGGGAGAAGGCCAAGAGGTGGCCACAGGAATCAAGAAGTCGTAATGATCTTTTTGCGAACGGCGTAGAGCACGATTTCCGCTGTGCTATGCAATCCCAGCTTCGACATGATGTTCGCACGATGAGTTTCCACCGTCGTAAGACCGATGTTCAGGATGCGAGCCACGTCCTTGTTCGTCTTTCCCTCTGCAAGCAGTTGGAGAGTTTCCTTTTCGCGCTCGGTGAGCAGATCGTATGAATCGGTCACGCCGCGCAGTTGTAGTTGCCGCATGTAGTCCTCTACCAAAAGCTTGGCGATCGTGGCGCTGAAGAACGGCTTGCCTTGCGTTACGGCTTCGACCGCGCGAACGATCTCGGTATCGGCGGTGTCCTTCACCAGGTAGCCTCTGGCTCCCGCGGCGAGTGATCGAGCCAGATAACTCTCGTCGGAATGCATGCTGAGCAGGATGACGGCGACATTGGGAAAGCGTTTGACGATCTGAGCCGCGGCATCGATCCCGTTGAGGTTGGGCATCGCGATGTCCATGATGACCACGTCGGGCTTGAGTGTCTCAGCTGCGCTGACGGCCTCGCGTCCGTCGGCAGCTTCTCCCACTAACTGAAAATTTTCGCCTTGCGCCAACTGCAAGGCGATTCCCTTTCGCACAATGCCATGATCATCGGCCACGAGGATTCGTATTTTTTTCATTGCGCGGCCTCGTGTGGAATCGGGATCTGCAATATCAGCCTCGTTCCCTTTCCCACACCGGTCACGATTTTTACCGAGCCGCTCAATTCGGCAACCCGCTCTTGAATCCCGAGCAATCCAATCCCTTTCCGTGAACTCTCGAGGTTGTCGAATCCGATCCCGTCATCCTCGACGGTTGCCATGAGCTGTCCTGGTTTCGCATCGACCTTGACGTGAATGGAGCGAGCATGCGCATGTCGAACGGAGTTCGTGAGAGCCTCCTGCACGGCGCGATAGATACACGTGCGCTGTAATTCGGGCAGATTACTCATCTCGCCGGAGAAATCCATGGAAACCGGAATCGATGCACTGCGGCTGATCTGTCGTCCTTGCCATTCCAAGGCTGGCCGGAGCCCGATATCGTCGAGCATGGACGGCCTAAGTCCCATGGCAAGATCGCGGATCACACCCAGCGACTCGCTGTTCATCCGCTTTGCCTCGCTCACGCGTTTTGTGAACTCTGAAGGAACCTCCGGAACCGACTCAAGCGAACCGAGCTCCAGACTAACGGCCGTCAGCGTTTGTCCGACAGCGTCGTGGAGTTCACGGGAGATAAATTTTCGCTCGGCCTCCTGCGCACCGACCAGCCGCCGGGAAAGCTGACGAAGCGCGGATTCTGCCTGCTCTAACTGGCGGCGATGAAGTTCCTTGCGCGCATCGATGCTGACAAAGCCTTCAGTTGCGGCGATTGCCACGACAACGCCGAGTAGCATCGTCAGAAGCAGTCCACCCGTCAGAAAGCGTTGAAAGGAATTTTGACTCGCCTCAAGCCGCTGCTGGTCCTTGTTCAAGTCCTCTTCGTTGAGATTCGTCAGGCGATCCGCAAGCGAGACCACGTTGCTTCTGCTGGGGACGACATCATGCTGCAGAAATTGCTGACCAAGTTTTGCTTTTTCGTCCACCGTCCAGCGAAAGATCGGGGAAAGAGACTGCCAATAGGTTTCCACCTCGGACTTCAGGCGGTCCAGTTCGAGCGTTTCTCGCTCGTCAAGCTCCGGTTCGAGTCCGTGAAGGTCGCGGCGCATGGAATCGAGCAGAGAGCTCATCTGTTGCTGGTAGGTCAACGTGTGTTCCGGCGCGGCATCGAGCAGGTAGTCCCGAACCACCAACTCACCAACGTACATCTCTTTCGTCAATCTCTTCAGGAGGAGATCAGCGCCGAGATAACTCCGATGCGCCGCGATCATCTCGTCGTGTATGGCCCTGGCTCGGCGCATGACCCAATACCCATTGCCGCCAACCAAGCCTAGCAGCACGACGAAACTCAGAACCGGCAGTGCCCATGGGGGTAGTTTCATTGATTCTTGTACCCGTAGCCCTGAAGTGTGGTGTTAGAAACAGCCACCGCCTGTGGTCCTAACGATTGTGACCCTGAATTTACATCGCGGTACGCTCGCGTTTGCATTTTCCGAGCTTGTACCAGCGTGGGCCAGTCTAGTCGGAGATAGCGATCCTCCGATGCGTTTGGTTTCAATGTTAAGCACTTCTTCCGACAAAGGGAATGGAATGGTACCAACGCGAAGTCGTCACGCCGCTACTGCGTCCCGCGTGAACAGCTGTCGGCGCGCGGTGTCACAAATCGCGATAATGGCAGGGTGCTTCAGCTTCCTCTCGATCGAGATCGCGTAGAAGCGATTGCGCACGTCAGAGGTACGACCAATCCGATGCAGACTCTCGTGCTTGAGCTGATTCTCGAACACCGAGGGAATCGGAAAGACTCCTCGCCCCGCCTGTCCAAAGGCACGAAGGAGTGCATAATCCTGAAATTCTCCCGTTAACACGGGTCGTACGCCATGCGCGTCCAGCCAAAGATCTAGGCTGCGGCGGATAGCAGTGTTCTCCGCGGGTACGAGCAACGGGACCTGATGAAGAGAGTGTGGAAAATCGCCCTTCAGGCTCTTCGCCAATTTGGGACTCGCGACGAAGGTCGTGCCGCATTCGCCCAGGAGGTGATTGTACGCTTTGATTTTCAAGTTGGGGTTGATTGGTACATCGGATAACACGACGTCCAGCTGATGGACTGCCAGTTGCGACACCAGCTGATCGGAGCTGCCTTCCCGGCAGACAATGCGAACCGGCTCGGGCAGCCGGAAGGCAGGCTCGATGAGCCAGTGCGCGATCATCTTAGGAACAACGTCAACCACTCCGACCACTAAGCGCAAAGGCCTGCCGGTTGGCCGATCTTTTACGGTGTTCGTCAGTTCCTGGCCGAGGGCAAAGATCTCCTCTGCGTACCCGAACACGACGCGGCCCATCTCAGTCAAAATGAGATTCCTGCCTGATCGAGACAGCAATCTTTCACCAAAATGTTCTTCGAGGCTACGCAGCTGGGTGCTGATTGCGGGCGAAGAGACGCGCAACTCCTCGCTGGCCTTGCGGATACTTCCCGTCCGAGCCACCGTAAAGAAATATCGTAGATGATGGTAATTGAGCCACTCCATCGCCATCGCGGCAGGCGTTCCAAAACAATCGAGGTATAAGGATCGACCACTTCTTATTATCTCCAATGCTGGCGAATCGACTGGAAGGCTGCGAAATCGACAAACGGCCTCGCGGGCAAGAAAAACCATCTGATCACACCCCCATAATTGTCACACTATCTGATCTGCCATAATCTCCCAAAGACCCATGTTCGGCTGTTCTTATGTATTCCGTTGCGACATAAACTACCCACTGGAGGGCAGGAAAATGGAATACGTGATCGGTGTGATCCTAACTTTGGC
>Ga0210409_10003333_pt1 | contig 18106 bp, 16 predicted proteins | sample IncBWH17MmetaG_FD_161649 | JGI IMG/M metagenome (GOLD analysis project Ga0210409, IMG submission 161649) | Forest soil microbial communities from Barre Woods Harvard Forest LTER site, Petersham, Massachusetts, United States - Inc-BW-H-17-M | ecosystem: Environmental > Terrestrial > Soil >... | reverse complement strand
CCCGCGTTCGACGGCTCTCCTGCAACACGGTCAATGAGTGTAATGCGATTTTACGCCAATCATTGCCGACGATCAGGGGCATCAGTTCCCATCAATCTTGGCTTTCATCACTTGGTGAGGTCACATTGCGGATGAAAGAGTAAGGACTTTGCGCTTCTGGATCGTCAGGCCACCCTTTGCCGGATGAATTCGCTAGTCGAGAGAGTCTCTCGATGTCAGTCTGCTGGATGGATTTTGTCACCTCACAACGCGAGGTGTTCAGGATCTTGGCCCCGATTGCCTTCAGATAATCAGCTACGGCTGCGGCTTCAATCAGAACCTTTCCCGACCCCGCCCAATGGCGGTCTTCCGCATTCTTTTTTACACCGGACACCCAAAATGCTTCACCGGATTCCATATCAACGTAATTGCCGCCCGATTCGCCGCGCCGCTGCCCCTTAAGCTTCATCAACCCTCTGCCGTTGAAGTACAGCGTTCGACCGGTCTTCGATGAAGTCACGTAGCCAATCCAAGCGGGGCCGTTATCGGAATGGCCGCTCTTAAGCTCGACGTACCTTAGGAGTTTCACGGTTCTGAGTGTGCCACGCGAACTGTGGCCCAATCAACTGTTGTAATCAGGCGTTATCACAACTTTGCGTCTTTTGTTCGCCAGACAGGCGAAAGGAAAGCGCAAACTTGTGCTATGGCGATGTTACGCCAGCTAATTTCTTCCCGTAGCGCCGACACCAACGTTTAGGACGCGTTCTAGGATGAGCCGTTTTCCACCGAGCTCACCCGGACTCCTGTCCTGTTGGAATTGTCCCCGCAAGGCCACCGCGACTGGGGAGGCAACAGCTTTCTCAAAATCAATGTATTTGCTGTCCTTCAGTGGCTGAGCAGACTCTGGCTCATCCGCAACCACGACGCTGCCTTCGCAATGCGACGAACGAAGCAGCTTTAGACCGCCAACTCTCTGCACCGTCCCAGAAACGTTGACGATACGGCTATCGAAAGAGGCCGAATTGCTGATGACAGTGCAGATGTCGATGGGCGGGCTTGTTTCATCAAGGACAAAGCTCACCGCAACTTTTGTTCGGAAGGGAACGGGTTTTCCGCCACGAAATAGCGGGTCCCATTTCCATCTTTGCACCGCTTCCACAGCCGATTGAATGAGAATCGGCGAGAGCATACAGCAGTAATCGTCGCAGCCGAGCATCTCGACTGAGCCCGTCTTTCCTACCACGACATCGAGCGATACCACGCCCTGAATCCATGCCTCACGGGCAGCTGGCGGGTATAGCGGTTCGACAATCTTTGTCGGGTGCTTCTCCAGATTGGGGACGTCGACGACTCCTGCTATGCTCTGAGGCAGCTTCCGCACGCCCTGCGCGGCGGCGAAGTTGCTTAGGAGCACGAGTCCGAGAACCGCAGCGACAGATTGGCTCATGTCCAGATTAGACACCGACATGCCGACAGGTGGCTAGATTACTGTTCCAAACAGGCGACTACACTCATTGACTCAGGCAGCAACGCAAGGGCTGTTCAGACTCAGTTCCGCTTACGTCGATTCTCAAGGACCACGCCGATTCCCAATGCGGCGGGAATCCCTATGAACAGACCACCAATGATGCACACATAGAGAATGGGTGACTGTGCTCCCTTCGCACCGGGCAGGACAAGGGCAGCGGCAAGAAGGGCGAAGGCGATGAAGAAAATGCCCACGCTGGTCGGAATGGGTTTTCCTGTAACTTTCATTACAAAGGTTAAATTGTAAGCCGATTCCGGCCCGATTGGCGAAATCAGGCGTTTACACTCATTGAGAAATTTGGCCGATCCGGGTCAATGAGTGTAATGGCGATTTTTCAACAGTTGCAAAGCAGGAGCCCCAAACATTATCTGCAAGAACCCGTCATGGCTGCGAACAACGTCCATCGCCTACCCACGAACGCAGATCTTCGAGATTGGTTGCACGCTGCCCGCAGTAGCCGCGCCAAACAGGTTTCATGGTGTCCTTGGAAGTGACCTTGAACAAATCCACAACGTAGGAGTGGCCGATTCCGCCCTGCTCATAGTGAACGAAACACCTGTCGCCCAATACGCCTGCAAATATCAAGCGTTTGGTGGGCAGGGTTGGGTCATATATGACATCTGTTACTCGAAAGTCCTTTCCGGGATTGGCCAACAGCAAGCGTGACCCACCCTGTTCGGTGAAAGCTCGAAGCACCGATGCGGGCAGGTTTCTCACGTCGTTGATGAGCGAGAAACTACCATCGAGAAACTGCCTTGCTGTCGCTGGGGTCAAATCCCCCGATGGAAATTGGACTTGGGGAGCGTTACCAAGGGGCGGAGATTTACTTTCTTTGGGATAGACGACGAAAATTGCAATGCATGTGCCTACGGCGACAAGGGCAGCGACCTTGAAGAAGCGCATACCAGATTAGACACCGCGAGACGCATTCAGACAGAGGTACGTTCGTAACTTCCATTAACAGTCGATTACACTCAAAACCCCTCCCGATGGGTTAATGAGTGTAATGGCGATGTTACGCCAATCTGATTGTTGAACCAGACGCTTGTGCGAAGACCTAGCGAAAGCTAACATTCCTTCTGTGGAGTATCAAGCCTTAGCAGAAGAATATCAAGGCAAGACGGATGACGAGTTGTTGCGCTTGGCGCTCGAACGAGCGCAACTGACACCACAAGCCAACACCGCCCTCAATGCCGAACTCGCCCGGCGAAGAATCGACACTAAGGAACAGGTGACGGCTTTTCATCATTCGGAAACTAGGTGTCTGGATGACGTGCCGAGCCTAGCCCGTCTTGCGGCACGACAACAGTTCTTTGGCAGATGGTATAAGGCGGTTGCCTTGGCGCCATTTGTCGTCGTCCTGTTCGCTGTTCTGACATTCTTCCCAAAGTCCACGAGCCAGATTCCGAGTATCTTTGTATTCGCATCACTGGTTTGGGCGATATCCGTCGCTGGATATTCCTTTTTCCTGATGTTTGCAGTCAGATGTCCGGCATGTGGATGGAAGTTCGGAATGAGCGACCAGTGCATGAATTGCGGTCTACCCAGACACCGCGACGACGCTTCGGCTGTACCGCCATCAATCACCTAGCTGTTTGGCACACCGGTAACCGTTGTAATCATGCGATTACACCGACTACGACCACGCAGCGGCCAAGGGTAGCCTCCTACGAGGTTGTGAGTGAAATCGCGATTTAACAACAATCAGGCAAATCGGTTTGCGACGGCTAGATGCCTGTGAACCGGAAGTACCACTCCACGGCAGCGGTTGGGACAAGGATGGCTGCAGCGACAAGTGCCTGTTTTCGGGTGCTTGATTTGACGGCATCCGCGACGACGTATCCCGTCGTGATGACAACAAGCGGCAAAGGAGTAACCCAGAGAATAACCGCAGCCCACCAAGGCGACAGTCCGCTATAACCAACCACAAGTGCAGCGGCAACTATCAACGAGTTGAGCAATGAGAGGACTAGCGAACCTGCCGCTCTAATCTCCAGCATCACCAAATGATTATCGGCCCGTGTGCCTTCCGACTACCAGTTACCGCAGTGAGCACGTGAACAAAAGGTTAGCTGTTGAAATCAGGCGATTACACTCATTGACCCTGGCCAGCCCAGTACAGGGGGTTGTGAGTGTAATCGCGATTTATCGCCAAGTCACAAAAGCCTTCCTCGGCATGAACTGAAGAAGTATGGCACCCGAGGTGTAGAACGCGTCACTGAGCCATTGTGACGCCCACGAGATTGCTGACTAAGACTGCCCTAGTCTTTTGACCACGGCGGGGTTAGGCCTGTCATGCGCGCATAAGCGACAAGCTGACCCATGTGCTCGTTGCAGTGAATGATCAGGCGAAGATAGACGGCGTCGGCCGTAGTGCTTCGCTTCAGAAACTCAACCTTTCTCTCTAGCTCTTTGGGGGTTTCCCTAGCCCGTGCGTCGCGCGCGGCATCTAACGAACGCTTCAGCCAGGAGATCACGTCGGCCTTAGCAGTCACCGATTTCTCAAATCCCGGTTTGATCTCAGTTGGCATTGTCTGTTTTCCGACAACGCTCAGATAGTAAAAATTGGCGGTGGCGATGTGCATGTACACTTCACTCGTAGAGCGCACACCGGGCGATGGCCGCCACGCGAACTTATCTGTGGGCGTGGCCTCCGCCAAGGCCAGCAGCTGACTGGTTACGTGCTTTAACTCGCCATCGTAGCCCTGTCCAATTCCCTCTGGAATGGTCTGGGCAATTGCTGGTGAAATGAGACAAACCAGTAACAGCAACAATTTCCCCATACAAGCTCCTCGCTGCATGCAGCATCGAATTGTACTTGAATGGCCGAGCAGTACGCATCAGGCTCGAGACTCAGGTATTGATAACAGGCGATTACACTCATTGACCTAGGTGTTGAGCTATTCAGTTCTTTCAGGCGACCTTTTCTTTGGTTGTAAACCCGTGGCGTTCTAAATCGTTCTGCGGGATTCGTGGTTGAGCACGATTACTTCCGCTTTCGACGGGGTCTCTGCTTCTTTGACACTGATCTAATGACAAGTTTTCTAGCACCAGTCGCGGGCAAAGGGACTTTGGATATGGCAATAGCGGACGTGATCAAGCCTTCGACCTCAGGACGAGCCAGCTCTTTTGCAGATCCGACGCGCATAAAGCGAGTTTGAGTTCCCGAGCCAACGAGTATCTTGTGGGGATCGGGAAGACTAGCGCCACGGATAAAGCACAGCCCACACCGTTCGCCGCTGCGGCGATGGAAATGACGGCATCGGAAGGGCGTTCGTTCGGACAATAACCAATAACGAAAAGCACGAGGGTCGCAAAGATTTGCGGGACATGAGAACCTCGTTAATCGGGCGCACGCATTCTGCGTGCGAGAGCGCATAGTGTCAAGGCTCCAAAGATTGACTTCCAATGGGGGATTCTGGTCGCCGCGTTGAGAACGGTTGCGAGCAGGGCGATAGGTAAAACGGTGCATCGCAGTTCGCGGTATGCCATGCCCGACCCTCCCGTGGCTGCCGCACTAGAGATCCGGATGTCGCTCCAAGATGATACGCACCAATTGACTGCGCGTCCGGACTCCGGTCTTGGAAAAGAGTTGCTGAAGTGTGGCTTTGACTGAGCTCTCCGACCCTCCTATTCGCGCCGCAATCTCCTTATTTGCGAGACCCTCGAATACACAGGAGAGCACCTGCTGTTCTCGCTCAGTGAATGGCTTAGTTGCGCTTTCCTGTGGGGTGGCGACGTCGGCTCCGAGGGCAGTCTGCAGTTGCTCCTGGTTCAGCCACACCTTGCCAGCCATCACGTCACGGATCCCCTGCGCAAGCAAAGCTGCAGAGTCACGCTTCAGAAAGACCCCGGAAATCCCGGAACGGATGAGTTCCCTTGCTGCCCCTTGATTCAAGGCTGCAGTTACAACCAGAACCTTTCCCTTGAATCCTTGTGCCTTTGCCAGCCGGATAAACTCTCGGCCATCGTGCTCGCCGAGATCGAAGTCGAGGAGTACCACGTCAATCGATTTCTGCTTCAAGATCTGCAGAGCCTCTTTAGTCGTGCCACAGTCAGCAGCAACATCGAATCCAGGCTCCGCAGCAAGGAGCCGGCCGACACTTTCCCGGAACAGGGCATGATCGTCCAACAACAAGATGTGAACCATCTTGTCTGCAATTTCAGGCACTTACTGCCTCCTCCGTTGCGGCCCGCAAAGGTAACACCACAGTGAAGCAGCAGCCTCCCGATCTGGGTTCGTAGTCAAGTTCACCGCCAAAGCTGCGCATGATCGTGCGAGAAACATATAACCCGAGCCCGGTGGACTCCGCACCCTGTACAAACGGCTTGAATAGGTTTTCTGGAGCAGCGATACCCGTTCCGCTGTCTTCGAACCGAATCACGACCGTCCCTTTCTCTTCTCGCGCCGAAATTAGAAGTTGTTTTTTGCTAGTGGAGGTCATTGCCCGTTGGCTGTTCTTGGCCAAATTTAAGAAAACCTGGATCAGTCCGTACCTGTCTGCCCAAACCAAAGGCAACGATTCCTCAAGATTCCAGTGCACCTCAATCTTTGATTCGTGACAGCCGCTTTCGATTAATATCCGGAATTCGTCTAGTACAGATTTCAGTTCAACTACCTCGCCGTTTTGAGCTGCGGGGGAACCCAGTTCCAGCGCCGATACCCTTCCCAAACTCTGGATCAGGCCGCTCAAAGCTCTGAAGTCCTCGTTCGATTCAAGCCCCTTAACCAAGGAGAGGTTCTTATGCACGACAAGCACCGCGGCGCACAGATTCCGAACTTCATGCGCCACAGCGCTCATCAGAATTCTCGTATTCTTCAACAGATAGTTTAAGCTGAGATCCTCGCGATTCCGCAGATCCTCGGAAAGATCCACAATGATAGCCGCCAAGCGCGAGCCGGATATCGTGTTGTAGGTGGAAAACCAAACACCGGCGAGAAAGGCTTCTCCGTCGCTCCGTTGACCCGTGCATTGCAAGGTAGTGCGAAATATTCGGGGCGGTTGTGTCTTGAGGACGGTTTGCAAAGCTGGCAAATAAGATTTGATTTCCTGGCCTTGTAAGGGCTTCCCTTCAGAAGCGAGCAAGTGTTGAGCTGCGTCATTTGCCAATACGACGTTGCCGCCCGAGTCAATTGTCACGATCGCCGCTGGACTGCTTTCGACGAGGGAACGCAATTGCTCCTCGGCATCTTCACGTAGCTTGATCTGCCCTTCGAGTTCTTCGACGTGCGCCATCGCAATTCGACGATTGCGGATCAGCTCCGAAATAAACAGTCCAGTACCGACAAATCCTGCTGAGCTAAACAGCAGGCGAACCACAGCTTCATTTTCTGGCAAATTGCTGAACGCTTCCTGAAGAACTGCACAAACCAGCGCAGCCACTAGAATCCGAGTCCTTGACAGGAACCCACCGAGAATCATGATGGGGAATAGGTAAAGGAATCCCAGAGAGATGTAGGGCTTCGTCGCCCAGTCGACCACCGCGATCGCTAATATCAAGAGACCGGCAACAACGATCAGTCTGGTCCGGTTGACCGGTGCGTAGATGGATAGCGGGTCTTTCATGGTCACACTATGGTGCGCCATCTTCGCGCGCCACGAAACTGCCTGGTCAAGAACTAGCCAAAAGATAGGCTAGCGGATGACCGAAAGATAGCCTTGGAGCCCTAAAGATAGGGTTCCCCTTCGCCACCGTGCCTTGCAAAATATCCACAGCCGTATCCAGCACTGCATCTTTAAGTCCTGAGAGCTGTCGAGTCGGAAGAATCTACTCAGCAGCGCTACAACGCTACGCACGGAGTCCCGAACGGAAGGCTTGTGGCACGTTCTGGTCGTGCGCGGAAGGTCTGGAGTGGAAGCACAAGATTGCAGCCTCCACCATTACTCCAGGCCTCTTCGTAAGCGTGCTGAAAAGCAAATGACCTTTCATCATCCAACATCCTCGGTAGCGCAAGGGATAATCCTAACTGCTAAACCCTATTCGTTCGTCGTCCTGACGCACCACACGCGCATGGCTGGATCGGCCTCGGCGGTGAGGATGGTTGCCGAAAAGCTGGTCCGCTTGCGATCGGTCAAGCTCGTTTTCATCGCCCTATTGTTCGCAGTCTTTCTGCCAGAGAACGCACACGCCCAACAGCAGAGTTTTACCTGGCAGCAGGTGCGACAAGAGTTCGAAGCCACAAATCCGGCGTTACTGGCGGACAAGCTGAATATCGACGAGTCGAAGGCGCAAGAGATCACCGCCTTCCTCCGGCCGAATCCAACGTTTTCTCTGTCGGCTGATGGGACCCAAATTGCTCCTGAAAAAGGCGTCTGGCGGCCGTTCACCGGCACTTTTGAATCGCCAAGCATTAGCTATCTCCACGAGCGGCAGCACAAGCGAGAGTTACGCCTGGAGAGCGCGAAAAAGGGGACTCTAATTGCCGAGTCGAGTCATGCCGACTTGGAGAGAGCGCTGCTCTTCAACTTGCGCGGCGCATTTGTGTCAACCTTGCAGGCGAAGGCTGTGCTGCGGCTGGCAAAAGATAACCTCGCCTACTACGACCACGTGCTCCAGATCAGTAGCGATCGCTTCAATGCTGGCGACCTCGCGCAAATCGATCTCGACCGATTGGAACTGCAGCGGGTGCAGTATGAATCCGATGTGCAAACCGCCGCAGTCAATCTGCGTACGGCGAAAATTCAGTTGCTCACGCTGCTAAACGACCGGACTCCGATTGAGACATTCGACGTAGCCGGTCCGTTCGAATTCAATGACCAACTCATGCCGCGGGACGACTTCCGGAAGATGGCAATGGACACGAGGCCAGACTTGAAGGCGGCGGTCGAAGCCGTAGACAAAGCCCAAACCGATCATAAACTCGCGGTCGCCAACGGCTCAAGCGATCTGACCTGGAGCGCATGGTATACGCACAACTCATCCAACAATAACCCGTTTGGCATTAATACGCTCGGCATCAGTGTGAGCATCCCGTTACGGATTTTCGACCACAACCAGGGAGAGAAACTACGCACGCAACTTGAAGTCACGCGCAATGAAAGACTGTACGATGCCGCCGAAGCAGGGGTGCTCAGTGATGTCGACTCCAGCTACGCCACACTCGAAAGTGACGTGAGTCTGCTGCAGCCCTACAAAGCGAAATATCTGCAGCAGGCGACGCGAGTACGAGACACGATTTTCTTCTCCTATCAGAATGGCGGCGCATCGCTGCTCGATTTTTTGAACGCGCAAAGTGACTACCGCACGGTGCAACTCAGCTATGTGAACTTGGTTGGCTCGTGCTTGATGGCTGCGGCTCAATTGAATCTGGCCGTGGGCAGGGAGGTGATCCAGTGAATACCAGATTCGCCGGCCTGATCTTGACGGCAACCCTTTGGCTACCCTTGAGCTCGATCCTTCTGGGTTGCGGCGAGACCAAAGCCGACCCGAAGGCTGAGGCCCCGCCTACAGCAACCATCGAGCCTGACTTGGATGCCACCAACTTCAAAGTGGATCACCCGGAACAGTTTCCACTGGTGACGGCAATTGAGCATACAGCGGCCCCCGATCTAAATGTCACCGGCGTGGTACAGCCCGATATATCCCGCGCTGTACCTGTGATCTCTCTAGCCGCGGGACGAGTTGTGGAAATTAAGGCCAGGCTGGGCGATGCAGTAAAGAAGGGCCAGTTGCTGTTAAGGGTTCGGAGCAACGATGTTTCCGGAGCTTACCAGGCATACCTGAAAGCCGTGAACGACGAGCGGCTGGCGCGGCAACAGCTTCAACGGGAGCAGATTCTTTACGAGAAAGGCGCTGTCGCGAAGAGTGTCCTCGAACAAGCTGAAGACACTGCACAGGACGCCAAGGTCGATCTGGATACCTCTACTGAACAGCTGCGGCTTCTCGGCGTCGACGAGAATCATCCATCGGGAATCGTCGACATCTTGGCCCCTGTTTCGGGTGTGATCACCGATCAGCAAGTCACTAACGCGGCGGGCGTTCAAGGATTGGGTTCCCCCAATCCCTTCACTATCTCGGACTTGTCCTATGTCTGGATCATCTGTGACGTTTACGAAAATGATCTCGACGCCGTGCACGTCGGCGAGTACGCGGACATCCGCCTGAACGCCTACCCCAGCAGGGTCTTGAAAGGCCGGATCAATAACATCTTGCCGGTTTTAGATCCCAATATCCGCACTGCCAAGGTTCGCCTCGAAGTCGCCAACCCCGGACTGATGCGGGTTGGCATGTTCGCCACCGCGACCTTCTACGGGAGGCAACCCGAAACGCGGGCCGCAGTTCCCGCCAGCGCCATCCTGCACTTGCACGATCGCGAGTGGGTCTACACGCCGGTGAGCGCAGGGCATTTCAAACGATTGGAAGTAGTCGCGGGAAAAATGCTTCCCGGCAATCTCCAAGAAATTGCTTCAGGCATCAAGCCAGGAGATCGAGTGGTTTCGAATGCCCTGGTACTGCAAAACACCTTGGAGCAATGAATGATTCGTCGAGTCGTCGATTTTGCCCTTAACAACCGTCTTCTGGTGTTAGGTTTTGCGCTGCTGCTTTTCGCATCGGGCATCGTCGCTTTCCATGACCTTCCCATTGAGGCCTATCCCGACGTAGCAGATAACTACGTTGAAATCATTACGCAATGGCCTGGAATTTCCGCGGAGCAAATCGAGCAGCAAGTCACGATTCCGCTCGAAATCGTCATGAATGGCATCCCTCACGTGGTGCATCTGCGTTCGTTCTCGCTCTTCGGACTCTCCGACCTGAAGCTGATTTTCGACGACGAGTCGGATAACGACTGGAACCGGGAGCGGGTTCTAGAACGTTTGAGCCAAGTCACTCTGCCGCCAGGTGTAGTACCACAAATGGGCACGGACTGGAGCCCAGTCGGCCAGATCTATTTCTTCACACTGCACAGTGCCAATCCGGCCTACGACCCGATGGAACTGAAGTCGATTGAAGACTGGGTCATCGAAAAGAACTTCAAAGCTGTGCCCAACATCGTCGACGTTTCCAGCTTTGGCGGCCCCACGCGCGAATACCAGATCCGCGTCGACCCAAACAAGCTGGTCGCTTACGGGCTGAGCCTGGCCCAAGTCGAGCAACAACTTACGAATAATAACGTCAACGCAGGAGGGAGCTTCATTCAGGCGGGTTTGCAGCAGATCAACGTGCGCTCCGTCGGACTGGTCTATCGAGCCCAGGACATCGAACGCACGGTAATCATGACCAAGAATGGCACACCGCTGCGGGTGAAGGATATTGCGGTCGTTGCCCAAGGTCCGAAGATTCGACTAGGCCAATTTGCTAAAGCCATTCACCATGAGGACAGGAGGATCGTCGATAACGACGATGTCGTGTCAGGTATCGTGCTGCTGCGGAAAGGCGCGGCAGCGGATACGGCCCTGCAAGGCATCCACAAGAAAGTGGAGGAACTAAACGATCATATTCTGCCTCCGGGTGTGAAGATCGTTCCGTTCATCGACCGCAGTGATCTCGTTCACTTCACGAGTCACACCGTACTTCATAACCTCACAGAAGGAATGATCTTGGTATCGATCATCCTGTTTTTGTTTCTCGGCAATGTTAGGGGTGCACTTATCGTTGCGGCAACGATACCGTTTTCGTTGTTGTTTGCGTCGATTTGTTTGGACTTGAGACACATTCCCGCGAACCTGCTGTCTCTGGGTGCGCTGGATTTTGGCATGGTAGTTGATGGCGCGGTGGTGATGGTTGAAAACATCGTGCGCCACTTAGCCTACAAGAACGGGAATTCCAAAACGCCTAGCGAACGGATCAGCGAGGCCTCGCACGAAGTCCAACGCCCGGTGTTCTATGCGATCGCTATCATCATTACTGCCTACTTGCCTATATTTACGCTACAGCGTGTGGAAGGCCGGCTCTTTCATCCGATGGCTTGGACCGTAGCCTTTGCGCTACTGGGTGCATTGCTCTTCTCGATTCTGATCGCGCCCGTGCTAGCAAGTTTCGCCTTTCAGAAGGGGGCTCGGGAATGGCACAACCCCATCATGCACTTCGTGATTGAGCACTATCGGACCGCAGTCCGGTGGGCCATCCGCAATCGTGCGATCACCATCGGCGTATGCCTGCTCCTAGTCACCGTGGGAGGTTACTTCGCCTTCAGCGGCACCATCGGTTCTGAATTTCTACCCCATTTAGATGAGGGCGCGCTGTGGGTGAGGGGCACGCTTGCGCCCAGCACCGGGCCGGACGAGGGCATCCGGGTCGCAAACCAGGCCCGAGTCGTGCTTTGCTCCTTCCCTGAGGTCCCTCAATGCACGAGTCAAACGGGTCGCCCGGATGACGGGACGGATACAACGGGTTTTTTTAATACCGAGTTCTTTGTTGACCTCAAGCCGAAAGAAAAGTGGCGGCCTGTCTTCCACGAAAACAAGGACGAATTGATCGCCGCCATGAATCGCGAACTTGACAAAATCCCCGGTGTCGTCTGGGGCTTTTCTCAACCCATCGAAGACAACATGGAAGAGGCCGTGAGTGGGGTGAAAGGCGCGCTGGCCACGAAGATCTATGGAGACGATCTGAAAGTCCTCGAACAAAAGAGTGATGAGATTGTCAGTATCATGCGCCGCATCAATGGCATTGAGGATCTTGGAGTTTTTCGCGTGCTGGGTCAGCCCAATCTGAACGTGACTGTGGACCGCGATCAAGCCGCTCGTTACCAGATCAACGTCGCCGATGTGCAAGATGCAATTCAAACCGCGGTGGGGGGAAACGCGCTTACCCAGGTCCTAAAGGGTGAGGCGCGGTACGACATGGTGATGCGCTATCTCCCGCAATACCGCGACACGAAGGAAGCGATTGAGAATATTCGCCTGCTATCGCCCTCGGGTGAACGGGTATCGCTCGTACAGCTGAGCAAGATCAGCGTAACGGATGGCGCTTCGGAAATCTATCGTGAGGGTAATCGGCGTTATGTAGCTATCAAGTACAGCGTCCGCGGTCGTGACCTCGGCAGCACTGTGGAGGAGGCGATCAGGAAGGTGAACGAAAAGGTCAAATTGCCTTCGGGATACACCCTCGATTGGGAAGGGGAATATGAGAGTCAGAAGAGAGCCAACGAACGGCTGCTTATCGTGCTCCCAATCACAATCCTCATCATATTCGTCATCCTTTACACGATGTTCAAGTCCTTCAAGTGGGCGCTGCTGATTCTCGCAAACATCGCGATCGCACCGATTGGCGGCCTGCTGGCGCTTCTGATCACCGGCACCAATTTTAGTGTTTCCTCTGGTGTGGGCTTTCTGGCGCTGTTCGGCGTGTCGGTGCAAACGGGAGTCATCATGCTGGAGTACATCAATCAACTTCGTGCGCGACGCTATTCAATCGAGGATGCTGCGGTTGAGGGAGCTGTATTGAGGCTGCGGCCCATCATGATGACGATGCTGGTTGCCACTCTCGGGCTGTTGCCGGCTGCTCTCTCGCACGCCATTGGTTCCGACTCTCAGCGACCGTTTGCGATCGTTATCGTCGGAGGTCTCATCGCAGCTCTCGTCATGAGCGTCTTTCTGCTACCAACGTTATATGTGTGGATCGCAGGCGAACGAGATGTGCTCCCTGCAGCCGACGGGATGTTTGAAGAAGGAGAACACGTCGATTAGGACAACAAGTGATGTTGGCCTGCATCGGGTTTTCTGACCGCCTCCCTTTTCCTTCAGCAAGCGGCCGAAAGATAGCCTGGGATACCCGAAAGATATTGCTAGAGTCTGAAAGATAGGGTTCCCGGTCTCCCGCACTACGGTTTACACAAATGGAGTGTCTGGAGATCAACCTCGCTTCCTTACCACGGCAGTATTTTCATTTCCGTGGGACCGTTTCTTAGATCAAGGAGAGCGAGTCTTTGAGGTTGTTTTATTCGTGCTGTGGCTTGCTTTCGTGGCATTCCTTGCGTTCGCGGCGATACGTTTCGTCCGCGAACACGCGAGCAAGAGATCCGAGAGCAGAAGGAGGCGACGCGACCGTTCATCCTCAGTGCGCGGTTAGATTTCAATGCCGGGGTGGTCGTGCCTATCTTTCGATAGGACGGGCTATCTTTTGGGCGACGACAAGTTCGCTTGACAAGAGACAGTTGTATATTGCTCGTGCTGCTGGTCGAATGAGTACCGGAGATTCTCTTCGTTCTCATGACCAGAGGTCGCTCGGGTGCCACATCTCACCGCTGCTTTATCGCTAGCTCGGCTGGAGCGGAGAATTGGTCCGTGGCTTCCGGTTGGACTATTTTTGTGCATTTCTGCTGCTGGAGAACCCGTGGACGTTACAACCCAAGCAATCAGGCTCGGTGTAGGCCTTGGATGGAGACCAGGCATCGGATTGAAGCTCGGGCTTCTTGCTTTCATGATTGTTTGGACGCAAAGCATTTGGGCGCAGGAAGACAAGAAAGCGTCCCCGGCTGCAAATGAGTCTAGTCAGGATCAAAGTCCGAGCAGCAAACCGGGAGACAAGAATCCCGTTCATGATAAGGCGCCGGGCACGTTGAAGCGACTCGTGGTGGACTTTGGTCAGGACCAAAAGCAGATTTGGACCAGCCCTGCCCGCATTGGCTTCTCCGACGCCGCCTGGCTCGTGCCTTTTGCTGGAATCACTGCCGGTCTCTTCGTTACGGACCGCCAGTACAGCGCTTCGCTGTCGAATACTCCTGCCACGATTCGCCGCTACAAGAACGTCTCAAACGCGGGCATCGCCGGTCTCGCCGGAGCGGCCGCTGGCATGTACCTGATAAGCTTTCCTGCCCACAACGAGCACTGGCGCGAAACCGGCTGGCTCGCCGGCGAAGCGGCCCTGAATAGCCTGATCCCGATCGAACTCATGAAGTATTCGCTCGGGCGGGAACGTCCATATCAGGGGACCGGCAGCGGAAACTTCTTCCAAGGCGGAACATCGTTTCCCTCGGAGCACGCAGCCGCCGCCTGGTCGATTGCCGGTGTAATAGCCCACGAATATCCCGGAGTCTTGCCTGAGCTGATCTCTTACGGAACGGCAGCTGCGATTGACTTTTCTCGCATTCATGGCCGCCAGCACTTTCCGTCGGATGTGCTTGTCGGAAGCGTGCTGGGCTATCTCGTCGCACAAGACGTCTACGGCCGGCGTCACAAACCCGAAATCGGGGGGGGACATGGGAGCCACTCAGTCATTTCATGGAAGGCGAACGAAGCCGATCTCCTGCTTACATGGGCTCACCCTACGTTCCCTTGGACAGTTGGATTTATCCCGCGATCGAGAGATTGGCGGCATTCGGCTTCGTCCGAACCGAGAGTTTAGGCCTGCGCCCCTGGACGCGGTTGGAATGCGCTCGACTGGTAAGCGAAGCCAATGATCTGCAAGCCGGCGACACCGATTCGCCTGAGGTCCAAAAACTCTACACGACTCTTGCCGACGAATTCACACCTGAATTCGGCCTGATGAGCGGTGACCGCAATATGAGTGCGCAGTTGGAATCAGTCTATGCACGATCGGTGGGGATTTCCGGCACGCCACTTACCGATAACTTTCATTTTGGTCAAACGATCTTGAACGACTACGGTCGGCCCTTTCAAGAAGGCTTTAACAGCATTGCTGGTCTGTCGGGATGGGCCTCATCTGGCCCATTTGTGTTCTACGCGCGCGGTGAATACGAGTCGTCGCCATCCGCCCCATCGCCTTCTCGCAGCACGCTGGATTTCATCAGTTCGGCCGATGGCCTTCCGCCAAACGCCCCGGCCACTCCCGTCGCTGCAATCAGCCGGTTCCGGTTGCTTGACGTATACGTGGCAATGAATCTAGCCAATTGGCAACTTTCCTATGGCAAGCAGAGCCAGTGGTGGGGTGCCAGTTCGGACGGGCCCTTGCTCTTTACTGACAACATCGAGCCGCTTGCCAACATGTTTCGCGTCGATCGTGTCACCCCATTTCGCCTACCGTGGATTTTTCGTTACCTAGGAGACATTCGCGGGCAGTTTTTTATCGGCGAGCAGTCAGGCGCTGTGTTCCTAACAAGGACCTTCAGCGGCACGGCGGGACCACCCTTCGGCCAGTACGGTCAGACCTTGCATCCGCAGCCATACCTCACTGGTGAGAAAGTCAACTTCAAGTTCACACAAAACTTCGAATTCAATATTGGAAAGACAACGGTTTACGGCGGGCCAGGCAATCCCCTCACGTTCAAGACGTTCTATGAAGCCACTACCGGCAGGCACGTTCACGGAGATGTTTTGGGAGATGGTCGCTCCGGTGTCGATTTTTCCTATCGAATTCCCAAGATGCGTGACTGGTTGACTTTTTATGGAGACGCGTTCAACGAAGACGAGATTTCGCCCCTTGCCTATCCTCGAAAGGCGGCCTTCGAGGGAGGGCTCTACGTTACGAAATTGCCCAGCCTCTCCAAAGTTGACTTGCGACTTGAAGGGGGATCCACCAGCCCCCCGGATTTCCCGCCTTGCAATGGCTGCTTTTACAGCAATATGCAATACGTGACCGGATACAGGAATGACAACCAATTAATCGGCAGTTGGCTGGGACGAGCAGCCCAGGGGGAGTCGGTGCAAAGCGATTATTGGCTCAGTCCAAAAAAAAAGATTGGTCTCGAACTCCGCCATAGGAAAGTGGACCGCCAGTTTCTTCCCCAAGGAGGTACTCAGAATGACGTTGCCGTTAACGCCGATTTCATGGTGAAGGCGGGCATCCGCCTTTCTGGCAATTTGCAGTACGAACAGTGGGCCATTCCTCTTTTAGCCGCCAGCCCCCAGTCGAATATCAGCGTATCCTTTCAGTTTGGGTATTGGCCTACACGTCAATTCAAGTGATCACCCTCGAGGCTCACACTTGGACTGACCCTACGTGCTTTGCGGCATCGATACGCTACTAACGATTTCACGTTTTAGCAAATCCGACTCCGCACTAACGGAATGTTCATCTCGGACCGCTACTTTAACGTTCTTTCAACCGACTGAGCGAATCCTGATGAATCGGGCTGCGGGATAAATGGGGAAATGAAATCGCAAATCGCAGGGAGGTTCCTAGCCTTGTGATTCCGGTATACGCGCAGCGGCCCGATGCACCTCTGCCAAATGGCTACACTCACGCTGCAAGTGCTGGGAACCACGAGCTGGACCCGACAGCAGCATGTGAACGGTTTCCGCTCGTGCGTGGCCTCGCTTGTCGGACACGAGCGCAGCAGCTTTCACAAAGAGACCATCCTGAACCCGTGAGTTCCGATACGCCCCTGCAAGAAGTATCAGCCTGAATTTCCAGAACCAATTCTAGAACAGGAGTTTCAGGGCTAGTTGGATCTGCCGAGCCGATGTGGTTGCATCGGGCCGGGTGATCGTTTGCGTGGACAGACCGAACGTGTTGGTTTGCTCGACGATATTTCCCGGCTGCTGGAATTGGGGATGATTCAGCAGGTTGAAGAATTCCGAGCGGAATTGCATCCGGAAGCGTTCGTTGATGCGGATGTTTTTCATTAGCACCATGTCGACATTCGTATAGTGCGGACCATAAAACTGATTCCGGCCCGAATCTCCGATATGCCCAAGAAAGGTGTCGCTGAATGCCGCCAGGTCAGATGCCCCGGTTCTAACGCCGTTCGCGCTGATTTGCGGTCCGGAACTCGCGAACGGACTGCCAATCACGTCAGGGTAGGAAAAGCTCGCAATCCCAGTACGTCCATTATCAAATGCACTGGTGAAAATTGTGTATGGATGTCCTGTCTGCGCACTGACGATCCCTGAGATTTGGATTCCCTCCAGCCCCTTCCCGAGCACACCCTGGCTGAGAAAGCTCTTACCGGTACCGAAAGGCAGTTCGTAGGAGAAATCAACTACGCCCCGCTGCCTGATGTCGTTGTCCGAGTTGCCTCGGGAAACCGTATTCGGGTTGCGTGAGTCAACCGGGAAGCTTCCTGTTCCCTGTTCGGGAGTGAGAGGATCATTCGAGTCGTCGGTGGCATGGGACCAGGTGTAAGCCCCACCGATTTGCAGGCCGTGCGAAAGCTGCTTGGTCACGGTTGCTTGCAGGGCATTGTATTTCGAGTCCGCATTCGTCCTAGTGATGCTCGACGGTGGGAAATTAGCGGCTGTCTGCAGCGCAGTTTCGCGAATCGATGGCGGAATGACCAGTGTACCCGGGTTGTTGATACCTCCGTATAACGCAGAGCCACTTATCACTCCTTGCGGATCCCCTGGCAGACAGCCACCCTGCGCGATACACGAAGTAATGTTCTGCTGTATCAGAGCAGGATCGGGCGGCACGGCGTCGAGAATTCGTATAACGTGCGTGGCGTGGGACCCAACGTAATTGAGTTCGAACACCGCACCTCCCTTCAACGCCCGCTGGATGCCGAAATTCCAGTTCTGGCTTGCTGGCTGTCGAATGTTGGGATCGAGCAATGTCACCACCTGGTTCGCTCCGTTTGAGAAGGTGGTTCCAGGCGCTGGCTGCGTTGCCGGAGCCGGGATCTGCTCGGGGGTCAGCACCGTGGACGGGATATTCAAGAACGTCCCCTGGAATGGTGGATTCGACCTGGCGTTGCCAAAGATATTGTCGAAGACGCGATCGTGGAAAATTCCGTACCCGGCCCGCACCGTGGTCTTGCCG
>Ga0210409_10003332_pt1 | contig 18109 bp, 19 predicted proteins | sample IncBWH17MmetaG_FD_161649 | JGI IMG/M metagenome (GOLD analysis project Ga0210409, IMG submission 161649) | Forest soil microbial communities from Barre Woods Harvard Forest LTER site, Petersham, Massachusetts, United States - Inc-BW-H-17-M | ecosystem: Environmental > Terrestrial > Soil >... | reverse complement strand
CGTGGACGACAAGCAACAGATCACGGTGCCCGACGCCCCAGACCCGGCAAGATAATCGCTGAACATAATCGCTGAACTTATCGCTGGAGTTATAAGCAGTCGAGCCATGGCAGAAATCGAAAGACTCGGCCTAATTCCAAGAGGCAGGCAAGTGAGGGATGGCCAGAGATGACTACGGGGCGGCGGCGCCGCGCGCGGTGGCCTTGAAAATGGCGAAGGTGGCTCCCTGCGGGTCGGCAATGACGGAAATTCGCCCGACGTCCTCAAAATCGGTGGGCGGCATGTAGAGCTTGGCGCCGAAATTTTTGGCTTCGGTTGCGGTGGAGTCCACATCAGAGACGGCGAAGTAGGCCATCCAGTGCGCAGGAACGCCGGGCTGATGCATGGAGGCCGGCGGGATGCCTCCGATGAACTCCTCGCCGTTCTTGATGTGCCAGTAATTGTGCGCGGGGTCTTCGTCTTCCTTCATCATCTGCCAGCCGAAGAGGTCGGAGTAAAACTGGCCGGCGCGGGCTTGATCGGGCGTGTTGAGGTCGGCCCAGCAGAGCGTCCCGTGCGAGCCTGTGATCCCAGTTCCAGAATTCTTGTTGGGTTGCCAAAGCGAGAACACCGCGCCCGTAGGATCCTGTAAGACGGCCATGCGACCTGCATCGAAAACGTCGAAAGGCGGGGCCAAAACCCTTCCGCCCAATTCCTTGGCGCGGGCGGCGGTGGCGTCTGCGTTTTGCACAGCGACGTAAAGATTCCAGTGGGGAGGAACGCCCCTGGCAAGCTGCTCGGTCTGAAGCCTGCAGCCAGCAGCGGCCGCGCGTCCCTCTAGCTCGAAGATGGTGTAGAAGTCATTCGGACCCATGGGAAGATTGTTGGCCGACCAGCCGAAAATCTTGGCGTAGAAGGCTTGGGCAGCGGATTGGTCGGTGGTGGCGAGTTCAATCCAGCAAAACGCACCGGGCGCGTGTTTTTCGATGTTTGGCATGGAAGGAGCGTACTCCCGAGCGCGACGAGGAGCAAGCGAAGGCGGAGGCACGATAGGTGACGGGGAGGGAGAGCTTGACATGAGGTGGGTTAGGGCCTATCGTCGGCGCACGTTGGTTGGAACCCCGGGCGCGAGCCACTTTTCCCAGCTTACCCAGATCGAACGCCGTATCCCCGTACCGTACGCGAAGTCCGCGAAATGAGCGACGAGGAGCGACCTTCCAGGGTATCGCGCCGCGCGGCCTGCCAGTCAAATTCAAGGAGAGAAAAAATGTTGAAATGGATAGCGGGCCTGGTGGTCGTGGTGTTGGCAGTGGTGGTTGTACCGGCGGCGATTTCGCAGACGGAACCGGCGCCGAGAGTGTATACGTATGTAAGCCAGTTCCAAGTTCCGCGCGCCAATTGGGCGGCTTACGCGGAGGATAACGAGAAAACGTTTGTTCCGGTTGCAGAGAAGATGTTGGCGGACGGGAGCATCGTTAGCTGGGCTACCTTTGAGCAGGTCGTACATACACCGGACGGATTTACGCACGGAGCGGCGTGGTCGTCGACCTCGATCGCGGGGCTCATGAAGGTGCTGGACGAAGTTCGCAAGAGCGGTCCGCGGCCGGGTCAGATCGCCGCTACCAAACATGAGGATTACTTGATGCAAACGACGATGTACCACGCAGGCAGCGGCACACCGACGTATTTGCGAGTGGTGTGCACAAATGCGAAGCCGGACAAGCCTGAGGCGTACGCGGAGGCGCTGAAGAAATACCTGGTGCCGACGTTCGATGAACAGGTCAAGAAGGGCGTGGCCACGTACTATGGCCTGGACGAGCAGTATGTAAACGTTGGGCCGCCGTCGACGCGCTGCCTGGTCATTGACTATCCGAATGCCGATGGCATGGACAAGTGGGCTAGTGCGGTCAGCGCGACGCTGGGCAAGATGAGCGCCGCGGATCGCGAAGCCTTTTTTGGCGCGCAGGTGCCGGACAGCCGGCGGGACATCCTGGCGCGGATCACGCACTCCGGGCACAAATAGCGGATTGCAGCGGTTTGGTTAAGAGGAGGGGGCGAAGTTTGCCCCTTCTTTTTTTGTTAGAGCGAATGCTGCGGCAGTCCGCTGGAATTGCTCGGCGGTGACGTAGTCAGTTGCCGGTAGACGTCGGTCATCACCAGGAGGGAAACGGGAACGCTGACGAATAGGCCAAGCGCAAGTAAGCTGGCCCCCACCAAATTAAGGGCGAGCAGTGCCAGAAGTATCCAGACTAGACCGGTCGTTGCGCCTTTGGTCAGAAGCGCGCTTTGTTGGAAGCAGCGAAGCAGGTCCTTCTCACCGCCGGCGAAGCAGAAGCCGAACAGGGCGCAACGAGCTCCAAGGATGACCCCCGGAACGATCAAGATGCAGAGCCCGATGACCACCATCAGGAGATACAGTAACTGAGCCGCCAGAAATCTTGGACTCAAACGCAGGTGCGCAAATAGGTCGGCAAATGTAGGCTCTTTCCCTTCGGCAAGGGCCATGCATATTTGCAGAAGGCCGAGCTCGACACCCGCGAAAAAGATCAAAAATGCCAAATGCATTACCGTCCACAACACGATGCCAAAGCGCTGACCAGCAATTACTACAATTTCGAGGACGACCCAAGCAGCGAGTATGGTCAGCAGAACCGCGGTGAACAGGCCAAAGCGCTTCTTGAAGACAGGCCAGGCGAAGGCGAAAGCGTGACGCACGGAAATCGGCCGATGCTTCACTTGCGCAGGCCTCCATTTTCGCGAACGGACTGAGGCACGCAACCGCGTGGGACCTCAGATGGGAAAGATGATGGCTCGTCCCGGCTTTGACCCTAGGCACGCTTGATCGTCAGGGCTTTGGGGATTGTTCGTCCTCTTTGTAGATGACGTTGCCTTCGTGGTCGCATTTCTTTCTCTCTTCGAGGGTTGTCGGTGTTGGCTTTTCGTTGGCGGGAACGGAGACACAGCGCAAGTGATTCTCAAAGCCAGGGGCTGAAAAAACAAAGGCTATGCTGGCGGTGTCGTCGCCGACGACCTTTATACTCACCCAGGTGTGGGCGGGAATGAACACCGTGCCACCGGCATGGAGGTCACGTTCCTGGTCGCCGAGGTGGACGTGAACAGTGCCCGCTTCGATGTAGACAATTTCATCCTGGCCCAGATGTTTGTGCAGCGGAATTTCGTCTCCGGGATGCATGTCTTCCGTTCCAAAGACGAGGTGGTGGGAGCCGTTGTTTTGAGGAGTGACTTTGAGCATGAATTCTCCGGGGGGAGGATCGCGCCAGATGCGGGCCTCGCCTTCATTTTTCTCGAGCAGCAGTGGTTTGGCGGCAGCTTCCGAGGCCGAGGCGGAAACGGGCTGAGTTGGCGTTTGGGAAATACTAATGGATACGAGCACTACGCTCGCGAGGACAAAGGCTTTGCCAATGGATGTCGAGTTCAAGAGGCACCTCGTTTTGGAAGATCAAAGGTGGCTGAAGGCTATGTGGTGAACGGCGCGCTAGACAGAGTCTACACTCCTCCGTCAGGAGTGAAAATCTGTATGGCCCCCCTCCCCCTGGGTTTTGCATAAGTGTTCATTCTAAACACACTTAAAGTGCTTTGTTTTGATGCACTTTTGCAAGTGTTGATTCTAAAGGGAGTTAGAAGTAAACATAATTCGTGAGCGAAGCTTACGGCTTTGCCCGTTGCGGGTTGTCCCGTGGCCGTGTGTGGCGGGGACGCTCTTCTCCTTGGGGACGATCCTTGTGTCTGAAAAAGAAAAAGCGGGAGAGGGCTCCCGCAGTCAAGGCGCAGATTCTTACGAAAGTCATGATAGCCGAAGGGTTACGGTAAGTCAAGGGGAATTCGGTCGAGCCGTAAAGAGCTGTGGTTAAGGGGTTGGAACGGCTTTCAGCGCAGCCGGTAGAAACGGGGCGGATGAATTCGAGGAGGTTGCACTTCAACTGGCTCAGTGTAAAAGGTCGCCCGACAGAAGGCGTCGGGTAAGCTCCGGACTTGGAGTTGCTGGCGGATTTTGTCGCGGACGTGGGCGTTGTTGGGATGTGCTTGGAAGCCTGCGGTGCGAGTGATGCTAACGGACCAAGAATAGGGGCGTCTATCCCGGCGAGCGGGCGGTGGCGGCGTAAGAGCCGTAGGGAGAGGTTCTATGCGCAAATCGTTCTCCATCATCGGGGTGCTTCTCGGAACAAGCTTCGCGGCGGTCGCGCAGACGGATATACCAAAACCGGCGTATGACTTCGCTTTGCCGCGTGAGGAGAGAATCAAGTTGGCGGAGAGCGCGGCTCCGCCTGAGATCGCGGGTCATGCGACTGTCTATCTGTTGGAGCGGACCGGGTACGCAAAAATTCGCGAGGGAACGAACGGCTTCTCGTGCCTCGTGGATCGGCAAACTCCGCTCAATCTGGAGCCGACGTGCTTCGACGCTGAAGGAAGCGCAACCACCTTGCCAACCAGACTCTACGCTGAGGAGCAGCGGGCTAAGGGCAAGAGCGAAGAGCGGATTAAAGCAGAAATTGACGAGGGATATAGAAGCGGAAAATATAAAACGCCAAGCAAACCTGGCATTGTTTATATGATGTCCGACAAGGGCTACCTGTTGGTTCCGGAAGCCAACAAGATGGTCGCTATTCCCCCGCACCTGATGTTTTACGCGCCGTACGCGCCGGATAAGGACATCGGGTCACCGCCCGCAGGCCGGAACATGCCACGTGTGATTAGGCCCGGACAGCCCGACGCGTACATCATTGTTATTCCCGGCCCCGTTGAGCACGCGCGCCATTAGTTGCTCTGACGAGATGCCTCCGCGGTCTGCGCCTACTGCTTCTGTTCCAGCGAATCGATCTTGTTAATGAGTTCAGTCGCTTTCGTTGCCAGACTCGTGCTCATAGTTAACTCGGACTGCCCATCACCATTTGAGAATACCACTTTGCCAGTCGACGTGAGGTCGAGACGTGGCTGTCTCTTCTCATCGTGAATGTGTTTCAGCTATGATTCCCGAGGCGTGAGCAATACTTCTACCGATGCTACTTGGAAAGATGTAGTTAGAGATGCCTTAGTGACGCTGGGCGGCCAAGGCCATCTTAAGGACATCAATAAGCTTGTCAAAAACCATCCGAAAACGCGGACGAATCCAACCTGGCAGGACACGATTCGTCGCGTTGTCCGGCAGTACACTATTTTCCAGCCCGTTCCGCCAGACCGGAGTGGGTTGTATCGCCTGGTTGAACAGCCGGACGTGAGCGCCGAGCCTGAAAGTCTTAGCGAAAAGAGTCCCGTTGACCATGGCACGGCGCAGGGAATGCTCCTGACGTTGGGCCGAATGTACGGCTACGAGACTTTCGCACCAGCCACGGACCGCACATCTCGGGCATTCCAAGGTAGGGCGCTGGCAGATTTTTCGTCTGTTACGGATTGTGCGACCTTTTGCGGAAAAAACAGTTTGGCGCGGGTTCGACAGATTGATGCTATGTGGCTCGCCGAGGATAACGACGGCGTCTACCCGGTCTACGCGTTTGAGGTAGAACACACGACTGGAGTTCGCAGTGGGATGGACCGATTGGTCGAACTTCCCGAACGGTACGCTGCTAGGCTTTTTGTCGTCGCTCCCGGGGAAGATGAGCGATCGCTGTTCGATGGACTAATTAAACTGAATAAATTTCGCAAGTTTCGAGAGCGTATGCGGTTCCGCGATTACACTGAGTTAGACGCCCTCTACAACTTGGCCGTTAAACACGAAGAGAATAGCAAGGCCTTCGGAGTTGAGCCGCGCTGAATTCTTCTTGCCTCCTGCTTTGTCTTTTCACGCAAGATAAATCTCGGTTTCGGTTTTGATGATGAAGAGGGCGTCGGAGTCGGAGTTGCCTGCGTTGCTCTGCGCCTGCCCGTCCAGCAGGCGGGTCTCTACGCTATCCTTAGCTCTTGCTTCCAGCAAAAAAAGAGGGGGCAAACTTCGCCCCCTCCCTTGCCAAGGAGAACTATTCCATCGAACCTTTACCGGTCGGAATCCCGGTGGTCTTTGGCGGAGACGGCAAAATCGGCCCGGCAGCCGTGGTCCACCCAAATGCCGTGCTTATTCGTGCCCCAGCTATACCCTTTGGTGCAAGCGGAGCCGCTGCGCTGTGAGAGTAGACGCACCTCGCCGCCGCGCGTATCCGCGGAGCAGGAGTGCTTGCGCATATCATCCGAATTGCATGCAATCGTTTGGAATCGGCCGTTTTCGGCGTATTCGCCAGTGCGGCTCCCGTCGCGGTAATTCCTGCCCTCACCGACGGTGAAATCAGCGCGGCATCCATGGTCTACCCAGACACCCTGATCGTTAGAGCCCCAGCTGTAACCTTCGGTGCAAGCTGCGCCGCTGTGCTGCGTCAGTAGACGCACCACACCTGGCGAATCCACCGCGCAGGAGTGCCTTCTCTCATCCTCGGAGTTGCATGCAATCGTTTGCGACCGCCGGGTTCCGCCGTTTTGATCGTTGCGGTCCTGGTCCCGGAAATCCCTGTTACCGACGTTGAAATCAGCCCGGCATCCGTGGTCTACCCAGATACCCTGATTGTCCGAGCCCCAGCTGTAACCTTCCGTGCAAGCGGAGTCGCTGTGCTGCGTTTGTAGACGCACTCCGCCTCGCGTATCCACCGCGCAGGAGTGCCTTCCCCCATCGTCCGAGCCGCAGGAAATCGTGGACTGCGCCAACAGGTTTTGCGGCAGAAATAAACAAATACCCAGCAAAACCATACCTATACAAAGAAATCGGTTCTTCATGATCTCGTATTCTCCTTTGCTTTTATTTACAGCAGGCTTTGCTGGGGAACCACCCGCCAAGAAACAGAACCTGGTTACCGGGGATCCCGTCTGTGCGCGGGAGAGCAGGGCATAGCCAACATGGTAGAAGCCCTAAAGACACCTGTCTGTCCACTTTGCAACACTTTGCTAAGTTGCTTGCAGCTTGCGGCGCCTGGCCGGGTGCAAAGTGCCCGCACTACGCCGGATCCGATTCACACTGTCACGATCGCCAATCGAGGAAATGAAGCCGCATATACTCCCGCGTCCAGCGTCAGCAACTTATATCCCCTCACCAGCGCGTGGGCTCCAATCACAAAGTCCGCCAGAATTCGCCGGACGTCCGCGTCCTTCTGCTTTCTTCGCCGCGCCACATAGCCCTGATACGCCGTCCCTGCCTCTCGCCACACTCTTTCGCCCAACTCCCACTCCACCCCGATCCCTGTTTCTTCGCAGAACCTGTCAACAAATGCCTCCGTCCGTCCGGGTGCCGCCAGCAACTCGGCATACACGACACCCGAAATTACCAGCCTTCCCCGGGCAAAAGCCGCGTCCAAGATTTGTCTCGCTGCTCGATGCAGCGTGTGTTCCGCGTCCCACAGCCCCACGATGACGTTGGTGTCGATTGCCGCCGTCATTCTTCGTCATATCCCCGTAGTTCACGCATCCACTTCCGTACGCCTTTTCTCCCCTTGCCAATGCCCGGATTGCCGATTCCCGCGTACTTCGCAAACGAGCTCTCGTTCCGCACCGCCGTAACTCGTACTCCGTCTCCATCTTCCTCGAACAAAAGCCGATCGCCCGCGCGCACCCCTAGCTTCCGTCGAATCTCGCGCGGCACCGTAACCTGTCCCTTGCTCGTCACCTTGGCCTGCTTCTTCATGATCCCTACCTACCTCATTCCTTACTTTATCATGGAGCTCCTTACTTTGCGCGGTGTTTTCCATGTGCTTTGCGTGACCATTAACCGGTAACCAAGCTGAGGAGCCCGCTTTCCTTCGCGGCTCAGGACAAGCAGAAAGCGGGCGCTACAAGGGCCAAAACGGGATGGCGAGGTGAACTCGCCGCCACGAAACGTTTCAGATACTTCGAGACGTTCAGACCTTCCGAGATTCCGGGCTTTGCGTGTTTTCAGTTAGAATGCTTATGAACTTATGAGCCTGACGAAACAGCAAGCGATTGAGATGTTGGAGTCCGACGATCTGGTCGGACTTGGCATGGAGGCGCACCAGATGCGCCTGGTGAAGAATGATCCGCGGGTGGTTACTTACCAGATCGATCGCAACATCAATTACACCAATTTTTGCACGGAGTACTGCTCCTTCTGCGCGTTTTACCGGCCGCTGGGGGCCAAAGACGGCTACATTCTCTCGTTTGAAACGATCTACGAAAAAATTGAAGAGATGCTGGAGCTAGGCGGCACGGGCATTCTGCTGCAGGGCGGGCTGCATCCGGACCTGCAAATCGGCTACTACGAAAATTTGCTGCGCTCGCTGAAGGCGCGCTTTCCGCAGGTGCATTTGCACTGCTTTTCCGCGCCGGAAATTTTGTGCATCGCGGAAGTTTCCGAAATCAGCGTGCGCGAAACGATTCAGCGGCTGATGGACGCGGGGCTGCAATCCATCCCGGGAGGCGGCGCGGAAATCCTGGATGACGAAATCCGCGGCAAAATCGCGCGCCTGAAATGCACCAGCGACGATTGGGAAGAAATGCATCGCACCGCGCATTCGCTGGGACTGCGCACCACGGCTACGATGATGTTCGGCTGCGGCGAAGAGCTGCGCCATCGCGTCAACCACTTTGACCGCATACGACGCATTCAAGAAGATACCGGAGGGTTCACCGCGTTCATCCCGTGGATGTTCGCCGCGGAGAATACGGCGCTGGGGAAGAGAGTGCAGGAAGCCACCGCGGTCGACTACCTGAAGACGCTGGCGGTTAGCCGGCTTTACCTCGACAACATCGACCACATCCAGTCCAGTTGGCTGACTCCCGGAATCAAGGTTTGCCAGATCGGCTTGCAATTCGGCGCCGACGACGTGGGCAGCATCCTGATCGAGGAGAACGTGGTGTTTGCGGCCGGCGTGAAAAATCGCACCAATGAGAGCGAGCTCCGCCGCATCATCTCCGACGCCGGCTTTATCCCGGCGCAACGCGACACCCTCTACCGCTCTTACGCGCTAAAATGACACTTTTCGCTCGCGCGGGAAACGAAGTGCCTAAAGGCAATCTAAAGCCGACCTAAACCGGCCCATAACTAAGAGGCAAAAGCTGGCCTCGAGGGTGATACCAAAAGATTACGTAATGTGAGATAGTACGCCGCTGCATCCTTCAGCTCAGTCGGAAGCTCGGTTCGACACTTGGGGCAAGCAAGCGGATGGCTCGGCAAGATAACCCTCTCAATCCAGACGCGCAGTCGACGGAACGTCGCGTTGACGCGAGCGCAACGGGCGCCAACGGCGACGCGGACGGCAAAGCATCCGCGCAGCAGGACGAGTCGCGCGCAAACAGGTCGCGCAACGAAGGGCAAGCGAGCTCGGGGAGAGGCGGCAAGCGCGCCGACGCAAATGCGAATCGCGTAATAAGCGAACAGCGCACCGGGACGCAGGGCCGCAAATCGCCTGACGACGAGCACAGTTTCGCATCGCATGCTGAATCTCTGGTGCAGGACGTGCGCTTCGCGCTGCGCACTTTACGCAAGAGCTGGGGATTCACTCTAACCGCGGTGCTGACGCTGGCGCTCGGCATTGGAGCTAACACCGCGATTTTCCAATTGCTCGACGCGGTGCGACTGCGCAGCTTGCCAATACCAAATCCGAGCGCGCTGGCCAGCGTGCAATTCAAGAGCGGCAATCGCGGCTTTGGCGTTGCGGCGTCAGACGAGGCTGCGCTCACGTATCCGTTGTGGGAGCAGATTCGCCTGCATCAGCAAGTCTTCTCCGAGGTTTTCGCGTGGGCCGAAAGCGGCTCGGCAACGCTAGGGGAAGGCGCGCAAGAGCGGCACGCACGCGGCCTGTGGGTAAGCGGCGAGGCTTTCCCCACACTCGGAATTTCTCCGCTGCGCGGCAGACTCTTCTCCGCTGAAGATGATCGCCGCGGTTGCGGTTTGCCGGGGGCGGTCATCAGCTACGGACTGTGGCAAAGCGAATTTGGCGGGCGCGATTCCGCGATCGGGAGCAAGTTGGTCATCGTTGGGCGGTCCACCGAAGTGATTGGCGTGACGCCGCGCAGTTTTTTTGGACTGGAGGTGGGCAGAAGTTTTGATTATGCGGTTCCCTTTTGCTCGCTCGACACATATTTTCCCGGCCTGGGAACACTCTCGCGGCTGGATTTTTTTTGGCTGCATGTGCTCGGGCGCCTCAAAACCGGCGTGACGCTGCAGCGGGCTTCTTTCGAACTGACCGCAATGACACCGGCCCTGACCGAAGCAACTCTGCCTAGCGGATACGTCGCAAATGCGCTGGCGATCTATCGTAATTTCCGGCTGGTGGCGGTTCCCGGAGGTAACGGGGTGAGTGCGCTGCGGCAAGCGTACGACACTTCTTTGTGGCTGTTGTTGGCCATCACCGCGTTGGTATTGCTAATCGCGTGCGCCAATCTGGCCAACCTTATGCTGGCACGCGCGAGCACGCGAGAGCGCGAAATGGCGGTGCGCCTGGCACTCGGCGCTTCGCGCTGGCGGCTGATCCGTCAGCTTCTTTCCGAAGGGGTGCTGCTAGCGGCGTGCGGCGCGATTTTTGGGATAGTGCTGGCTGAAATTTTCAGCAGGAGTTTGATTCGCTTTCTCGCCGGTGAAACCGGTGACATCCAGCTTGACCTCAGCTTGGACTGGCGCGTGCTGGTGTTCACTGGATTCGTCGCTGTGGCGACTTGTTTGATTTTTGGATCGGTGCCGGCGTTTCGGTCTTCGCGCACCTCGCCCGGCGCGGTGCTCAAGTCCGGAAGCCGCGGGACGACAGCAGGGCGCGAGCGCTTTTCTTTTCAGCGATTGCTTGTAGTTCTGCAAATTGCTGTTTCCGTTGTGTTGCTAGTGGGAGCGGTGCTGTTTGTGAGGAGCTTCTGGAACCTTGTGACCTTGGACCCTGGCTTTCGCGAGCGAGGGATCTTGATCGCGGCACTGGATTTCAAACGTCTCTCGGCTTCGCCGGAGCACGCTACTGCGCTCATCCATGAATTACAGGCCCGGACCCGCACGGTTTCCGGAGTGGAAGCGGTGGCCACTTCCACACACATTCCCCTGAACGGGAGCCTATGGAATTGGAATTTGGCAGTGCACATAAACGGGCTAGACGGCAGCTCGAAATTTACGTGGGTGAGTCCCGGATATTTTCAGACCATGGACATTCCGCTGCTCGCGGGGCGTGATTTCGATGACCGCGACAAGAGCACATCGCCGAGAGTTGCGGTGGTGAATGAAACGTTCGCTCGGCGGTACCTATTCGGGCAAAACCCCATCGGCAAGGTGATTCGAACGACCGCTGAGCCGGGCTACCCGGAATCGGAATACGAAATTGTGGGCGTGGTTAAGGACACAAAGTACATCGAACTGCGTGACCCTGCTCCTCCCATCAGTTTTGCACCCGCAGACCAGTGCCCGAATGCCGTTGGGGGGACGGTATTGTTCATCCGGTATTCGGCGCCGCTGTCGACGGTGATGAGCGCTGTGCGCGAAAAACTCGCCCTGGCTAATCCCGCGATGACAATAGAATTCCATGTTTTGGAAAACGATGTTCAAAACGGCTTGGTACGCGAGCGCCTAATGGCGCTGCTGTCCGGATTTTTCGGAGCGCTGGCGGCGCTCTTGGCGATGGTCGGACTATACGGGGTGATCGCTTATATCGTGGCCATGCGCCGGAATGAAATCGGCATCCGCATGGCTTTGGGCGCGAGCGGGGCGAGCGTAATTCGTATCATCGTGCGGCAGACGCTGACGCTGCTGGGCGTTGGAGTCGGGTCCGGGTTAGTGCTGTCGATGGCCGCGGCGCGAGGCGCCAATTCGCTGCTATATGGATTGCAGGCCAATGATCCGCTCACGTTGCTTGGCGCCGCAGGATTCTTATCGTCAGTTGCTCTGGCGGCGAGCTACATTCCCGCGTATCGTGCCTCGCGGGTCGATCCTATGAACGCCCTCCGCTACGAATGACGTAGCGTCAGTTTTCAGCAGGCGCACGAATCATGTTGCTGCAAGAATGAAGGGCAAGAGGAATTCCTGCAACCGATTGCGTTCGGTTGCGTTTGGGCTCTTGAACTGAGCAGCCATGCGCTCTGCTCCGATGGTTCGGAGGACGCGGGCTTCGAGTTGCAGGGGCGTCGAACCATTCTGGAGATCCAAGGTTAGTTGGATACGGGTACCGGCCGGGAAGACGAGATAAGACTGGACAAGCATGCCGTCAAAGCTGATGTCCACGGTGGTTCCTTCAAGTTGCTTGTCATTGGCCTGCATAGAGACAGGGCGCTGCATGGGAACCCGAGTGAAACGCCGGCGCTCGCGCTCAATCGAATGTTCTGCGACGCGGATGAGCTTGAGCAGCTTGTTGCGCTCTACGGGTTTGAAGAGAAAAAACTGAACACCAATTTCGAACGCGCGCTTCATCAGCGTATTATCGTGTTCGGCGGTGATCATGACGATGACGCTGGATGCGTTAAGGGGAGAGTCACGAACGTGCCGGGCGAGTTCAAGACCGTCGGGCGGCGGCATACGCATGTCCAGAAAGACCGCATGGAATTTCTCGCTGGACAGACGCCCGGCGGCCTCGGCGCTGCTCGTGAGGGAGCTAGCTTGGAAACCGGCGGAGCGCAGAAGTTCGGAAATGAGCTCACAGGAGACAGTGTCATCGTCTACAACAAGGATCTGGGCACGCAACTTAGCTCATTCCTCGAAGCACGCGAACCTCGAATGGCGACCCGACGGGGCCGAAAACTTCTAAGAGTTCACCTTGAGCGCGTTCACATCTCTCAGCCAACGTTCCAATTCCTCTCGAAGGATCTTGAAGTTAATTGGTTTCGAAACGCAAGCATTGCACCCTGCCTGGAGAAAACTGCGCTGCTCAGTGACGAGAGCATGGGCAGTAACAGCGATTACCGGGATGTGACAAAGCTTTGGCTGCTTGCGCATCCAGGCAGCGAGAGAAAGTCCGTCTTCGTCGCCAAGCTGGACATCCAGCAGGACAGCGTCGGGAGGGCGCCGTTCGATTGAAGCAATGGCGGAATTCAAGGTATCGACACTCCAGACTTCGTAGCCTTCTGTTTCGAGCCAATCACAAAGCAGTTCGCGGTTGAGCGGGTTATCTTCAACAACGACAATGAGGTGTTTCACGCCTTCTCCGCGCGTCGCGGGGCGACCACGCGCTCGAGTTGCATGATGCCCGCGGCGGCAACAAATCCAACATGGATCAGGCGCTTCTCACGAGGCCACCGAGTGTTCCCGCTGACAATGGCTGTCATCTACGGCCAGACCCAGCGGGGTGCAGTTGGGAAGTGTCCACAACGATCTCAAACTCATTCAGGACAGAACCATCCCACCAGCCGCGCTTTACCTCTTCGCGCATAATGGCGAAAGCTTTTTCAGGGGAAAGAGCTTTGCGATACGGCCGATCTGTGGTCAAGGCATCATAAATGTCGGTGATTTGCAGGATGCGTGCGGTGAGGGGAATTTGGTCGGCCTTCAGTCCATCTGGATAACCGGAACCATCCTGCTTTTCGTGATGATGACGAATGATGGGGAGGACGTTGCGAAAGGACCGAAGCGGAGCGCAAATCCGCTCGCCCGCAATGGTGTGCTGCTCCATTATTTTGCGCTCGTCTGGGGTCAACGGTCCCGGTTTCAACAGGATGTGTTCCGGGACAGCGAGCTTGCCAATGTCGTGAACCAGGCCGCCGCGGCGAAGGGCCAGGCGTAGGTCTTCGGGTAAGCCCAATTTTTCAGCTATAGAAACGGAATATTTGGAGAGGCGATCGCAATGCCCTTCGGTATAGGGGTCTTTGGCTTCAATGCTGAGGGCCAGACTGGAAAGGACAGCCTCGGCATTGTCCAGTTCATCGGTAAATTGCTTGAGGCGAATGAGCGAATGCACGCGCGCGAGCAGTTCATGCTTGTTTACCGGCTTGGTCAGGAAATCGTCTGCGCCGCACATGATCCCGCGGATGCGGTCGTCGTCGCTGTTCAAGCTGGTCAACAATAGAACGGGGATCAAGCGGGTATCCGGCTTGGACTTAATCGCGAGACAAACGTCAAATCCGGTTTTCCGCGGCATCACGACATCGAGAATGGCCATATCGATGGAATCGAAGCCTACCTGCTCCAAGGCTTGTTGCCCGTCTGACACGGAAATGACCTGGTATCCCTCCTCGCTGAGTAGGGTAGAGAGAAGCTCGCGATTTGATTCGTTGTCGTCAGCTATGAGGATAATGCCTTCATGAACGTCCCGTGCAGACATCTGGCCTCCCAAGAGCATCTGGCCGCTTGCAGACGCTTGATCGCGGACGAAAATTTATGGGCGGAAGTCCAATACGACACAGTTAGAATACGCGACGTCAGACCAAAACCGAGCACTTCGCTAAATGGTACACCGAACCAGTAAACAGCAAGCAGGAACTCGGGCCGCTTGCACATCTATGACGGGCATCCAAGCTATCGCACTTGCCGAGTAGGAACGCTAGCGAGGTTAGCTTTTCGCGATCGGACGGACCAGGAGTTCTACTTCGGAGCCTTCGGCTAGATCTAGAGGATCGATGGGGACGAGGGCACCGTTGCGGAAGCGGGCGCGGATTTTGCGGGCAGGGGTGGGCTGCGGCTTTGCTGGGTTGGCGTGGGGCTTTGGGGCGGTTGTCCGACCCGAAGTCTCATCGAGGGCTTCATTTGCCAGGGCATCGGCTTCGGCGTTTTGTTCGCGGTAGACGTGGTCGATTTTGAAGGAATCGAGCATCTGCGCCATTTTGCGGGCGCGTTCGTAGAGGGGGCGAAGCTCGGGACTCTTTACTTTGTATTGGCCGCGCATCTGGCGGACTAAAAGCTCGGAATCGCTCTGAACTTGCAGGGCGCGGATACCGTGCTGCTGCGCGTAGTCGAGCGCGGCGATCAAACCGTAGTATTCGGCGACGTTGTTGGTGCTGCGGCCGATATATTTTTTTAGCTTGGCGACGATTTCGCCGCGCGGGTCGCGGATGACAACGCCGTAGGAGGCGGGACCGGGATTTCCGCGGGAGCCCCCGTCGATGTTGGCGCGATAGGCTGCAGTCGTAGGAGTGGCGGTGTTTGGGTCAGAGGTGGAGTCTGAAAAAAGGTCGGCGCCGCGATTGCGTTGCGCGCGCTTGAACATTACGAAGAGCTGGAGACGGAAGAAGCGGCGTTGCCGGTTTCCGGACTGGGCGCGGGAATAGGCTCGAGAGAATAGAGAATCAGGCCGCAGCTTTCGCAGCGAAAGAGTTCATCATTGGCGTCTTGCAGGAGCTGCTGAAGGATGTGCGGCAGGACGCGCATGCCACAGCCGCGGCACTGGCCGTCGCGGGCTTCCGCGAGGGCGACTCCGTGATGGCGCTTGGCGATGCGCTCGTAAAGCACGCGCAAATCGTCGGGGATGGGAGCGATGGCGCGCTCACGTTCGGCAAGCGCTGCGTCCAAGTCCTTTTTCCTTGCGGCGTATTGCCCCTGGATTTCCTTGCGCTCGGCGGCAATAGACTGGTCCGCTTGCTTCAGCGCGATTTCCAAATTTTTGACGCGGCTTTCGGAATCTTCTCCGGACATCATAATCTCAAGCTGGCGTTCTTCGGCTTTGGCGACTTCCGCTTCGGCGTTCGCGATCTCATGCTGGAGTGCCTTGTAGGCTTCGTTGGTCTTTACCGCGCCGCTCTGCTCGCGATATTTCCTGGCGCGCTCTTTCCATTGCTGGACGTCGAGCTCGAATTTCTTGCGCTCGGTAAGGCTGCGGGTGTGCGCTTCCCGGGCAGCGGCAACCGCATTGCGCGCGCCGGTCAGCTTGAGGTCCGCCTCTTGAACGCGCTTGGGGAAGGCGTCGAGTTCGGCACGCAAGGCAGCAATGTGCAGGTCTATGGTTTGGAGTTCGAGAAGGCGCGGAATTGCGGGATGCATCTGACCTAAGTTTAACACAGCGTTGCGTTGGGATGCGCGAATGCAGGTTCCGTTGCGTCGTATCTCATCGATTCGTATCGCATCGAGGCTGCTGGTATTCTGAGAAGTCTGCTTCCGGGAGACGACGAGAAACTTGCCACCGATCATCAGCGCACAGGGCCTATCCAAACGATACGGGGTCGCTCCACTTTTTCGAGACATTTCTTTCACGGTGTCCGAAGGAGCGCGCATCGGGATTATCGGGCCGAACGGTTCCGGGAAGTCGACGCTGCTGGAGATGTTGAACGGGCGAGTGCAGCCGGATAGCGGAGACGTGGCCATCCGCAAAGGCACGCAGGTGCGTTGCGTGCTGCAGATATCGGAATTCGCGACTGGGGAGACGATTCGATCGGTTATCGAGAAGGCGTTGGACCTAGCCAAGGTCGCGCAGGGCGAACGACTGACGCGCATTGCGGAAATTCTGGGTCGCGCAGGGTTTACCGATCTCGACGCCGAGGCGGCTACATTGTCTGGCGGGTGGCGCAAGCGGCTGGCGATTGTCGAGGCGTTGGTGCAGAAGCCGGACATTTTGCTTTTGGACGAACCTACCAACCATTTGGATCTCGCGGGCATTAAGTGGCTGGAAACGTTGTTGCAGAGCGCGGCGTTCGCCAGCGTGATCGTCAGCCACGACCGCTATTTTCTGGAAAATGTGGCGAACGAAATTGTCGAGCTCAATCCCGCTTATGAAGATGGGGCGCTGCGCGTCTCGGGAAACTACAGCACATTCCTGGAAGCCAAGGAGTTGTATTTGCACGCGCAGCGCAATCGGCAGGAGGCGCTGGAAAATCGTGTGCACACGGAAATCGATTGGCTGCGGCGGGGTCCCAAGGCGCGAACTACGAAATCGAAAGCGCGCATCGACAGAGCGCACGAAATGATTGGCGAGCTGGCAGAAATGAATTCGCGCACGCGCAGCACGAGCGCGAAAATCGATTTCGCGGCTTCCGACCGGCAAACCAAGCAATTGATTACGCTGGATGGCGTGAGTTATGCGATGGGCGGGCGCACGCTGTTTGGCGACATTCATTTCATCATTACGTCCGGGATGCGCGTGGGGTTGGTGGGCCCGAATGGGAGCGGGAAGACGACGCTGTTGCGGATACTGAAGGGCGAGCTTGCGCCGACGCGCGGAAGGATGCGGCAGGCGGATGCGTTGCGCATCGTGTACTTCGATCAGAACCGGGCACTGGACCCGGAGGTTACGCTGCGGCGCGCGTTGGCGCCGGACAGCGATTCGGTGATTTATCAGGAGCGGGTGATTCACGTGGCGGCTTGGGCGGCGCGATTCCTCTTTACGGGAGAAAACTTGAATCAGCGCATCGGGCGGCTTTCCGGCGGCGAACGCGCTCGCGTGTTAATCGCGCAACTCATGCTGCAGCCGGCGGACGTGCTGCTGCTGGACGAGCCGACGAATGACCTGGATATCCCGACATTGGAGGTGTTGGAGGAGAGCCTTCTGGAATACCGGGGCGCGCTGGTGCTGGTTACGCACGACCGCTACATGCTGGACCGCGTGTCGACCGTGGTGTTAGGACTTGATGGGCTGGGTGGGACGGAACGTTTTGCAGACTACTCGCAATGGGAGGCTTGGCAGCGGTCACAATTGGCGGCTGGCAAGAGTAACGCGTCGGTGGAAACGCAGAGCCCTCGCGGAATTGCAGATGCGCAGAAGGCGTCGTCGTTGACCAAGAAGAAGCTCTCTTATAAAGAGGCTCGCGAATTGGAAACGATCGAACAGCGCATCGCGGATGCGGAGAGGGAACTGCAAGCGAAACATGACGCGCTGCAGGACGTGGAGATCATGAGCGACGGGGCGCGCCTGTACGCGGCATCCTTGGAGATGGACGCGGCGCAGAAAACGATTGATCAGCTTTACGCGCGCTGGGTGGAGCTGGAACAGAAAATCAGTTGAGTACTCGCAGGTCGAACACAGCCACACATTGGCGGATCATTGGGTTTTCCCGCCGATAGGCTGCAGGGTGGCGTTCACGAGGTAAGGGTCGTCAAATTCGGTCGTGTCGCCTGGCTTTTTTCCTGTGACCGGCAGCAGCCTTGCGGAGAGTGGCTTATGCCATTTGACGGAGAGGCTGGCCATGTCTCCGATGATTAGTTCGAGTTGTTGCTCGGTGGTGTCGCCGGGAAGCGGGATGGTGTCGAGGCCGGTGCCGCAGACGGCGCTGTAGCTGAGCAGGGAGTCGAGGGAGAGGCGGCCTTCGCTCCAGCGCT
>Ga0210409_10003331_pt1 | contig 18111 bp, 16 predicted proteins | sample IncBWH17MmetaG_FD_161649 | JGI IMG/M metagenome (GOLD analysis project Ga0210409, IMG submission 161649) | Forest soil microbial communities from Barre Woods Harvard Forest LTER site, Petersham, Massachusetts, United States - Inc-BW-H-17-M | ecosystem: Environmental > Terrestrial > Soil >... | reverse complement strand
GTCGGAATCGAGGTCTGGTTCGACCAGAGCGAGCTGCGGGGCGGAGACGTTTGGGATCAAAAGATCCGTCGCCAGATCCACGACTGTGCGCTCTTCATTCCCGTCATCTCGGCAAACACAGCTTCGCGACAAGAGGGCTATTTTCGGCTTGAATGGGATCTTGCGGATCAGCGCACCCATATGATGGCCCGCGACCGGCCGTTCATCGTCCCTGTGTATCTGGACGCAGCGCCTGGTGCAGGCACGGACGTACCGGAGTCATTTCATCGCGTTCAGTCGATGCGCTTACCTGGCGGCGAAGCGCATCCCGATTTTGCCGCGCGCATCAAGCGCCTGCTGTCGCCGGAGCCTGCATCCATCGCGCAGCGGACGCCTTCATCCGGGTCGGACGAGGCGCCCATCCCTGTGTCGGTTGGTGCGCCTTCGTCCTTGCGGCGTGGCCTTCCGGTCACGATCGCTGTGCTGGCGGTCGCGGCGCTCGCTTACTGGCTGATCTACAAGCCGTCGGGCCCCAGGCACGAAGCAACAGCTCCGTTGATGACATCCGCTACGGCACCATCAGCGCCTGCAACACCTGCGGCCGCAGCCTTCACTCCGCCGCCGCATTCCATCGCGGTGCTGCCGTTCGTGAACCTCAGCGGAGACAAGGAGCAGGAGTACTTCTCGGACGGACTCACGGAGGAGCTGCTCAACTCTCTGGCCGAAATCGAGGAGCTGCAGGTCGCCGCGCGCACCTCGTCTTTCTCATTCAAAGAGCACCCAGACATTGTCACCGTTGCGCACAAACTCAACGTCGCCGCGGTCCTTGAAGGCAGCGTGCGGCGCTCGGCGAATACGGTTCGCGTCACCGTGCAGCTCATCAATGCAGCCACGGGGTTTCATCTATGGTCCAAGACCTACGATCGGGACCTGGGCGACGTACTGAAACTTCAGACCGAGATCGCAACTGCTGTTGCAACTGCACTGAAAGTCACTCTGCTTGGCGATATCTCGACGAAGATCGAGCTGGGCGGAACTCACAATCCAGCCGCGTTCGACGCATATCTTCGCGGTTCGAAGCCCTTGTACAGGTCTGTGGGCGATGCAAAGGGTCTTCAGAGCGCGATCGGTGAGTTCACTGAAGCGATCCGGCTCGATCCCAAATTCGCGCTCGCCTTCGCCAGTCGATCGTTAGCGCTCGATCGTTACGCCGCGGAATACGCGCCGAATCCGGCAGCAACTCGCGAGGACGTGGATAAGGCGCTCATCGATGCGCGCCAGGCGATCACCCTCGCCCCGGAGCTGGCCGAAGGGTACCGGGCCTTGGCTATGTTCGGAGTCGCATCTCAGCAGTACAGGCAAGCAAGTGAAGCGTACGAGCGCGCCGTGGCACTCGCGCCGGGCAATGCGCGGGTACTTCCGGAGTACGCTCGCTTTACTGTGTTGATGGGCCGTGCCGATGCAGGAATTGCGGTCGGCCGCCGCGCCGTCGCGCTGGATCCCCTAAATCCCAACAGTCACTACAGGCTCGGGGATGCACTTCATTACGCACGCCGTTATGAGGAGGCGGTAGCCGCCTACGACGCCGCCCTGGCGCTCGAGCCCGACAATGGCCGAACCCTCGGCGGTCGCGGCCTTGCCTACTACGCGCTCGGCAACTTCCAAACTGCGCGCGCGTCATGCGAAGCCAAGCCGGACCATTGGTTAACCCAGTGGTGTCTGGCGGTGGTGTACGAAAAGCTTGGGCGGCACGCCGACGCGGAAGCCGAACTCGCGAAGTTGAAGGCAGCGAACGGTGATACCGTGGCGTACCAGTACGCGACCATCTACGCCCAGTGGGGGAATAGACCTAAGTCATTGGAGTGGCTTGACACGGCCCTGCGGGTACGCGACCCAGGGTTGATTTTTCTGAAGATGGATCCGCTCCTCGACGCGTTGCGCAAGGACCCGCGCTTCCAGGAGATTGAGCGGCAGTTGAAGTTTCCGAGTTGAGTGCCGATAGATTCCGTGTCGGCGAGCGCGGTGTGTATGGGCGTTTGTCGGAGTTTATGGCGAGCGTGAGCATCTGATCCGGCAATACTTGAGATCTTACCTTGACGGGCGTTCATGGTTTTGCCTGATTGCCGGACGCTACTACGGCATCGGACTGCAAATTGTCGCTGCCTTTGTTTATTTGATCATTGCAGACCTTAATCGCTTCCTTGTAGGAGCTGTCCTTGACGGCAGCCATTCGCCTTTTCACGCAACCGACAATCTGCTCGATCATCTGACGCTTGCTTGTCGCCGATTGATTTTTGGAATCTGTGCCATGTGCTTGCGAGACAAGGCATATCACGGCGGTTGTAGTTATTGCCACCAGTAAGCGACCCATAGGAGTTCTCCTATTGAGGTGCGGAGCATTCAGTATGCCGTGCACTGCAATGCCTGCCAGAAGCCAGAAGTCCCTAAATTGTGTAGGCGCTGGGCTGACATACACTCTACATTCGTCCGCTGGAGCGTTTGTTCGAGGCTTCTATCAATAACGGGCCGGCAGCCGGCATGGACAATGGGCGTCGGGGCGGTCCCGCCGAACTCGCCCCTAAAGGGTCGCATCGTGACTCTTCGTGGCACAGCAACCGTAATGTCGCCTTGAACGGTATGATTCTGGATCGGCCCGCCGCCGCTGGAGTAATTAATGACCGCACGCTCGAAATTCACGCTGATGTCTTTGTTCTCTATGCTCGCAGCTGCCACTGCGTCGGCCGATTCCTTGTCTAAGCCAGCAGCGCAATGGTGGGCAGACATCACGGTGCTCGCCGGCGACAGCACCGAAGGCCGCGAAACCGGCTCGCGCGGTTATCTGCGGGCCGCCGATTACGTGATTTCGCGTTTCAAAGCGGAAGGGCTGGCCCCGGCCGGCACGCAGGGTTACCTGCAGCCGGTGGAGTTCGAGAAGCAACTTGTGGACCAGCCGGCATCTGTACTGGAGGTGGCGGCTGCCAATGGCGCGGTCACGTCGCTGCACGTCGGCGAGAACTCCAGGATCGGCGCGGGCGGTGCGCCGCTGCCGGATCACATCGATGCGCCGCTGGTGTTCGTGGGTTATGGACTGCACCTGCCGAAGCAAGGATACGACGATTTTGCGGATGTGGACGTGCGGGGCAAGGTCGTGGTCGTGCTGAGTGGCGGTCCCGCCGACGTATCGGGTCCGATCAAGTCGAATGCGCGGTTCGCGCGCGCTGCGTTGCTCGGCAAGATGGGAGCGGTGGGGATCATCGCTCTGACGACTCCGCATCAGGTCGAAATCCCCTGGGCACGCCAGCGGCTGCTTGCCGCTCAACCAGGGATGTATCTCGCGGATGCCAGCTTACGCGAAACGCCGGACGGCTTCTTCGGCGCGGCCGTCGATCCCGAAAAATCTGAAGTCCTATTCGCGGGCTCCGGACACACGTTTGCCGAGCTCTGCGCCATCGCGGATGCGTCCAAGCCACTGCCGCACTTCGACGTACCGCTGCGTCTCACCGGCCGCATTGTCGCGGCGCATGAGCGGCTGAGTTCACCGAATCTGGTGGCGAAGCTGCCCGGACGCGACCGTAAGCTGGCAGCAGAATATGTCGCCATATCGGCGCACCTCGATCACCTGGGCATCGGCGCGCCCATCAATGGTGACAAGATCTACCACGGCGCCATGGACGACGCTTCGGGTGTCGCTACGGTGCTCGACATTGCCGACCGCCTGAGGAAGGGCGCACGTCCGCGGCGCTCGATCCTGTTCGTCGTCGTCACGGCCGAAGAAAAGGGTCTGCTCGGCTCGCACTACTTCGCCGAGCGTCCTACAGTTCCCACGTCGAGCATCGTGGCGGACTTGAACTTCGACATGCCGCTGCCGTTGTGGAATTTGACGAAGGTGTTCGCGCCGGGCGAGGATGAGAGCACGCTCGGTGCCGATGCCCGCGCGGTGGCTGCGGCTCAGGGCCTCGCCATGGCTCCTGATCCCTTGCCGGACCGCAACGTGTTCATTCGCACCGATCAGTTCAGCTTCGTGCGGCGGGGAATTCCCGCGCTGGCATTCAAATTCGGGTTCGCCAAGGACACGCCGCAGTTCGACATCGAGCACGACTGGCGGGCCAACCGCTACCACTCGCCGTCCGACAATCTGGATCAGCCGGGCGTCATGAAAGAAGAGGCGATGAAGCTCGACGACTACGTGGCGGCTCTCGCGCGCCGGGTGGCGGATGCGGACAGCCGGCCGGAATGGCTGTCGACGAGCGTGTTCAAGCCGGATGCGGGGGAGTGAACTCTGATTAACCACCGAATCATGACTGCGTAGACCGTCCCTGTCGCAACGCGCGCGCGTCCAGTCGCCGGCGGATGGTGTCCTGCCGGCGCCTGTCGATCGGAAAGCGCCACATCAATAGGCCGGAGACCACGTACAGCACCGCAGGGATGAACAGCAACGTAAGGCGCAGACCAAACTCGCCCCATTGACTGTTCGATGGCGCCGCAGGTTCGTAGCCGAATAGACCGATCGTGAGGAACGCGAAACCGCCACCCAAGGCGATGTTGCCTTTCGTGACCAGCGACTTGAGTGCGTAGTAATTGGCGGCGCGATTCTTGCCGGTTCTCAACTCATCGAAGTCGACGATATCTCCGAGGATCGCATCGGCGGCGACTCGGCTGACGGCATCCGCAAATCCGCTCAGTGTAATTATCACAAGCGCCGGTATGTAGCTCGCGGGGCCGGGCGTTAACGGCGCCAGAAACGGGTAGATGACTGCATCCCCGAACACCCCGAGCGCCCAGGCCCTGTGCTTGCCGATCCTGCGGATGATCCGCAACCAGATTGGCACGGAAATCAGATTGGCGACCGCGTAGCTCAGCAAGATGACCGGAAACGCCTGTGGCAGTTTGAGGTAACTGACGACGTAGATGTAGGACAGCGCAAGAAACACTCCGAGACTGATGCCGCTGATGCTGTAGCTCAGCAGGAACAACAACATTGGCCGGTTGTTTCGGACGTTGGCAAGAATGCTCCAGAAGCCGATCGGGCTGCGCGCCTGGCCCGGGCGTCCGCGCGGCCCATAGCGAAAGGCAATCGGGACCGTAATCGCGAACAACACGGCCACGAGCCCCGCGTTGAAATTCAGCACTTCCGCATTGAAGGACACGTCGCGCGAGGCGCCGAGGAATGGGGATACCAGAAACAGCAAGCTGCCGAGGTAGTACGCAGTTGCTCGATACGTAAATATCCGGGTCCGTTCGAAATACTCGCTTGAGATGTCGGCACCCCAGGCATCATAAGGAATGATCGCCATCGTCCAGCCGAAGTACAGGCAGATGGTCCAACCAAGGTAGTACCCGCCACCGATGCCCTTGTGCGGCGCGTAGAGAAATGCGACTGCGACCGAGGAGACAACCGCCCCTGCTGCGAGCCAAGGCTTGCGGCCTCCCCAGAGATGGGCGGATCGGTCGGACAAGTACCCGATGACCGGATCGATGACAGCGTCAAACATCCGTGCGGCCACCATGACGGTGCCGATCAGCTGGGTGCTAAGCCCCATCTCGGTGGCATAAAAACCGGGAATCACGAGCGAGGCACAGTACAGGAGCATCGCCTCCGGTACGCCCGGTGCCGCGTAGGCTGATATGGCGGAAAACCGAGTGGTTCGGACACCGATCGCGGTGACCCGCGTCATTGACCCTGGGCCTCCAAGCGTTGCCTGCGGCTCTGCGCGATCGCCTCGCGGGTCTCTCGGACTACGCGGCTTACTACCGGATCATCTTGCACACTGCGCCAATATGCCGAGAGTTTCGGAAACCGGTGCAGCGGCGGGTCGGTGGCGAAAACTGAGGGCACCCACTCTTCGGCGAGAATGAGCATAGGTGCAAGCGCACCATCGGCCACGGTCAGTGAGCGGCCTACCGCATAGCCGTTGGCACCGACGTAGACTTCGAGGGCCGCGAGCGCCTCGGCGACCTTGCCGACCGCCGCGTCGATGACAGCCCGGTCCCACCCTGAGCGCTTCGTGGCGAGTAGATCGAACAGCGGCACCATCGCCATGACGAGGTAGATGTCGCTGATGCGAGTCAAGAGCCGCACTTGCGCGCGCTCCCACGGGTCCGCCGGCAGCAGCGGGGGAGACGGGAAGATCTCTTCCAGGTACTCGCAGATGACTTCAGACTCCGGCAGCGCGCGTCCATCGTCGAGGACGAGTGTTGGTACGCGACCCAGCGGATTGAGTTTCAAGTAGTCGCCTTTCGGCAGTTTCGAGTTGCCAAAACCCGGCGGTTCGACAATCTCGAACGGTATGCCCTTCGCGTACAGCATCAGGCGGACGCGTGTCGGAAACGGCGAGGCGAAAAACTGGTAGAGCTTCATGGTATGTCGCTATGCGGCGAAATTAAGGAATTCCGGCGTGCGGCTCTGAAATGGATTGACGCCCAATTTGCTTCGCAGTTGAGGTATTGGTGTGTCCAACAACTGATGCCACGGCACGGACATCAAGGGAGGCGTTGCACGTCCATGGCGCCAACCTTCAACCATCAGCGTGATGAACTGATCGGGATCGACTGCCCGACTCAAGCAAATGCCCGTTGCACTCACCGCCAGGAATCGCGTGGAATAATTCTGGCCGAATTGGGCGAGCTGGAACCCTGAGATGGCAACTTCGCCTTGTGCCGTGAAGCCGTAGTCGGCGAACAAATGCCAGACGTCGTGTAATTGCAGGATGCGCCGGTTAGTGCGGTTCTGCGCCGGGAATTGTGGCGGTAGCAGAACGGTGTCGGCATCGATGACCTCTAAGTCATAACCTTTAGTCGTCAGCATGTCGAGTAGAACCGTGCCCAGGCTGGCCGGCGGGCGATTGCGCAGATCGTTCGTGGTCATACGCACTTCCGGTTCGCCGAGCAGCCTGTGGACATCCGGATGCATGAGGACAGCGCGCTCACAGCGCAGCAGCAGCTCCTGATCGTAATTTGTGCCGATGTTTACGACGCGCATTGTCACATTTAAGGCTTGAGATCCGCCTTCTTGCCGGTCCGCACCGGGATCCGCAATCGCCCAAAACGCGTCCCAGATCGCTTTCGGTGTCTTCCACGCAGCGGCTGCCGATAACCGAGGATTTAACGAACCGAGTCGCTCTTGCAGCAACGCTCGTCGCGCGTCCGCGCCGCTCAAATCGAGCCACGCTTCGGCGATTGCATCAAAGATGCTTATCTGGCGCTCGGGTTCAACGAAGGCGGCGTGCGCCATCAAGGCGGCCGCAGCAAGCGGCAGATCGCCTGCCCCTTGCATCGGTGGCCGCCCTGTTGATGCCCAGTCCTCAAATGTCTTTCTAAATTCTGGTGTGCACGCGGTCATGATCCCTCCCCCTCTAGGGACGATTCTACGCTTCAGACAGGCGGCAAGAACAAGTCCAGCGGATGTCAGCCGAAACCTGAGGGCGCCCGGCTTCAGTGAAATCCGCAAGAACTGTGCGCGAACAAACGCCGTGGCGTTCGAATATTCAAAGTTCGGAATCCAACGGCAGCAACGACAATATTTTGACTTCGACCCGCTGCCACGGATGTCTCGCTGGTTCTCGGTTGTATTCGACCGCCGTGCCGTTCTCAACGGTCCGCCACACCAAATGCGGCGACTGGTCTGCGGCGGAGGGAAGCGCTACGGAATAGGAGTTTTCCGGAAGGGTCATTGCGTCAAACCGCTTCGCCGTTTCCTGTGATAACTCCGCGCTGTCGATGATCAAGCCGACCTCCGTGTTGATACGCCTGGATCGCTGGTCGAGGTTCATCGAGCCTATAAAAAGGCGCTGGCGGTCAAACACATAGAGCTTCGCATGCAGCGCATAGTTTCCATAGCGCGAAATCTTCGTTGATTGGCCGCTGCCGCGGGAATTGCCGAGCCGGGACCGCACTTCATACAGCTCGACGCCGTCGTTCAGCAACTCTGCCCGGTAGTGCGTATAGCCGGAATGGGCCGACAACTCAGGCGCAGATTCCAGAGAGTTTGTCAGAATTCGAATGCGCACCTTGTGCGCACGTCGATCCTCGAGCAGATGCAGTTCGTCTTTCGACGGTACAACGTAGGGCGAAACGACTAACAGTTCGGACTGCGCCTGCGCGACCGCATTGGCCACGGGTTCATACATGAGACTTGCGATGCCGGGCCTATCAGCCGTCCGCTTTTTCTCGGGACTATCGCAAACGACTCGAGCGTTAGCCCATATGAGCGGTTGCCGGCCGGCCAGTATTCCGGCAAGGGGCTCACCGCTATCAAGCTTTGATCGATAGTCAAAGCCCGCTTTGTCGACCTTGTCGGTGTGTGATTTATGCTGCCGGGCATGCGTAGTGATGCCGCGCAAGGCTTGTGCAGGGATTGCTAAAGCACTGTTCCAGTATTCATCGAAGGTCCCTGACAACTCGTGGACGATCGGGCCGCCCACAAACATATCATCGTCGGCGAATTGGGATTGCGGATCAATTTGAAAATATTGATCGCCGATATTGCGGCCGCCGATCAGAGCGATCGAATTGTCCGCGACAAACAGTTTATTGTGCATCCGATGGTCAAGCCTGGAATGACTGAAGATGTATTCCGTCGCTCTTATCAATTGATTGTGGCCGCGGTATGCAAATGGGTTAAAGACTCGCACTTCGACGTTGGCCCGACCAGCAAGCGCAAAAACTTGCTCGTCGCCCGGCACTGTTTCCCCATCGTCAAGCAGCAGCCGGACGCGTACTCCGCGGGCAGCTGCCTGCATCAGCGCATCCGTCAGCAACCGACCGGATTCGTCTCCGTGCAGAATGTAATACTGCAAATCAAGGGTACGTTCCGCTGTATTGATCATCTCCATTCTCATCAAGAATCCGTCGACGCCGACGGAGATGATGCGATAGGCGGCCTTTGTGCCGTGCTCATGCGCGGCCGAGGCGAATTGCTGCCCAACCCGTGTCGCCTCCGGTTCAGTCAAGGCCACCGAAGGAGTCTTCGGATAGTCAGATCCCGGCGGGAGCGATGCGCAGCCGCCAAGCCAGCACGCAAACAACAGGCATTTGAAAAAAGGGTGCATCAGCGCTTCCATTACACGCGACGGGCAAATTATGATTTTATCGTCGCCTGCGCGTGGTCAGGAGTCGCCGCCAGTGCCACTGGGTGTAGGATTTTGCCGATCACGCGACAACTCCAAGAATGGCTCTGTGAGTGGCTATTCGAACAGCCGATCAAAATAATGGCCGCGAAAGCAGGTGGTCGAGGCATTTCCTGGCTGGCCATGGCCTTGTTTTATTATTATAATCAACAAATTACATCTTATAGCTATAATCTACATCGAAAAATAAATTCTTGGCGCGAGGCTTCGCAAAGTTCAGCGGATAGCGCGCTGCAGAGGCGGCGCAGATCCAGTGACGATCCAGTCCATCGGTATGTCGTGTGCTTGCGGAAAGATTGTGGCAATCAATGCACCTGGGTAGCCGACGCCAATCACCAGCGGCGTTGCGGCGAAGCGCGCCAAGGTCCGGTCGAAGAATCCTCCACCGTAGCCGAGGCGGAAACAATTCTTGTCGAAACCCACCAGCGGCGCTATCACCACGGAGGGCACGATCTCGGCGCCGTCGGCGGGGTAGGGTATCTTCCACAGCCCGCGCGCCATTCGGGCGTTGGGCCGCCACTCGCGAAATATGAGAGGCTGTCCGAGGGCGATCGCAACCGGCAAGGCGATGTGTACGCCACGCTCCGACATGGCATTCATCCACGGCCGAAAATCTGGCTCGGCCTTGATCGGCCAATACACGCTGACCACCGTGTCAGAGTCCGAGGGAATCAGCAGGTTGAGATCACGAGCCATGGCTGCTGTCTGTGCGGCGCGATAATCTGCCGACAACTGAAGCCTTACGCTGATCAACCGCTCGCGTTCGGCCTTGCGCCAGCGGCTGACATCCATTGCCTGACGAGAGTCCGGACGGACGACCCCGGTCGCTTCGAGCTCGTTCAGGAAGCATGGGGGCGTTCCACCAATGTCCTCCTCCGCGTCCTCATTTCGAGGTGCAGTCACATCCAAAACTCCAGAGTCCCAATGTTCCCTCCGGTCAAACCGGGACAATCCATGGTTACATTACTGCGCATCGCCGAATGGTATCACCTGGGGCGCGGACACTTGGTTTGGACGTCGACCGTGCGTTAGCAGCGAACGCGCTGCACTCGGCACATGGGCGAGCAACCTGCGGCGGGCACCGATACACTTCCGGTTGGGTGAGCGGGATTGTCGCGTCCTGACTAAACGATTCCGGGCGTTTCAGGTACTCATGGTAGTGAGCGCGTGATTTTGTGAAGGCCCATGGGCGCTTCCGCCGGGGCCGCTGAACGGGTGCACTGGAAATGTTGCCAATTTTCTTATGAAAATGAGGCAGATACTGCTGTGGCCGATCCATAGTTGGGTCTGGCTCGACGCGGCGCGGCGAGCGAGCAATCTGCTTCGATTCGCCGAAACCGAGGCAGAAGGCGGCCGCGATCTCGTCCGCGCTGCAGAATTGACGCCCGACCCACAGCTCCGCACGCTCTTTCTTTTCCATGCGCGCGACGAACAACGACATGCGGAACTGTTTCGCCGGCACGGTTCGCTGCTGCACCAGGCGCTCTCCGGGTCTTGCCGATCCGGCAATCGGGCCGACTGGCTGGCACCAGGCGAACGCGGTCTTGACGATTTGCGGATCGAGGAGTTGGAGGCTGGACCGCTGCTGGCTTTTCTCCACCTTTCGGAAAAATCCGCCGCTGCGGATTTCGCGTCATATCGCGATGTGCTCGAGCGCGATCCGTCGACGCGTGCGGTCTTTGATCAGGTTCTTCGGGACGAGGTCTACCACATGAACTACACTCTCGCGCAGCTTGTGCGCGTGTCGCCCCAGCGCCACCGTGTGTTGTTGTGGCGCGCGCGGTTAAGTCGCCTATGGAAGGGTTACTTGCGACTTGCGCTCGCGCTCGCCGGCGTTATCAGCGGACTGCTCCTGACCATACTGTATTTCACCCTGTTGCCGCCGTTTAGCTATCTGGCGAAACGTGCCGCCCGCAAGGAGCCTACGGGCTGGTTGCCGGTTTCACCGCAGCGCAATGCTTCACTCGACCGGGAGTATTGACGGTGAAGATTCTTGGAATTTCGGCGCACTATCACGATTCCGCGGCAGCCCTTGTCATCGATGGCATGCCGATTGCCGCGGTCCAGGAAGAGCGGCTGTCGCGGCGCAAGAACGACGCCGCATTTCCGTTGCTCGCGATCGAATGGTGCCTTGATCACGCGGGGATCGAGCCGGAAGCCCTTGACGCCGTGGTCTTCTATGAGCGTCCGATGCTCAAATTCGATCGCATTCTGACCAGTGCTCTGCGTGCCTTCCCGCGCTCCTGGCGTGCATTCCCGCAGGCAATGAGAAATTCGATCGGGGAGAAAATCTGGGTGCGCGGCGTGATCTCGTCGCACTTAGGCTTGCCAAGGCACAAGATTCTGTTCACGGAACACCACCAGTCGCACGCGGCCGCCGCTTTTCTCGCGGCGCCCACGCGTGAGGCCGCGATCTTGACGACCGACGGCGTCGGCGAGTGGGCCACGACCACCGTCGGTCTCGGCGCGCGCCGCCCCAATGGCGCCGCCTCAATCACCCTGCTGCGCGAAGTCAGGTTTCCACATTCGCTCGGATTGCTGTACTCGACTTTCACGGCCTATCTTGGGTTCGCCGTGAATGAGGGTGAGTACAAGGTCATGGGACTGGCGAGCTACGGTCGCCCGACGCTGGTCAATGAGGTGCGTCGGCTCATTCGCCGCACGCCGGATGGAGCCTTCTGCCTTGACCTAGACTACTTCGATTTCCATACCACCGCGCAACGCTCCTATTCGCCGCGGTTCATCGATCTGTTCGGCCGGCCGCGCAGCCCATACGAGCCGATCGATCTGGAAACCGCAGAAGGCAGGCGCTTCGCTGACTGCGCTGCAAGTGTGCAACAGGTACTCGAAGACACGCTGGTCGAAATCGCGCGTGCCCTGCGCCAAGAAACGGGTTTGACCGATCTATGTATGGGCGGCGGGGTGGCGTTGAACGGCGTCGCCAATTCACGGATCCTCGCTGAATCGGGCTTCGAGCGGTTGTTCGTTCCGCCGGCCCCTGGTGATGCTGGCTGCGCGTTGGGTGCGGCCCTGTATGCCGACCGGATCCACTTCAAGAATCCGGATTGCCTGGTCCCGGACCATCCGTTCTGGGGACCGGCGGTGGACGGATCCGCGCTGGTGCAACTGGCGCGCGAGGATCACCAATCTTGCGAGGAATTGAACGACGCGGAATTAGTCGATCGGACCGCCGACGATCTCGTCGCCGGCCGCGTCGTCGGCTGGATGGAGGGCGCCATTGAATTTGGACCTCGTGCGCTGGGGCACCGCAGTATCTTTGCCGCGCCGCACTCGGCCGACATGCGCGATCGGCTGAATCGCGATATCAAGTATCGCGAGGAATTCCGGCCGTTCGCACCGGTGGTGCCGATCGAGGTCGCTGACCGCTATTTTGAGTTGCCGCCCGGCGGGGCGCGTCTGGCCCGGTTCATGTCGGGAGTTTTTCGCGTGCGGCCGGAGTGGCGGACCCGGCTGGCCGCGATTACGCACATCGACGGCACGGCCCGAGTGCAAACGCTCGAGCAGAGCATGGCGCCGCGAATCCACGCATTGCTTGAGTCCTACGGACGGCGCAGCGGCATACCGATCCTGCTCAACACGTCGTTCAACCTTGCAGGCGAACCCATCGTTAACCGTGCCGTAGAGGGGTACTCGACGTTTCGGCGCAGTGGCATCGACGTGTTGGTCGCCGGCAGTGCCCGGGTTGCCAAACGCGCGTCATCAGCAATTCAGAAGGAAATAATCTCATGCTCAAAAAGCGTGGCAGGCTAGAACGCAGCCTGGTGGTCTTCGGCAGTGCTGGCGGATCGATCGCGGAACTTGCGCGCGGGATGTGGCAGAGCGGTCCTGCCAAGCGGTGGATGGTGCCGCTGGCGGTTTTCCTGTGCGTGATTGGAATCGTGTTGATCGTCGCGGCAAGCGTCGAGGCGCTCGCGCCGTTCGTTTACTCGATCTTCTGATCGATGGACGCATTGCGCGATCTGCTGGCCTGCCCGGCTTGCGGCAACGCCTTGGCGGTGGGATGGCGGTGCACGGTATGCGGCGCCCGCTACTCGGCCCCCGACGGGATTCCGGATCTGCGACTGGGAGGTGACGCACCTTCTGACGCCGTACGCCGCTTTTACGAGCACACCCCGTTTCCCGGCTACAGGCCGCGCGAGAGCTTGGCGTCGCTCTATGCACGGGCTGAGCGCAGCCAATTTGCGCGGCTGCTGGACCAAGCGATTCCCGGTGACGCGCGGATCTTGGAGGTCGGATGCGGCACCGGGCAGATGAGCCTCTACCTGACACGCGCTGATCGGCTGGTGATCGGCGCTGACTTCGCACGGGCGTCACTGCAGCTGGGTCAGGGCGCGGCGCGGCGCTTCGGGCTTGCGCGTGTGCAGTTCGTTGAAACCGATCTTCGCCGTCCGGGATTGCGGGCCGGCGCGTTCGACGTCGTTTACGCGTCCGGTGTGCTACACCACACACCGGACCCACGCGCATCGTTCGCCCGCATCGCATCGTTGGCGCGGCCGGGTGGAATCATCATCGTCGGCCTTTACAATGCATTCGCACGCATTCCGTTTCGACTTCGGCGGCTCATCGCGCGTTGCTCCGGTTATCGCTGGATTCCGTTCGATCCCGTGCTGCGCGAGCGAGACGCTGACCCCGCGCGGCGCGAAGCATGGCTGAGGGACCAATATCAGCATCCCGAAGAGCATCGGCACACCGTGGGGGAAGTGCAGAATTGGTTCAACGAGAATCACGTCGAGTACGTTCGAACCTACCCAAGCGCACTCATCGGCGAGGCGCCGGACGGACTCTTCACGGCAGCCGGCGATACATGGCGTCCCGAGACCTGGCTGGCGCAGCTTGCGTGGATGAAAAGCCTCGGATCCGAGGGCGGGTTGTTCGTGACCGTCGGCCGCCGCGAGGCGGCGTGAGCCGGCGCCGCTTGACCGAAGCCGCGTTGGCGGGCTTCGGGATCACCTTGATCCTGGCATCACTCGCGGCGAGACAGGCTTGGTGGGACCGCCATTTCATGCCGATCTTTGCCATTGCACGCTCCACGCTGGTTGCTGCGGAGATAACGGTGCGCGGGCTCATCTGCCTGATGGGTGTCGCGGTCTTGCTGGTCCTGCGCCGCCCAATCGCCGCTGCCGTCAGCCGGGCGACCGTCGGCGACGCGCTGCGCATCTTTCTCGCCGTGGTATTGGCGCTGGGTTGCGCCGAGCTGTTACTGCGCGCCCATCCGCCTTATCCGCACGATGCCGATCCGCTGCAGCTCGAGCCGCGACGCCGCGCCGATCCGGTGCTCGGGTGGGAATTCGTGCCGGCGCGATCGGTCGTGACGGAGGAGGCGGGTCGCCCCGTGTCGTACAGCTTTGACAACGCGGGACATCGCGTGTCGGCGCCGGCGGCCGCGGTCGATGTTGAGCAGCCGACGCTGCTGTTCACCGGCGAATCCATTATTGCGGGCTACGGACTCGCCTGGGAGGAGACGATTCCCGCCCGCGTGGGTGCGCTGCTTGGGATCCAAAGCGCCAATCTCGCGGTATCCGACTACAGCAACGACCAGTCACTCCTTCGATTGTCGGCGGAGCTGCCGCGTTTTCGCGATCCAGTCGCCGTGGTGACGTTGTTCATGCCGGCACTCTTCGATCGCAATTTGCTCGACAATCGCCCGCGGCTCTCAGCGGGATTCATATCGCAGCCGGCGGTCCGGTCCTCTCGCCTCGCCGCGCTGCTGCGCTGGCTGGTTCCCTACCGCAGCACCGCTGCCGTTGAACAGGGCATCATGCGCACCCGCGACAGCCTGCGCGGGCTCGTTGATCTTGCGCACGCACGGGATGCCGAGCCGCTCATCGTCGTACCGCAATTCGGTGCGGAGAGCGCGACCGACGAGATGCTGAGGCGGCGCATTCTCGATGAGCCGGGACTTCCGTATGTGGAGGTGAAGCTTGATCCGAGCTGGCATCTGCCGGGGGATATGCATCCCGATGCACGCGGCGCCCAGGCAATTGCCATCGCGGTCGCGGAGCGGTTGCACCGTGGGCTTACCGGTAGGATTTCGGCCGCTGCCGCCCGCTCGTGAGTGGCGGCTACCCGGCAGCACTTTAGACTTCCCGGCCCTTATGGCGGGTTCATCGGTTCCCACAATTCGATTGGGTTTCCTTCCGGGTCGTGCAATCTTGCGAATCGCCCATTGGGGTATTTTTCCGGGTCTACTTTTACCTCAATGTTCGAATTCCGCAGCTGCGCGACGATTGCGTCCAAATTCCGAACGCGAAAGTTGACCATCCACGCTTGCGTCTTGGATCCGAAGTAGTCGGTATCCATCGGAAACGGGCTGAATACGGTTGGTCCGGCGGCTTGCTGCCACACTGGATGGCCATAGTCTGTTGGTGCCAGGTCAATTCCGAGGTTGAGCTGGTACCACTGTCCCAATTTCTTGGGATCGCGGCATCGGAAAAACAGCCCTCCGATGCCCATCACGCGTTCCCTTGGCGGGTCAATTTTCGACTCCGTCGAAGTCGAAGAGGCGCCAGCTGCGGGTCCCAGGGTTACGAAGGTCGACGCGCCTATGATTAGGGTTCTGCGTGTAAACGCCATGATCAGTTCTCCGCACGCCTCGCATGGGCGCTATCATCTGGACGGGGACGCGTGATGGGCAAGTGTCTCGAGAACCATGCCGGTCTTTGAGTCCTGGCTGGTGCTCAAGGGCAGGTTATGCATCTTCACGAGCCGTTCCAACTCAGCTAGCTTTGACGCTTCCGCATCGGACGCGACCCTCGCGGAGAGTTCGAGAACCCTGCCTGCCGGCCACTCCCACAGTTCCAGCGCAAGTTTTTCGGATGGCAATCGCGCCGCCGTTTGCCACTTCGTCGAGTTGATGTCGGCTATTCGAGTTACCAGAGCCCAATCAATCGAGACTTGCGCCTGCTGTAACAGTTTGATCTGCGAGGCATTGAATAGAGAGTAGATGTCGTTGCCCATTTCAGGCACCCTCGTTGCCACGTATTTTCGCGCGACTGCGTACGAAATCGTTGTAACTGATTGAGTTCGGTCGATCTCGCACGGAAATCGATCGCGAAGCCGAGACTTATCGATTCGCTGATTCTCGTTGGGAAGGCGCACTTTCACCGTGAGATCATTCTTCGCGCCTTGGCGGACTCGTATGATGACCCCTTGCGTCAAGAGCTCAAGCGCTTCTGTGTCATACAAATAGACCCGTGTCATCGTCTCACCGCCAAACCCAAGCGATGCAGTCACGGTTTGGGGCGTCGCCGGGGACAGCAGGAGCTTGACTTCGGCCGGGCACTTTTCTTGCGCGTGCAGCACTGGTGCGAGAATCACAGCGGCCCCGATTAATGCGCATACCTGTTTCATCCGTGGATCCAAACAATCCCTACTGTTGCGTCGTGTCAAGGCGTCTCATCGGCCCGTCGTGTGTAATAATGGACCTTCGGTGAATCGTACTACATCCGACGACGTTCGCGATCCGCTACCAGCTGCTTCGACAGTGTAGACTGTGTCCGTTGTTTTCGACGCTGTAACGGCGCAACCCAAATTCCAGCTCCATGTTGACGCAGCTATTCTTCTTCGCCCTCGATGTGATCGGATTCTTTTCGGTTCTGCTATTCGGCTTGAACGGGCATACGGCCAGTACCACACAGGGCTCGGCGTTCGCCCAATTCGCGCGGCGCGCTTACCCGTCGCCACCGCGCTACGGGCGGCTTGATTCCTGCCCGGTACGTAAGGATCGCCTCGGGGGCTACTGCGCGGCCATAAAGCAAGAATAATAATCCGCACACCGTGTCGCCTATTCATTTCGCTTTTCGATCTATCGGTTAGGAGCTGCCGGATGTTGATCGCAAGGCTTTGCGCGATCGATGTGGATTGCAGTCCGGCGTTTGTATTCGACATCCAGGAGCGGAACCTATGAATTTTCGTTCACCATGGCTGGCAGCGGGCGTGGTCCTCGGCACGGTTTTGGTGTGCTTCCTCGGCGTGCGTGCGGAGTTGGCGCAGGCGCGCCGTGCCGATGCACAGCGTAACCAACACCTCGCCACACCCGCCACCGCCGATCTCAACTGTCGCACCAACTCAACCAGGGGATGTTGATGGCGGGCTGTTTACAGCACAACAGACTAAGACGTAAGCCGCTCCACAGGCGGTATCAATCGCGGGCCGAATGAAAGCGCAGTTACCTTGCGAACACCGTGCAGCGCATTGCATATATAGACGACATCCGCGGTTTGCAAATCCGCGATGGTAAGAACGCGCTCCTCTGCCGCGCCATGGGTTTCAAGAAGATGCCGGCGATAGACGCCGGGCAGTACGCCACAGGCAAGCGGCGGCGTCAGCCAGCGGCCCGATCGCTCGACGAAAATATTGCTGACCGCGCCCTCGGTGACTTCGCCTCGATCGTTGGTAAATAGCACTTCGTCAAAGCCGGCGCCACGGGCTGCCTTGTGCAGTCGCTCGTACAACTCGCGATTCGTGGTTTTGTGCCGAAAGAATGGGTCGCTCGACGATGTGCGTTCAATGGCAACCGTGACATGGCATGACGGTGAGCCTCCGAAGAATTCCTCGCTGGCAAGCGAGATGGCGCCGCTGGAGGCCAGTAGCAAGCGCACTCGATACCGCAGGTTCGCGTCGAACGACTTTGCCAATTCGCGGAGCTGCGATGCAATGGCGTCGCGGTCACAGGCGAAGTTGAAGTATGCAGACGAGGTCTGCAGGCGGTCGAGGTGCAGAGAGAGCAACGGATAGTCTCGCTGCCACAGCATGGTTTCGATAAGTCGAAACGGTCGGCGGGTCCTGGCAAGAAAGGACGCCTTGAGCAGGCACTCGCGATATTCTTCGTGCGGATCTGAGTCCGCCACGATTCCACCCCCAACACCCATGGTGACCGCGTCGGTACTCACTACCAGGGTGCGAATGGCTACGTTGAATGTCGACGAGCCTGCGGGAGAAATGAAGCCGATGGCTCCCGTATAAATGCCCCGAGGTCCTCGCTCCA
>Ga0210409_10003330_pt1 | contig 18113 bp, 19 predicted proteins | sample IncBWH17MmetaG_FD_161649 | JGI IMG/M metagenome (GOLD analysis project Ga0210409, IMG submission 161649) | Forest soil microbial communities from Barre Woods Harvard Forest LTER site, Petersham, Massachusetts, United States - Inc-BW-H-17-M | ecosystem: Environmental > Terrestrial > Soil >... | reverse complement strand
CGGCCTACCGTGCGAAGTTTATGCCGTGGACCGTATGGAAAAGAATTGGTACGCCGTTCGGTTTTACACAGACGAATGGTGGGGCCGACGCAACGCCTTGGACTGCACTGGGTCGCGGGACTGACTGTCGATGAACCGCTTTATCACCAGCAATCGGCCCCAGCAGCGGCAGCTAACTCCTGGTTAGTCGGATTACCGGACATTTGAAGTAGCACTTTATTTGTCCGGTAAGCGCGTTAATCGGGAATCGAGGAGAAACGGGGAGGGACAAACTCCTGGCCCATGCCGCAAGATTTTTTGACCGGCTTAGGGAGCATCCAGCGGTGTTATGGGTGTTCATCCCGCTAGTCGCCCTAAATATTTGGTTCGATCATTATCATCCGGGTGGGACTGTGCTTGATGTCATCATAGTGGTGGTTCTGTTTATCAGCTATCCTGGGCGCATCTCGCAGACCTGTCGATGAGTGGAAACTGGACTGAGCGAAGTGAGTTTCACCGCTCCAGGAGCGATTGCGGGTGAACAAGAAAAGGAATTACATGCCGCGCCGAGCGCCCGGTCATTGACGAGAGCCGCCAGCGCCCCATGCGCTCTCGCCCATCCAGAGGTTCCGGCCCCGGATCATCCACATTAAGCTGCCGCTTGAATTCCATAATCCGGGCCATGCCGCCCCCTGCCGCCGCGCGGAAAATCGGACGCCCCCGAATCTGCCGAGTCCTGATCTCGCGCAACTCCACTTGGATTGGAACACGTGTCCTGCGGTGCCATAACGGTTTTCTATCGTCAATTTTCAACGTGGAAAAAGCAAGAGAGAGTGGTGCAGAATTTGGTGTGGTTCGCGCGTGAATCTATCATGGGTAATTATTCACGCTGTATTTCTCAATGATTGGTGGTTTTTGTGTGGTGCGGTTTGGGGTGCTTCGAGGCGTGATGCCTTGAGGCGTGGTTTTTTGGTGCAGGGTGACTGCTTTTATGTTTTGAAGATTGAGGTGTGCCCTGTTTGGAGTGAAACCAGCTCTTCGGGCCTTCCGAACCAGCATGAACCGGGAACGGAATTGCACTAAAGAGCAGCGCGGATAGGACCATCCATGGCATTCGGAGGTTCACTTTATTATCCTCGTTTCTCGCGTGCTCCGCGGATTACGCCTGGCCAGCCGTCAGCCGGTCGGTGCCTGACCCTGCTTCATTCGAGCGATCTCGAATTTATCGCCTACTTGCGTTTGCGAACGATAGATTGTGTGCGGCGGCAGTTCCAGAACGCTCATCGCTTTCAGCAAAACCCGTGAAATGCGGAATGGGCGGACATGCTCCTCAACATGGACAACTTCCTTCTCTTTGCTCAGGAAGATCAAATCGATGGGGAATAGCATTCCGATCGTGTGCACTCCGCGGGAGGGCACCACCCAAAGCCCCTTGCCGAGTTGCGCCCATGTCCTGGTCTTACCAAGCAAGCCGACGAGCCTCGTCACGTAGGAATCGGCAACCGTTGCTTCCGTAGCGACAAACGTCTCCCGCGTCTTGTTGTAAACATACACAGCGCCGTTGTGATCGATCTTAGACACGAATGTGCGTCTCCCGTCCCCAATACGGGTGCCTGCGGCACCCAAAACCTACTCCGAAGCTTTCCGCTTGCGCCGCCAAATGATGATGAACAGCACCACTACTGCCAAAACTCCTGCCGAGATTCGAACAACAGTTGTTGGATCCACGTCCAATCCTCCTTTGTTGGGTTGCTCCATTCGCCTCCCGGAATAGATACCGACAGGCGAAACCTTTGTTGTGGTTACAGCTTCAGGACCTGTCGTGCAATGGTGATGATAGCGGGCCCCAGGATTACGATCATCAGCGCCGGGAACACAAAAAACACCAGAACCGGAACCATCTTCACGCTGATTTTTGCTGCGAGTTCCTCGGCGCGCTGCCTTCTCTTGAGCCGCATATCGTCCGAATGAACCCTCAACGACTGAGCAATGCTCGTTCCAAATCGCTCCGTCTGCACCAGCATGGCCACCAGTGCCTTAATGTCATCGAGCCCTGTTCGGCGTGCAAGCTCTCGCAACGCTTCCACGCGAGTCTTCCCCAAGCGCATTTCCGCCGTTACGAGTTGCAGCTCTTCAGTGAATTCCGGGTGCGTGATCCGCAGCTCCTGAGCTACCCTCATCAAGGCATGGTCTAAACCAAGGCCGGCCTCAACGCAGATCACAAGTAGGTCTAATCCGTCAGGAATGGCCAGCCGCAAACGGTGTTGCCGGGCTCGAATTTTTCCTATGAGCCAAATTTCGGGGAGCAGATAGCCCAAGACCCCGGCGAACAGCAAGATGAAAAACGGATTCCAGCGATACAGTCCGCTGAATAACGCGATGGCCAAAAACGCCACTGGAAGGAGGAGGCGGACTCCGTTGATGACTTGCATCGCTTCCGGTCTGCGGAAGCCGGCCCGAATCATCATCAACTCTGACCTGTTGGCCGGCGCTTTTGAAGAAAGCAGGGTTCCGATTGTTGCGAGCGATTGCTGCACCCGCTCCTTCTGCCTTTCCTTGAACCTCGCTTCCCGCAGAGGGGCCACAGAGCCGAGCAACCGAGACAGACGCCCAGCGACGCCGAATTCCTCGGGAACAAACGCGTAGACGAGCGCACCCATGATTGCGACAGTGGCGATGAAGGTCACGGTTGCAACTGCCCAGTCCATTTCTCCTTCTCCTCGACTGCCTTAGACCTCAATGTGGACGATTTTCCACAGCAATGCCGAACCAGCGATCTGCAATCCCGCAGCTCCCCAGAGAAGCCATGGCCCGATCGGGTCCTGAAACAAGACATTCATGTAATGCGGGTTGACGAGACGCAGACCAAATATCATCACCAAGGGCATGGCCATCAGTATTCCCGCCGTGAGCCTGCCATGCGCAGATTTGACCCGAACCTCGCGGTAAATCCGAAAACGGTCTCGAATCACGTGCGCCAGATTGTCGAGTATTTCCGATAGGTTCCCGCCGGTCTCTTTCTGGATCATCAGAGCCGTGACGAAGAAGCGCACGTCAATCAAAGGAACCCTGTCGCACAAGTTCTGCAGGACGTCTCGCAATGGAAGTCCAAAGTTTTGTTCCTCAAACGTCGTCCGGAATTCTCCCGCGATTGGTTCTGGAGCCTCGGTCGCAATCATGCCCAAGCCTGTCGTGAATGCGTGTCCGGCGCGGATCGCGCGGTTGAGCAAGTCCAAAGCTTCTGGAAAATATTCTTCGAATCGCTTCAATCTACTCCGCCGCTTCACCGCCACGTACACCAGCGGGAGTACGCCCATGATGCCGGCGACAAACACCGGCGCCGGGAAGGAATAGAGAGGCTTAGTTATGACAAAAGCGAGCACGGCGAGTCCGACGCAGGTCAAGACGATTTTGCCAGGTCGAGTCTTCATGCCTGCCTGCATTACAAAGTCCTTGAACCGGGTCGGCCACGACCACCTCAGTACCAATCGGTTTAGGGCCGGAAGGCCGCTCCACATTTCGTCGCGTACGAGCTGCGCACCCAGGCCGAGGTTACCGCGGCGCTCGGTTCGTTGTACCGCGTCCAGGCGCCGTCTGATCAGTTCTTGACCGCCATCGGCGCCGAATGAAAACCAAATCAACAGACTTATGCCCATCGCTACGACGAAAGTTAAGAGAGCGCTGAGGAGTGCCATATCGGAACCTCTTGTCCTTTACCTAGGCAAATCGAACATCGTCATGGGCAATTGAATTCCTGTCACCAGCAACCGCTCGGAGAACTTGGGACGAATCCCAGTAGGCAGAAATTCTCCCAGCACCTCTCCGTTTTCGCGGATGCCCCGCTTTCGATACACGAAGATGTCTTGCATGGTCACTACATCGGATTCCATTCCGGTTATTTCTGCCACGCTTACGATTTTGCGCGACCCATCGCTCATGCGGCTTACTTGAACGACCACATCGACGGCTGAGGCGATTTGTCTCCGGATGGCGTTCTCTGGAAGATTCAAATTCGACATGCCCACCATGGTCTCCAACCGGCTGAGCGCATCGCGGGGGCTATTCGCGTGAATGGTCGTGAGAGATCCGTCGTGACCTGTGTTCATCGCCTGCAACATGTCCAGCGCTTCTTCACCGCGGACTTCACCTACGATGATCCGGTCCGGCCGCATGCGGAGTGAATTGATGACCAGTTGCCTTTGGTGAATGGCCCCCTTGCCTTCGATGTTCGCAGGACGCGTCTCCAATCGCACGACATGTTCCTGGTTGAGCTGCAATTCGGCGGCGTCTTCGATGGTCACGATTCGTTCGCGATTCGAGATATAGGAGGACAAGACATTCAGGAACGTGGTTTTCCCTGCGCCTGTGCCTCCGGAAATAACCACGTTGAGGCGCGCCTTCACGCAGCCACGCAACAACTCCAGCATTGGCAATGTCAGCGACTTATAGTTGATCCAGTCCTCAGCCGACAGTCTGTTGTGGCCGAATCGGCGAATCGAAAGGCACGGGCCGTCCACCGACAACGGGGGAATGATGGCGTTCACGCGCGAACCATCCGCAAGGCGGGCGTCTACCATCGGTGATGATTCATCCACGCGGCGGCCAACCGCAGAGACGATTCGGTCGATAATTGTCATCAGGTGCGCATCATCGCGGAACTGGACGTTCGTCCGCTCCAGAATTCCTCGCCGCTCGATGTACACATGTTTGTGTGTGTTGACCAAAATGTCCGCCACGGTAGTGTCGGCGAGCAGCGGTGCTAGCGGGCCCAGTCCAAAGACCTCGTCCAGAACTTCCTGCACCAGCCGCTCCCGCTCCTGCAGATTCATAGGAGTGGATTCGCCGACGACCAGAGCTTCGAGGATCGATCCGACCTCGCGCCGGACGTCCTCACGATTGGCCTCGGTGACTTTTTCGAGATTCAGTTTTTGAATCAGTTTGCGGTGAATAGTCGATTTCACCGCCCCGAAGTTGGTCCGGCCGATGATTTCAAGGGGTGCCATTTATCTCACCTTTTTCCCGGGAATGAAAACAATCCGCCGAGCCCGCCCTTTTTGGCGCCGGGTCCTGGATCGATACCCGCAATTTGCGCGGCAATTTGCCGATAACGGAGGCTCAGACCATTGTTCTGTGAACTTTCCAGAAGCGGTGTTCCCAGGTTGATCGAAGTGCTGGCCTTTCGATAATCATTCGGAATGTATGCAAACACTGGCCGGTTGATGTCCTTTTGAACCCCTCTTAGGACTTCTTCATCCCCTTTGTGCCAGCGATTGAGGACGATTCTTGCCCGGTCGGGTTCGATTCCGAAACCCATCAGTGCCACCAGCCGCCGCTGGAGTGTCCACAGGGAAGGGACATTTGCCTCGGCGACGATTAGGATCATTCGCGCCATTTTCAGAATCGGAGCCCAGTCCGTCCCGAATTGCGAGCCCATGTCCACCAGCACCATCTCAAAGTTGGCCTGCGCGACGTTCACCACCCGTTCAAGGGCCGCCAGTGGTATCGAATGCCATTCTTCGGGTTGTGTGGCTCCCGCAAGAACCTGGACCTTGGTCTTGTGCGGTGTGAGAAGCCCAGAGAAAAAATGGCTATCCAGCCGGTCCAAATTGTCCACCGCGTCACGCACTCCAAACTGTGGACGCAGGTCGAGCAAGAGGTGCACATTTCCGAGCGGCTGCGCGAAATCAAGCAAAGCGACTCGCTTGTGTGCAAAGACTGAAAGCTGAACTCCAAGGTTCACCGCGACCGTTGTTGCGCCGACTCCGCCTTTGGTTCCCATCACCACGATCAGCTTGTCGTACGAAGGCTTGTCCTCCGCACCCAACTCATCGGCAATGCGAGTAAGGAGGTTTTTGAGGACGTCCGAACTGACCGGCTTAGAAAGGAAGTCCTGCACGCCCCCTCGCATTGCTTCCAACATAAGTTGATGCGTCGGTGGAGACGCAGAGGAAATAGCGATCAGTCTCGTCGCCGGACGAATCCGTCGCACCTGCGCGGCGAATGCGAAAAATGCCTCCGTCTCGCGCGAGAGGTCAAGCAGAATCAGATCCGGAATTGCCTCCGCGGTTTCCGAAATCCTGGGGACAGGAATCGCCCACTGCTTAACGGATTTGACCATACCCGTCTGTTGCAGAGCCGCCAGGAGTTCCGCCGAGCTCGCCGTGTCACCGCACGCTATTCCAACCGTCAGCATTGGCCCCTTACCTGGTAGTGAAAAGCTCCCATCTGATTACTGTTATTCCGCGCGATGACGCCTCACTTTGTCCGGGGCGCCTGCCCTTCAGTTCCGAGTGACGGCATAAATGGCTGGGGATACGTCAGCGACGGCGGCGCCTGACCTGCCGCCAGAGGCTGAACGATGTGCGGTGTGACGATGACCACCAGCTCGTTCTTCGACTTATTCAGAGTGCGGCTTTGAAACAGCTTTCCCAGGATCGGGATGTCCCCGATGAATGGAATTTTCTGGTATTGTTCAGTTACTCGATTGTCGAGCAGTCCTGCGATCGCGAAGCTCTGCCCATCCCTCAGGTCCATTTCAGATATCACGCGATTGGTTGCTAGTGCTGGAATCAAGAATCCCTGAATTGTAAGAGCGTTGGAAAAGTCGAGCGTGCTGACCTCCGGCGCGACCTTCAGGTGCATCATCCCATCAGGTTTGAGCGTCGGAGTAAAATTGAGCCGGACGCCAAATTCTTTGAACTGAATGGTAATCGCACCCGACGTGCCGCCGGTCACGTTCTGTAATACCGGATAAGGGAACTGTCCGCCGGCAAGAAAGCTGGCTTCTTTTCCTGACTCCGTAAGCAGGTTCGGTTCCGCCAAGATTTCCAGAAGATTATTTTCCTGCAGCGCTTGTATGAAAACGGCAAGATTCAGGTCGGGACGAAACAGCGCAATGTTTAATAGGTTGCTGACCAAGAATTGGTTCGTGCCAGTCGTCGTCGTGCTTGTGTTGCCGTTCGATGTAACCGACTGTGTGGTGCCGAGTGAAGGGGGAGAGAATTGCCCTGTGGTACTGGAGAATGGCATGTTGGATCCGAAGTTCCTCAGGATGTTCACGCCAAGCTGGCTGATGGCGACGCGATTGACTTCGGCAAATTGAACTTGCAGCAGAATCTGAGCCGTAGGAGTTGAGGGAATCTCCATCAAGCTGGTAACCTTCGGTGTGCTGTTCTTTACCACCTCCAGGATCTTGTCCGCCACTGTGGCCGACGAAACGCGTCCTGAGAGCATCACGGCATCCTTCGACGTCTCCACTTGCACCGGCTCTGCGGGAAACACCTCGTGGATTTTCTGCGTCAGGCCCAGGACGTCAATGTCCACGGAAACCTCAAACGATTGGTTCTGCCCTGCCTCATCCCACAAGATCAATGACACTCCACCAGGAGCCTTGCCGTTCACAACCACTTGATAAGGTGTCACAACGATCGCCTCGGCAATCGCAGGGTCCGCAATAGATAGCCTCTTGATCTTTGTCGGTGACGTGATCACCAAAGACCGCCCGACCAGCAGGTGCAGCAATTGCGGTTCTGCCGTTTCCTGCGCAGTCTGAACCGCGGGAACAGCTGTTTGCACACCTTGAGCCGCCGACAACTGCTGCTGCGCCAGCGCACTGGAACACGCGAGCGCCAATCCCGCCACCACCAGAATTCCACCAACTCCAAGACACTTCATAAGACGTTGTTCTTTTTCCGTTGTGTGCATTCGCGTTTCCAGCCCTACTGGTTTTCGAAGCTCTTCGTCTCTTTCTTGCCGCCGGTGATGACTTCCACAATGTAAAGGGACGGCCGGCTTGGAGGCGTTGGCTTGTGCGCCGTCGTGTGCGCAGGCGCCGCGGCTGGTCCTGCAAACAGCACACCTTGAAGCACAGGGGCCGGATTTGTCACCTTGGCATCGATCGTGTTCCGCAAAGCCAACTGGATTTTTCCTTCTGTGGCGGCCATGGTGAGCTTCGATGCGGCATCGGGTGACACTAACAACGTGACAACCGGAACCGTCTGGGGCTTCCCGTCGCGGTCCTGCTCCACCTTTTGTCCCGCTGCCAGAACCTTGACGTTCTCGAGTACGGTTCGCGTGATGTAGTTTTCGCCTGCGCCCTTGCCGCCGGGCAATTGCCCGGTCACAAGGACGTCCACCATCGTTCCAGGAATCACAAATCCGGCGACTCCCACAACTTCATTAACTGCCACCGAGACCGCCCGCATGCCTTCAGGAATTGCTGCCGGCAATCCGGCTCCTGCTTCCCGCGGCGCCAACTTGCCTTCCAGGATTGGCTCATGCTGTGTCACCGGAGTGATGACCGCACGCCCGATGCAATCTTCGATCCGGGAGAAGGCGCCTGGAATGGGCTCATCGCTGGGCCACGAGATCACACTCAAATTGCTTGCGTCCAGACGCGTACCGAGCTGCATGGCACGATCGGCCACAACCAGCTTCCTGGTCCCTGGAGCCTTGACGGCCGCGGAGCGCTGCACGACGCGGTACACATACGAACTGAAGAAGAGCGCCACAATCACGGCAACGGTCAGCCCGATGATCATGCGGTTTCGGTTCATGAGTTCTTTCTCCTTGTGCTCAAGCGCCGGCGCGATTCATCTTCGTTTGTGATCAATGTCGCAGGTGAACCAACACAAAGCCGAGCACCGTTGCCACCCCGACTCCCACGCCGAAGGGCACCTTCAGCAGCGTTGGGTTGTCGAGTGTGATTCCCGGTTTCATCCCTAATCCAAAAGTCGCCAGGCCCTTCGCAAGCACCAGCGTGTTCCACAACGTCCGCTTTACGCGCCCAGTCACAATCATTTGCACTACGCCCATCAGACCCGATGCCAAAATGCTCACAAACAACACAAACAACATCGGTCGCCAACCCACCATCGCACCAACGGCCCCCATCAGCTTCCAGTCCCCGGCTCCCAGACCTCGCAGCAGAACGAAGGGAAGTAGCAGGCCCAGCGCGAGCCCTGCCCCTTCCAGCGACGCCATTGCCGCGTGCCATCCCCCCAGAATCCAATTGGCCGCGATGCCCGTCAGAAATCCGGGTACCGTCAGCCAGTTCGGGATCCGGCGCGTTCGCCAATCCATGAAGGCAGCAAAGAGTGTGAGGCCCAACACCAACGCCCAGATCTTCTCGCTGACCGTGTGGAGCGCGAATTCGGTCATCACAGTTGAAATCGTTTGTTGCAGGTACATCAACATCCCGGATCCTTGTAACTCACCGGATCATATTTCCATTACGTCGTGGTGCAGCCGCCACCACGGACGGCACTCTCTGTACAGGAATTCGCGCCCTTGAAAACGCTCGCAATGGTCTCGCCTAGCGGATTGATGGCCGCCACAGCCGTAAGGACGATCAGCGCCAGTAGCAATGCGTATTCCAGCAGGTCTTGACCTTCCTCTTCCTTCCACAGCCCTTTCAGGGAAGTCTTCACCTGTCTGTTCCTTTCGCTGTTTTCTCTATGGGTCTCCAAGTTCGTATGCATCAACTGTGAGCCCGGGGATGGGATCCTCCTGGCCGCCGCAGTTCAAATCCAGCAGCCAGGAAGCCCGCTGAGTCATTTGAAACCACGCCGTTTAAGTCCCACCGCCGCCGGCACATCCGGCGCCCGGATTGGAGGCGCAGTTGTTGGCGTTGGTGAAGATTGTCGCGATCGTCTTGCCGAGAGGGTCGATAGCCGCGGCCGCAACAAGCACAATCAAGACGAGCAGCAATGCGTACTCGAGCAGGTCCTGGCCCTCCTCTTCCTTCCACAGTCTCATCAGCATATTCTTCATCTTTCGTTCCTTTCTCTAGGATCAGCCCGTGTTTCACAGCCCCTACCCACAAGCCTGTGTCCCGCGAGGTCGGGCCGCGTGCCGAAGACACTGCTGGGTCCATCGGGCGCTCCGCGGCCGTGCTCCACTTCCTGAACTCTAGAGCATGTGGGGAACCACATGCTATTGATCAGAGCTGCTTGCTAATCCTTTTATTTCCAGTCAATTCCAACCAACCTAGCTCCTCCGTTTCGGGTGCACTCAAAAAGCGTCACCGCAAGTGAACACCCCCCCTCCAGTCTGTTTGCGGTTTTGGTGACGCGGGAATATCTGTTTACTGCTCGCGAATTGAGCTGCGGCTGGCTTCCGGGTGCAGGGATTTGGGAATGGCTATTTCACCTGTTTCGCAAAGACCGCGGCGACTACTTGATAAAACGCCAGTCCGATTGCAATAGCTATCGCCACCAGGTATAGCGTGATCCCCCAGGAACCCGAGCCAGAGGTAGGACCCAGGAAGCGTGAGTCCGAACTGCCAGTTGTAGGCAACCCAAATTTTGTTGGCCCGTTCAGTGGATACGCATCGGCAATAGATAGTTGATAATGTCGCACGATCAAGGCGCCAGTGCTCAGGTGCCACCACAGGTCCGTGTTCCTCGATTCTCGGGTGACAAGAGCATCCACCGCCAGGCACCTTGAAAATCCATATAGGGCAGGGCCACGCGGCGGATGTTGGAACGTAGCGTGCCCGTTCGTTTCACTGCGCGATCGGGATGCGAGTGCCTGATTCCGAGTTTCGTGCTTTTGTGAACGGCGATGTCTTGCTCGCTCGTGGATCTGCTCAAAGAAATCTTGGAGGATGTTTGCGCCACCGCTTCGCTAGTGGGCGATGACCACCTCGGAGGTGCTCGATAGGGTCAGCGGACTGGAACGCACTAGCGGAAATAGAAAATTGAAGGTGTAGCTTACTTGCACCTCTACTGTGCAGCCGGGAGCATTCGGTGTCGTCGAACAGGCCGGCGGACTTGTTGTTTGCACAGGCCAGCTCACAGTAGTCGTGAGAGGCGGGGAGCTGGTACTGAGCCCCGACGGTGTGATCGTCGTCACATAATTGGCGATAGCGTCGGGCGATGCAGGCCCATTGCTCATCCCATTGGTACCGTTGCAAGTTTGGTCCAGGCTGCACGTCTGACCGTTAACTGACGCCCACCGTGAAGCGTCGCGCGCCGCGTTTGAAACGAAGTGGTAAACAAAAAGAGTGCGCCCAAAATCCATGATTCCCATGATGAGCAGCATGGAGAAAATGAAGATCAAGGCGTACTCGACGAGGTTGCTGGCCTCGTCCCCTTTCAGCAGGCGCACGACCCGTCCGCTGCGGCGCTCTGAAGACGAGGGCGTCCCGCGGCCTGCAGACACAATGACCGGTGCGAATCCTTGGCTCATCATTGCACCACGCGCAGTTTGACCGTGTTCGACAGAGTGAGCGTTTTAGGAATCCCTGGAAAACCAAACAACGAACTGAAGGAACCGGAAGTGGTCACTGAGACCATCACGACCCAGTGGCCCGCGTTGCATCCTCCCGCATTCGAATTCCCACTGCTGCTGCAGACGGCCGACGTCAGCGTTCCTCCGTTGTCACACCCGCAGGACGTGGAGGAATTGACCGTCAGATTGCTCACATCCTGGCCGTTATTCTGGAAATCGTTGTCGGCGGCGGTCTGAATGCCATTCGTGTCCACCGACTGCACCAAGCTCTGTGCGCCATAGGCGGCGCCGGCCCGCGCAGCATTTCCGACGAGTATGCTGATGTAGGCGAAACGTCCCATTTCAATGGTCCCGAGAACCAGCGCAAGCAGCATCGGCGTCAGCAACGCTAACTCGAGCAGGCTTTGACCCGACTGCGAACGCAGCATTTCCACGCCAAGCGCCGGGCGCTTCCGCGTGTGGCCCGGGCTTCGGGTTTTATTGCTTCCTTTCATCTACTCCACCAAGACCGCATTCTTGATCGGCAATCCGCCGGCGAGGATCGAGATGTCGCCCCTGAGATTTAGCGCGCCATTCACCAGCAGAGAGTCCGTAACGATCATGAAATAAGTCGGCGCTCCATTAGTGCCGTTTATCGTTACTTGCCCTTCCGGAAGATACATAATTCCCTCTAATGTCGAGGAGCTATTCCCATTGAGTGTTAGGGTCTGGGAATTGGAGGGCGATTGCCAGAATAGCATTCCAGTCAGGGCGCCGGATGTGGGTGCGGAGAGGTTCACCGTCATGTCGTTGCCATTTAGACTTATGTTCCCGGCTGAGGCTCCAGCGTAAAAGGAGACGCCCGTACCGCTGATCCTGATGCCGCTCGATCCATTACCGACCACGAATCCAGTGTTTCCCGAGATGACGTACAATCCGGGGTTGAAGCTGACATTGTGGCCCGTGCCATTGATTGTGATCCCGCCAAAGACTCCGGGATTAAGGGTCACGGTGTTGTCTGATCCACTGATGGTTACTCCTCGACAATAATCTCCCGCAGGCACTGATTGAGTGATGTCGTTGCCGTTGATGGTCACTCGGCTGTTGCCAGAGCACGCGGACGATGGCGCGGTCTGATTCAGATAATTCAGGGGATCACCCGCCGCAGGCATTCCCGTCACTGGCATTGGGCTGGTGGCCGAGCCACTGTAAGAGCCCGATACTCCTATCGAACCAGCAATCAATTCGACTCCATTCATCACTAGATTCGAATTGACCAGAACTCCGCAATTGGGGGCGTCAATCTTCGCGCTTCCGCTCATCACGATTCCATTCCCAAAGCTACTTAGCGAATACAGGCAGTTTGTTTGTGCGCCGCCACTCGCATTCGTTGCCACGGCGCGCGCCGTAATGGATTCGCTCTGGATGTTCAGTAGGTTCATGAAGTAAGTGGGGTGAACGGCGGCGACGAGAACTTCCACATATTTGCCATCGCCTGAATGCGGCCCTGAGGCAGGCGGATGGTTGACCGTCACCGAGACACAGCCGATGGCGCCCGGATTGCCCGTGCAGGTAGCGCCACCGCTGTTGTCTGTGTAGCCGTTAGCAGCCGACGCAGCTTGCGCCCCGGAGGTTATCCCGCCAGATGAAGAGGCAAGGTTCGACGCGCCCGCCAGCGCCGCGGCATCCGCGGCAGACTGTTGCAGGCGCTTCTGATAGCGCAAAATGCCCATGTCAACCCCAAGGCCCGCGAACCCCATCAGGGCGACCAGGCCAATTGCAACGAAGACCAGAGTCTGGCCCGCTTCTTTTCGTCTCACAGCAACTCCCATGTAACCCTCACAGGCGGCGGAGCTTGCAACGAAGAAACTTAAAGGTGCCCGAGTTTGCGGCGGGCCCAAAACACGCTGCCCAGCCGCAAGGGGTCGGTACTCAGCAAAAACATGCGCAATAGTGACACGGCGCTTCACCCTCATTGCAAATCCAACCGCGATTTTCCGGCGCGTCTACACTCTGCGACGAGCTGTAGCGCTCCCTAGGTCCCACAATCTATTGAACGCAAATAATTTGCCATTCCATGGGCTGCTGCCCAATTTGAGCAGCAAAATGACATCCCGACCGCAGTCATCGCGCCTTGGGTAGTAACGCAATCCATGTTCCATTGCGATAATCGTCGTAACGCGCTGCAAACCATGGCATCTACGTCCGGGAGAGAGCTGCCCGGGCCAAAAGGATTTTCTGACTTCCCCAGAGTGTCACCTTTTAGTTCCGTACGCTCGCGCTTGCCGAAATTGCCTTCGGGAAGGCGCTCTCTATCCCTCGGGGGAGCATTCTTGCCAGAACTCCAAGTGTTCCCGCGTGCGGATACTGCAGTGTCACTCTGGTGTTCGAAATACCAGCTTTGTCTCCGCCCAGTTCGAGTGCGGTCATATCGATCTTCAGACAAACTGAACCGTCGCGCGAGTTACAACTGATGTCTCCATCGCATGAATAGACCCACACAAGCACGCCGGAGAAACTCGGCGTTTTTGGCGTAATACACAACGCCTGGTTGAACCCAGCGTTCGCAAGGGACTGCTTGGCGGCATCGGCCGCCAACTGAATCGAACATGGCGCGTTCGGCATAGGTTCCTGGCAGGTCCGGGAAGTCAGAGGAGTCGAGACGGTTACTCGAGCGGCCTCGCGTGCCGCGATGGACAAAACGTGCCTCACGCTCCACGCACAGGCCAGGGCTGTTGCCCCCAATGCGACTAGAACCGCTAACAGCGAAAACACGAGAAACCTGACTGCTCTTGCCCGTGCCATAGTCCAGATTCAATGAAATCGAGCCACGACTCGCGGGCCTGCCGTCCCGCTAGTTCCATTTCTCGCGCCCCGGCTCCTTCAATTTGCCGAATTCTTTCAGCACTGCGAAAGGAATCCGAACGCTCTCGATCGTTTCGCCGTGCTGCTCGATCTTTTCCACGCTCGTGTGGCCCAACAATGTCCCCGCCCCAGCTAGATATTTGATCCTCTCCGGCAGAAGTCCCATGATCCGGCAACAAGTCGCGTCCACAGCCACGGGATCATTGCCGAAGATGAGCACATTTGCTTTTTTCGGAACGCCCTGGATTGGTCCGTTTCCTTCCATCCCGTAAATTCCATCCACGATCGCGAAGTCCGGCCGCAACGTCGCATTGAGATCTAGAATCGAATTGTGTATGCCCGCCCAGTGAAGCACATTCTTCGGCCAGCCGTAACACCCGCCTGGAACGATCCCAAACATGTTCTTGAGCGATAGCGTGGCGCCCGCCCAGTGGTGCGTCTTCAATTTTGGCATCGACACTACCAGATCCGCGCCCAGCGCCGTTTTCGGCAAGTAAAGCTCTTTCAATCGCGATGCTCGCGTCCTGAGCGGGACACGCTGCACATCATCCAGATTGAGATCGACAAACGTCCGCTTGACGACCCCCACATGTTCGCGCAGCTTGACGGACTCGATGATTGCTTCAGTATCCCGATCCAATGCCGGGCCGTCGCCAATCAGCACGTGCGCCGCGCCAAGTTTCAAGAAAGCTTCTCGTGCGGCCGTCACCACTGCTGGATGCGTGTTCATCACGCCCAGGGGGTCAAGTCCGACAAAATTTGGCTTGAGCAGCACCGTTTTGCTGCGCAAATCTGAAAACTTGGAACTTCCATCTAAAGCAGGCACATTCCCCGCCGGTTGTGCCGCTCGGCTTTGAGCCTGGAACTCGAGAAGCGTCTCGTAGATCAGCTTGAACAAGTCCTGCGCATAGCTGGCGGCGCGGCGAATCACCACCTGCGACGGCGGTCGCTGAAACGGTGGTGCGAGTGCGTTTTGCGCCGTCAGCATCAGGCGCTCCTTTCCGGACGACTAGCGAAGAGCAATTTCTTCTCCGGGCTCAATGCCAGGCAAGCCCAGGCCATCGCCGGCACGCTGTCGAGAAAATCGTTCCTGGCATACAGCTCCGGCAATGTGGCCACACCGGCCGGCCAATGGCGCCCATACGTTTCCCAGCATATTCTTGCCAGCGACAGTGAGTGCGCACTTTCAATCCGCGCAAGATTTTTCTCCAGCCATTCGAGGCTCATCAAGATTTCCCCTCGATTTGGCTCGTCTCGCAACGCCAGCAACGCCCAGGCGGTCGGTTCGACAACCGGATCGCCGGGAACGCCATAAACCATTGGATTCCCGCAGTTCCACCCGCCTCCGGGACACATTCGATCGTAGAGCAAAGACGTCGCAATCCTGCGACGCTTTGGCGCGCCTTCAGGAAGAATCTCCGCTGCGGCTTGATCGAGTGCGATCAGCGCAAATGCAGTCGGCTCGACCCAACTTGCCGTGTTCGGGGTCCAGCCCCACCCGTGAAGTGAGCCATTTTGCGCAACAATGGGCTTGCCCGCAGAAATCCTGCGGATCGCGCGCGCGATCAGGCCGCTCTCTCGCGGCCAATCCGCGCATATCCAGCGAAGGCCCGCCGCCACTGCAGTCTTCGATTCCGAATTGCTCATCAGAGCCCAGCATGCGAGTGAGGTGGTCCAGGACCCCACGTTCTGCCCCGGCGAAGAAGGCCACGATCCGTCTGCCAGTTGCACCGCACGTAGAAAGTCACATCCCGCTCGCCATAAATCCTCGTGCAATCCCGTTGCGTTCAGGGCAAGAACAACCCATGCAGTGGCCTCGACTCTGCTTTCGGAACCCGTGTGAAATCCCCAGCCGCCATCTTCGTTTCTAGCTGCTTGGAGAAAAGGCAGACAGACTTCGCTGACGAATCGCTTTTCGGCGTCAGGGTGCATGGAGGCGAATTCTACTGCAATCGGCGCGGCTGCGGCTAAGGTCACAGAGTTACATGATCCGTGTGTTGGGAGGGAGCGGAGTATGAATCTCCGCGGAAATGTCTTCTCCGATCCTCTGGATCCCCAGCTGATTGATGAGCCTGTGCAAATATCCTCGAGCGACTCCCAGAGTCCGCGCGCTTTCGGCCTTTCTCCAGCCGCATTCTCGTAACGTCCGGAGAACCAGCCTGCGCTTGAATTCGCGGACTTCTTCCTCGTAGGAACGATTGAACTGTGGCGAGTCGCAACCATTGCGCACGGCCGCCGGCAGTTGCCAGACTTCCACGGACTGGCCCTCGGAAAGTACCACGGCGCGCTGGACGGCATTCAATAATTCGCGAACATTTCCAGGCCAGGCGTATTCCTCGAGGGCGTGTAGAGCCGGTTGCGAGAATCTCTTGGCCTTTTTCTTGAATTGTTCAGCGGAGCTCTCCAGAAAATGCTGGGCCAGCAAAGGGATGTCATCGCGCCGTTCTCGCAACGTGGGAAGATGCATCTGCACCACGTTCAGGCGGTAAAACAAATCCTCGCGAAATTTTCCTTGCTGCACAAGCTCCGAAAGATTCCGGTTCGTCGCGCAGATGATGCGAATGTTTACATTAACGGTGGTATTGCTTCCCAATCGCTCGAAGCTGCGTTCCTGTAGAACGCGCAGCAGCTTGGGCTGCAATCCAAGGCCGAGATCGCCGATTTCGTCCAGAAACAGCGACGATTGATCCGCGGCTTCCATCCGGCCTCGTCTCATCGTCAGCGCGCCGGTAAACGCTCCCTTCTCGTGACCGAACAGCTCGTCTTCAATCAGCGCCTCCGGCAAGTTGGCGCATGAAAAAGCCACCAGGGGCCGCGCGCTCCGGCTGCTCATCTGATGAATCGCGCGTGCGAGCAATTCCTTGCCCGTGCCCGTGTCTCCGCTGATTAACACGTTTACGTCACAAGGAGCAATTTTCTGCGCCAGTGCAAATAGCTCCTGCATGATCGGTGATGTCCCGATCAGCTCGTGCAGCCTTCCCGATCCCCGGGCGCTTGCTTTCAGTCTCTCCACTTCCTGTTCAGCCGCATGTGATCGGTGAGCGCGGCGAAGAATCAAGCGAAGTTCCATCATGTTCGGAGGATTGGTGATTGTGTCGTAGGCTCCGCGCTCGATGGCGCTGAGCATCGTTTGCTGATTTTCCTCGTCGCACATTACGACGATTGGCAGAGAAGGGAAGCGGGTTGAAATTTCATCGATTAGCCGGAGTCCGGACTCAGGGTCGCCTTTGGTTCCTATGCCTCGCAGGTCGAGAAGGGCGACATCGCACCAATCACGAAGATCTGTCAAATTGCTGGATTGAGACTGGTTGCTTGCGCGAGTGGCAAATTCCGCCCCCAGAGCCCGGGCCAGCGGGTCGGCAAATCCCAAGTCCTGGCTTAGGAATGCTACTTGGATCCCCCGTTCAGTCACTGCCCCCTCCCGATCGTTTGGGGTCAAATCGAGTACCGCCGAGTCCACGGATTACGCCCCCGGTTCTCCGTGGTCCAAATTACCAATGTGTGGGATGGAAAATCTTCAGCAGTTCGCCAATATCTGCCATTGTAGGCTGGTCATTCCATTAGGCATGTCTCAACGGCAACTGAAGGTCCAAAAACGGTCAAATTACGGCGTATTTGAAAGCTCCGCTAAGCCGATTGAATGCAGCAATACAGTATTCTGGAGGAGGCCCCCAAGCATCCTAGGGGACGTCAGGTAAGAAAATTTCTGCACATTTCGAGAACTAAACGTCCTAATCACCCAAAACCGGTGTGGTACGGATCGGATACGCGGGTTGTTGCCAAATAGAGACGTTCGTCCCAGCGATTAGCTCACCGATTGACGCGATCTTCCCCTTCAAATGGAGGGATCCCAACCAGGACCTCGACCTGAACTGGCTTTCCGTCCCGCATGGCTGGCTTGAATTGCCATCGGCTGAATGCCAGTCGCGCGGCCTCATCCATCTCCGCAAGCACTCCTTGATACACCACAAGCTGCTGGACCGACCCATCTTCGTCGATGACGCCTTTGAGGACGATGGCACGATGCGATTTCTCCACAGCAACGGGAATGCGCTTGA
>Ga0210409_10003328_pt1 | contig 18120 bp, 16 predicted proteins | sample IncBWH17MmetaG_FD_161649 | JGI IMG/M metagenome (GOLD analysis project Ga0210409, IMG submission 161649) | Forest soil microbial communities from Barre Woods Harvard Forest LTER site, Petersham, Massachusetts, United States - Inc-BW-H-17-M | ecosystem: Environmental > Terrestrial > Soil >... | reverse complement strand
ACCCACTGACGCGGGGTGGAGCAGTCTGGCAGCTCGTCGGGCTCATAACCCGAAGGTCACAGGTTCAAATCCTGTCCCCGCAACCAAACACGGCAAGGGCCTGCAAATGTGCAGGCCCTTTGTTTTCTCTGGTTTGCGACAGCGCGAGCGAAGCCATCCATCCGCTATGTCGCTGGAAAGCAGTCGTTAGTCGCCGCTGTCGTTAAGGATTGGTCGATGCCTGCCCGTGCAAGTGTGGGCGCGCGCGCCCGGGTCGACGCGGAGGGCAGGCGTCGTCCAATCCTCGAGGGAGGAAACCGCGGGTGGTGCCGATTTCGTCAGCAGCGGCGAGATGCTATGGCGGTTTGAGCGGGCGCGATGCCTCTAGAGACGAGCACGGTGGCGCCGCGATGCGCGCCCAAGGGGTTGAGGTCGCCTGTTGGTGGTCGTGTTAGTCGGCTCATCGGAAAGCGATTCTGATAGCGGTCGCGTTTTCGGTAGGTCCGGGCAAAGCGCCGCCAAACCGGACGACCTATGGTTCGGCGCAGGGGCGGTGGGCGATCTCGGAGGCTGTTCATGACGTACCGAGCAGTGCAGGCGGTGCGCGGATGTACTGCGGACGCGCGAAGGTTTCGATGACGATCATCGGTGCGCCGCAGTGCCGGCACACGAAGATCGGCGGCGCTGATCCAGTGGCGCACGGCTTTGACTCGGCGGGCTCGGGCGCTGGTTGCTGCAGTAATTGGCGTGCGACGGCCAGGTTCTCCTTGCGCCCGGCATTGGCGAGCAGGCCATAGTGCCGGATGCGGTGGAAACCGCCGGGCAGCACGTGCAGCAGGAATCGGCGCATGAACTCGCCAGCGGCCAGGGTCATCGTCTTGTAGCGCGTTTGTCCCTTGGCCCGATAGTCTTTCCAGCGGAAGGTGACGCCGCGCTCGTCGAAGGCGATGAGCCTGCTGTTGGAGATGGCCACGCGGTGGGTGTAACGGGACAGGTACGCCAGCACGGCCTTGGGGCCGGCGAACGGCTGCTTGGCGTAGACGACCCACTCGGTCGCGCGCAGCGGCACGAGCACTGGGCGAACAGCGCCGGATCGGCCAGCTCGGCATACTCGGCGAAGAACTGCAGCTTGCCGTCACGATGCGCCTGGGCGAGCGCTTCGAGGAACAGGCGCCGGAACAGGCGCGAGAGCACGCGCACCGGAAGGAAGAATCGCGGCCGGCAGCCGATCCAGCGATCGCCGTCGACGGCCAATCCGCCGCCGGGGACGATGCCGTGCACGTGCGGGTGGTGCGTGAGCGCCGAACCCCAGGTATGCAGTACCAGGGTTGCCCCGATCCGCGCGCCCAGGTGCTTGGGGTCGGCGGCGATGATGCGCAGGGTCTGGGCGGCGCTGTCGAACAGCAGCCCGTAGACGACCTCCTTGTTGTAGTAGCTGATGGCGGCGATCGGTGCTGGCAGCGTGAAGACGACATGGAAGTACGGCACGGGTAACAGGTCGGCTTGGCGATTCTCGAGCCAGCGCAGTGCGGCGCTGCCCTGGCACTTGGGGCAATGACGGTTGCGGCAGGAGTTGTAGGCGATCTGCGACTGGTGACAGGCCGTGCAGCGCAACAGGTGTCCTCCCAGTGCGCTGCTTCGGCACTGTTCGACGGCCGACATGACCTTCAGCTGGGCCAGACTCAGGTGGCCCCGCTCATCCCTTCGCCAAGCCGGCCCGGCGGTGCGGAAGATCTCCGCCACCTCCAGGTCGGGGCGCATGGCGCGCCCCGGTTAAGGTGTTCGTGGTGGTGTTCGCTGACCTTCGATGGGACTGACGACCTGGTGTAGGACTTCGGTGGCGACCTGCGTGTAGTGCGCCGTGGTGTTCAGTTTCTTGTGTCCGAGCAGCACCTGGATGACGCGGATGTCCTCCTTCTGCTCCAGCAGATGGGTGGCGAACGCGTGTCGCAGGCTATGCATCGAGACGCGCTTGTCCAGACCGGCCGCCTGGGCCGCGGCGTGGATGCCGCGATTGAGCTGCCGCGTGGTCAGCGGATTGATCGGGTTCTGACCCGGGAACAACCATCCGCCTTCACGCACGAAGCCCATCGGCCGCGCAAAGCGCCACCACTCGCGCAACCGTTCCAGCAGCAAGGGCGGCAGCACCGCGTAGCGATCCTTGTGCCCTTTGCCCTGTTGCACGCGCAGCGTCATGCGCTGGCTGTCCACGTCGGTGCTCTTCAAGGCCACGATTTCGCCAGCGCGCAGCCCCGCACCATAGCCCACCGACAGCGCCGTGCGGTACTTCAGGTTCGGCGCCGCATCGATGAGCCGGGTCACCTCGTCGCGGCTCAGGATCACCGGCAGCTTCTGCTCCACCCGCACCGGGTGCATCTTGTTGGTCAGCTCCGGGCGCTCCAGCGTGGTGCCGAAGAAGAACCGGATGCCGATGATCGTGGCGTTGATCGAGATCGGCGACATGCCGACCTGCGCCAGGTGCAGCTGAAACCGCCGCAGGTCCTGGCCGCTGGCCGTATCAGGCGATCGACCCAGGAATCGGGCCAACCGCTTCACCGCGCGGATATATTGGGTCTGCGTCTTGGGCGATAGCTTGCGCATGCACATGTCGTCGATCATGCGCTGGCGCAGCGGGGAAACAGCCTTGCTCGGTTCTTCGCTCATGGCTCTGCTCCTGTTGGTTTGACGAGGCAAGTCGCCTCGTCGCCAACATACGAAACAGAGCACCACCGTGAAACACCCGGATCCTCGCAACGACCCGATGCAGGATCGGATCTCTACCGCGTGAGCGGTTTAGTCCATCGACCCGTTGCTGCCTGTCGCGCGTTAGAGAAGCGGACATCATTCGCGAACTTTGCTGAACGGCCAAAGCGGCCTACCCCCTCGCGCAAGACGCAGACCCGTTGTAGTCCATTTTTTTTCCCATCCCGCCCATGCCGAGGCGCACGGATGGCGTTCTACTCTCTCAATGCTCGGGAATCCCGGCCTTGCGCAGACCGGGGATAAAATTAGTCTCGCTCTGCTGCAGATAGACAGGATTGTCTGACAGGGCCAGCGCTTTAAATCGCGCAATGGAGAACCCGGGGCGCCGCCTCAGCAGTTCGGACTTGGACGCCGCGGCCTTGGCAGTATCGCCCGTCTGAGCATAGGCCGCCGTCAGGAACATATAGGGCCACCAATCATCGCCGACTGCCACGGATTTCTCGCAGGAAGCGATCGCTTTGTCGAATTGACCCAGCAGCAGGTAGGCGTAGCACTGGTTATCCCGCATAAACCGACTCAAGGCAGCACTCGGGTCAAGCGCGATCGCCTTGTCGATTACAGTCAAGGCCTCATCTGCGTGTCCGCTCAAATCGAGGATCCAGGAGCGCGTAGTAACGTCGGTAGACCAAGGCTCCAAACGCATCGCTTGTGCGGTCGCCTCAAGCGCTGCGTCCCAGCGCCATTGCATTTGTAACGCCGCCGCGCGCACGTGCCAGGCGTCCGGGTCCGCCTTGTCGATCGCTAACGCGCGGCGCGCGAATTCGTCCATCTCCTGCGCGAGTTGGAGCCGATCGGCGCTTGGATCGTCCTCCCATATCCGATAGTTAATATAGGCTCGATCGACCAGCGCAGCCGTGAAAGTCGGATCAAGACGCACCGCCTGATCATAGAGCTTGCGCGCCTCCAACAGTCCCTCCAGCGATCGGTTCCTTTCCAAAATGTGGCCGCGCAGCACCAGATCCCATGCGCTTGCGCTCCCTCCGGGCCCATGCGCAACGCGTTGTTCCTCCGCGCTCCAGAGCGCGCCGCGCAACCCGCTGATCAAGGGCCACGAGGCTTCGGCAGAGTCGGCGACCCATTTCGAACGTGCGGCGTTGAATTGGTCGCTCCACAACTGTGTCGCACTTTCGGCATCGACGAGCTTGGTGGTGACGTTGACCCTGTTGCCGTCGATGTGAACGTCGCCTTCGAGCAAATAGCGCACATTTCGTTCGCGACCGATCGCGCGCGGGTCGATTGGCTTGCCGGCTTCGGCCGGCGCGAGCTGGCGGGAAACAATCGTCGCATAGTGCATGTCGCGTCCGAGCGCGTTCGTAATTCCCTGGATTACCACGTCGGCGAGTTGTTGGTCGGCGAGTGTCCCGCCCGGTGGAGTGAATGACAGCACTGCCACAGAGAACGCCGGCGGCTGATATGCCGGCGCTGTCTTCCCTTGCTCTTCCGCAGTGTCACGCTTGGCCAGCCAGAACTTGTCGGCGATGAAGTACCCCAACGCCAGCACCAGCACCACGATGATGGCTCGGTCGAGCCGGCGGCCCGTTAGCGTCCGGATCGACTTTCTCGGATCGACTTCGACGGTAGGTTTCAGTCCCTCTGGGGTGATTTCGAAGGCCCATGCGAAGAGCATCACGGCTGGAAGGCCAATCGCCATCAGGATCAACACCAGCCGGTTGGCCCACGCCGGAACCTCCAGCATGTGGAATACAACGTGGGTCGGCTCCAGTATCAGCCAGCAGGCAACTATGTACAGAATCGCAACCCGCACCACGTTGCGATGCTTCAGTTCCTCGAAGAACTTGAACTCGATGTGCGGGTGGCCGTGCCCGTGTCCCGGTGGCGCAGGGTTCGACGCAACGGTCTCGGTCTTACCGGTCTCGGCCGAGACCGCCTCGGTCCGGTTATTCGGTATCTGTCCGGCTGCGGATGCGGACTTCTTTCCCATCCCCCGCCTCCGGTGGCTCCGCTTTTAAAGCACAAAGAATGCGCCGTGCCGACTCTCCTCGCAACTCTCTGGCGGGGGCGCGCAATTGCGATCGTCCGGCTACAGCTGTCGCGCCCATTCCGGCGGAGCGACCGCTATGGAGCACAGGGGCGAAGAACCCCTTGTGGCCGAAAGCTCCGATCTGCAAATCTTGGGTTAGGCGGTAGTTGATAGGTCCCTGACCTCCTGAATCCTAGGATCACCAGCCCAGACCGCGTCGATCATCCGGGTCGCTACGCTCATAAACTCGCTGTCGGAGAGGACTTCATTTCGCCTCATGGCTCTGGTACACAAGGACGATTTCGCTGCTGGGCGAGAGTCGGCGTCGATTGCCATGAAGGACCCACCGGCTGGGTTGTAGAGCCAGGCTACGAGCTTCCTGTCGTTTTGGGTGTCGTCGCCCCACGTCCCGATCAGAAAATCCAGATTGGGGAGGTGACTCGCCTCATGTCTTGTCCACTGCAAGAAGTATGCGGCGGCAGTGTCCTCATTGGAGTAGATATACCCCCAGATCGTCCGAGTCTCGTTACCACAGCAAGCGCAATGGCCTCCGCTTTGACCAGTAGGCTCCACTCGAAAATTGCTTTCCGTGGGGCTGGTCATTTCCGCTTTGCGAAAAATCTCACGGCGTGGTGTCAGGACCGCTCATGGCCGATTGCACGCAATGGTAGCCCGCCACAGAGCGGACATCTACCGCGAAGCGGACGACTCAGAGGCGAGCAATCGACCCACTCCGGACTTGGCCAAGAAAGCCGGAAAATACCCGAGCCGCAGCTTCTTCAGTTACGAGGCGGATCTTCGTCTTCTCGCAATTCGAACGCACCCGATTGCGCAAGCGCGATGATCTCCTTCGCTCTTTCGACAGCGGCGGGCGGAACCAATATTCGATGGACATGGGGAGCTTCGTAAGGGACATAGGTGGTCATGACCGTGGTCATGACCGAAAAGTACGGTATCTGTTCGATATCTAGGCGGGCCGCGGCAACATCGAGATCGCCGTCGACCTTAGATCGCGCGACTTCGACGAGGCCGTCGGGAACCTGCGGGCAGGAGTGGTAGTTCGCCATGTCGGTTCTGGCCTAAACGCTACGTACCCGCCCGCGTTCCTTCAACACTACGCCTAGACCTCGGGCCTGCTATTGGCCAACAGCCGGTTCCATGTGACCGCTCTTCGCTACCTTTTCGAGGGTGAGTGCAGATGCCCGCAATTGGCCGACTCCGCCCGGCCGCATCGTCAGCTTCCTCATGTTGCCAAAGGTCGCTCCCCGGCGCAATGCGGTGCTCCGAGACTCTGATGACCGCTCGCCATCAGATAGCCGACCAGGCATCACTACCTCGAAACCGGACCGATTTCTGCTTTCGCGACCCTCTGTGGTCATTCACCGCCGTTGGAAGCGGACATGGGAATGGCGGGTTCCGCATCCGCTGAGGCCGCCACCTCTATTCCGACAGCTTCATTTTGTGCAGGAACGCTTTGTAGCGCGGGTCAGGCCAGAGGTTCTTGAGCAACGGATCGTGTCTAACAACGAAGAGAAGGGGATCGCGCTGCCGAAAGGCGCGGTCAAGCCAGGTGAAGGCTTGATCGATCTCTCCCCGATAAGCGTGAACTTCCGCGAGGCGATACGGGTTCTTTTCCGCGTACCCCGCATACCTCTTTTCAAGGTCCGCGAGGGTAGCATTACCATCGCCATCGCGTCCCAAGGCGTGATAGGCAAGCACTCGCCCTTGCAGGCGCATCTGTTCATCGGCTTCAAGGTTCATTTCGGACAGAGCCAACTCCGGATCGCCCTTCGCCAAGATCACGACGCCCGCAAAATAATGCGCGTACGACCCCGTCGGATTTAGATCGAGGCTCTTGCGAGTTGCAACCAGCGCCTCGTCGAATCTTCCCGCAACCCAGAGTGCTATGGCGAGGTGAACATACCTGTATGAATTGATCGGGTCACTCACGACGCTCCTCCGAAGGAGTTCGAGTGACTGCTCCGCGTGACCCTGAGAAAGCGAACTGAACCCGGCCAGGTCCAATGCTGCCGCGTTGCCGGGATCGAGCGTCAGTGCTTGTTGCAGTTGCGCCTGTTCGGCGGCCCAATCCCAGTCATACCCGTAGACCACCGCCATTGCGGTATGTGCGTCCGGGAGTTTCGGATCCAACGCCAGAGCCTGCCTGGCCGCACGCCGTGCCTCGTCCCGCTCCTGCGGCGTGTCGATTTGCGCGAGCCACGAATGTGCACGAGAGAGCAACGCCCAGGCTGGCGCAAACGTGGGATCGAGCCCGAGCGCGCGTTGCAGGTAGGCGACCACTTTCTCCAAGTCCGCCTGCGCGACCCCATGTGAATATATGGATCGGGCCTGCAGATACAACGTGTATGCCTCGGTGCTTTGCGTGGCAGAAGTTCTTGCCAAGGATGCTTCCAGCAGCGAGACCTTGAGCGCCTGCACCACCGCCCCTGCAATCTCGTCCTGTATCTTGAATATGTCGTCCAGCTTTCGATCGTAGGTATGCGACCAGAGGTGATAGCCGTTGTCGGCCCGCACCAGCTGCGCAGTGATACGAAGCGTATTTCCGGATTTGCGTACACTGCCTTCGAGCACGTTCGCGACATTGAGTGCCTTAGCGATGTCGGCGATCGTCGACTGCTTGCCTTTGAAGTAGAACGACGACGTACGCGCCGGCACATGCAGTTCGGGGACCCTCGACAGGAGATCCAGGATTTCCTCTGCCATCCCGTCGGCAAAGTATTCCTGGTCTTTTTTTTCGCTCATGTCGACGAACGGTAGGACGGCGATCGATTTCTCGGGGACGGCACTCGAGGAGGACGCCGCAGAGATCGGCGTCGTGGCCACGCTTTCTTGCACGGACTCATGCTTGGCCAACCAGAACTTGTCCGCCACGAAGTAGCCCAGTGCAAGCACCAGCACCACGATGATGGCGCGATCGAGCCGGCGACCGGTCAGCGACCGGATCGATTTTTTCGGGTCAACCTCGATCGTGGGCTTCAGTCCCTCAGGGGTAATTTCGAAGGCCCACGCGAACAGCAGCACTGCCGGAAAGCCGATCGCCATCAGGATCAGAACCAGCCGATTGGCCCATGCCGGGACTTCGAGCATGTGAAAGACGACATGTACCGGGTCGAGAATGAGCCAGCAGGCGACTAGGTACAGCAGCGCAACGCGAACGACATTGCGTTGCTTCAATTCCTCGAATAATTTGAAGTCGATGTGCGGGTGATGTCCATGCCCGTGTCCCAGTGGCGGCTCCGGGTTCGGTGCAACGGCCTGGGGCCCGCCAGGCGGGGCCGGCACTGCTCCCAGCGGCTCTTTCGCTCCCTGTCCGCCGCCGGATGCGGATTTTTTCCCCATCTTTGCCTGTCCGCGGTGGCTCCGCACGTAAGCTAAAGAATGCGCTGAGCGAACCTTCCTCGCAACTCGTCACCCAAAGCTACCAGTGTTGACGGGGTATTGCAGCTGCGTCCGTACGCTGGGGACGACTGCTATCGGCAACTCTTCCGCACAGCCGCTTGTGGCCGACCGCGGCGCTCACGGACGTCTGCAATTCGGCAACAAGAATCGTACGTCTGGTTTCGGGATTCGCAAATCGACAGCTCCGTGGCAGGTGTCGACCCGTTGCGGAAGTTCGACTAAGTCCGCTTCCCGGCGCTCTAGCCATCGCCTAACGCCGCCTCCGCCCTTGGGATTTCCTGCTCGAGAGGGTAGGCCGTTCCTGCTACCTGCTACAACCATTCGTCCGGACTTCTCATACAGTGCCCGCAGCGGTCCGAGAATGTTTTCGACGGGCACCCTGGCCATCGGGGGCGGGGTGCCATCGTGAAAGAAAACCCCGTGCTTCAGTCCCCAGCCCACCTCGCCGATCCGAAGATTCATCAGATCGGCCGCCGCGTTTATCCGGGTCAGGTCGTAACTGACGCCGCTGCGGGAAAGCGTCCGTGCGATTTCGTGAGCTTCGGCGAGCATCACGCTGAATGGCCCGCGCAGGTCGTGCGCCAGCATGCTGAAATGAGCCGCCTCGGCGGCCGCATCCAGTTCGACGCTGCTCTGCGCCGGGTCTTCCTCCAGCTCCCCTCCATCTTCGGGAAGGGTGTCGACCCCTTCTTTTTGATCCCAGGCGGATCGGTCGCGGAAGCTCACGGCGGTCTTCGTGGACCCGATGGTTGTCCCAGTGTGCCTTCCCGGGCGGACGGGGGTTCAAGGGAGGGCGGTTGTCGGGGGAGGGGTCAGTCTTGACCGCTGTTTGTCGCGCGCAGGTTTTGCTCTACTACAGCCGCAAGGGGGAAGCACGAAGCAGCGGCCGATCGAAGGCTTCCCGTAACGGAATAGATGGCCGAGTGTTTGTCACCGGGCTAACGGGTCCGTCCGGGGGATCAAATGGACCAAGCACTGTTAATCGTAGAAGAGCAAGTTGAAGAAGTTGTCGAACTGCCGACCGATCTGCTGGATCACGTGGGCGTCGGCGTCGGTACCATTGACTGACGCTGCAGTGCCTCTTTGATCGGCCCGCTCAGCGGGCCTTTTTTACCCCTGCAGATCCAGCAGTGCAGCGCAGCATGAAATCACAACTCACAGTGCGTCTTCCAAAGGAGCTGGCAGCGGCGCTCGAGCGCGCCAGGCGCAGATCCTCGCTCGAATCCGGCGTACCGGATCTGGCTGAGGTCGAAATCCCGGTCTGAGATCTCGTCTATCCCCTCGTGCGCTGCACGGCCAAGCGATCAAGTCGGTTGTAAACAACCTAGGTGCCGATTCCTGTCAAAGCGCGATTGGCGTGCGCGCCACCGCGGCCATAGAGTCGTCACGAGTAGCTGCGACAGAAGTCTCCAAATCGCAACGCTGTGGCAGCCTACCCATGACCTGAGCGGACAGGCTTAGATTGGTTCTGGGGAGGGTCCTATGAGCACGAAGCTGCCGCGCACAGCGTTCGCTGTGCTATTGAGCGCCGTCATTTGTCCCGCGTTGACGATGGCGCAGTCGACCGCACCACAAGGCCAGGCCGCCATCTCCGGCCAGCACGCGCAGACACGCACACCGAATCGTTTCCTGAGAGAGCTCGAGTTCGAACACGCCTACCCGGCCGATCCGTCCCATCCCTACGTGCGTACAACCGCGCGCGCCAAGGCATTCCAGGCCTTCGACGACGCTCGCTCGGTCGACGAGGGACACGGGCGCGGCGGGATGTGGCGCAGCGTCGGACCGTCGACGGTCCTGACTCAGGTCGACCCGGCGTCACCAGGGGCTTCGCTATGGAAGAACCTGACCGGACGCGTGACCGCACTTGCGATCGGTCGCACCTGCACCAGTAGCCGGTGCCGGCTCTGGGTCGGGACCGCGGGTGGGGGATTGTGGCGAACCGACGCGGCGATGGACGACAGTGAACTCGAATGGGAGCACGCCGCGCTGCCGAGGGCGAACAACACGGTCGGAAGCATTGCGCTCGACCCGAATGATGCGAGCGACGATACGCTGCTGGTCGGCACCGGCGAATCCAACTTCAGCTACACCTCGGGTGCGAGCAGCGGCATCTATCGAACGTCGAATGGCGGTCGGACCTGGACGCGGCTGCGCACGTTGATAACCGATATTTCGGTGTCGCCCGATCCAATCGATTTTACTGCCACGCGCGGCGTCGGCAGGATCGCCGTCAAGCCCGGCGACTCCAACACAATCTATGTCGGTACCACCTACGCGATCCAGGGAATGACGGCGGTGCGCGGCGGCCAGGACGTGCTGACCGGAGGTCCCCAGGCGCGCGTCGGACTGTATCGCAGCAACGATGGGGGCGACACGTGGACCCTGGCCTGGATTCCGCCCGCAAAATCGCCGTTTGTATCCGGAAGCGGTGCTGCCCCCGGCACGTCCGAGGTGATGGAGGGCGTCAAAGACATTCAGTTCGGCCCACTCGATCCCGAGACGGTGTACGTCACCGCCTTCAACAACGCGATCCATCGCTCCTCGCCGAGCTTGGACGGTGACGCGGCATTTCGGCCGGTGTTTGCGCTGATGGGCTACGACGGGCTGACGGCGTTGGCGGAATTCACCCTGACCGTGAAAAACGGACATACGCGCATTTATGCGGGCAACGGTGTCAATGACTTCACCGCGCAAGGACTCTTCCGCCTTGACAATGCCGATGTGCCGGCGGCCGCGCTGGTCAATCCGGCGGTCATGCCCCTGACGAACAGCGCGGCTTGGCAGGCGCTCACCTCCAACGACCTGACCCAACCCGGCGTGACGAGCTCCGGCTACTGCGGCGGCCAATGCGGGTACGACCAGGTGCTGGTCGTGCCGAACGGGTTGCCGGACACGTTGGTGGTGGCCGGCCAGGTGGGCCCCATAACCTTTGGTGCCACGCTCCGTTCGACCGACGCCGGCGTGAGTTTCAAGGAGCTCAGTTACGACCTGCAATCGCCCCCGGGCCAGCAGCATCCGGACGTGCACGCCGTCGTGTTCCACCCCAACAATCCGGACATCGTATTTGTCGGTTCCGACGGCGGCGTCTCGCGCACCAGCGCTACGTCCGGCGACGGTTCGAATCTGTGCGAGGACCCACAGGTCATCGGCTATCCGCCGGGCAGTATTTTCGACACGGTCTGCCGCGGCATGCTGTCGAACCTTCCGACTCGCATCAGCTTCCTCAACGAAGGCCTGCAGGCAATCCAGTTCTTCAACGTCGCGGCCGATCCGAATCATCCATTCGAACGCATCATGGCGGGGGCACAGGACAACGGCACACTGCTGTTCGACAAGGCGGTCAACCCCAACCCGCAGCAGTGGTTGGTCGGCTTCAACGTCGGCGACGGCACCTCGGCGAACGGATTCCATCCGACCAATCCGGACCTCGTGTTTGCTAGCTTCGAATCGCAATTTTTCTTCGCAAACTTCCACCGCGGCACCGGAGGAGTCGGCGTCTGGGTATGGACCTCGGCGCCGATCGCTTTCTCGGGCGAGCCGCCGGGCGGGTCACTGTTGTTTACCGGAAGGCAGTTCTTGACGATCGATCCGGTGCATCCGGATACACAGTTCACCGGCTTTGCGCACGTCTGGCGCACGCTGGACAACGGCGGCAACCAGGCTTTCCTGGAGGCAAACTGCACCGTTCTGCAATTCTTCTTCGGCACTGCGGGAGCCAACTGTGGAGACTGGAGTGCACTCGGTGCGCCGTTGAACGATGCCGTATCCGGTTTCGGCGCCGATCGCAGTGGCGGAGTGGTGGTGGCGGCGCAGCGTACGGCGGCCGATGCCGGGACGCTTTGGGCAGCGACCAATCTCGGCCGGGTATTCGTGAGCCACAATGCCGACGATGCCAACCCGGCGAACGTGACTTTCGCGCGCGTCGACTCGACCAACGCGGCCGCGCCCGAGCGCTTCGTGAGTGCGATCGCGGTCGATTCGAGGAATCCGAACCACGCCTGGATCGCGTACTCGGGCTTCAATGCGCTTACACCCACGACGCCCGGCCACGTGTTCGAGGTGACCTGGGATCCAGGTGCTTCCACAAGCCGCTGGACGTCGCTCGATCACAACCTCGGCGACCTGCCGGTCAATCACCTCGTGCGCGACGCCAAGACCGGCGACCTGTACGCCGCGACGGATTTCGGCGTGTTGGTCCTGCCCAATGCCAGAACACGCTGGCGCGAAGCGGGCGAGGGGTTGCCGACCGTCTTGACGCCTTACCTGCAGATCCTTCCGGACCAACGCTTGCTGTTCGCGGGCACGCACGGCCGGGGAGCCTGGTACTTGCACCTGGGAGAGTGAGCACCGCTGCGAACTGTCCGTTGAGACTGCCGTGTGAAACGGAGGTGCGGGGCCCAGTCCGCACCTCCCACATTATTTTTTGTCTCCACCCTCGGGCTTGTGGCCAGCTGCGGGTGCAAACGATCCATCCGACCAGTGACTCACCGGAACCAGAAAGATGACTTGCTCTTCGGGGATCTTGGTGTGCTCGTCATCCACGACGACCGGCGAGCCGGGTAGGTTCGCGCCCCAGCTCGATATGTCTGTCCCCGGGATATAGAACATCAGGTGTGAATGCCAGTGGCCGGCCTCGTCACTGAGGTAGCCACCGCAATACCTGGCGCTGCGGTCAGACGTACCTCGGCCCCGATACCCGACGCTCTTTCGCGCACACGGTGAAGCGTCGAGCCCGCGAAGCGACCCCCAACCGCCGGTCGCCCCAACGGCACGTTCAGGCCATCGGAGTATGGTGAGCTCGTCCCTTCCACGAGGCCTTCTCGAGCCCATCCGATGAAATCGAAGAACAGGTTTACGCCGGAAGTCATCTCCGTGACTCATGAGCACCATCGCAATGTCAAGCGCTTTGCCGCCGCAACGCCTTCGAAGCTGAAGAAGAGCGACAAGAGCCTGCGCACGAGATCGCGATGAGCGACGCGCCGATGCTGCCGTCCTCTCGGATCCCGCTGACCATGTCAGGCGCGTACGCGTTGTCGCGCGGGGGGCGCGTCGTTGCCGACATTCCGCAGGGCGACTGCGAGGCCGAGCCGCAGTCACCAGCGCCGGGATACCGCCTCTTCTGGTTCCTGCCCTCCGGCCGGCTGACGAGCGTGCGGCTGTTCCTCGACGAATACGACGCGCTGCGCGACAGCAAGATGCTGCTGGCGCGCGGCTGAGCGCCGGCGGACTGGCATGCGGCGTGACGGCCTACGAGGCAACAGCCAAGGTCCGGACGTGAATACCGGCGCCGGTGCAAACGCGCGCACGTTCTGAACCTTCCATCAGTGAGTGCGAGGATGTGATTGCCCGCTCTCGTCGACGTAATCCGAAAAGTCCGGTTTGCTGGACATGCTAATCGGCGGTTTGTACTTCACGACTAGCCCATCTCCGAAGTCCAATTCCGGATCAGTTATTTGGAAGGCTGAGGAAACAGGACGTGAGGCCCCGTAGGCTCCCGATCAGGCGGAAGATAGGACGGCGCTGGACCACCCGAAGGCCCAAGGTGCTGCACAAAGTGGTAGATCGCGCGTAAGTCCTGCTCCGTCATGTCATGAAGGACAAACCACGGCATAGGGGGCCGAAACTCCACCCTATGCGCGACCATGACCCATTGCCTCTCTGAAATACCGCTCATATAGATTCGCAGATTGCTGGGGTAAGTTGTTCCCCACGGTCCACGCCAACCCAGTTGACTACCAGTCAACCATTCCTTCTCCGGCAGCTTTCCCCCGTTCTGGGCATAGCCTGGGGTGTGACAGTCGTTGCAGCCCGCAATCTTGACAAGATACCTACCACGATCAATCTGCTCCGGGTCCGAAGACACCGCCTCGGCTGGAGTCCACCTGAAAGCTGCTGCCGCGGCAGAGCCCACAAACAAAGACACGCCTATCCATCGGATGGCGGTGTGAAATATCTGCATAGTGCTTCTCCATTTTCTAACAGCTGACGCAAGCGCCGGAATCCACGCTTTTCAATCGGTGTGCAAACCGCGTCGGCATCGTTGACACATCTGACCGTGGCGTGTGATGCAGGCGATGATCGGACAATCAGGTACGCAGATGCCACGGCAAAGACCGCTCGATCTCTGTTCGATCTGTGCTCGGGTGCGCCTGGACCGTTCCCGCCAAATTCGCGGAAACGGACACTCTTGTGCCGTCCCCTTGGAAAGACGACGGACGGTGCGATTCGTATTGCGGGCTCACTCCGAAAGGTCTGCCGGCTCAGCGCCCCGAGAGCTGCTGCAGATGTTCCGGGTACCGGGCCCCTTGCACCGTGATCTGCGTTACGGCACGGTCGATGTCGCGAAGCTCGCCTGGCGTCAGTTCGACGACAACCGCTCCGATGTTCTCGTCCAGGCGATGGAGCTTCGTGGTGCCGGGGATCGGCACGATCCACGGCTTCTGGGCCAGCAGCCAGGAGATTGCGATCTGGGCGGACGTCACCTTCTTTTGGGCTGCGATTTCGCCGAGCAGACGAACCAGGGCCTGATTCGCCTTACGGGCCTCCGGCGTGAAGCGGGGAACGACGTTGCGGAAGTCGGTGCTGTCGAACGTCGTGTTCTCGCTAATGGCACCGGTGAGGAAGCCCTTGCCCAGCGGGCTGAAGGGAACGAAACCGATGCCGAGTTCCTCGAGCGCCGGCAGAACCTCCCGCTCGGGCTCCCGCCACCACAGGGAGTATTCGCTCTGAACCGCCGTGACCGGCTGGACCTCGTGGGCCCGACGGATGGTTTGCACGCCTGGCTCGGAAAGTCCGAAATGTTTGACCTTGCCTTCCCGGATCAAATCCCGGACCGCACCGGCGACGTCTTCGATGGGCACATTCGGGTCCACGCGATGCTGATAGAAAAGATCAATGACGTCGGTTTTAAGCCGCTTCAGCGAGGCCGCGGCCACCTGCTTGATGTGCTCCGGCCGACTGTTCAGGCCCCAGCCCCGTTGCTGACCGCTGTTCGGATCGACATCCCAGCCGAACTTGGTTGCGATCACCACTTGCCGACGCAACGGGGCGAGGGCTTCGCCCACGAGCTCTTCGTTGGTGAACGGACCGTAGACTTCCGCGGTATCGAAGAAAGTCACGCCACGCTCGAAGGCCGCCCGAATCAGCGCGATCATCTGCTGCTTGTCCGCAGGCGGGCCGTAGCCAAAGCTCATTCCCATGCAGCCGAGCCCGAGAGCCGAGACTTCCAGATTGCTGCGTCCCAATTTGCGCTTCCGCATATTTCCTCCTGCACAAGGTGAAGTCCGAAGCGGGCTTGTCCTGACCGACATGATGCGCATCTGGATTCATTTGATAAAGGCGTAGAATACGCACGAGTTATTGAGAAATTGTCAGGAATGAACCGGGAAGACTGGGGCAGCCTCGCGGCGTTCGTCATCGTCGCGGAGGAACGCAGCTTCACGCGAGCGGCCGCAAGACTCGGGGTGTCGCCGTCAGCACTCAGCCACACGATGCGGCGGCTCGAGGAGCGGCTGCGGATACGGCTGCTTGCCCGCAGCACGCGTAGCGTCTCGACGACGGAGGCCGGCGAGCGGTTGCTCGGGCGGGTCGGCCCGGCGCTCGAGGAGATTTCACATGCGGTCGAAGACCTTGGGCGGTTTCTTGATCGGCCCTCGGGACACGTCCGCATCACGGCATCCAGACAGGCCGCGCGGATGGTAATAACCCCCGTCCTACCGCGCTTCGTAGAGCGCTATCCAGAGATCGTCGTCGAGGTGCTCATCGAACCCGGCTTCACGGACATCGTGGCACAGCGCTTCGACGCCGGCATTCGCCTGGGCGAGTCCCTAGAGAAAGACGTGATTGCTGTTCCCGTAACGGGCCAACTCCGGATGGCGGTCGTCGGGGCTCCACACTACTTCGCCACGCATCAACCGCCGTCAACGCCTCACGACCTGCGCAAGCACCGCTGCATCAACTTCAGGCTGCCGGCGGCAGGAACGATCTACAAATGGGAATTCGAGCGGGGCCGCCACAGCGTAGAGGTGGGGGTAGAAGGTCCGCTCGTCTTCGATGACGGGGATATGGTCATCGATGCCGCCCTCGCCGGTGTGGGCCTCGCGTTCCTGATCGAGGACCAGGTTACCTCGCTCGTCCAGGCTGGCGCGCTGACGAGGGTGCTTGAAGATTGGTGTCCGCCGTTTCCCGGATTCTTCCTCTATTACCCGGGTCGACGCCAAGTGTCGCCGGCGCTCGCGGCTTTTATCGACATGATCCGGGTGCCGGCCAAGGCCAGGAAGGGCCGTTGATTAGCAGCTTTGGATGCCCGCAATTCCTCACCGAGGATCTTTCGGAGGGTAGAGGCCCCAGTGAGTCAATGCTGGCACTCGGGCGGCAGGTAGGGGTACATGGACGTCTCTTCGCTGGGTGAGGTGCGAAGCGCAGACCTGGCGGTGCCGCAGGTCCAGACGAGGCTTCCATCCGGTTGGGTTTGGGCAAAATAAGCCAAATGCCGGTTGTACAGGGCCTCATTCTTGGTTTCAGTAATGATCGCTACCAAAGAAGCGGATCTGAAGTCGCTTGAGTTGTACGCGATCGATCTGGCGGAATTTGAGCGGTAGTCCCATTCCGAGGTCTTTGGAAAGGCTCTGCCTCGGATAGCGTACTCCTGCATCAGAGAAGACTTGGCACGCTCGAGTTCGGCTATTGCCGCTGAAACGGCCTGTTGTTCAGATCCGGCCATGGCCGCGCATGCGAAGCACAACGGTGCAGCAATCCATGTTCGATTCATAGGATCCTCCGCCAAGGGCGGCAGCAGCTCGCAACTTAAAATTCTACCGGGACTCTTCGTCTCTAATCCACCGGTTCGGCAGCCTCTCGGTTTTCGGAGAGCAGGAATGCGAAAGGTCCGTACCATGTCTACCCAGCAAAGGGGGAGGGCTATGGACCCGTCAACGCTTGTCCCGGCGCGCGCGATCTTCAAACTCTTCACGAGCGCCAGACCGTGGCTTCTGGCCATGGGCACAATCACCGTTCTCGGCTGGCAGAATGCTCCCGCGCACAGTCCGCCAGAGCTTTCCGGGCTCGACGCTCTCTACCCGTCGCTGGACGCCCTTTATATCGACCTGCACAGGAATCCGGAACTCTCGCTCCACGAGAGCAAGACGGCCGCGAAACTGGCGTCTCGCCTGCGGGAGCTGGGCTTCGAAGTCACCGAGCAGGTCGGTGGAAATGGCGTGGTCGGCGTGCTTCGAAACGGAGCAGGGCCGACGGTCCTGGTCCGCACCGATATGGACGCTCTGCCGATCGCAGAGAAGACCGGCCTGAGTTACGCAAGCACCGTCGTCGTCAAGTCCGATGCAGGAGAATCGTTACCCGTCGCGCATGCGTGCGGCCACGATATCCATATGGCCTCTTGGATCGGAGCAGCCACGCTGCTGGCGCACGCTAAGGACCGCTGGCACGGAACGCTGGTATTCGTCGGGCAGCCCGCGGAGGAAGTGCTCCAGGGCGCCCAGGCGATGATCAGTGACGGGCTGCTCACGCGTTTCCCTCGCCCCGACTTCGCGCTGGCGATACACGACACGAATTTCCTGCCGGCCGGTCAGATCGGGGTGGTCGCGGGGCCTGCATTCGCGGCTTCCAACGCCGTCGACATCACGTTTTACGGCAAGGGTGGGCATGGCGCCCAGCCTCACCTGACGATCGATCCATTGCTGATCGCCGCCCGAACCGTCGTGACGCTGCAGACGATCGTCGCGCGCGAGGTCAATCCGTTCGATCCAGCGGTGGTCACGGTCGGAACCTTTCACGCGGGCACCAAGCGCAACGTCATCGCGGACGAGGCAAGGATCGAGCTTACGGTCCGCTCCTACAAACCGGAGGTCCAGAAGCACCTTCTTCAATCCATCGATCGCATTGCGAAGGCTGAGGCGGCCGCAGCCGGCGCTCCGCGAGAGCCCTCGGTGGTGGTCCTGCCAAAAGAAGCTTCCGAAGTG
>Ga0210409_10003326_pt1 | contig 18123 bp, 11 predicted proteins | sample IncBWH17MmetaG_FD_161649 | JGI IMG/M metagenome (GOLD analysis project Ga0210409, IMG submission 161649) | Forest soil microbial communities from Barre Woods Harvard Forest LTER site, Petersham, Massachusetts, United States - Inc-BW-H-17-M | ecosystem: Environmental > Terrestrial > Soil >... | reverse complement strand
TGATTGGCGAGTCCGATTGCGAATTCTCCGCTGTGGGTTCCGCCGTGGCGGTTTCAATACCGGAGAGAGACATCATTTTGTCGTTTTCGCGTGACATTGGGAGCGGCCTCCGTACGGATTCGTACCTGCTTGCCGATAGCTCTGCTCGGCTACTCCACCCTACCGGGGGTCAGAGCCATGAAGGGAATAGAGCGTCCGTGCTCGACGCTGTATCGTGAGGATGATACCCGCCCGCTTTGCACATTGTCAACCAAACCGTAAACCCCTACATCCGTAAACCGGGCTCGGGAGGTGAATTGGAAATCAGCTCCGCGGTCGGCCTCCGGTCTACAGCCTCTCATTCGGATGCCAGTCGAAGAACCAGTTTACCGCCCAGAGCGCGCGGCAACTGCTACCGGCGGAGCCTGCTAAACTCCGCTGCTCCAGAACCGACCGCCGCCAGAGAAGAAGGTGCTTCACTCCGGGTGGCTACGTGCCCGTAACCCGACCAAAGCGGTTCCCGAGCGATCAGCTGCGCCACAGGAAATGCCAAAGCCAAATTCCAAATCCTGGCCTTCAGCACTCCGGTTCCGACCTATTCCGCTGAACAATCAGGGGTTGAGTTCCCAGAGGTCGACGTCCTCGGTCGCATAAGCCGTGCGGGGTCAGCGCGGAGGTACCGCTTAAAGGTTCGGCCTTAGCCTGCCCGTAGTGGTTTCCGACCTACGGGAAAGCGAAATCTGGCCGCCAAGCTTGCGCTCTCGCCGAACCTGGCCGCCGAACACGTTTCTTATGAGATGGCGGCTGTGCCGGAATTCTGGCAAGGCGAGTTCTGCGGTTGCGGCAGTCACCACACCCGCAGCTCTCAGAATAGGCAGGCGCCGCTTGGGGACATTTTCTTGGGAAAAGGGGGACTATGTCGGAGCTCACACACCGTACAGCGAGTCCTTAAAGATGATTTTAGAACTTCGTGGTGATTACGCCGCGGGACGTGACTTCATCGAGGTCCTCGACGGCTCTGAATTCCCGTCATTTACGGGGCGAAACTCAAGCCTCATTTTATGCTTTCGAAAAAAATCTCCATATTTCACAGGGTCTCGTAGAGAATCCTTCTCAAAATAAAAAAGGGCCTCCTCTAAAGATAGCCTTCCTGCTGTTGCAAAATGAAAACCCGTAGGCAAACCCCGCCCGGGGTTGTTCGAGAGACGGAAGGCAAGAGAGAAATTTCTAGAGGCTACGGCGACATCGAAGTCGGCGACTTGCTTCTCAAGTATTGCCACATAATTGTTGTATCGTCCGACAGCTTGATCTTTGACATTATTTTTGACCAGGTTTTTCCCCGCTCCATAAATTCATCCAAATCGCGCACATCGAACATATCGCCTACATTCCGCAATCGGATGAGGCGGATTTCCTGGGTTATTCTACGCATAGGCAGTCGGAGATACATCGAGAAGATCAAGGACCTGCTCTTGGATCGAGCTGAGCGGGTCGGGGAAAGTCTGCACGATCTTGCCTTTTTTAGACAGCAAGAGATGTCGGCGCGATAAGACACGGATCAGCTGCTCGGCTGTCGGGCTTGCGGATGGTCGATCCTCGGGAAGGATTTGGATGTGAGAGAGGCATGACGAAAGAATAAACAAACATCGCCAGCGATCTGCTCCGTCCGTTTGTTGCCAAGCGGCAAGTGGTAGGTGCTCAGCCAGCTACGATCAACAGGAATATGGCGTTGCTGAGTTCGGCTATGAACATCGCCCGTGAAGATGGAATCGAGTTCATCCCAAAATTCCCGATGCTCTCCGAAATTGGAAACGAACGAGAGTTTTTCGGAGCCCGGGGATTTTAAAAAAGTGCTCCAAGCGCTGCCTGAAAATCTTCACCCGCTCATCCAATTCCTGTACGATACGGGCGGTGCCGTTCCGGAGCAGCGAAAAAATTTGACCGGGCCTGCGTACATCTCGAACTCGACAAGCCGGGAATTTGGCTCCCGGCCATGGTGGTCAAGCACAGGAAGCCGTTCAAGGTGCCGCTCTCCGCTGAACCCGCTGGGATGTTGAGGAAGCAATTCCAAGTGGCGGGCCAGGTGTTTTGCTCGACCGATCTGAGGAAAGCATGGCACAAGGCATGTGCGGCGGTGTCGGACAGGCCAGGAGAGAATTACGGCGGCTACTGATCCATGATCGGCGTCGGCCGGGAGTCCGTAATTTGATTCGTGCCGTGGTCTCCGAAACGGTGGCGATGAAGATCTCCGGGCATCGAACACCGAGCGTCTTTCGGCGGTACAATATCACCTCGACCGAAGACCTTCACATAGCGAAGGTGAAACTGGTTCAGTATAGTTCGCGATCAAGTGCAGAATTAAGTCAAGTTGCGGTTATGCGGTGAATCGGAAGGCGTAACTCATTGATTCTAAAGCATTGGCGGTATCGTCTAGGGGTTAGGACGCCAGATTCTCAATCTGGAAACCCGGGTTCGATTCCCGGTACCGCTACCAATTCACCTCGCGCGACGGTGTGCTACGTGACGATACCATAAAGACTTAGCTCGAAACGATTCAGAGTCTTCAGCAACTGCGTAACGTTTGATAGCCCTCCGCGGCGCCGAGTAGGGGGCACAAAGGGGGGCACAGAACTCCGCGGCAAGTTCTGGGCCCTACTCGCAAATAATGGCCCTCAGCCGCGAGACTCAGGAACACTCCCCTGCTCCAGCCCCTGTCCGCACGCCCCAGGGTCTTGGGAAGCTAGTTCAGGTTTTCCAACACCGCGCAACGTCCGGCCTCTCGTCACCCTGGCGCTTTGACATTTTCGTCCGAACTGTGCTCTCTTGCACACCCTCGTGCATCGGCGGATTTTGTTCACCAGACTCAAGAACGACCGCACGCTGCTGAGTAACAAAGTAGGACAACTCACTCCCATTTTGGGCCGCAAAGCCGACTGGTTTTGCGGCCTCTTTGTTTCTGTGCAGATGTTTTCGTGCAGTCTACCCCAATGAACGATAACGACGAGGAGAATCAGTTAATGACAAGCGAGCCGTTTACGGGCAAGGAGAATGCCGCCTCTCCCCAACCCGTTAAGCAGTTCAGGGCGGCAGACCGGATGTGTTATCGCCCTTCCGTTAGCGACGAATCGACAACAGCGGAAAGGTCGCTGCACGTCGAAACGATCAGGCGACCCGCGCATCGGCGCTGACCGCCGAGTGCGTAAAAATCGAACGTTTCCAACGCACAAAGATAGTCAAAAATTCCCGGCAGATTTGAAAACACTTAGCTGGGTCTCTTGATCTACGTTTATTACGCAGCGTTTGAGAGCATCGGCCGAATCGGACAACATATAGGCGCAGCGCAACTCTACCCATCGTGAAGAAAATTGAGGACTGAGATCGGGGGGAAAGACTTAGAAGTTCGGAGCCTGCGGCCGGCTGCGACCGTTTCGGTCTCAAACAAGAACTCGAAACAGAAGAATAGTCTGGTCGTCAGACTGCTTTCCAAAGGCGTTCACGGCGGAGAGGACATTCTGAGCGATTTCGGAAAGGGGAGACGAAATTTTTTGCAACAAGATAGCTTCAAGACGCTGGATGCCAAATTCACCGCCTCGGGAATCGAGGGTCTCAATGATTCCGTCTGATGTAATCAAAAGGACGTCGCCAGGCTCCAGTTTCGATTGCCGGCTCGCATAGCTCACAGATGGAACCAAGCCGAGTGGGAACTGGGGTTCTGCCAACCTCTCGACGCACTGAGACGAACGGTTTGCCCTCAGAATTGGTGGATGTCCTGCCGACGAGTATTCTAGGGTGAAATGAGCGTTCGTCCGTTTCAGAAGGATAGCCGCGCAAGTGGCGAACATTTCCGGTTCTTTCACCTGCGGCAAGACTTCATTTAGACGTTCGAGAAAAGCCGGGAGTCGAGGGGATTCCATCAGCTGCGTGCGTGCCGCAGTCTTAAACATAGCCATCAGAATCCCGGCAGGTAAACCGTGCCCCGCAATATCCGCAACGTAGGCAAACGTCTGCCCCTCCTTCATTTCCACTACATCAACAAGGTCGCCCCCAACTTTGTCACTGGGAACCGAAACGCCATAGAACTCGCAATCGATTGCAATTCTTTCAATTACGGGAACAAGTGTTTTCTGAATTCCGTGTGCCACGGACAGTTCCGTTTGTAGTCGGACGGCGCGGCGGCCTTCACTTCGGATAAATTGGAGGAAAAGTACCCCTGCGAGCAAGCTCAAGGCGAGACTGCCAACGGCTGCCATTCTGATTCCGATTTCGTCAATCGGCTTACTGACCTCCATTGAAGGGACGATCAGTGTGCGAACCAGCAAGGAACCCGCCACATGTATCGCCAACGGGAAGAGCAACCACCGCGGAGCTCTGATTATCGTGAGCAAGTAGAAGACAGCCATTCCTCCGGTAAAAATCGTCCATACGAGAACCTCCGACAAAGACTTTCGGCGGAGTTCTATCAGATCAATGAGGAAACCCAACATACCAAAGAGGCAAAAGAAAGCCAGCAGCAGGAAAGTCAGGCGTCGAAGAGGAACATCGCGAAAGTACTCATAAGAAGCGCGATGTGTGCTGGAACGCTGTGCCATCTAGGCTGGCTCAGGGCCGCAGCCTCGGGAACAACCTCAGCGCGTTCTCGCGCTCGATCGCCCGTAGCTCGCCCGGTGGCAGAGCGAATTGATTGGTGGCCGATGCAATGGTCTCGATCTTCCAGAAGGGAATGTCGGAACCAAAGAGGATCTGGCTTGCGGGAATTGCCTCAAATAGGGCAGCCATGGCGGCCGGATTTACGGCCACGCTAGCGACGTCAAAGTAAAGCTTTTTCAGCTCGGCACCAAACCCATTAGGAATGACCTTGGTGCGCTCTTCCGGCTTGAGACCGCCGCCGGAAAGGCGGGAGATAAGCATCACCACGGTGCCGCCGCCATGTGAAAAGATGAAGCGAACGTCAGGACAGCGCATTAGCGTGCCACTATAGACCAGGTCCGCAATCGTTCGCGCCGTATCGGTGGGAAACTCGATCGAAAGCGGCGTGACCCGCTGGTTCAGATTGGCGCAGCAGGTGATTGTCGGGTGAACGAACACAACAGCTTTACGCCGGTTCAGCTCGTCGAAGACCGGAGCAAACTGCGCGTGGCCCAGCAGCTTCCCTTTGTCGTAGCTGGTAAGAAGCCCGATTCCATCCAGCTTCAGCGTGTCGAACGCGTATTCGATCTCGCGAAAGCTGCCTTCCGTATCCGGCAGGGGGAGCGCCGCAAACATTCCGAATCGTCTGGGGTAGTCCTGAGCGAGCTTCGCGCCGTATTCGTTGCATTCGCGCGCGTTCTTGCGCCCTTCCTCGTTGTCATCGAACCAAACGCCCGGGTTGGTGATCGAACCGATGGCAGTGGCCACGCCGTTTTGATCCATCTGGTCGAGAGAATAACGCGGCGTCCAGCCTATAGCCGCCCCATCGATCTTATGCTCGACGTTCTCCGCCATGAACTTCGGGGGATAGATGTGATGATGGGTGTCGATGAATCGCGGCCCCTTGTCCACAGTTTGGGCCAGGGCGCGGGCGCGGCGGAGAACCATGTGGGCACCGGCCGCGGACAGCATGGCAAGCATTTCGCGGCGCGATCGCTGCCGGCGTTCGATGCGCGGCGCGAAGTCCTGTTCGAACGTTTTTTCGAATCGTTCTTGGGGGAGATGTTCCACCAGGGACATCTTGGACCGGCTCATGACGCGCCCCTCCTTTACGATTTCGCACGTGCACCGCGGGCGCAATCTCGAGGTGCATATCGACAGATATCGGTTGGCGCCGAATTCTCACGCCTTCATGGCAGCGAGGACGCGCTCGGGAGTGAAGGGCACTTCGCGCAGCTTCGCACCGACAGCGTCAAAGATGGCGTTGGCGATTGCCGCAGTAATGGGCACGGTCGAGCCCTCGCCACCGCCCAAAGGCTGCATCTCCGGATGATTGATCAGCACGATCTCGATGTCCGGGACTTCTTTGAACCTAATGATCGGGTAACTGCGCCAGTCGAGACTCTGGATACCCGAGGCATCCCACTTCACGACTTCCATCAACGCACGGCTCACGCCCTGGATGATGTTCCCCTCGATCTGGTTCTTGATTCCGTCGGGATTGACGATCAGGCCGCAGTCGTGCGCGAGCGTGATGCGCTTGACGAGCACTTTGCCGGCGCTCTTATTGATTTCAACTTCGGCGACGGCGGCAACCATAGTGTTGGCGCGATCGCAAATGGCGACACCTCTTCCGATGGCCATGGCGCCGCTCGAAGCCGGCGCCGGCGAGGGGCGTTCCTTCCAGCCCGCTTTTCGCGTCGCAGCGAGCAGGACTTCCGTAGCGCGCTTGTTCTGGGTTAGACAGCGCAGGCGGTACTGCACTGGATCGACGCCGACAGCGGAAGCGATCTGGTCGATCATCGTCTCGCTCGCAAAGGTCCGCGCCAGGTCGCCAGGTGCGCGCAGATTACTGGTGCGCAGCGGAATCGGGTCCGGCTGTACCCACGGAATCTGCGCGGCGACAACCTTTTGGTTCTCCATAGCGTAAATCTGGCCGCCACCGGCGACACCGTTCATGAATCCCGGATCTGTTGGCTTGAGGCCGATTTGCCGCGAGGCGAGCAAGGGATTCCCCACCGTTTCCGTCCACGGAAAGCTGCGATCCATGAAATCCCAGGCGACGATGTTGCCCTTGGCGTCGATTCCTGCGCGCACCGTTGTGTACTGCGCCGGCCCCTTCGGCTCCCAGCCATGCTCGTCCTCGCGCATCCACTGCACACGAACCGGCTTACCCACGGCACGGGATATCAGTGCGGCGTCCTCGGCCACGTCGTCGCACTCGAGCCGGCCGTAGCTGCCGGAGCCTTCGCGGTAGAGCAGCAGGACGCTCTTCTCAGGCAGATTCAGCAAATCCGCAATGGCTTTGCGCGTGCGGAACGGCCCCTGCGTCCCGGTCCAGATCGTGGCCTTGTCTCCGCGCACATCTGCCACCGCGCACGAAGGACCTAGCATTCCATGATTCTGGAAAGGCCAGTGATAGGTTGCCTCGAAAATTTTAGCGGCCTGGGCGAAGCCGGCATCGAGATTTCCCTTGTTGGCGGGTACGAGGTCCCTGAAGCTCTTAGTGTTCTTCAGGTACTCATAGACTTCTTCGGGATTCGCCGGAAGCCTTGTCGCGGGCGTGGACCAAGTCACATTAAGCGTCCTGGCCGCCTGGATCGCGGCCCATTCTGTCGGCGCGACTACGCCGACAAAATCACCGTCCTTCACGACCCTCGCGCCGGCAATATGGCTTATCGACGATTCGTCAATGTTCGAGGGTTTGGCCATCACCGCCGACGGACGAACCACGCGACCGTGCAGCATCTCTGATACGCGCATGTCCTGCGAGTAGACGAACTCGCCGGTGAACTTGCCCGGCAGGTCCAGGCGCGGCACTGAGGTGCCGACGATCTTGTAGTGGTTGGGATCCTTGGACCGAACCTCCGGCGCGACTTTCATGTCCCAGCCGACGCCGGTCGCCGTGACTTTCACGTTAAAACGCTTGTTACCGATGAGATTCCCGTAGGAGATGCTGTTCGCCGGGTTGCCGGCGACGCTGACAACGCCGTCGGCGATGGTGAGCTGCTCGGCCGGGGCTTGTAAGCGCGCGGAAGCCAGCTTCAGCAGTTCCTGGCGCGCGGCGGCCGCCGCTTGGCGCAGTTGGGGCCCGCCCCTTTCGATGGTTCTGCTAGCGGAGGTGATGCCCTGGTCGATGGTCTTCGACGTATCGCCAACATCCATGTGAATGCTGGCAAAAGGCACGTCGAGTTCCTCGGCAACGATCTGTGCGAGGGCCGTAACTACGCCCGTCCCGAGATCGACCTTGCTGGTGAAGACGGTCACGGTGCCGTTCTGCGCGACTGCCAGCCAAGAATCGAGGTTGGTCGGGTCGGGTTCACTGGGCGCGGGCGCAGCGGTCTGGCCCAGGGCCCGCGCAAGTGAACCAAGCAAGCTGAAGCTTACGACGAGAGCACCGGTGCCTTTGAGAACTTGCCTGCGAAGGATCGCTGTGGTAGCCATCCGGGACGCCCCCTGTACCTCTTGGGCATGATATGGAAAATCACCTCAATTTTGTCTTTCCGTCCGCGGCTCAGGCGAAGGTCTATAGATATGCGATCCATCGCCCTGCGGCTACGATTCCGAACCACAGGAGAATGGAGAAGCCGCCCGCCAGCTTGGCGCCCAGGGGCATCGTGCGCGTCTCACCCCACTGTTCCGCGCTGCGGTACGCTGTGGAATGAAAGACGAGGGCGTTCGCGCCCGCGAGCAGAATCAGAGCCATCTTGATCCGGAAGCCGAGATTATCGAACATCTTGGTGGCCTCGGACGCGACGAGCAGAATCCCCGTTACGACCTGAACCGCAAAGCCAACCCATGCCCAGGGCAGCAGACGCCGAGCAAGGTTTTTGACGGATTGTTCCCGCAACGCGAGGCCCAGCAGGCGCAGATCCAGGGCGGAAGTCGACCCTACCAACGCCACGATACCGAAGAGATGGATGGTTTCGATCATGGGGAACAGCCAAAGCGACGACCGGACCTGCGTTCCGGCCGAAGTCTGTTCCAACCACCGACAAAAATCGAACAGGTTCATTCCTGCAAACCCCTTCTTACTCATATTGCTGGCACTTCTTACTCCTGACCAACCCGTCTGGAGATCAGAATGCGCCTTACCGGTTCCTCCCCGTTGCCATGATTGGCCTGCGGGCTCGGCAGCAAAGGAACTTTAGGAGACGAGAGTACAAAATCGAGGATAAACGCACGATTAATCGCCATGGGCAAAGTTCCGGAAACGAGAAATCCATGTGCCTTTAGCCGTTATCGCGGAGGAGAGTTCTGGCCGATCGTTCCCAAGGTTCGCAAGCGGGGCATCCGCCCAGCGCGGTCGTTTTGATGTTACGTCCTTCCAGTTCCAGGTTGGGATTCGCGCTGAGGCGTCTGACTACGAGTTGTTCCTTTAATCGAGCGTTTATCTTGGGTTCAGCACCCTGATGCGCATTCGTGTTCTAGCGCACGGAGGCACACCCTGTGCGGAGCACGCGAGAATCCGCGGGCAAAGTAGGCCATTTCGGGAGGAGAATCCAGTGACGTTGACGAGAAATCGATTCACCCTGACCATTGCCGTGCCGGTTATGCTCTCTTGTTTTGTAGCTTTGGCCGTTCCTTCAGTGCATGCGCAGCAAGCTCCTGTTTACCGAGTGGATCCGTTTTGGCCCAAGCCGCTGCCTAACAAATGGAGTATGCAGCAGGGTGTCGACATCTATGTGGATAAGGACGATCACATCTGGGCCATCAACCGGCCGGACGACGCCAGGCCCGATGAACTGGGCGCCATGACCAACCCGCCGCGTTCTGAATGCTGCGTCCTAGGACCGGAGGTGCTGGAGCTCGATTCCGAGGGGAACGTACTCCGGGCCTGGGGCAGCCAGAATTATGTTCCGGGCTGGCCGGGCCGCTTACAGACTATTGGATTGGATCGGGCCCTGAACGTGTATGTTTCAGGAACAATGCCAGGGGATAGCGTCGTGAAGTTTACGCAGGATGGGCAATTTCTGTGGGATTTTGGGCATCGCGGACCCAAAGTACCCGCGTCGCAGGTGAAACAGGATAACCAGCAGACTGCTACTTTCCCGTCCGGCATCGGAGCGTTCGACTTCGACGAAAACGCCCGGGAGATCTATATCGCCGACGGTTTCCTGAACAAACGCGTGCTCGTATACGATATGGATACAGGCGCCTTCAAGCGCGGCTGGGGAGGTCACGGCGTCCCGCTGAGCGAGATCGACAACGATCCCACTCCCACTTATGATCCGTCTGGTCCACCCCCGGATCAAAAGCAGTTCGCACCCATAGTGCATTGCGTGCATCCGTCTCGCGATGGCTTCGTTTACGTCTGCGAGCGCGGCAGCGACCGTATCCAGGTCTTTACCAAGGAAGGTGCGTTCGTAAAACAGTTCTGGGTTCACCCCTCCACCCAGGCGCGCGGGGCTCACTGTGGCGGACCCTGGAGCATGACCGACCCGCCCTGCGGGACCGTATTCAACCTCACCCTGTCCACCGACACGAAACAAAAGTATCTGCTGGTTGCTGATGGCACCAACGACATGGTATGGATTCTCAATCGCGACGACGGGAAGCTGGTCGGCTCCTTTGGAGGCAACGGCCGCTACGCGGGACAGCTGCATTTTATTGACTCGGTTGCTATGGACTCTAAGGGGAACGTGTACACGGGCGAGGTGGAAGACGGCAAACGTATCCAGAAATTCGTGCCCGTGAGCCGCAACACTGCGAGAGACCGCTAGCCCACGAGTGCCGGGCTATGCTTACTCAAGGATCGTTCGAAGGAACACTTGAATGCTTACCTTGAAGCAACCTTCAAATCCCCCTTTGGAACCAGGCACACGAAATTGCGCCCAGACCGTTGTATCTCTTGCATGATTTTCGTCTTGTCCAAGCGCGGGGCGATCTGGAGGATAGTATGAAAAAGAAGCTGCTGCTGGGCTTCTTTGAATTTCTCTTCGCCCCACGGCGTTAGAGTTGGCGGGTCGGTTTTCGGATCGGTAAAGGTGTAGAGCGTAAATCCGCGGTTTGATCCCGGTGGATTGCGCATTATCCAAACTCCACTCAAATCGTGAATGGGGGCCGCGGACGGTGAAGTATTGGCTTTGCCCGCTTCGGCGCTTTTGGAACGAGAGGGAAGCGCACCATACTGAGAGTAGGAGGTACGCGGAATAGCCACCAGAGCTGACAGAATCAACGCGGCATTCAAAATGCCTCCACGCATTTTTTATTCCTCTGCTTCTCTGGGCGTGTATCCGCCGGACAATATGAGCTAATTACCCGAGGCCGCATCACCCTCGGAAAGCCGCGTGGGCTGGCCATCGGGGCCAATGAGTTTTCGAATCCAAAGCGGGCGCGCGCCATCCCTCGCCGCAAAACCCGAAATCGTGATTTGATCGCCGGGGTTCAGGCTATGTTTGGTCCAACCGGCTCTGGCTAGTTTGTTCGGCGCCGTGAGTTCACCCTGCCACTGTTCGGCTTCGCCCTTGTCATTTTTGATGTCGAAGAAAACTTGGCAATGCGGATTGATGAACTGAAATTCCGTGATCGTGGCCTTGAAGGCGAGTGTGTTATTGGTGTCATACGCCGCGGAACCGTGGTGGGCGAACCCAGGCAAGCAACCTACGGCTACGGCCACCCCCAAGGCAACCAATGCCAGAAGTTTCCGTATCGTACACGTCCTCCTCTTCAACTTTCCAAAACGGACGCGAAAATCGCACCTCAGGAACCTTGCAACTACAGAACACCAGGAACACATGCCTTTTGAAGTTCGTCTTAACGTTCTCCTACGGACTCGATCTTCGAGAGAACTCAAGAAGTAGAATGGAAAATTCAAGATAAGCACACGATTAATGTGAGGCAGCAGACTGTTGAATTTCCACAAACTCTGCGTCCGCCGCTGCCATGAGCGGGATAGGCGAGGCTACTTGGCGAAGATGAGTAGTTGAACTGTGCCAGGCGCGGGTTTGGGGTAAGGCTTTGCCGGTACGAGCTTCGCTGTCACAAGGTAAACGTTGTGGGTCTTCGGAACTACCTCCATGGTGCGAGCGCCTTCACCCGTCCTCACATTCTCCACAACCGTGTACTTGTCGGGTGTCTCTTCACGTACAACCGTGAGCGTGCCGGTGTCGCCGTTCGAGCTGAACGCTAAGTCAGTCCCGGGGTCGAAGCGGTTCGCGTCCACGCCGCCACCGATTGGCACTGTGGTGATCACCTTGCCGCTCTTCGCGTCAACCACAGCCATCATCTTGTTGTCACACCCGATGAACAGACAGGCGTGCTCCCTGTCCATGGCCATTCCGGACGGTGATTTGCATGGAGCAAGTGGCCACTCGCTCGTCATCTTCAGGCTCTGCGAATCAATCTCGGCGAGTTCGCTCTTGCGTCGTATATTCACAAACACTGCGCCATGCCCGTCGGCAACTGCAAATTCCGGCCCTCCGGGAAGCTTAACCTCCCCCGCGACTTTTCCGGTCGCGCCATCGATGGCGGTCGAGCTGCCACTGTCCGCGTTCATAGCGAAAACTCGATGGGACGCCGGATCGTGTACGATGGCGTCCGGCTCCTTGCCTGTGGGAACTTGACCGACCGACTTGAGCGTCGTCAGATCGAAGATCGTGACATTGTTCGCCTCGCCGTTGCTCGTAAAGCCGCGGCCCAACTCCGCAGCAATGGCAATGCCATGCACTCCCGGAGTGTCAGCGATGCCGCCCAGCACGGCCACGTGCGTCTCACGGGAGACGAACAGTCTGCGGCTCTGGGGATCAATTCCTAGATAATCCCAGCCGTCCGCACCCGGAAGCTTCGCCGTCTTGACCAAGTGGTAGCCCGAAGGCCGTTGCTGCCCGAGCATGGCGCCCGCTAATGCGACCGATACAAGACACGCCGCCATGAACATCCCGCCAAGAACTGTTTTCGAAGTTGGGTACGTTAACTTCACCGCTTAATCTCCTTTCTCTGTTTTGAAGAGGCACGTTGCTGCGGTGCCCGCCACAGCTGGCCTCGTCATGCCCATCTCTGTTTCGACAATTCAAATCTCGGTTCTAGTTCGTCGTCGCCTGCCCGACGATCTTCGCGAGGTCGTCTTCCGGTCCAACACCTCCGTGGAGCCCGACATGCGTGGAAACGTCCAGCCCAAGCCGTTGGATGGTCTCGAACAGCGCCCGCGTGTCTTCATTTGGCTTCGGGAGGGGCTTGCCCTTCTCCGGCGGTGTGTACATGTCGGCGTTGATGACCATCCGCTCACGCGGCAGGTACGCGATCACCATATCCGCGGTGTGGCCGAACGGTGGTATTGGATAGAGGTCAAGCGTGCGTGTCCCGTCGCTGACGACGTACTTCCCGCTGACCAGCTCCATCACCGGATTCGGTAGTTGATCGGCGTTCAGGAGGGACAGCCGATCGGGCTCAAGCGTCCGCGGCACGGGCGAGAAGACAACCTCTTCGTAGAACTCACTGTTCATGCGATGGGTCACAACCGTAGCCCCTTCGGCTACAAAAGTGCGCATTCCGCCGGAGTGGTCGAAATGATGATGCGTGTTCACCAGATAACGGATCGGCTTGTTCGGGAGCAGCCGGTGCACCTCGTCAATCACGGCGATGGCACGCTTCTCATTGAGCGGCGCCTCGATGACGGTGATGAAGTTGCGAAACTCGACGGCCACGCTGGCGTGCCTGATGCCACCGATGTACCAGACACCGTCAGCGAGTTGCTTGGATTCGACGGGCGCCACCGACCCTCCCGGGATCTTCTCGGCCGAGTCATTCGGCGTAAGGACCTTAACGGGGGCGTTTGCCTGTACGTCGCTCACTTGGATCTCCATTCCGTTGTGAGCCGGATTCAGCCGGACGTCCCCTTCGTCATGATGGATGAATGAGGGAAATTTCACCGCGCCGAATTGCATGTACGGACCATAGTGCCACTCGTACAACATGTCGCCGAACATGGGGTTAGCGACATGTGTGGTGACGAATTCGATCTCGTTCCGTTCGTTGATGGAAGCCGTGACATGGTACTTGCCGAGTGCGGTGATCGAAACGTAATTCACCGGGTGCCCATGAGGCCCAGTCGTCACAACGGTTGGATTCGCGCCCGACGCGAGGGCCGCTTTGACGAAGCCATGCGGCGTCATAATCATGTCAAGCTGCCACATCTCGGTCACGGGGATGCCGTCCATGTATCCTTCTCGGTCATAGGGCCCGGCACCGCCCCCCGACAGGATCCATGCGGCATTGCCATTGAGCACAAAGTCGATGTGCTGCTGGCCCTGATCAGGAACGCCTTGGCCTCCGCCGAGCCTTGGATAGGGCCCCCACTGGCGAGAGTACTGCTCGTGCGAGAAGTGCGTGTTAAAGTCAAACTGCTTCACGTAGCTAGTGACCTCAAAGCGTGTCCAGTCGTCAGTCGGACTGTAGCTCGCACCGGACGCCGCGCTCCACCCTTTGGTGCCGGAGATCTGCAGCGTTGCCAGATTGTCAGCGCCGATATTCTGAGAGACGGCCTGCAGGACGGACCGAGCGTCCTGCGCCCGTACGACTTGCACCATCAGCGCCAGCAACGCCGACGCAGTAAATAGTCTGGTTTTCACGTCTACATCCTTTCGTCGTTGGAAACCCTCGCTAAAATACAAAGAGCGAAAGCTACAAAAATTTCAAATGACTATCTGGAGAACGAAGTGAACGTCGCGGCCGCGTTGGACAATCTTTAAACTACAAAGAGCAAAAGCTACAAAAATTTGAAATCACCATCTGTGCTCCTGAATCACACCTCGTTCCCGTGATGTACGCGCGACGCGACTGACGCCAACAGTCCGATCACTACTAAAGGGAAACTGACGGTTGTTCATTTGTCTGCGTGTCCCTCCTTAGAAGCTCAGACGCAAACCGAGCTGGATCCACCGGCTGCCCACCTGCCGCTGCGGCGGCACGAACGACTTCGTGATTACGCCAAAGGTAGCTCCGCCAAACCCGCTGGCGTTTGTCGGATCGATAAAGCCGGTACTGAAGGCCGGGTTCAAGGGATCCTGGAATGTAACGTGGTTAAAAACGTTGAAAAAGTCCGCCGAGAACTTCAGCTTGAACCGCTCGGTGACGGCGGTCTCCTTGCCGATACTGGCATCCACGTTCGATAAGCCAAAGCCGCGCAGCGGGTGGGCACGTCCGTCTCTGGTGTCTGATGTAAGCAGAATCGGCCGGAAGCTGCAGTACGCCGCAGCGGGGTTTGAAAAATAGTTGTACCCCAGTGTGGCGCCGGCCGAGCCGATGAGCGTAGTTCCTCCCATGGCATTTGCGTAGTTGGCACAGGAGGCCGGCACCGTGTCTCCAGTCGACTTGTTCAATCCTGTCGTAAATCCGCCAGAACCGGTCGGTATCATGTCCACATTGTTCGAGGTGATGAGGCCGCCACCGTAGGCGAGGCCGCTTTCCGCGACGACCAAGGGCAGCCCGCTATTGACCCGGATAATGCCCGACATATACCAGCCGCCGATGATACGGTTTACGCCGCCGCCAGCGCTCAGCTTGTGCCCCGTGCCAAACGGCAGATCGTAATTGAACGTTCCGTTGAAGACGTGCGTCCTATCGAAGTAGCACGGCCCGTACATGGCGTGTAGATTGAACGAATCGTCAAAGCCATTGAGGAATCCCTGGGGCCGTCCGCCCTGATCGAGGCAGCGCGAAAACGTGTAGTTCAGGTCATAAAACATCCCATGCCAGCCGCGGTTCCGCAACGTTGCGATGATGGCATGGTAGTTCGAATAGTCATTGGAGGTCCGCTCCTGCAGATCAAACTGCTGCATGTTGAGCAACGAGCAGCTTTGAAAATCTGCTAACGTGACAGCGGACAGGCAGCGGGCGGCGGTGATCGTGCCGAAAATCGCGCCGAAGGGGGAGTTGAGTCCGAGGTTGCCCTGCACGAAGGCAGGGCCCTGCTGACTAGAGATGCACTGAGTATTGCTCATGCCCGCTACGCCGCACCCGGCGCCGCTTGCGCCCCAGCCCGCCGGCATTTGGTTCTCGAACCACGGCTGGCCCATCAACGCGCCGCCGGCGCCCTGGCACGCAAAGTTACCCAGTTTTGGCATTGCCGGCCAATTCGACACCGCACCGTAGCGTAGGGTTTGAGCAATGCAATCATACGCCTGGGCGAAGGCCTGGCTGGAACCCGGCGTGCCGTCGAGTTTGGTGACGTCCTTGAACATGTAAGGAACCGAATTCACCATGTATGGGGCGGGCAGCCGGCGACCCAGCCGGCCCATATATCCGATTTCCATGATCATGTTCCCGGGCAACTCGCGCTGGACTGAGAAATCCACCATATGATTACGGCCGACCTTAAAGTTCGTGTCATACATGAAGACTTGGCCGTTGGACTGATCGACGGGTGACGGTGGGTTGCCAGTTGCCCCGGGGACGAACGGGTTTGTGGCGCTCAGAGGCACTGTCAACCCTGGCAAGGTCGGCACAGGAACGGGTCCGTCAAAGCCGATGCGGAAAATCGACTGGGTTGGATCTGTTGACGAGGTTACGCAATTCGCGCCTGGCACACCCGACGCGCTGCAGCCCGGAGTGACGCTCTGGGGAGAGACGTAGAAGCCCGGCGCTTGGCCTAAGAGGTGGCTAATCGTGCCGCCGCCGAGCCGGTCGTACGCCATGGCGTACCCGGCGCGGATCACCGTCTTTTTGTTACCTATCAACTTCCCCAGCATGCCGTTGGTCGCGTCAGGGCTCCAGGCGATCGAGACGCGCGGCGCCCAGTCGCCCCAGTCCGGGTTCCACATGCCGGACATCCCGAGCTTGCCGTAAGGCACATAGCCGAAGGTGGGATTGTAATTTTTCCCTTGAAGAGCCATCGCTTTCTTGGTCGCCATAAACTGCTCGGCGTGGACTGGCGCGTTACTGCTACAGGAAGGGTTCAAACATTGCACCAAGACGTCGGCCCTGCCGTGATCCTCACCGTAGGGGGACTGATAACCCCAACCCAGCCCGTAGGTTAGCGTCAGGCTCGGTTTAATGCGCCAGGAATCCTGGGCATAGAAGTAGAGCGAGTGCGTTTGGGTCTCGAGGTCGGCGACCGGGTGGCCGCTGACGGGCTGGAAGGATGTGGGGTCGAGCGGCTGGTAATAACCGACACTGGAGACGAGACCCAACGCGGAGTAGTACAAGTGGCGCATGGCAGCCGAGTCCCCGCCAGGCTCGAACGCGCTTGCGGTATTAATATTTGACTGACTTCCGCCGTCCGACACGACGAGTGGTATGTTGGGTACGGAGGCTCCTCCCACGGAGATATCCCCCGTGAGGGATGTTGGTTGCCAACGTACGTCCGCGCCAAAAGCGAACGCATGGGTTCCTTTGATCCAGTTGAGGTCGTCGGTAAACTGAATGTTCTTCCCGCGGGTGAAGCCTTGTGTTGAGGGAGTGATCGGCTGTGCGATGAGACCGCCTGCCTGCGGGCCCCCAGCCCATCCGCCTTGGAAATACACTCCGTTCGCACCAGGGAGCTGTAACCGGTTGGCAATCTCGGCTCCGTTCAAAACATCGTTATCGATGCGCTGGCGAACCCATCCAAAGTGGAAGCTGTTGATGAGGTTGTTACGAATACCCCAGTCGAGGCCGCCAGTAGCGTCGTCACCCCTCGTGCCCTGGCTATCCAGGAAAGGGTGGCTCGCCTTGGTCAGGTCAGTCTCTGCGGGGCTCCCAAGAGGGGTGAATATATCGCGAAACCAGCTGTAGCGGCCGAAGAAGTGAATGTTCTGGCTGAAGTTGTGATCGAGCCGAACGCTGAAAGCGTCGTCCCGGATCGGCGATGGCCCATTGAACAGATAGCCCGAAAAGTTTTGGCAGGTAAGCGCTCCGGAGCAGCCGGCCCCATCGGACTGAGTCGGGTCATCCGGCGTAGGTTTGATGACGTTCAGAAGCGCAGCAACCGTCGGGCTCATGCCCAGACCGCGTGGGTCGCACGATGCGTTGGCGGTAGGGCCGCAGTTAGATGAGATCCGAGCTGCACTTGCGTTAGGGGCAATCGCGCTGCAGGCCGCCGAATGAGGCGAGCTAACATTCGCGGCGACCTGCTGAGCATTTTGAATACAGGCGACGTCCAGCATCCCGGTCACTGGATTCGTAAAATTGATAATCCCGTTGCGGAAATCCGCGGAAGGGAGGTTAAGCTCAGCCCGATTGTCTACGTAAGTGGTAATGAACCGCCGGGGCTCGTAATTCACGAAGAAGAACGTCTTGTCCTTCCGAATGGGACCGCCCAGGCTGAATCCACCGCGATTGTCGTGAATGGTGGCGCGGGGCAGAGTTTTCCCCGTGCTCGGATCAATTGTGTGGTTGTTCTCCCAGGTGTTCGCGTTGAACGCGGTGTTCTGCACGTACCAGTAAACAGTTCCATGAAGGGCGTTCGTGCCTGCCTTGCTGGCGACAGAAACTTGGCCGCCGGAGGCACTGGCGATTGCGGCGTTGGGGTTGCTTACGCCGACGCGGAACTCAGACAAGGACTCCACGTTCAGTGGCACGATTGTGTCGCTCGTGGGAAGG
>Ga0210409_10003325_pt1 | contig 18132 bp, 18 predicted proteins | sample IncBWH17MmetaG_FD_161649 | JGI IMG/M metagenome (GOLD analysis project Ga0210409, IMG submission 161649) | Forest soil microbial communities from Barre Woods Harvard Forest LTER site, Petersham, Massachusetts, United States - Inc-BW-H-17-M | ecosystem: Environmental > Terrestrial > Soil >... | reverse complement strand
CATCGAGGCTCTCGAGATCGGCGGGCGGGCGATCGCTGGCGATCACAACCTGACGGCCGGCGTCGATGAGGGCGTTGAGCGTGTGACAGAACTCGGCTTGCGTCGATCGACCTTGCAGGAACTGCAGGTCGTCGATCATGAGGACGTCGATGGCGCGCACCGCTTCCTTGAAAGCAAGCGTCGTCTGCGTCCGCAACGCCGAAACGAAGCCGTACATGAAGCGTTCGGCCGTCAAATACAGCACCTTGCGGTCGCTGCTGTTGCCGGCCCAGGTGATCGCTTGCAGCAGGTGGGTCTTGCCGAGCCCGACACCGGCGTGGATGTAGAGCGGGTTGAACATCAGCGGTTCGCCGCGCCGGCTGGTCGCGATCTGCCTGGCCGCGGCGTGGGCGAGGGTGTTGGAGCGGCCGACGATGAACGTCTCGAAGGTGAGGCGCTGGTCGAGCGGCGAACCGCCGAGCGCCTCGTGCACGGTCATGAACGGCACGCTCGCCCGAACCTCGACGCCGTTATGGCTGCCCGCGTTGAGCTCGCGGACCTGCGGCGGCAGTTGCGCCGGTTTAGATTTCACCGGGAGCGGGCGGATCGCGGCCGAACGGACGTTGAGTTCAAGCCGGGTGATGATGGAATCTTCGGCCTGCCAGTTGCTCAGTACGCGCTCGCTGTAGTGCGCCTGGATCCAATTGCGCAGGAAGCGGGTCGGCACCGACAATCGTACCGCGCCCTTGTCAACGGCTTCGAGTTCCATGCGCGCGAACCAGCTGGTGAATATGTCCTCGCCGAGTTCGGCGCGCAGGCGCTCCTTGACCTTCTGCCAGCGCTCCTGATCCGTGCTCGACATCGTCGGCCTGCTTTTTTGGAGGAAGGCACCCCAAAGGCGAGCAACTCAGGCGAGGACACCCTCACCTTGCCCAAATCACGGAGACGCAACGAACTTTCGAGGAAGGCGGCCGGTCGAACACACGCGCGCGGTTGAAGCGCGGACGCCGGCCGGAGGGATTGCTCAGCCGCTTGGCGCGGTGAGCAAGACGCAAACGCAGGCCGGTACCGAGGGGAGCATGAACGCACGCTCGCGGCCATCGTCGCGCCGGCTGCACATTCTGGCTGCTTGCAGCGATTGGCGGATCGTCGCCATGCCCCACCTCCCCATCGTTCTGAGCTCGGACGGCTGAACTACCCTGATAAGTGCCTTGTGCGGGCGGTCGGGCCGCTGCCTCAAGTATTTACTCGGGCCAACAAGGTTCAACACAAGCCACTTCAGGCGGCGGAACTGCCCCAAACCGGATAGCCAACACAAACTCTACTGAACTTGATTGGACGCACTTCCCCCGCTCTCATTTTCAATGAGATTGCATCGTACCTGCTTGTGAATGACCTTCGTAGGCCGAAGGGAATTGAAAAGTAGCAGTTCGTGTTTCGCCTGCAACACAAAAAAGAGCTTATCTGCTCACTGTTTTAGCTCACGCGCGCCGGTGCAGGGCCGCAAACCTTTGACTCAGCGCATGATTTGGCGTGTCTGTGGCGGCGGTAAAGCGGCGCGCAACAAATAGAGTTGGAAGCTTTTGATTCCCGGGGAATTGCGACCCCCGCCAAATCGTCCCCATTAACCCGTTCAGTCGGAATGAATTCTCGTGCACGCGGCGGACGGGTCACCCTCCCGTGTCACGCGGAAATCCACGCAAAGGCGCGCATGAAACGCGGATCGCGCGTGCGCTTCACGGCCGGTAAGAAGAGCAGGGTACTACAAGCGCTTACTTTTGCGCTTTTAAGTGACAATAATGCAACAGCGAGATGTCAATCTATCAAAAGTGGGCGTTTTTCGGCACCGGCCACGAAAATAAAATTTTGCCGGTGGGTCGGCCGCGCGGTCTATTTCCCGAGCTTCGCGATCCCGCGGGTCAGCCGCGAGACCTTGCGCTGCGCGGCATTGCGGTGCAGCACGCCCTTCCTTGCCCCGCGAACGAGCGCCGGCTCGGCGGCAGCCATCGCGGCGAGCGCGCCTGCGCGATCGCCGGCGGCGACGGCTTCCTCGACCTTGCGCAGAGCGGTACGCACGCGCGAGCGCCGCGACTTGTTGATCGCGGTACGGCGGGCAATTTGACGAGCCGCCTTCTTGGCGGATTTTGTGTTGGCCATGACTCCCGAACGGGCTTTTGAGCGAAAGGCGCTTATAGGGGCGCGGCGGGCCCGCGTCAACGCCGCGCGAGCACCGCGCGCAATCTACCGGGGTCGGGGGCAGACCTCGTGGAGGGCGAAATCATGCACGCGGGACTGGACGCTGCCGCCGTCGACGACACCGGGATCTGTGATCTTGACGGTGCCGCCGATGCCCGAACTGATGTGAAAATTCCCCGCCGAGTAGGTGCCTGCACACTCGATGCCGGCCACGACCTGCCCGCCGCTAGGTACCGTCAGCGTCCCGCTGCCGCCGGCGGAAACGTAGCTCGAGGTGATCTGGCCGGCGTTGAACATGACTCCGACGAGATCGATGAACTGGGCATGGTTGCGGCATCGTGCCGAGAACCGACGAGACCTGCACGTTGCGCAAGGCGATCGCGGGTTGCGTCGACACCGCCGCCCATGGCGGAGGAACGGCCAGCGGCCGTGTTCATCTGTCGCGCGGCGGCGGGCGCCGGCCGCTGAGCGTGCTGGTCATCCCCTTGCGTCCGCAGGCGCACGCACCTCGCGCACATCTTCGACAGGACGGGAACGCGCCGGCAGGCCGAGTTGATGCGGCTGATCCCGCAGAGCGCCGGCGGCATCGATCAATAGCGACGGCGGAACGGCTATTCACAGCCGCTCGTCCCCGCTTTAAGGCGAGGACCCGGCGGATATATCGCGCGCCAGGGCCGTTGCGATTAGCCGCCACGGCTTCGACTTCGCTGCCGTCGGCGGCGCTCAATCGGATGCCCCATCGCTCGTGCATTCCTCGGACTCACACGCGAGCCCGCAGAGAATCCCCAAGCGCATCGAAAGTATCAATCTGGTCCGCGCAGATTCCGATCAGATTGACCCGTCATTGCGAGCTAACGGGTCCGGCCCGAAGTGGCCGGCGCAAAATGGCCGGCCCGAGGACAGGCTCCGCGAAGCAATCCAGGGGCTGGCGCACGGAGCAATGGCTTGCTTCGTCGCCCGTCGGGGCTCCTCGTAATGACGGCACTGATTCAGTTCGATCGGAACCCGCGCCAGACTAGCTTGCGTTTCTGTTGATGGCGTTCGGCACCGTCTGCGACCTGTTCTTCTTGCAATACGCAAGAACCTTTGCGGTATTTGCTTCCAGGCGCTTGAAGTCGAGCACGTCGTTGTTGGCAGCCGCGTTGTAGTAGCCGCTCATCCAGTATTGCAGGAACGTTCGGTCAGCCGAGCTGTACTTGAGCAAATCTTTGCAAGTTATTTTGTTCATATCCATCTTGATTTGCGCCACGGCAGGCAGCGTGGCTACGCTCACCAAGGCCGCTGCGATGACAAGAATTGCGATGACAAGAACATTGCGTCTCATGGCCCCTCTCCGGCGTCCTTGACTATTCCTGAGTGCCCGTCGCTTTGTTCAGACCGGTCATTATTTTTTCGTCGGGATATCTTTCGCACCAAGCTTTTACATTTGCGATGTTTTGTCGGTATTGCAGAAAATCCACCCATGGCGTACGGGTCTGGTAACTGAACCAGCCGCTCATCCATGCAGAGAACTTCTCTTGCTGCGACGCCGGCATGGCCAAATATTGGTCGCATCGAATGTCGGACATCTGCACTGTTATCTGTGCGTTCGCCGTGAGCGGAAGAAGTGAAATCGCCAACATCACTCCGGTAGATTTCAGTCTCATGACCTCCTCCTCCGCTCTTTAACCCGGAAGGGTAGCAATTTTTCAGACTGCCGGGAAGCGCATAATCCGCGGCTGACTCCGTCGACCTTTATCTTTCATCGTCCTGGCTATTTCCGCGCCACTTCCGTTGTTCGCCGGACTGCGGACGTCCCGGCGATCACGTCAAACGGACGTTGAGGATGTGCGCCAGCAGACTTGCGCGAGAGTCTGCCGAGCTCGCGATCGATCCTTGCAAACATGAAAAGGCAGGCGCCGGCGAGCACGAGGTACGCCGGAATTCCGGGCCACGACAGGACGGCATCGGTGAGTTGCGCGAGTCCGAGAAGCTGCGGGGCCTGCGGCACCGGGATCCCCCAGAACCGCAAGGCGTCGGCGATCGTAAAGGGCTGCCATACGGCAAACGTCAGCCAGGTCACGATCTGATCGGCAAGCTTTGCGGCGCCGGTCATGGCGAACACGACGACCAGCAATCCCGCCGCGGCCCTGCCCGCCTGGTAGAAAAGCTTCCGTAGCTGCACCGCATTCCTCGTCAATCGGGGCGACGGCAGCGTCACGCGCCGCGCCGATCGCCGCGCCGTGGCTTCGCGGCAGAGCCCAATGCGGCCGACAACATGCGCAAGCCGGAACGCCGGGCGAGCCGCCGTCTGCCCATGGTCGCATCGCTTCGTTAAGGAAACGCGGCGGCCGCTCTGCTTGCGATCCCGGCCGATGCGGATATTGTGCCGCTCGAAGCGCGGCGAGTTTTGGCGGGTTGCAGATCCTCGGCCGACTTTCGTCTGCGCTTTCGCGAAAATCTGGTTCGTGTTTTCGAGGAAACGCCGCCATGGCGATCAAGCTCCACTACCACCCGCTCTCGACCTATTCGCGCCGGGTCCGCATTGCGCTTGCCGAGAAGCAAATCCCGCACGAGCTCGTCGTGGTCGACATGCCGGCGCGGCGGCACCGCGAAGAGCCGTATCTGTCGCTCAACCCCTATGGCCGCGTGCCGACGCTCGAGGAGGACGGGTTCGTGCTCTACGAGTCGACCGCGATCCTCAACTATCTCGAAGCAGCGCGGCCAAGCCCGCCGCTGGCGCCGGCCGACGCGCGCGGCCGGGCGCTGGTCGACATGCATATGAAGCTGTGCGACCTGCAGCTCTCGCGCCACGCCGGGACGATCATGTTTCCCAAGCGCTTCCTGCCCAAGGAAAAGTGGAACCAGGCGGCGATGGCGGAGGCCAAAGGCGAGATCGAGAAGCATCTCGCGATCCTCGACAAACAGCTCGCGGGCAAGACCTATCTGGTCGGCGAGCAGTTCTCGCTCGCCGAGGTCTGCTACATCCCGTTCCTCGACTTCCTGCCGCTGATGGAGATTGCGCCGCCCGGCGCAGTGGCCGCTTGGAGCACCCGCCTGCTCGCGCGGCAAAGCGCGCAAGCGACGCGGCCGGAGAAGTAGCTTCAGAGGTAGCCGCGCAAATCGGCGACTTCCGCCTCCGCCGTCCGCTTCATGTTGAACGGCGCGACAAAACGCCCGTTCTTGTCCATGAGGTAGACGACGGCGGTGTGGTCCATGGTGTACTCGCCGCCTTCCAGCGGGACCTTCTTGGCATAGACGCGAAATGCCTTGAGGGCGGCGTTCACCGCGGCGGGGTCGCCGGTCAGGCCGCGCAGGTGCGGGTCGAAATTCGACAGATAGTCCTTGAGCACCGCGGGCGTGTCGCGCTCCGGATCGACGGTAATGAACAACACGCCGATACGGCCGGCGTCGGGCCCGAGGGCGCGCAGCATCTGCGACATGTCGAACAGCGTCGTCGGACAAACGTCCGGGCAATGGGTGAAGCCGAAGAACACCAGGAACGGACGGCCTTTCATGGCCTCATCGCTGACCGCCTTGCCGTCCTGGTCGACGAGATGAAACGGGCCGCCGACGGCGGCGAGCGCCGGCCCGGTCGACGACGGATGGCTGGTCACGAACAGGATGGCGCCGAAGACCAGCACGAGGCCGCAGAGAAACGCCCCGAGCACCGACACGGCGCGAAGAGATCGTTCTGGCAGGTTCAAGAGGGGACTCCGTCAGCCGAAGCACGCGGCAAGACCCGCCCGGATCGTTTCGAAGAACACCGTGGCGCCGTAATGTGGCCCAGAGCAGCACCGTGCCCGCGAGCGCCACGATGGCGCCGGCGCCGGCGATGAATATCGGCCGCCATGTCAGGCTTGGTGCGACAGTCTCGCGCATCGATCGCCTTTATCTCCCTTGCCGCCTGTGAGTCGGCGAGGGAGCGCACCCGGTAAATAAGCCGGGACGGCGCAGGCGACAACCGTGCAGGTGGTGCGCGGGGACCGGCGAAAGCGAGCGCAGCCGCTTCAAAGCTGAGCAGCTGCGCTGGGCAGAAACTGAGTCCTTTGCGGACGGCCAGTTTTACCTTAACGGCTCGCGCGCTAACGGCAGGAATCGTACATCGCGTGCAGCTCGTGGCCGCGGAGCGCGATGATGTGCGGCGTGAGGCCGCCGTGCCGCCCGATCCAGTCGCGGATCTCCTGGGGATAGAGACGCATCACCAGCCGCGTGCCGGTCCGCGTCGGCACCAGCGACCGCCTCGCGTCGTCGTAGTAGGACGCCGCGTGAAAGCCGAGCACCGCGCGCTTGGTCACACAGACGTGGTCGTGCGGGAGCAGGCCGGTGAACAAGGTGCAGGCCGACAGGCACGGGCCGTCGATGACAAGCCGCTCACCTGAGGTGCGCATCGCGTTGTACTTGCGCAGGTAGGATGTGACTTCGCCCCCCGGGTCATTGACGACGCGAATGTCCGCGAAAGCCGTAGTAATAACGAGGGCCGACGCAAGCGCGCCGACCACGGCAGCTAGCCATTTCATGATCCCTCACCCTTTCCCCTTCGGAGGACTAACGATTCCTTGCTATTGTGGCGAGAGTTCGAACGTGCCGCCCTATCCGCAGCAATTTCGACACGAACTTCGGATCGGAGGCCGTATCGCGCGTCAAGGTTACCGGCCGGCGGCGCGAGGGTGAGTGAAAGTTCCACGGCTGGAGCCGCGGCGGTTTGCCGGCCATCCGGCGGTTCCGATGCAGGCGACCGTTAGGGCCCGCGCGACGCGGCGAGCCCCACGAATCCACTCCGAGCGTCATCGCGGTGCGCCCGGCGCGGAACGTCCGGCGTCATCTGACGGTGCTATACTCTGCAAGACTTCAACCGAAAGCGATTGCTCGATCATGGACACGCGGCCTGCCCGAAACACCAACGTTGCCGAGTTCCCGACCGCCTATTACCTGCTCGAAGGGCTCAACGAGATCGGCATCGACTATCTGTTCTGCAACCTGGGCACCGATCATGCGCCGATCATCGAGGAGATGGCGCACCGCGCCAAGCGCGGCGAACCGGCGCCGAAAGTGGTGCGTTGCCCGCACGAGAACACCGCCGCGCACATGGCCGCGGGCTATGCGCTGGTCACCGGCCGCGGCCAGGGCGTGCTGGTGCACGTCGATGTCGGCACCGCCAATACCGCGACGGCAATGCACAACATGTTCCGCAGCCGCCTGCCGGTGCTGCTGATGGCCGGCAAGGCGCCCTACACCTCCCACAACGAGCTCGTCGGTACGCGCGACACCCATGTGCACTGGGTGCAGGAGCCGTTCGACCAGGCGAGCCTGGTGCGGCCGTATCTGAAATGGGAATGGACGCTTCCGTCCGGCGTCGTGGTCAAGGAGGTGCTGCGGCGCGCGCATTCGATCATGCAGAGCGAGCCGCGCGGCCCGGTCTATCTGATGATGCAGCGGGAGACGCTGACGCAGCCGTGGGCGCTCGACGAAATCCGCCGCTATTCCGCCGAGCGGTTCGGCGCGATGACGAGCGGCGGCGCCGACCCGAAACTCGTCGCCGCGCTCGCGGAGCGGCTGATCGCGGCGGAAAATCCCATTCTCATCACCGGCTATGGTGGCCGCAACGCGCGCGCCGCGCAGATGATCGCGGAGGTCGCGGAGTTCGCCGGCATCGCCGTGTTTGAAGGCAGCACCTGGAGCAATATCGGCCACTTGAGCCCGTGCTTCGCCGGCTTTGCGCCCGACAAGGCGCTGCCGGAGGCCGACGTCGGGATGCTCGTCGATGTCGACGTGCCGTGGTTCCCCGCCGATGCGCAGCCGAGCGAGCAATCGTTCTGGGCCCATATCGACGTCGACGTGCTCAAGGCCGGCTCGCCGATGTGGACCTTCCCCGGCGACTTGCGGCTCCAGGGCGACAGTGGCCGCATCCTCGAACAGCTCCTGGCCGAGCTTCGGGCGAAAGCGACGCCGCGCTTTGCCGCGGCCGCAGCGCAGCGCCTCGAGCGCCTCAAGGCGGCGCGCGCGGAGCGCCTTGCCCGCGCCGCCGCGCTCGCGGCGGACAAGGGCCAGCCCGACGCCATCAATCCGCATTATCTGATGGCGGAGCTCGCCAAGGTGCTCGACGACGAGGACATCATCTTCAATGAGGCGGTGCGCAACACGCCGGCGGTGCTGATGCAGATTCCGCGCCGGCTGCCGAACACGACGGTGGCGACCGGCGGCGCCGGCCTCGGCTGGTCCGGCGGCATGGCGCTCGGCGCCAAGCTCGCGGCGCCGGACCGGCTCATGGTACAGGTGACCGGCGACGGCAGCTTCTATTTCGGCGGGCCGTGCTCGGTGTTCGCGACCGCGCAGCAGTACGGGCTGCCGATTTTTTCCATCGTGCTCGACAATTCCGGCTGGGCGGCGGTCAAGGCGGCGACCTTGCGCGTCTATCCGGACGGAGAAGCGACCACCGCCGGCGCCTTCCACGCCGAGCTCGCGCCGGTCGAGTTCAGCAAGATCGGCGAAGCGTTCGGCGCCCATGCCGAGAAGGTCAGCGATCCCGCCGGGGTGCCCGATGCGATCGCGCGCTGCGCGGCCGAGGTGCGCCGCGGCCGTTCGGCACTGCTGCACGCGCGCGTCACGCGGCTCTGATGCCTCAGGCGTGGTAGTCGGCCGCGACCGTATTATCGAGCGGGACCGAGCGCGCGCTCATGGCGTTGAACAGCGGCGAGAGCACGACCGCGATCGCGAGGTTCAGGATCACGGTGTAGAACGCCGTGTAGCCGGGGAAGGTGTAGCCGGCGAACGCCAGCGGGTAGTTCGGCGTAAGGTTGGCGGCGACGAACATCCAGGCGCCGGCGGCGGTTCCGATCGCCCAGCCGACGAGCAGCGCCCAATCGTTGAACCAGCGGGTATAGACGCCGAGCATCACCGCCGGCAGCGTCTGGATGATCAGGATGCCGCCAAGGAGCTGCAGGTAGATGGCGTATTGCGACGGCACGAAGATGATGAAGATCAGCGCGCCGAACTTGACCACCAGCGACACCCACTTCGCCATCTGCGCTTCCTGCTTGTCGGTCGGATTCTTGTTGATGAACTCGCGGTGGATGTTGCGGGTGTAGAGATTGGCGGCGGCAATCGACATGATCGCCGCCGGCACCAGCGCGCCGATGCCGATCGCGGCGAAGGCGATGCCGACGAACCAGGCCGGAAAGCTGTGCAGGAACAGCGCCGGCACGGCGAAATTGTTGCCGAATTGTTTGAAGCCGTCGGTGTAGTCGGGGAGGTTGGCGACGCCGGCAGCGATGGCGAAGAAACCGACCAGCGCCAGGAGCCCGAGCATGAGCGAATAGCCCGGCAGCATCGCCGCGTTGCGGCGGATGGCATGCCCGCTGCTCGCGCTCAGAATGCCGGTGAGCGAGTGCGGATAGAGGAAGAGCGCCAGCGCCGAGCCGAGCGCGAGCGTGGCGTAGATGCCGTAGGCGCCGGTGGTGTTGGCCCCCGGCGCCGCCAGCAGGAGCTTCTGCGGCGGCACCGCAGCAAAGATCTTGCCGAAGCCGCCCAGCTGCAGCGGCACGACGATGATGGCGGCGGCCGCGGTGATGTAGATCAGAATGTCCTTGACGATGGCGATCGAGGCCGGCGCGCGCAGCCCGCTCGAATAGGTGAAGGCCGCGAGGATGATGAAGGCGATGACCAGCGGCAGGTCGCCGGCGTAGCCGGTGCCGCCGACGCCGAGCCCGCCGATGACCACCTGCAGCCCGACCAGCTGCAGGGCGATGTAGGGCATGGTCGCCACAATGCCGGCGATCGTCACGGCGAGCGCCAGCCAGCGGTTGCCGAAGCGGCCGCGCACGAAATCGGCGGCGGTGATGTAGTGGTGCTTGTGGCACACGTGCCAGAGCCGCGGGAACACCAGGAACAGGATCGGGTACATCACGATCGTGTACGGCACGGCGAAGAAGGCGATGGCGCCGGCGCCGAAGGCGAGCGCCGGAACGGCGATGAAGGTGTAGGCGGTATAGAGGTCGCCGCCGATCAGAAACCAGGTGATGACCGTGCCGAAGCGCCGGCCGCCCAGGCCCCATTCGTGCAGCAGGTCGAGGTCGCCCTTGCGCCATTGGGCGGCGGCGAAGCCGAGCCAGGTGACGAAGGCGAACAGCAGCACGAAAATGATCAGCGCGGTCCAGTTCACCTCCTGCACGGCAGTCCCCCCGAATTTTCCCCTTGATCGATCAGCCGCCGCGAGGCGTCGCGCCTAGTGCTGGGTCGCGAAGTAGACGATCGCGGTGAGCACGGCGCCGATGATCACCCAAAGCAGCTGGTACCAGTAGAAGAACGGCATGCCGATCCAGGACGGCTCGACCCGGTTATAAAGCGGCGGCCACACCACCGCGGCGGCCTGGACGACGAAGAGCAGATACCACCAGCTCCATCCCGTCCGCCGCCGGCTTTGCTGATTCATCTTCTTCCCCCAGCCTCGCCCCTTCGCCGGTACTTCCCCCGAAGTACCCGTCCTGTAGATACGTCCTCGAAGCGCTCCCTCTCGACACTTCCCCCGAAGCGCCCGTCCTTTTCGTCAGACGTTGCAATCTTGGAGCGGGCGATGGGAATCGAACCCACGACATACAGCTTGGGAAGCTGTCGTTCTACCACTGAACTACGCCCGCAAATCGAGTTTTTCCGATCTTTGGCTCCATTTTGGCTTCAGTATCATTCACAAAGTCTTTGGCGAGTGCAATCCCTCGATGGTTTCGCGCCGCGGGTTATGCTGCGCGACTGGAATGACCCGCAGGCTGTTTCGGCGGCTCGATGCTTGCATGCGCGTTGGCGGTTGCTGCATCGCAAGTGAGCTACACTGACCGCTGCGCAAGCGGCGGCGCGCCGTCGGGATGGCAAGTTCGCGTGGAAACTCACGCCATTGGCATTAACTACAGGTTGCATGCCGGGAACGTATTACTTAAGCTACAGCTCCTTTAGACAGGTGAGCCCGTGGGTGAGCCGAGCTACCACTCCAAAGGCTTGGCAAGCGGCGGTGCCGCGGTTCCGCTGTCGACGACGAGGATGGAGCTGAACGGCGGCTCGCGCGCGGTTCACTATGTCGGTCGGCGTCTGACGGGGCGCATCATGGCACGCAAGCTGGTCTTTTTCGCACTCCTGGCCGTAACCCTGGCGATTGGATTTCGCGCCTCCGCGGAGGAGCGTTACTGCTCAGACACCAATGCGAGAACCTTGCGTGTGGAGATGTATCCCTACGTCCCCAATGTCGAGGGAATGGCGTGGAGAATGAAGGAGTTATTCCAGGCCGGATGTCCCGGTCTCAATCTGCAGATTCAGATGAACAGGGATAGCTACTACGCCACAGATAACACCGGGATACTGGCAGCCGACGCTGATGTATACGAGGTGGATTCAGTCTTTTTCGATGACTTCCTGAAACATCGCAATCCGAAGCCGCCATCGCAGACCGTTGTCGTCTCGGCTGGAGTTCCTCTTCCATTTGCAAAACAGATTGCCAGCTCCAACGGAATACAGTTTGGCATTCCGCATTGGGTGTGCACTGATTTTCTCGTCTACAGAAAGGATGTCTCACAGCTCGGTACCATTACCGGTCCGTCCGACGCGCGGCGAATTTTTCAAAGCATTGGCGCCAATCTTTTGATGGATTTGAAGGGATCGTCGACCTTGGGCGAACTTTATCTATCCATCTTGGTCGCACACTATGGATCGGCTGAAGACGCACTCAGACATCTCGATCCTGATCGTCCAGACGACTACGCAACTGCTGTGTTGCGGAGCTTCGTGGAGATGGAGCCTGCCGGCTTTGGCCGCGACCAGGACTATCACTTGCGCGAAGGCTTCTATCCCCGCCAATTTGCGTGGGGCAAGGGAAGCGCGTTCGTGGGGTATGCTGAGGATACTTATTATGCGCTCAGCGAAGATGGTCCAGTCGTGCACGAAGGATAAATGCCTCAGCAAGGAAGTTCTCGATGTCGCGCCCTGGCCGTTTGCCGATGAAGGCGCGAAGCCGGTAGCGTGGGTCGATATGTATTTTCTCGATCCGCGGCTGGCGGACGCTAAGCTGCGTGATGCAGAAGCTTTCATAAGATTTATGATGAGCGTCTCTACTTACGAGGCACTCTTGATGCCGGCTAATAGTCCCCCGCTGTATCTGTTGCCCGCCCGTGACGACATGTACTCCGATCAAAAGCTCGCCAAGGTAGCCCCGCTTTATCCAAAATTCCGCGCTGTCATCGACCACGCCGTCCCGGTGGCCGACGAGGGGCTGAATTACAAGCTTCACCAGATCGCGAAGAAGATAGATGGCCTGTTGCCGGACAGGCACTGATCGCTCAGTCGCGCAAGGCCCGCTTGTGCGCCGGGCCTGACATTCGAGCGGCAGTGCCACGCATTGCGGGTGAGCCCCAAAAGCGGTCCCCGCACCCGGTCGTTGTCCCCGCCTCGGGCGGTTCGTAAACGGGGAACTAATCAATTGCCGCCATGCTTATCCCCGTGGAGGGAAAACGGATGCTCGCCATGTCGAAGATCGTGCTGCCCTACGAACCGGATTACGTCGGCCATCGCGAGGCGGCGAAGCGGCGTCAGGAAACCAAGGAGTGGCTGCGCCAGCGCGAACGCGAACTGGCGGAGCGCGCGCCCTCGATTGTGCCTGAGCGGACACCCGAGCCCGACAAGGCGCGTTAGGAAGCGCGCTGAAGTGACGTTCCTCGCGTCATCCCGATTGAGGCCGAAATCAATCGCCCCAGGTCGAAATCGATTGCGCTCGCGGTTTTCCGAGCGCCCCGGTCCTTGCTGAAAAATTTTGGCGGAATGCTTTCCGGCCCCCGGACCGCGCGCTACCGCCCGAACTGCCGGCGCAATTCGCTCTTCGCCCGCTCCAGCGTGCGGCGCCGGCTGGCCGGCAGCTTCTTGCCGGCGCGGTTGATGTAGAAGACGAGCATCGAGAGCGCGGAGCGGTACGGCTCCGCCTTGCGGCGATGGCTACGCTCTGCCGAGCGCTTAAGCGACGCGGCAATACGCTTCGGGTCCTTCAGGCTGAAGACGCCGCCTTCGAGGTCGAGCGCGTCGCTCTCCTTCGTCACGCGGGCCGACCAATAACGCGCTGCTTTGCCGGGCGCCGATTTCCGGCCGCGCGCAGGCTTCCGCCGCGGCGCGCTGCGGGTTGCGGCCCTTCGTCTGGTCGCGGCGCTTTGCCGGGTCGCTGTTTTGGCCATCGCCAAATCGCTTTTTCGCTACCGCTCCTCAGGAAAAATGGCCGCCGAGGCGACTTGGTTCCGCTTTTGCCGTGGTTCCTTCGATGCGGCTGCGGCTGTGCGCTTGCACGTCGCACCCGGCTCGACTTTTCGTCATGAGCCCGCTAAGCGGGCCGGGAAGCCAAAGTATCGCGATCCGATGCCATCTCGAACGACTTCATGTCGCATGCGCCGCAGTGCAAAGGCACGGGCGCTGTGGTTTTTCGCCTCGCTTGTCTGCGCGCTGGCCGCCGCGGCCCCCGGCGGTTACCCGGCGGCCGCGGCGGAGAGTGCTGCGCCGGCCCCGGCTCCGGCGCCGGGTCTGGTCGTTCCCGGCTTCTGGGACCCGCGCCGCCGGCCGGAGCGGCCCGATCTTTCCCGCATCCAGACCATCCGGTTCCTCACCGAGGCCGACTATCCGCCGTTCGACTATTCAGGTCCCGACGGCAACCCGGCCGGCTTCAACGTCGATCTCGCCCGCCTCATCTGCGACGAGATCAAGGTCAGCTGCACCATCCAGGCGCGCAACTTCGGCGGTCTGTTCGACGCCCTCAACGACAATCGCGGCGACGCCGTGATCGCCTCGATTGCCCCCACCGCCGAGGCCCGCCAGCGCGCCGATTTCACCGATCCCTACTACCGCACGCCGGCGCGTTTCGTGGCGCGGCTCGACAGCCCGATCAACGACGTGCTGCCGGAGCGGCTGGAGCGCAAGAAGATCGCGGTGATCGCCGGCACCGCGCACGAGGCCTACCTCAAGGCGATGTTCACCGAGGCCGAGGTGCGGGCCTACCCCAACGCCGACACGGCGCGCGCGGCGTTGCGCAACAAGGACGTCGATCTGTTGTTCGGCGACGGCATCTCTCTGGCGTTCTGGCTCAACGGCTCCGACTCCGGTGGCTGCTGCGTCTTCCGCGGCGGCCCGTTCCTCGAGAGCCGCTTCTTCGGCGAGGGCATCGGCATCGCCGTGAAACGCGGCAACGATCTCCTCCGCCAGGCCTTCAACTGGGCGCTGTTCCGGCTGTGGGAGAGGGGGAGCTTCACCGATCTGTGGCTGCGCTACTTCCCGATCAACCCGTTTTGACCATGGAAGTTTGACGGGATATCGCGCGCTTCCTAGTGTCCGGCGCGCAAAAGCAATGACGATGGCCGCCGTACCCATGGACGACGTGACGCCCCTGCGCGAACTCGCCGGGCAGTCGCACGCCTGGCCGTTCGAGGAGGCGCGCAAGATCGTCGCGCGGCTTAAGCGCAAGCCCAAGGACGAGGTGATCTTCGAGACCGGCTACGGCCCGTCGGGCCTGCCGCATATCGGCACCTTCGGCGAGGTGGCGCGCACCTCGATGGTGCGCCACGCCTTCCGCGTGCTCACCGGCGAGACGGTCAAGACCCGGCTGATCGCCTTCTCCGACGACATGGATGCGCTGCGCAAGGTGCCCGACAACGTCCCCAACAAGGAGATGATGGCCCAGCATCTTGGCCAGCCGCTGACCCGGGTGCCCGACCCGTTCGGCACGCATGAAAGTTTTGCCGCGCACAACAACGCCCGGCTGCGCGCCTTCCTCGACCAGTTCGGCTTCGACTACGAATTCATGTCGTCGACCGCCTGCTACACGTCGGGGCGGTTCGATGCCGCGCTGCTCCAGGTGCTGGAGCGGTTCGATCAGGTGATGGCGATCATGCTGCCGTCGCTGCGCGAGGAGCGGGCGCAGACCTACTCGCCGTTCCTGCCGATCTCGCCGGCGACCGGCGCCGTGCTGCAGGTGCCCGTGGTCGCGCACGACGCCAAGGCAGGCACGATCACCTACGAGGACCCCGACGGCGGCGGGCAGGTGACCACGCTGGTCACCGGCGGCCGCTGCAAGCTGCAGTGGAAGCCGGACTGGGCGATGCGCTGGCTCGCGCTCGGCGTCGACTACGAGATGGCCGGCAAGGATCTGATCGATTCGGTCAAGCTCTCGAGCGAAATCTGCCGCGCCCTCGGCGGCGTGCCGCCGGAAGGATTCAACTATGAGCTTTTTCTCGACGAGAACGGCCAGAAGATCTCGAAGTCGAAAGGCAACGGGCTGACCATCGACGAATGGCTGCGTTACGCCAGCCCGCAGAGCCTGTCGCTGTTCATGTACCGCGAGCCGAAGGCGGCGAAGCGGCTCTACTTCGACGTCATCCCGCGGCACGTCGACGAGTATCAGCAATTTCTGGAGGCCTGCGAACGCCAAAGCCCGAAGGAGCGGCTGGCGAACCCGGTGTGGCACATCCACGCCGGCGCGCCGCCCAAGGCCGACAACCCGGTGCCGTTCACGATGCTGCTCTCGCTCGTCACCGCTTCGAATGCCGAGAATGCCGAAACGCTGTGGGGTTTTATTGGCCGCTACCGGCCGGGCGTGACGCGGCAGACGCATCCGCATCTCGCCGCGCTGGTCGATTACGCCATCCACTATTTCCGCGATTTCGTGCAGCCGGCGAAGAAATTCCGCGAGCCGACCACGGTCGAGCGCGCCGCGCTTATCGATCTCCGTGATGCGCTGTCACAGCTTCCGAGCGATGCGTCGGCGCCGGCGGTCCAGGAGGTGGTCTACGAGGTTGGGCGGCGCGAGCCTTTCCTCGACGAGAAGAAAAAGGCCAAGGACGGCAAGCCCGGCGTCGCGCTCGACTGGTTCAACATGCTCTACCAGGTGCTGCTCGGCCAGGAGAAGGGCCCGCGCTTCGGCTCCTTCGCCGCCGCCTACGGGATTCAGAACACCATCGATATGATCGATGGCGCGCTCGCGCGGTCGGCGTAGCTTTCCTGTTTGCCGTCACCTGAGGTGCGACCCCCGACTTGATCGGGGGCAGCCTCGAAGGGCGACGGCCCGGGCGCGCCGGGCGCATCCTTCGAGGGCCGCAGAGCCTGTCATCGGGCCGGCCACTTTGGGCCGGACCCGTTGGCGGCCACCTCAGGATGACGGACTGCGGATTATTGGCTCGCCCAAAGTATGCGCGCGATCCAGAGCACCTCGCTCGCCGCCAGCGTGCGGTCGGCGTGCTCGGTATTGAGCGAGCGCAGCTCGATTGATTTTGCCGTCCGCCGCTTGAGCTCCTTCACCAGCACCTCGCCGCTCCTCGTCCTGACCACGACGCGGTCGGCGCGCCGGATCGGCGCTGCCGGCGACACCAGGATCACGTCGCCGTCGCGGTAGGGCGGCTCCATCGAATGGCCGGACACTTCGAGCGCGTAGGCGTGCTCGTCGCTGACCGCCGGGAAGGCGATCTCGTCCCAGCCCTCGCCGACCGGAAAGCCGGCGTCGTCGAAATAGCGGCCGGCACCGGCCTCGGCGAAGCCGATGAGCGGCACGGCGCGCGTCGCCCCGGCGCCGCTCGGATTGATCAGCTCGAGAAAGGCGTCGATCGGCGTCGCGGTCGCCGTCAGCGCCTTGGCGATCGATTCGGTCGAGGGCCAGCGCGCGTGGCCCTGCGCCGTTATGCGCTTCGACTTGTTGAACGTGGTCGGATCAAGCCCCGCGCGCCGCGCCAGTCCCGAGGCCGACAGGCCGGCGCGGGCCGCCAGGCGATCGATGGCCGACCACACCTGCGCGTGGGTGAGCATGGGCATTCCCGCCGGCGCCGCATCGAGAGGGCTGGGACTCCGGTTGGATAATAGGAATTTATTGCCTGCAGGCTCAAGGGCCGGCGCCGGGCCTGGCTCGGTGGGCGCTGCGCCGCGTGTGATTTGTGCGTGCTCGTGGGCGTGCGTGGTGACGCGCCTTGAACCGGTCGGATGGCACCGATATAGCCTCGCGCGCCGGGCTTGAAGGCGCACAGGTGGCGACAATCTACAAAATCTGCGGGCAGGCAGCGTGGCGGGCAGCCGCATCCGGCGGCGTGTTTCTCGGCAGCGCAGCCGACGCGCGCGATGGTTTTATTCATTTCTCCACGGCCGGCCAGGTCGCGGAGACCGCGGCGAAGCATTTCGCCCAAGAATCCGATCTCCTCCTCGTCGCCGTCAACGCCGACGCGCTCCGCCCGTCGCTCAAATGGGAGCCATCCCGCGGCGGCGATCTCTTCCCGCACCTCTATGGGCCGCTGCCGCTGACGGCGGTGCGCTGGACGCGGCCGCTCCCCCGCGCGGCCGACGGCCGCCACCTCTTTCCGGAGCTCGAGCCGTGATCGGCTTTTTCGAGCGGCTCACGCGGCCCCTGCTGCATGCGCTCGACCCGGAAGACGCCCACGCTCTCGCGATCAGCATGCTGAAGTTCGCCCCGTTGCCGCCGGCTGCGCGCGGCGACAAGCGGCTGACGGTGCGCGCCTTCGGCCTGAACTTTCCCAACCCGGTCGGGATGGCCGCGGGCTTCGACAAGAATGCCGAAGTGCCCGACGCGCTGCTGCGGCTCGGTTTCGGCTTCGTCGAGGTCGGCACCATCACGCCGCTGCCGCAGGCTGGCAATCCGCGCCCGCGCCTGTTCCGGCTCGACGCCGACGAAGGCGTCATCAACCGGCTCGGCTTCAATTCGCAGGGCGCCGATGCCGTGCTCAAGCGCCTGGCGGCGCGGGCGCGGGCTCCGGCGCGCGGGGCAGGAGGGGCCGAAGGAATCGTCGGCATCAATGTCGGCGCCAACAAGGATGCCTTCGACCGTGTCGCCGACTACGTGCGGCTGATCGAGCGCTTCGCCGCCGTGGCGAGCTACGTCACCATCAACATTTCCTCGCCCAACACGCCGGGCCTGCGCGAGCTGCAGCAGGCCAAGGCGCTCGACGACCTCCTGGCGCGCGTCATCGATGC
>Ga0210409_10003324_pt1 | contig 18134 bp, 14 predicted proteins | sample IncBWH17MmetaG_FD_161649 | JGI IMG/M metagenome (GOLD analysis project Ga0210409, IMG submission 161649) | Forest soil microbial communities from Barre Woods Harvard Forest LTER site, Petersham, Massachusetts, United States - Inc-BW-H-17-M | ecosystem: Environmental > Terrestrial > Soil >... | reverse complement strand
CCGAGCGTCGCAATACCCGAACCGGCTTTGACCAGGAGGGCGTCGGCATGCCCGTGGTAGCAGCCCTCGAATTTCACAATGTACTTGCGTTTTGTATAAGCGCGAGCCAGACGGATGGCGGACATCGTGGCTTCCGTCCCCGAATTGACGAAACGGACTTTCTGCATATTCGGGAACGCGGAAAGCACAATTTCCGCCAGGTCGGCCTCGGCGGGAGTGGAAGCGCCAAAGGTGGTGCCGTTGCAGGCGGCGTCCATGATGGCTTCGATCACTTTGGAGGGAGCGTGTCCGAGGATGAGCGGACCCCACGAGCCCACGTAGTCGATGTACTCGTTGCCATCGGCGTCGAAGATGTGCGAACCCTGCCCGCGGACAATGAAGGGCGCGTCTCCGCCTACGGAACGAAAGGCACGCACTGGCGAATTGACGCCACCGGGAATCATCTGCTCGGCGCGTTCCTGCAGCTTGCGGGATATCTCCGTTTTGCGGGCCATGGGCTCTCCGGAAGGAAACTGGACATCTATGGTAACAGCGGGGAGCGGAGGGCTGCAGCCCGCGTCTCCGGGGCCCGACTCCGGGGTAAAGAGGCAACGGAATTCACCGGATATTTACAGTCTCGCAACAGTTCTGAAACACGTTCTGGGTATTCTCTTTTCAGTACACACGCCCTTCTAACCGGGAGGGTTTCAAGGACAGCTTCGGGGGGCTCCGAGCTGTCCTGATTTTTTGGGAGCTGGCAATTCTCCTCTGCGACGGCTCCCGCTCATTTCAGGTAAGCACGAACCAGGCCAATCAGGTCTTCGCCCAACTCTTCAGGCGAATCCACCTCGTGATCAGGATTCATCATGTGAAGGCGGATATGGTCCTCAAGGACCTCAGCCATCAACCCGTTAACTCCACCACGAATCGCGGCCAACAACATCAGGATGTCGGCGCATTCATCTCCGGCAGTGAGCGCGCGCTCGACGGCTGCGAACTGGCCGCGAATTCTCTTGATGCGGAACAGCAGCTTCTGTTTTTCTTTTGAAATTTCGGGAATTTTATCTGGCATTTTCCCCTGCTTTCTCGAGTTTTTCCCTTGACCATACCCAAGGGGGGTATGATATAAGAATTTTAGCGGGAAATCTACAGATCCCGCCAGGAGCGACGAAGCAAGTATGCAAACTGCATTTGGGCCAGAGCCTCCGAGTAGTATCGGCGGCATTCCGGTGTAGAACGAGCAGTAAGGTGTCCCGATAAGCTTCATCCTGCCTATCGCCTCACCTCTGCTTCTTCTGACCGACAACTGAAGAGCGCGAGGGATCGAGGCCGGTGCCGTGAGGCACACTTCTTCCTTCTGCAAATTCGAAACCCCGTATTGCGATACGACTCGGCAAAGCTACGGCCACTGCTTGAGGACAGCATGCACTAGACGTGCACGCAACTTTATAAACTCTTTATCGCATTTCTGGCAGCCTTGACATTGAATGAGTTGTTGAAGTTTACAGAAAGGAGGATAGCGACAATGTGCTGCATGACTCTATTCGCACAACCGATGGCGATGGCGACGACGCAGCTCGTGAGGGTCCACCACGAAGACGCCGCTTTGTGGCAGGTGGAACCCGAGGCGGAACACAAGCCTTTGCGCATGAGCTGGGTCGTGGTCACCGACGAAAATGGCAAGCGGCAGCTCCGCATGCGCTGGGTCACCGTCGAGGCCTGAGGACCCAGGCTCGAGCTGTAACATTCCTTTAACCAACCCTGCGTAGGCTGGGTGGATTGCCGAGATCGCCGGCCTCGCGTTGGAGAACTCGCCAACCGCCCAACCGGACGCGCCGATGGTAGTTAACCATAGTTAATGCTCCGTGATATAGTTGCGTTAACTTGTTGGGGAAAAACCCGGTGAGTGGAATCGGCCTGCGTAATCGGTTGGCCAGATCATTCGTCTCGATGTAAACAATGAGGAAGCAAGTCCAACTCGTGAATATTAGTGCACGCTGGGGGATGCTCGTGCTCTGGGCGGCTTTTGCTACGGCGCTTCCATCGTTTGCGCAGCAGCCGGACGCGCCCGCCGCGGCGAAGTTGGATACCGCGTCCCAGCCAAACGCGGCCAATGAGGCTGATCCGCCTGCCGATCCACCCGCTGATGAGGGTGTGGAAACGATGTTTCCGCATTTCAAAGACACACGCTACTGGCTTTCGGGGCAGATGAATTTCATTTTCCAGACCCACCCCACATTTCCCGCGGCCTACAGCGGGCAGCACAGCCTGGGTCCCGACTATGAGAAGGCCACGTCGCGCGTGTTGACGCTATACACCGGCGTGCGCCTCAACAACTCAACGGAGATTCTGCTGGACGTTGAAGAGGCCGGCGGAGCGGCTCTGAGCCAGGGTTTCGGGCTCGCGGGGAACACGGACCTCGATATCGTGCGCAATCCTTCGTTGAGCAAAGCACCTTATGTCGCGCGGGCCATGATTCACAAAGTATTTGCGCTGAGCAAGGACAAGGTTGAAAACGAGCGCAGTTATCTGTCGCTCTTCGATGAACTGCCGCGCCGCCGGCTGGAACTTCGCTTCGGCAAGTTCAGCATGGTGGATTTTTTTGATCTCAATTCCGTTGGTTCAGATACTCACTATCAATTTACCAACTGGACTGTCGACAACAACGGCGCATACGACTACGCGGCCGACACGCGCGGCTACACCGTCGGGGTTACAGCCGATTATGAAGACCGCAACTGGGGTTTCCGCTTCGCCGAAGCTCTCATGCCCAAGGTCGCCAACGGAATTGATCTGGTGTGGCGGCCGTGGCAAGTCCACGCGGAGAACTACGAGTTCGAGTTACGTCACGGCCTGATCCCGAAAAAAGGCGGTGTAGTTCGTCTACTCGGCTACACCAATTACGCCAACATGGGGATTTATCGCCAGGCCATCGCCAACTTTGAAGCCGGCCTCACAACCACTCCAGATATCACGGATCATCCCTGGCACATCACCCGCAAGTACGGATTCGGCGTGAACCTGGAGCAGAATCTCACCCATTACCTGGCCGCATTCGGCCGCTTCGGGTGGGATAACGGCAAGACCGAATCCTTCGCTTACACGGAGGTCGATCAAACCTTCGATCTGGGACTTGGCGCGGCTGGCGCCTGGTGGCATCGCAAGCAGGACCGGGCAGGCGTTGCTTTCGTCACCAATGCAATCTGCAAAGATCACCAGACCTACCTCGCCGATGGTGGCCTCGGCTTTCTCCTCGGCGATGGCAAACTGAACTATGGCCGCGAGTACATCGTAGAGTCTTATTACACGATTCACGTGTGGCGCGGCATTTACGTGGCTCCGGGCGTGCAGCACATCAACGATCCGGGATACAACCGCGCCCGCGGGCCGGTGATTGTGCCTTCGTTCCGCGCGCATGTGGAGTTCTAAGAATTCCGGACGCACCAGGGTTCGACACTAGTTCTCGACCTTAACACCCTTCCAGAATGCCACGTATCCCTTGATCTCTTTGGCAGCCGGTTTCGGCTCCGGGTAATACCACGCCGCGCCCTGATTCCGTTTGCCGTTCACTTCGAGGTCGTAGTAGCTGGCTGTGCCCTTCCACGGGCAAACGCTGTGAGCGGCGCTCGCTTTGAAATACTCCTGTTTGATCGCATCCGGTGGAAAATACTGGTTGCCTTCTATTTCCCGGCATTGGTTTGATTCCGCGAGGACTGTGCCTTCCCATATTGCTTTTGTCATAACACCAGTTTAGATTTCTTCTATGGCCAGTGGCTTCGAAAAATTCGTCGCGGACGCAATCACCGCGACCGCGACCGAGCCCCGTTTCAATGGCCATTCCATGGTCGGCGCATTGAAACGCGTGCTGGTGTGTTCACCGCGCACCGCCTGCTGGCATCAACCTGAGCGGGCCGCTCGGTGGCGGGAACTTGGCTTCGCGCATCCGCCGGATTTCGAGATGGCACAGGCGCAGCACGAGGCTCTGTGTCGCGAATTGGAAGCGTGCGGCGCGGAGGTTGAGGATATTCCCCCGGCCATGGAACTGTCCCTCGATGCTGTGTATACGCACGATGCGTCGTTGCCGACCGATTTTGGACTGATCCTGATGCGTCCGGGCAAAGCGAACCGGGTTCCTGAAGGCAAGCATCACGGATCTTTCTGCCAGATCCTGGGCATCCCGATGCTGGCCAAGATTACGCCTCCCGCGACAACGGAAGCCGGGGACATGGTATGGCTTGACGCCAAGACGTTACTCGTTGGCCATGGCTATCGCACTAATGCGCAAGGCATCCAGCAAATGCGGGCGCTACTCAAACCTAAGAGTGTGGAGATCCTATCGGCACCTCTGCCGCACGGCACCGGGCCTTCGGCCTGCTTGCACTTGATGTCTCTGATCAGCCTGTTGGATGAGAAAACCGTCCTTGTTGACTTGCCCTGGCTGGCCGTTGAAACCCTGGAGTTGCTGAAAGGGCGCGGGTATCGCCTTATTGAGATCGATTATTCCGAACGAGAATCGCTGGCTTGCAACGTACTTTCGTTGGGGGGAAAGCGTCTGCTGGCGTTGGAAGAAAACGTAAAGACGAATGACAAGCTGCGTGCCGCAGGGTTTGCTGTTCGAACCTTTCCTGGTTCGGAACTCTGCATCAATGGCAGCGGCGGCCCAACCTGTCTGACTCGCCCGTTACTGCGGGCATGATCAAGTGTGGACGATCGATGAAGGACGGGCGTCCTCGTCCGTCCGGCCCGGCCGAATCCAGCTCCACGAATCTCCTGTTAGAATCAAGAAGCAATGGTCTTGCCTTTCGTTCGCGATCTGTTCGCGGACGTGGAAAAATTGCCTGCCTTTATACGTGTAGCCTCCCACCTTCGCGAGGGCACGGGGCGTTTACGTGTGTCCGGACTCACGCCTACCGCAAAGGCCCTGCTACTGGTTTTATTGCAAAAGGCCGCTGGACGGCCATTCATTGTGGTAGTTTCCGACAATCGGACTGCAGAGGAGTTGGTCCCAGTCTTACAGGCGTTCCATGAACTGATTGGGGGGAACGACCGGGATTCGGTGGTTTCGCTTCCGACGCGAGATGTGCTGCCGTTCCAAAATCTCTCGCCGCATCCCGAGATCCAGGAAGAACGCGCGGTCGCGCTTTGGAAAATTGCCACCGGCGCCGTCTCGATTCTGGTTTCACCCATCGCAGCGACCGCGCTCCGTCTTCGTTCCGGCGAGTACTATGCCGATCTGGCGCGAATGGTGCGCCGAGGCGACACCCTCGATACCGAACCGCTGCTGCAGCATCTCAACACAGTCGGTTACACCTCGACCGACGTCGTGGAAATGCCTGGCGAGTACGCCATACGAGGTGGCATCCTCGATGTGTATTCGCCTGAGGCCGATCGTCCTCTGCGCATCGAGTTCTTCGGAGACGAGGTCGAATCCATCCGCAAGTTCGATCCTGCGACTCAGCGGTCGTCCACTCCGGTCGACGAAGCGCTGCTGCTTCCACTTACTGAAACTCCGATTAGTGACGACCTGCTGGGAGCCATTCACGTCCGCTTGTCGGGAAAGCGCATCACCGGCTCACAAGAGGTGGTCGAGCAAGCCGTGCGCTCGGGCGGCGTCAGCGTGTTTCCTGGCTGGGAATTTTACGCGCCCGTTGCTGGGGCAGATCGCACCGTTTTTGATCTGCTCCCGCAGGCTGTAATCCTGACGGACGAACCGGATAATCTCAAGCAGGAGTTCGAACACACCTGGTCACGAATCGAAGAGGCGCACGAACGCAGCGAGGTCGGCAATCTGGTGCGGCCTACGGATCTGTACCTTTCCCCCGATGACTGGTGGGGGAAGCTGGCCAGCCTTCCGGGAGCCTCGATTGAGCATCTCGGAATCGCGCGCCCCGACGAAGCCGAAGCGGTCACTTTCCATTCGCAGCCGGCGCAGCGCTTTCATGGCGCAGTTCCGGCCATGCTGGAGGAGGTCAAGAAAGAGCTAGCGGAGCAGAATCGCGTGCTGATCGCCGTTCCGAATATCGGCGAAGTCGAGCGCCTTGCAGATGTATTCAGCGAGTACGGCCTTTCTTTCCGCCTGGGCAGCCGGACTCGCGGCGGAGAAAGTTATGCCGACGAAACCTCCTATTTCACGGGCGAGATTCTTACCACCACGCTGGCCAAGGCTTATGTGCCGGACGGCGTCGTTTTGCCCGAGGCACATCTGGCGATTCTGGGCTCGCGCGACCTATTCGATGAGTCGGACTCCGTAGTTTCGCGTCCGCAGCGCTCGAAGTCCAAAGTTTCCGCATTCCTCTCCGACTTCCGTGACCTGCAAGTGGGCGACTACGTAGTCCACGTCGAGCATGGCATCGGGCAGTATCAAGGGCTAAAAGAGATCAATCAAGGCGATGGCAATGCCGAGTTCATGTTGTTGGAATATGCGGAAGGAGCACGTCTTTATGTTCCGCTGACCCGGCTCGACCTGATTCAGAAATATCGCTCGTCGGAGGGCGCAAAGCCGGCGCTGAATCATCTGGGCACAGCGGCGTGGGCGAAGACCAAAGCGCGAGTGCGCAAGGCCATGAAGGACATGACCGAGGAACTGCTGAAGCTCTACGCGGAGCGGAGCGCAGCCAAGGGACATGCATTCGCGCCTGACAATCAGTGGATGCGGGAGTTCGAAGATGCCTTCGAGTTTACTGAGACGGAGGACCAGGACCTCGCCATTACCGACGTGAAACGCGACATGGAATCCTCGCAGCCGATGGACCGGCTGCTCTGCGGCGACGTCGGTTACGGCAAAACGGAAATCGCCATGCGGGCAGCGTTCAAGGCGGTCAACGACAATAAGCAAGTTGCGGTGCTTGCGCCCACGACGGTGCTCGCCTTTCAGCACTACGAAACTTTCAAGCAGCGCTTTGCCGCCTTTCCGGTGAGCATTGAGATGATCAGCCGCTTCCGCTCGGCCAAGCAGCAGAAAGAGATTCTGGAAAAGGTCGGGACAGGGAAAGTGGACATTTTGATCGGCACCCACCGGCTGCTGTCAAAAGATATCAAGTTCACCGACCTCGGGCTGCTCGTTGTGGATGAGGAGCAGCGCTTCGGCGTGCGCCACAAAGAACGGCTGAAGCAGATGCGGAAGGAAGTCGATGTTCTCACGATGTCCGCCACTCCCATTCCGCGCACGTTGCACATGTCTTTGGTCGGGATGCGCGACATGAGTGTGATTGAAACTCCGCCCAAGGATCGCATCGCCATTCAGACCGTGGTGGCAAGTTGGGACGAGAAGTTGATTCGGTCTTCAATCGAACAGGAACTCGACCGCGGTGGGCAGGTGTATTTCGTTTACAACCGCGTGGAGACCATCTGGGAGATCGCGGCCAAGCTGCAGGAATTGGTTCCGCGGGCCCGCATCATTGTTGGACATGGCCAGATGTCGGAGGGAGAACTGGAAAAAGTGATGCTGAAATTCATGCATCATGAGGCCGATATTCTGGTCTCCACCACAATCATCGAGAACGGGCTCGACATTCCCCTGTGCAATACCATCATCATCAATCGCGCCGATCGTTTTGGTCTCTCCGAGCTCTATCAACTGCGCGGGCGCGTGGGACGCTCGAATCGCAGGGCCTATGCCTATCTGCTCATTCCGGCGGAGGTCGAGCTTACGCCGATTGCGCGGCGGCGACTGGCCGCGCTCAAGGAGTTTTCCGATCTGGGTGCGGGATTTAAAATTGCCGCGCTGGATCTCGAATTGCGCGGAGCAGGTAGTCTGCTCGGAGGAGAACAGAGCGGCCACATTGAAGCCATCGGCTTCGAACTGTATACCCAAATGCTTGACCGCGCCGTCCGCGAGATGAAGGGCGAAGCCGCGCCGGATGAGGCCGAGACTCAGCTCAACCTGGGTCTTAATATTCGCATCCCGGTAAATTACATCCCGGAGGAGAACCAGCGGTTGCGAATGTACAAGCGGGTTGCCGGAGTCGAAACTGAATCGCAGCTGAGTGACGTCGGCGCTGAACTTGAGGACCGCTACGGCGAGCCGCCAGCCGCCGTGCGCAACCTGCTCGATTACGCTTCACTCAAACTGCTGGCAGTGCGCGTGGGCGTAAACGCGATCGAGCGCAAGCGGGATCTCGTGACCATTAAGTTTCGTCAGAATGCCGGAATCGATCCAGGGAAGCTGGCGCAATTTGTGTCCTCCCAACGTGGCGCGCAATTCACCCCGGACGGTATGCTGAAATTTTCACTGAAAGCAACCGCAGCCGAGGAAGTGTTGGACCACCTCGAAACCCTACTGGAAAAACTCGCCGGTGAGATTCCCGAGACGGCCGCTACTTCAGAAAAGGTCAGCTAGACCGCTTCCGATATAGGACCCCAGCAAGCTTGTCATCCCGAGCGCAGCGAGGGATCTAGGTTCTTGCCTTCGTCAGCGGTACTGCCGCCTCTGGCAGGCACCCCAGATCCCTCGCCTTGCTCGGGATGACAGTTTCGTAGATGGGATACACCAACTGTGAAATTGCTAACTCTGAGCATTTATCGCGTGCTAGTCTCTTTTACTCCGAGAGTATGAACGACGAATGACCCTGCCCTCGCTAACCTCGTCCACAGGCTTCAGTCTGGCCGCCGTCTTCTCCTGGGGCACTAGCGATTTTCTTGGCGGATACGGCGCCCGGCGCGCCAATGCATTCGTGCTAACCGCAATCGCGCATCTCAGCGGCCTGCTCCTCATGGCGGGAATAGCTCTGGCAACTCATTCGCCCTTCCCTTCCGGAACTGCAGTCGCGTGGGCTCTGGTGGCGGGTTTTTCCGGAGGTGGCGCGTTGGCCATCTTTTATCGCGCATTGGCCACCGGAAGAATGGGCCTGACCGCCCCGGTGGCGGCGGTGCTCGGCGCGGCCATCCCAACCGTATTCGGAATGTTCCGCGAGGGCCTGCCCCAAGCTGCGCAAGTCGTCGGTTTCGTACTGGCTGCGACAGGAATCTGGCTCATCTCGCGCACCGAGGACGATAGCCCTCCCGAAGGCATTGGAATGGCCGCGCTCGCAGGCATCGGCTTCGCGGGATTCTATCTCTGCATCAAGCAGGCCGGTGATGCCTCGGCGTTCTGGCTCGCGGCGGTATCGAAGGTGGCGTCGTTCACTCTCACTGGCTTGATTGTTCTCATCGGACACAGCATCCGGGAAATTGACCGCCGTGGGATCACTGTCGGCGTATTTGCGGGTTGTCTCGACATCATCGGCAGCGTGCTCTTTATCCGTGCGAGCCAGGCCGGCCGTCTCGACGCCGCCGTCGTGCTCAGTTCGCTCTATCCGGCAGTGACCGTATTACTCGCCCGCTTCATCCTGAAAGAGCACTTCACGCGCTGGAAGGCTCTGGGGATGGTCGCGGCGCTGCTGGCCGTGCCCATGATTGCATGGAGGTAATATCCAGCCACAGATTTACTCAGTCTGATCCGCGTAAATCGTGGAGATCCGTGGCCTGTTCTTGCTGTTACCATCTTCCCCATGCCCTTGCTCGAAGTCCGCAATCTGACCAAGGTTTTTCCGCTGGGCGAATCCGTCTTCGGCGGCGGCGCAACCGGCGAAGTTCGTGCCGTCGATGACGTCACGCTCGACATTCAATCCGGCGAAACCCTCGGCCTGGTTGGCGAGTCGGGATCAGGCAAAAGCACACTCGGCCGCTTGGTGCTCCGGTTGATCGAGCCGACCTCGGGCAAGATCGTGTTCGAAGGCCACGATCTGGTCGCGGCCAGTCACGGTGGGATGCGCCGACTGCGTCGCGAAATGCAAATCATCTTTCAGGATCCCTTTGGGTCGCTCGATCCCCGTATGCGCGTGGAAAATGTCATCAGCGAGCCGCTGGTTATCCACGAGACTCTGAGTACGGACGCGCGGCGCACACGGGTCGCAGAACTGCTCCGCGCCGTGGGACTTGACCAGTCCGCCATGCGCCGGTTCCCCCACGAATTCAGTGGCGGCCAGCGCCAACGAATCGGAATTGCCCGAGCGCTGGCGCTGCATCCGAAATTCATCGTGGCGGACGAGCCCGTCTCCGCTCTCGACGTGAGCGTCGGCGCGCAGATCGTCAATCTCCTGGCCCAGCTGCAACGCGAGTTCGGATTGACCTACCTCTTCATCTCGCACTCCATGCCCGTGGTTCGCTACCTGGCCACTCGTATCGCCGTAATGTATCGCGGAAAGATCGTCGAAGTCGGTCCAACCGTTCAAATCACGGAACGGCCGAAGCACCCCTACACCCGCAGCCTGCTCGAAGCAACGCCAGAAGTGATCGCGTAAATGGAGGACGGACGGGGACGCCCGGCCTCCACCAAATCGCAATGCGACGAAGCTTGTCCGTTGTCTCTCCGCAGACTACAATCCACGACGGCGTTCTTCCGTCGGCATTCTTTTTAAGGAGGCCCGCATGGCCGCTCAACCCGTAACCCCTATGCCAACCCCACTCGAGGAGCCGGCGCTTTCCGAAGGAGCGCGCATTATCGACACCTTCATCGCGCCCAGCAAGACCTTCACCGATTTGCGCCGCAACTCCAGTTGGTGGACGCCGTGGCTGCTGATCTCCATCGTTACGCTGATCTTCGTTTTCGTAATGGGCAGGCAGATTGGCTTCGAGCAGATCACCAAGAACTCAATCGCCCAGTCAGCGCGCGCCGAACAGTTCGAAAAACTTCCGCCCGAGCAGCAGGCCAAGCAGCTACAGCTGGCGGCTGCCATCACCCGATACGTCTCTTACTGTCTCCCTTTACTGAACCTGATTATTTTCCTGGTGATCGCGGCTGTGCTGATGGCCACCTTTAATGTGGCTGTCGGGGCCAAAGTGCCTTTCAAAACCTCGCTGGCGATTGTGACTTATGGCAGCCTTCCGGGCATCATTGGCGCCGCTTTAGGGATTATTTCCATGTTCGCCGGGGTTGACCCGGCTGGCTTCAACGCGCAGAATCCCGTAGCTACGAACCCGGCGCACTTCATGGATCCTGCGGGAAACAAGTTCGTATATGGCATGGCATCGGCCTTGGATGTTTTCATCCTCTGGAACATTGTGCTCATGGGCATTGGTTTCGCGTGCAATGGCAAAGTGAAGCGCTCGACGGCGATCGGCATCGTCGCCGGATGGTACCTGCTTTACAAGCTGGTGACCGCAGGACTGGCTGCTGCGACCTCGTAGCCCAACAGGCCACGCGAGCCCGAGGCCGACTCTGGCGAAACCAGCTTACTCCGAGTTATCCTTGAGCAACAACGGAGGCGTCATGAAACGAGCGCTCGTTTTTCTCGCGCTGCTTGCATCCACTGCTTTTCTGTTTGGCCAGGACAAACCCGAGCCAAACAAAACTGAACCGAAAACTACCGCGCCGACGAAGGCCGAGCCGAGCAAGAATCCGGTGACCGACGCGGTGAGAGAGATTTTGCCGCGTCAGGAGAAAAATCTGATCGCAGCCGTGGAGGAGATGCCCGCCGATAAGTTCGGCTACAGTCCCACGCCTGCGCAGATCACCTTCGGCCATCTGGTGCTGCACATTACCATGTCCAACATCGAACTGTGCAGCAAGGCCGCGAGCATGCCTCCTCCCCCATTGAAACCCATGCCTGAGACCGATAAGGAGAGGCTGCAGGCCGGGCTGACCAGGTCGTTCCTGTACTGCGAAGCAGCTATGGGCAAAGTGGACGATTCAAAACTCGGCAATCCCGTTGAGCTCTTCGGCGGAAGGCAGGGCACCGTGGCGTCCGCGCTGATCTCTCTTACCAACGATTGGGCAGACCATTACAGCGCCGCCGCGATGTATCTTCGTCTGAATGGCCTGCAGCCGCCATCGGCGCAGCCGAAGAAGTAGCAAGCTCACGATTTGCGATACGCGCCTCGCGGTTTACACGTAGGCCCGGACGCCCCCGTCCGGGCAGCCTAGCGCAACTCGGCAAGGAACCATCTTTAAGGCCCCTTACTGAATCTGCACTAAATCAGGCCCGGTCGGCACCGCACGCTGCGGAGCGCGCCAGGAATCGAAGATCGACACCTGATGCACGCAGGAAACCGTGCAATGCGGAGCGCACGATTTCTCGGTCACATACTCACGCCGAATATCCTGCACCGAGTACTTCTCCAGCGGAACTCCAGGATAGCCCCGCTGCTGGGAGCAATAGTGCACTAGCCCGTCCTCGCAGATGTATAAGTAACGCGCTCCGGCCCGGCAACGCCACTGATTCGGCCGCCCCTGCGCGATGTTGTCCTGAAACCCATTGATACGAGTGAAGCTGCTCTTCTCCATTGCCTTCATTTCGTGATAGACGCGTTTTTCTTCTTCCGCCAACGGCTGCAGTTGTCCACTGCCATCGTGAATAATGCCGACGGTCGAACTGAAACCCAACTCCAGCGCCCGCTTGCCAATGGTCAGCGCATCCTGCGGATTGCACACACCCCCGCCCACCACGGAATTTATGTTCACATGGAAATCGGCGTGCTCAGCGAGCAGTTCCAGCTTCTTGTCCAAAACCTTGAGGCTTTTCTTGGACACATCGTCTGGCGTAACGTTATCAATCGAGATCTGCAGCCACTCCAGTCCCGCACGATTCAGCCGTTGAATGCGGTCCGCGACCAGCAGGTAGCCGTTTGTAATCAGCCCCGCGATTATGCCGCGCTTGCGAATGCGGCGAATGATCTCGTCCAGTTCGGGATGCAGCAGCGGTTCTCCCCCGCTGATTGTAATAACCGAAGTACCCAGGTCGGCCAGTTTGTCCACTCGCTCGAACATACTGGCAGTCGGCACCGGCTTCGAGAAATCGTCATACTCGTTACAGTATTCGCAAGCCAGATTGCAGCGCCGAATGGGAATAATGTGCGCCAGCAGAGGATGGTCCGTGGACGCAAACGCGCGAGCAATCATGCTCGCCCCGCGAAGGTTGCGGTGCAGCGCGAGCATGCGGCGGCGCAGTGTTGTAAGGCGGGCAGGCATGAATTTTACGATTGTTCTATTAGACCACACGCAGCCGCCGACTTCGCGGTTTCGACATTGATCGGGCGTTTTTACAGGTCGAACGGCGAACATTTAGACAGTGGAAGACGGGCGTCCTCGCCGTCTAACCTGAGCGCAGCTCAGCGCGACCATCGCCGCGCGGGACCGGGCCTAACTCACCAACTGGTGACCGGCATCCCGCAAAACCTGCAGAGCGATTTCGACGTTTTCCTCACCAACGAGCACATAGTCAGTGTCAAACGTGGAAACCGCGAAAATTGGAACTTCCCTCTCTGCCAAAGGATCTATCACCGACGCCAGAATGCCAACTTCTGAAAAAGAGAATGGCCCTTCGAGCTTGAAACACACCCACGGACTCTTCGGCTGATGTTCCTCGGGAACACGGTCGGCCACACACACACGATGGATAGTTCATCGGCTGTCCGGGTCACCGAGGTGAAAGGCCCGCTCCACGCCCACTCCGGCACCGGCCCGTCCGCCGGCAAGCGGCATACGGCGAACTGCCCGGGCATTCGAGAAAACTTCAAAGCACGCTTGGTCATGAGTCTGAATTTTAGAGGGTAGACACTAAGCTACGATCTGGCCGCCGCCGCATCAAACAGGTTCAGGAAGGCCAGCTTCTTTTCGGCGGGAAGAAACGAAGCCTCGAACGAGTTTCTCGCCAACTCACGCAAGTGCTCATCGGTAAAGCCGAATGAATCTTGAGCCAACTGATATTCCCGGCTCAAAGAAGTCGCGAACATCGCGGGATCGTCGGTGTTGAGCGTGACCATCACCCCTTGATCGAAATAATTCCGTACGGGATGCTCAGCGATCGTCGCGCAGACGCCGGTGCGCAGATTGCTGGTAATGCAAATCTCCACCGGCACCTGACGAGTGGACAGTTCTTCCACCAACTCGGGGTCTTGCCACGCCGTGAAACCGTGACCGATCCGCTCCGCCGGAAGATTTAGGGCCCCCCACACCGACCCCGGCCCGGCCGTTTCGCCCGCGTGAGCAGTAAGTCGAAGGCCGTTTTTCGCGGCATAGGCGTAGACATCGCGAAACAATTCAGGAGCAGCCTGCCGCTCGTCGCCGCCAATGCCGAACCCTACAACGCTCGCGCCTTTATGCCGCGCTGCCAGCTCGGCCACCTGTTGTGCCTTCTCCGCGCCAAACTGGCGCACCGCATCAAAGATCCAGAGTAACGAAACGCCGAAGTCGCGCTCGGCACGTTCCCGGCCGCGTTCCAGTCCAAAAAAGATCGCATCAAAATCCTGCTTGCGCCACAGGCACACTCCCACCGAGACGTACACTTCGGCGTGCAGCACATTCTCCGCCTTAAGTTTCTCCATCAAGCGATAGGTGATGAGTTCGTAATCTTCGGGAGTCTGCAATTCCTCGGTCACGGTCTTGAATGCCATCAGGAAGCCGGTGAAGTCCTTGTAGCGGTAAAGCTGCTCTCCTTCGGCGAGCGTCCCTTTTTTTCCGTGACGTTTCTTCAACTCGAGCAAAGTGGGAGGATCGATCGAGCCTTCGAGATGGAGGTGCAACTCGGCTTTGGGCAGGGAAACGATGAAGGCGCTCGACGCCATAAGGCGATTCTACAACTCATCGGCTCGCCTCATGCATAACGCTTTGCCAGGGCGGCACGAAAGCCCAAGGGCGTTGGTCGGAGCCTTGCTCTGTCCCCCTTTGGGACGGGGTTTACTGTTTACTATTGGACACCCCCTCCCCCCTGTCGTGTACAAAACATTGAAAACAAATAAGTTATTTTGCGACTATGTGCTAGATCTTTGAGTTTACAGGAGTTACAGGCAAAATCTAGAGAGCATGGGAGTTACGGCTAATCGTAACGGCCTGCGTTCCCGTTTCGGAACTGGGGCGGGGAGTCTGGAAGTCGCAATATCGCCCACGTCAGGTTGTCAAAGACCGCATATTATCTTGTAGATAATGTATGTTGTATTAGATTATCGAATTTGAATCGTGCAGTCAATGAAAAAGCGAGCTGCGGAACTAAGAGCTCGGGGGCAGTCCCAGGTCTCGAAAACCACGAGACCTGGGGCACCCCCGACGGATCAGGCAACTCACCTCTTGCTTGCCGGGGCCACGGGAAATTTCAGGGTGACGATGTCGTCTTGCCCCACGTTGAAATCGAAACCGAATCCGGTCACGATCAGGTTTCCGAAGGGATCGACGACCGAACCGGTCGTCGTAAACTCAGAAAACTCGCTTGAGCCCTGGAAGGTCCAGATTATGGTCCCAGCCGGGTTCAGTTTCGTCACCGTGTAGTCACTACCTGACACGAACACGTTCCCCTTGGCATCGCTCATGATCTCTCCTTGCGCGGACAGGGGAATCTGCGTGACCCAGACCTGCTTGCCGGATGGATCGAACTTCGAGGCAGTCCAGGTGGGAGTGCTCTGGACAAGCGTGGAACCCGTTAGCAGGATATTGCCGGCCGGATCGACGGCTACGGACGATCCTCCAACTCCAGCGCCAGTTAACACGAAGATCGGGTTACCGTTCGTGTCGTACTTCAGCGTGTAAGGGAATGCTTCTCCGGTGAATTTGTCGAGTGCGTCACCGGTAGCGTAGATGCCGTCGTTGTGATCCACGGCTCCGGCCAGAGGCACCTTGTCAAATTCGGGTGATTGGGTGAAGTTCCGCGTCCACAGAACTTTACCCTGAGGATTGATTTTCAGGATCGTCGTGTCCAGGCCAGGTCCAACGTTTGTGGTATCACCGAATACGATCAGGTTCCCTTTGCTATCGAGTTGGACATCGGTTACCCCGGAGCCAGGAGCGGTGCCCTGGTGCAGCTTCTGCCAGAGAAGCTTCCCGTTCGCGGTAAACTTGGCGACGATCATGGGGCCGCCCTGGACGCCACCGGCGTAGACATTGCCGGATTTATCAAGAGTCAATGCGGTCACCGAGCCGCCAAGTACGTGTGCCCAGCGTGTCTTCCCAGAGGAATCGAAACTCACGACCAATCCCCCAAGCGCGCTAGTGCCGCCGGCATAGATATTGCCGTTCGCGTCTACCTTGACGTCGTTCGCAAATGCAGCGAAGGCCTTGTTGAAATGGAAGGCTCCCAGCAACTTTCCTTCGACACTGTACTTGAGAACGCCGAACCCGTTTGGGTGAACCAAGTCGTCGAACGATGCAGCGATATAAAAGTTGCCCACGGCGTCCGCGGTCATGCGAGAGGAACGGTCATCGAAGGGCTTCGCGAAGCGGAATTCCCGCGGGGTTATCGCGAACGCACTTGGGTTGGCGGATTCTTGGGTTTGAGCCGCGCCAGTAATTGGCAAGAAGAGCACCAATGCGGCGGCAAAAGACATCAGAGTGGAAACTCCATGAGACCTTTCAAAAGTCATGACTAGATTGTCCTTATGTATTGGGATTGTCTGCGTCAGGAACGGGCCCGCCGCATCGGTTCCAGAGTAAAAGGATGAAGAAAGCAAAAGGTCATGCTTCGGTCAAATCGTCGTCTATTCGTGGTGACATTCAACCGCCGGTGGATGCGCTGGCAGTGGGTGAGCATGCGCGCCTCTCGTTCGAGCAAAAAAGGCAAACGGCAGATATAGTCTGATTGATGTAAAGCGAAAGTCAGCAGAACAAAAAAGCGAGGGGCCTGCTTAATGCGGCACCGGATGACCGGAGAAGAGTGGGCTATGCTTTCTTACAGAACTCGCTGTGATGCCGGCTATACAGAGCGTAGACGGTCAGGCCAATGGCCAGCCAGGCAAAGAATCGCAGCCAAGTCAGAATGGGCAGACCGGACATCAGCAGAACACAAAAGAACACGCTCAACACCGGGGCTGCAATGCCGCCGGGAGCGCGGAATCCGCGGTGGCGGCCGGGGTCGCGATAGCGCAGGATGATCACCCCGATCGAAACCAGTACGAATGCGAAGAGCGTCCCAATGTTTGAAAGATCGGAAAGCGTGCCAATATCCAGAAAGCCTGCTGGAACACCGACCAGGAAACCTGCGATCCACGTAGCCGTTGCCGGCGTGCGAAACCGCGGATGCACCCGCCCGAAGAGCCGAGGCAGCAGGCCATCGCGCGACATGGAAAACCACACTCGCGCCTGTCCAAGCTGAAACACCAGCAACGATGAAATCATGCCCATCATCGCCCCGAAGAGAACTCCCAGGTGAATCCAGTTCAGGGTGTGTGAGCCGGTTTGGACCGTTAACAACTTCATGGCGTTGACGACGGGAGCGGCGTCGTCTCGAACGGAGGCCCAGGGCACGATTCCGGTAAGCACAACCGCTACGCCGATATAGAGTACGGTGCAGACCACCAGCGTCGCGATAATTCCAATCGGCAGGTCGCGTTGCGGATTGCGAGCTTCCTCGGCGGCGGTCGAGACCGAATCAAATCCAATGTAGGTGAAAAAAATGATCGAGCCGCCGGTCAGAATTCCCGACCATCCCATGGGAGCGAAGGGATGCCAGTTGGTGGGATGCACATACTGCGAGCCGACAATGACGAACGCCAGGATCGCCGCGATCTTGAGAATGACCATCACGTTATTGGCCTCCGCCGACTCGCGAATGCCACGAACGAGGATCACGGTCAAAATCATGACCACGAGAAATGCCGGGAAGTTGAAACCAAAGTGAAGGCCCGGCGTATAAAGCACATTGCCCCTCAGATCCGTGAGCCCCCCGGGCAGATAAGCCGGCGAAATCCAGCGCAAAGCCGGATGAAATCCGAACCAGTCAAACATGCCGACCAGGTGCGCTGAAAAGCCCACGCTGACCGCCATGTTGCTGACGGCGTACTCCAGAATCAGGTCCCAGCCAATAATCCACGCAATCAACTCACCCATGGTTGCGTAGGTGTAGGTGTAGGCGCTGCCGGCGATTGGAATCATCGACGCCAGTTCGGCGTAACAGAGCCCAGTAAAGCCGCACACGATTGCGACTAGAACCAATGAGAGCGCCAGAGCAGGACCCGCGCCCGGCCGTCCCAGCGACGCGTGGTGAGTAACAAGAAAATCGAGTAGAGGAGCATTGAGAATGGAAGAAGTGTCGAACTTCTGCCCCCCAATAGCCGTCCCGATGACTGTAAAAATACCCGACCCGATCACCGCGCCGATACCAAGAGCAGTGAGCGAGACCGGGCCCAGGGTCTTTTTTAGTTTTCGATCAGGCTCTTCCGAGTCGGAGATCAGCTTGTCGATCGACTTGCAGCAG